>Ga0307412_10002414_pt1 | contig 10384 bp, 10 predicted proteins | sample DK1Cmetagenome_3_FD_203823 | JGI IMG/M metagenome (GOLD analysis project Ga0307412, IMG submission 203823) | Maize rhizosphere microbial communities from greenhouse at UC Davis, California, United States - DK15-C-1 | ecosystem: Host-associated > Plants > Roots > Rhizosphere > Soil | place: USA...
ACCGTCGAGCCGATCCGCAGCCTCCCGCGGATCGTCGTGGTCCGGGACTAGGCCAGAGGGCTACCAGGCCCCCCGAGAGCGGCTCGATGCGGAGGACGTTAGCCAGGAAGAGCGAAGTTGCTGATCAGGAGCTCGCCGGCTTTCTACGCTGCGCCGTTGGCGACCGTGTATCTCGTGTCGACTGGCCCCATGGCGAACGCGCCGAACACTTCGCGCGCGCCGGGCGTGTCGTTCAGCGATAGCAGGAACTTGCCCTTGATGCCTGCGAGCTGAGCAGCGAACTGCTCGAAGTACTCGCAGAGTACGCGGAGGGCAAAGCGCGCCCCCACCACCCTACAAGTAATTAGCGGACTCACCAGTCAGCAAACTTCCATGTAAGCAATTCAAATCCTGCGTATTTTTTCCATTTATAGATAGGATCCCGACAGAATCCTGAGAATCTCTTTTTTGATTTCCCAGAAACCAGGACCCAACCGCTGCAATACCACCAATGAAATCAATGATATAGCGGATAACTTGCGGAAAATTGGCACATTGACTCTCCCATCTTTCTAGGAAAGATTAGAGTCTACTGTATGGAGTATACAACATGGTTAGAAACATACTTTCGACCCTCTGCCTTTTCCTTCCCGCTTCAGCGCTCGCCCAAAGCACGGTCGTTCCAAACTCGAAAATGGAGGCTGCTGTTGCTCCATTCTGGATTCCGAAAAACAGCAAATCCATCATGACGACGCTTGATGCAGCCGACGCCCAAATTCTCGAAAATCACAAGAGAACCACTAGCGACACTAATCTTGATCGACTTATCGTAGCGAGAAAATCGATCGGATCTATCTTGGAAAATGTATCACTAACGGACCATGGCTATAGCCGGGTTTCGTGCGGCGATGGCATATGCGAGATCGTTCTCGTATTCCAAAATGTTCCTGGCGATAGCCCACGGGCAAAGTATATTGTCAGTTCATTTTACGATCAGATAGGAAAGTAAAGCAACCTTTATCAACTCACAACCCCGAGCATGATAATTGAAGGCTCCGACACCTCGAAAGGTTTCAGCATGCTTTTTTATGCAAACGTCAAGTGAGGAATGACCATAATAAAGTTTATTGCGTATTCTTTTTGCCAATCTCGTTTAACCACCTTTCCGTCGAGTAAGCTTCGGCGCAAGACTTCCTGAGATACTACTCTGTCGATGGCTGCGGGCCAATAAATCCTGGGCACACGCATCCCGCCGCGATATGCCGGTGTCCATCGCCTTCCCCGCCGCATTCACCAACGCCGATAGCATCAACATCTTGGCGACGGGCGTGAACAGCTTCGGCAACAATCGCTACGACATCACCATCCAGCGCGTCTCCCGCTCGACGGGCGGCTGCACGCTGATGGTCCAGTATACGGCGGCCTCGACCTCGATCCATCAGATCGACGGTATCGACTGGCGCGCGGTCGACAGTCGCAGCCTGATCCCAGGTGCCAGGAAGCGAGTGCCGCTATACAATGGATCTGCTCAGACCATCCAGCTTGGCAGGCGGTGCGGTCGCACCGCGGCTGCCTGGACGCGTTCAGACACGATGGCGAACCGATCGCCATCCACCCAGACTTCTGGCGCCAGCGCACGCGCATTGTAGCTCGAGGACATCGCCGCACCATAGGCACCGGCTGTTGCGAAGATCGCGAAATCGCCTTCCTGCAACCGATCAATGTCGCGGGCACGAGCGAACGTGTCGCCGGATTCGCATACCGGGCCAACGACATGCGCGGTGAAACGTTCGTCGTTCCCACGGACCGCCAATACTTCGTGCCAAGCGTCATAGAGCGCCGGTCGCGCGAGATCGTTCATGCCGGCATCGACGATCACGAACGGATAGGGCTGCGCCGGCTTTACCCAAAGCACGCGCGTGAGCAGCACGCCTGCTTCCGCCGCCAGGAAGCGTCCTGGTTCGAACAGCAGGCTCACATCCCAGCCCAGCGTCTCGCGCGCGACCATCGCGCCATAGGCGGTGACATCCGCCCCGGGGTGACCATGGCGATAGGATACACCGAGGCCGCCGCCCAGATCGACGTGGGTTATCGCATGGCCCTCTGCGCGCAATGCCGCCAGAAGTTGGCCGACGCGGCGGACAGCGGCAGTCAACGGCGCGAGGTCGGTGATCTGGCTGCCGATATGCACGGCGATGCCTTGCAGGTTCAGGCCCGGTAGTGCCGCGAGCCGGCGGTAAATCTCCACCGCTTCGGTGTAGGGAACGCCAAACTTGCTGTCGGTCAGCGCTGTGCTGATTTTCGCATGGGTATGCGCATCCACGAGCGGGTTCACACGCAACAATGCAGGCGCCCGCCCGCCCCGCGCCCAGGCAAGCGCCGACAGCACTTCGCCCTCCCGCTCCAACTCCAGATTGAAGCGGCCGATACCGGCCTCCAGCGCGTCCGAAAGCTCCGCGGCGGTCTTGCCTACGCCCGAATAGACAATGTCGCCGGGCGCCATGCCCGCATCCAACGCCGCGTGAAGCTCACCGCCCGAGACGATGTCTGCGCCGAACCCCATCCCCGCCAGCGTTCGCAGGATTGCCGGGTTCGGATTGGCCTTCACTGCGAACATCAGCTGCTTGTTCGGTATCGGCGCCAGCGCGTCCGCAAAGCGCCGCGCCGTGTCTCGAAGTTGTGACGCGGAATAGACGTAAGTGGGCGTGCCCACTGCCTCGGCGATCGCAGGCAGCGGCACGCCATCGGCGTGCAGCACGCCGTCACGCATCTGGAAAGACATTGGTATTCCTTGTTTTCGTGAGGGGAGCATCAGCCCCGGGATCGCCGTCCCGTGCGACGCGCCTGCAGCCGTTCGGGCAAGTGTCGATGGCGGCTGCACTCCACCCGGATCGCCAGCGGCGCGCGCTTGCCCTGGATCGCCAGCACCAGCCCAAGGATAGCGATTGGGAAGCCGAGCAGCAGCGTCCCCGCACCTTCGGGACCACTGACATCGGTGAGTGCACCGGCAAGTCCCCCGAAGATCAGCAGGAATATCCCAACGCCTCGCCACAAACGGTCCGCGTGTCGGATCATCGACGAGGCTCCCGACGAGGACCTGCGAGCGCCATCTGTCCAGCGCGCCGCGCTAGCCAAGCGACTTGCCCCATCTGCGACCTATCGGCTGCGTACAGCAGGATGTCGGCCGGGAACGCCGCCTCCTCGCGCAGCGTCGCGTCAACCGTGCCGATGTCGAACTGCACTTCAATCGCGAGATCGAGGATCCCCGCGGCAGCGCGACGAGCATGCGCGATCAGCGCGGGGTCGGAATCCACGCCCCGCGCCTCGATGGAGACGAACCCGAACGCGCGCGCCCGTCGAACCGCCGGAAGCAGCAGCGCACCGTCACCACAGGCAGCATCGACAATTCGAACGCTACGGCGCCCGGCTTCGCGCAGCGCCCTCAGGCGCTCCAGCACGGCGGGCCAGCGCAGGTCCCGAGCGGCAACGGACTCGGCGGCGTCGCACAGCGCATGGCGGACGATCCCCGCCAGCGGCGCGCCGGCTCGAACCGGCGGGACCGCATAGGCATAGGCAAGTTCCATGGGCCGCATCTCACGCCGCCTGGCGAGGAGCGCATTCGTCCGCGCCCGCCGGAGCAAAGGAAATAGTAGGAACGAGGTTCTGCCCAGCCTCGACCAGCGCCGCGCCCGGAAAAGCGTGTCGCTCCGCACGTGCGAACTGCCATGCTGCCTCGCGCGAGACAAAGCGCCCCTCCATCAGACCATGGCTTTCCTGAACGAGCCAATGTCCTTCCCGGTCCTGCCCCACCCACAGAATAGTGGAACCCCCGTCGGTCTCCTGGACTAAATTGGACATACCAAACGCACTCCTCGCTGCTGTAGTCGCTCAACAGAGCCAGCAGCCTCAAAGTACGCACGCGCGCATTAAGCTTCGAGAGTGAAGCCGATGGATTGGCATTAGATTTCCATAAACTTCCGCCTGCATGACCTTCTTGTGAAACAGGCTGTTCACAAGCCCGGACCCGCGCGCGTTTGCGGTGCTGGCGGCACAGTCCGGCACCGTGAGCGACCTCAACGATCCCCGCCGCCTGATCGGCAACCTGATGCGCCTCGGCACGATCGAAAGCCTCGATCGGGCCAACCTGGCGCAGTCGGTCGGGCGCGAGCACGACGCGGTCGTAACGATCAAGCGCGGATGCCTGATCTTCGCGCCCATCGGCGCCGGCACCACTCCTACATGGGCTAGTCTCAGCGGAAGATATCGCTCGTTTGTGGCAAATAGGGGGATCGGCTTACCCCTTCTTTACCGCCAAGAAGCGTCCGCTCAGCCGGCCCTTGCTGCCTCCCGCGCGGCACGCTTTTCTTCCTCCGTCCAGACCTTGCGCACGCGCTCTTTGGGCTGTTTGACCTGCTTGGCCGGCCCGCCGCCCAGCACAGGCGCGCGTTTGGTCGAATGTCGCGCCACTTCGCAATGCCAATGATGATCGTGATTCACCGTCAGGGTGCGACCGATCGTCCGCTCCACATCGTGCAGCCAGGCGCGCTGCTCGGCGTCGCACAGGGTGACCGCATACCCGCTGCGCCCAGCACGGCCGGTGCGGCCGATCCGGTGGACATAACTTTCCGGCAGGCTCGGCAGATCGTGATTGAAGACATGCGTCACCGTGTCGACGTCGATACCGCGCGCCGCGATATCCGTCGCCACAAGAACCTGGACATCCCCGGCGCGGAAGGCGTCGAGCGCGCGCTCCCGCTGACCTTGGGACTTGTTGCCGTGCAAGGCCTCGGCCGTGATGCCCGCCTCACTGATGAAGGCGCAGACTTCGTTGGCAATGTTCTTTTGCAGCGTGAAGACGACGGCCTGGCCCATCTCCGGCGTTTGCAACAGCGCCAGCAGCGCCGCCTTCTTGTTGGCGGCGTCAAGGAACATCACGGACTGTTCGATCCGATCCACGGTGGTGGATGGCGGGGCGATCTCGACATTGGCGGGATCGCGCAAAAGACTGTCGGCCAGCGCAGTGATGGGTTTGGGCATCGTTGCCGAAAACAGCAAGGTGTGCCGATCCTCGGGCAGCGCGGCGACAATGCGTTCGATCGGCTTGGCAAAGCCCATATCGAGCATCTGGTCGGCCTCATCCAGAACCAGCGCCTCAAGTGCGGACAAGTCGCAAAGGCGCTGCTCGATCAGGTCCAGCAAGCGACCCGGCGTCGCCACGATGATATCCACGCCAGCCTTGAGTGCATTGACCTGGTGGAACTGGCTTACGCCGCCGAAGATCGTCGTCACGCTCGGCTTCAGATGGCGGCCGAACTTCTCGAAGCCGACGGCGATCTGCGACACCAGTTCGCGCGTTGGCGCAAGAACGAGGACGCGGGCGCCACCCTTGGGCGCAGGCCGGGGATCGGCAGCAAGGCGATGCAACAGCGGCAGCGCGAAGGCCGCAGTCTTGCCGGTGCCTGTCTGCGCCATGCCCAGCATGTCGCGACCCTGCAACAGGATCGGGATGGATTGCGCCTGGATCGGTGTGGGTTTGGCATACCCTTCCTCTGCTAGCGCCTGCAGCAAAAATGGCGCCAAAGAGAGATCGGCAAAAGTCAGGTTCATCGTAGAATGGCGCCTCCAGCGCTCGGCAAGGCTGCGCCTGATCGGGCTTAGCGTATCGAATGCGCGCGCTGTTAGGTGTGATGCTGCAGCGCGTCAATGTGGAAAGCCGGGGCGTCAACGCGACATCCCCGGATGCGCATCCGGCCGGGCTGGCAAATCACCAAATTTCGATCCAAGTCTGCCTGCAGCTCCGTGGCCGATTTTTGCGCCGAGGCGCCGCCTGTCCCTTATTCCGGCAGCAGTCGACCAACTTAAGCCGTTCCCATGAGCGGGTGGGAACGACCCGTCGGGCCGAAAGCGGCCATTGGCAGCCCCAATCGCTCCATCGGCGGTAGCGCCCTGAAATCGTGATTCCGCACTGGCGGCTCCCGCCCCAAAGTCGGACATTCGGAGCCATTCGACGGCCGCTTGAAAGCTGACCCTTTTTCATCGTTCGAAGCCGCCTCGTGGCGACCGTTATGGTATTTAGCTTCCGTGGCAATGGACCACCCATGTTGCGCTAGGGCTAGGACTCACAACAAGTACATGACGCTGGCGGCGAGGTGGATACCGCGAGGAATATGGCGGCGGCGCGGTCATAGCGCATGGCGAGGCGCCGGCAGTCCTTGAGGCGGCAGAACATGCGCTCGATGGCGTTGCGTCCCTTGTAGAGGCTGCGGCTGAAGCAGCTTTTCCAGCGTCTATTAACGACTTGTCCGGCTCCCGGTTTGCAAACTCCCTGCGGTCATTCAATCCGTCGATCAGGGAACTGCAGGACCGCATTGCGAACAATCTCGTAGGCATCAACCAAATCTACGATTCAAATAGCTAAGACCTGGTTGGTCACTGGAGAATAGTCTCCGGCTCGTCAGCGTGACCGTCTCCAACTTCTAGCGTGGCGGGGCTGCGCCGCTGCCGCTGTTCGGCAGCAGCCAAGCATCCTAAACGCCCTCACGGAAGTGACCTACCGGGCGCGGCGGCCCCGGCAGGTTCTTGCTCGCGCAGTGTCGCTCAGCGCCGCCAAGGCAAGCCTGGCAGCCACGATTGGAGGCAACGCCGTTGGAGAGTTGCGCGAAGAGCTGCAGCGCCTGCGGGCTGGTCAGCGCGTCGTGAAGACTGTCGAAATCCGATAGCGTACCGAAGGTGGCGGTGCTGTTGAGATCGAGGCAGCACATACCCAGCCGTCCGTTTGCGAAGATCGCTAGCGAGGGGGTGGCCGTAAAGCCGCAGGTGTAAGCGCTCAACAACTTGTGCTGGACGTCCCATCGCGGATCATATTCGAGCAGCAGATTGGCATAGGTGCTCACCGGCCGCGTCGACATGAAGGCTTGCTGCACCGCGCCGGCCTCGTCGACCCAGCTCAGGATCGGCAGATGGTTATGGTCGGCTTGGGCAGCCTCCAGGAAGGCTCGATAGATGGCATCCTGGCTATTGGTATGGGCGCGGACCTGGGCCTCGTTGCCGTGGTCCTCGGCGATGCGCGCGGCGATCGCCTCCCACTTGCGAACGTGCTTGAGCATCCGCTCGGGGGTTTCCGGGAAGGCACTGCGGGTCAATGGATCGACGCGAAGGTCGGCCTCACCATTGGACACCATCTGATAGAGGCGCAGGTGCGTTGGCGCCCGTTCCTCGGCCATCTGGCGCATCAGCGCGGTGACGCGGGCGACGAGCGTGTCATAGTCACCGATCTTGTGGCTGCGCGTCGCCTCGTAGGATTCCTGGCTGTCATTGTGCAGCGAGATGGCAATGCCCGCCGGATAGTTGCCGGAAAGCTGCTTCAGCTTTTTCTCGACCAGCGTCATGCCGTGCGAGGTGAAGAAGGTCGGGAACGGCAGCTTGCGCTCGCGGATATAGGCGAGGATCTCGGCGATGTTCGGATGGAGCAGCGGCTCGCCATAGGCATTGAGCTGCATCGACCCGACGCTGATCGTGTCGGCCAGCTGATCGATCAGGTCCTTTATCTGATCGAGCGGCAGCCATGTCCGCGCCTCCTCGCGGAACATGTCCGGGCAGAACGTACATTTCTGGTTGCAGTGGTTGGTGATCTCCAGCCAGACCGTGTCGACACGCGGCTTGCCGTTTCGCATCGGATAGGCGGTCACCGCCGGCACCGCGGCTGCGGCGACGAAGCTGCGCAGCAGCGCGACGGCGCGCTCGGCCTCGGTCGCATCCAGGAAGACGACCGCCCCATCGCCCGATTGCTGTTCGAGCAGATCGGCAACGGCACGGGTGATGCCCGGTGCAACGGCGAAGGCCCAGCGCAGCCGATCGGAGCTGAGCGCGCGCAGCTCGTCCGTTGCCGCCAATTGCGCGACGTAGAAGACGAGATCGGGTACCAGCTCGCGCTTCTCCGCATCGCCCAGCGGCAGGGCGAGCGCGACGCCCACGGCCTGCGCTGCGGCGGCGAGGTCGCCGGCCAGCAGGGCAAAGCGCAGGCGGGCGCCATGCGCGGCCATGTCCAGCGGCGTACTATCGATGCGTGCCCGCGCCGCGGCCAAGTCGTCGAAGCGACAATCTGCGGGTGCCATATGCGCCGCGGGGGACGGCGAGCAGCCGGCCCAACGGCAGCGCACTATCCAGGACGCGCGCATGAGGCCGGGGCTGGTGCCAAGCCCGCGCGCCTCGGCGAGCAGCAGCGCCGCCTGCTCGTGGACGCCGGCCGAGGACAGCAGGCCGACCAGGGTGAGCAAGCTGAATTCGTTGAGCGTGCTCACGTCGCGCTCGCTTTTGCCGAGAAAAATCCCGTCCAGCGCAAGGTCGAACATCGTGCGGGCGAGCAGCGGCGGCACGGTTTCGAGTGCCGCATATGCGGAAGCGGAACGCGAGTCGGTGCGAAAGGCTTCGAAGATCAACACGACGGCGCGCGCCAGCAGGCTGCGCAGCCCCGGGAGATCGCCCGCCCCAGGCCCCTCGAACGGCGCGAGCGCCGCGCCGATGCCGGCCAGCCCATCGGCTTCCAGCTGCTGAGATGCCCGATCCAACGCATCAATTGCGCCCGCATCGGAAAGAACGATCGACGATTCGAACATCTTGCTAGGTCCCCGGTCCGCGTTCTGCGGTGCCGCACGGCATCGCACCAATGCGGGCTGGTCTCATTATAGGCATGTCCCAAGGCAGGACGGCGAGACGGCGCGATTCCCCGCGCGCGCCGTGTCCTTCTCCGCCGGAAACCGAGCCTTTGCCCGCGCGCTTGATCCCCTTGCAATCGAGCAGGGGAAGCCGGATGGATCCGAAGGAGCGCGACGCGCGCAGCCCATGGGCGATGCCATGGGCCGGATGGAAATCCGTGCTATGGCGCGCTGGAACAAGGCGAGCAACTCGCGGTCGATCCCCAGACGAACCCTACGTTCTTGCTCCTCGCGCACATTAGCGAATGATTCTTCGTCATTTCAGGTTGCGCCGATATCTTCTCGGACGAATATCCAAAACTGCGGCAAGCACAGCGGCCGACCGTCATATTGAACCGCGCCGGTCTGCCGGAGACATTGGGTTGTGAGTCACGCTGCCATATCGATGTTGTTTGCGGTAGAATAATATTGTTCTTCCGCTTCGGCAGGCGGGATGTTGCCGATGGGTTCGAGCAGCCGACGTTGGTTGAACCAGTCGACCCATTCGAGCGTGTCGTATTCGACGGATTCAAAGCTGCGCCACGGCCCACGCCTGTGGATCACCTCGGCCTTGTAGAGGCCGTTGATGGTCTCGGCCAAAGCGTTGAGGCTCCTATATTTGTCAAGCGGGCGTCGGCACCGTTTCCGGTCGGCACAGATGTGCGAAGATCTCCCGGACAATATATCGCTTGAGACAGCGGATGATTTCACGGTTGCTCTTGCCGTCCTTCTTTCGCTTGCTGACATAGGCGAGCGTTGGCGGGTGATTGCGCATGCGAACGATGGCGACCCGGTACAGGGCGGCATTGGCCTGTCGGTTGCCACCACGATTGAGCCGGAAGCGGTTGGTCTTTCCGCTCGATGCGGGGATAGGACAGACTCCGCAGAGTTTGGCGAGTGCGGCCTCCGAACGGATCCGGGTTGGGTCGTCGCCGACCAGGATGAGCATTTCCGCCGCCGTCATCGTCGCGATCCCATGGGATGCGATAAGGGCCGGCGCGCGCGCCGCGACGAGGTGTTCGAGTGCCTTGTCATGCCCCTGGATTTCGTCATGCAATGTCAGCCAGCGTTGCGCCAACGCACGCATGGCGGTTTTGGCCGATGCCGTCGTCGAAGTGATTGCACCCGGCCTGAACGCCGCGATATGCCGGATCAGGGCCATCTTGCCGCCGATCTGGTCGAGTGCATCGCGTAGGGATGCGGGAGCGTTGATGATCAGGGTCTTCAACGTCACCAGGGACTGGGACCGGCTCTTGACCGCGGTGTCGCGCGCGATCTTGATATGCCGGATCATTTCGACCGACCCTGTCTGTGTCTTTGGTTCGGCGACCGCCTGTCCGGCCAATACCGACCGTGCCGCGCCTTCGGCATCGAGGCTGTCGGTCTTGCCGTGCTGGTAGCGCAGCTGCCGATTGGGCCGGGTCACCTCGACGACCTTGTGACCTTGGGCAAGGAGATGGCGAGACAAGCCAGCGCCGTACGATCCGGTGCCTTCGATACCAAAGGCCGCGATCGTTCCCAAGGCGGATGCCCAGCTTTCGAGCGTCAGATAGCCCTTGGTTGTTGCCGGAGCCGAGATGGACGCCAACCGGCTGCCGTTGGCATCGATCGCCACGGCGACATGGGTGGCTTTGTGCGTATCGACGCCGATAAGGATAGTATTGGCTGTCACTTCGGTCATGTCCTGTCCTCTCTGAGCGGTAACAACCAAG
>Ga0307412_10002415_pt1 | contig 10384 bp, 8 predicted proteins | sample DK1Cmetagenome_3_FD_203823 | JGI IMG/M metagenome (GOLD analysis project Ga0307412, IMG submission 203823) | Maize rhizosphere microbial communities from greenhouse at UC Davis, California, United States - DK15-C-1 | ecosystem: Host-associated > Plants > Roots > Rhizosphere > Soil | place: USA...
TGCCGATGGCCTTGGTGGTGAAGAAGGGCTCGAACACGCGGCTGATCACCTCCGGGTCGATGCCCGTGCCGTTGTCCGCCACGGTCACGCAGACATAGTCGCCCGCCGCCAGCTCCGGCACGTCGCCCGCGCGGACCTTGCAGCTCTGCGTCTGGACCGTGATGCGGCCGCCCTTGTCGCTCACGGCGTCGCGGGCGTTGACCACCAGATTGAGCAGGGCCGCCTCGAACTGGGACGGGTCGACGTTCACCCGCGCCCCGCCGCGCCGGAGTTTCAGCTTGAACTCGACGGCCTCGCCCACGGCGCGGCGCAGCAGGGGCTCGCTCTCGCGGATCAGGCCGTTGAGGTCCAGGGACTCGGGCCGCAGGGCCTGGCGGCGTGAGAAGGCCAGAAGCTGGTGGGTCAGGCCTTCGCCGCGGCGGGCGGCGGCCAGGGCGGCCTCGCCCAGCTTCTTTTGGCGGGCCAGGTCGTTGGGCGAGCGCAGCATCATGTCCAGCGCCCCGATGACCACGGTCAGCAGGTTGTTGAAGTCGTGCGCGACCCCGCCGGTCAGGCGGCCGACGGCCTCCATGCGCTGGGCGTGCATCAAGTCCGCCTCGGCCTTGGCCTTTTCGGCCATGGCTTCGCTGACCCGCTCCTCCAGCAGCTCGTTGATGCGCTTGAGATCCTCCTCGGCCTGCCGGGCCTCGGTGATGTCGATGTTGGCGCCGACGTAGCCCTGGAAGTGGCCGGCGCCGTCGAAGCGGGGAATGCCCTCGCAGCGCAGCCAGCGGCGGCCCATCTGCGGGTGGACGATCTCCATGATCCCCTCGTAGCGGTCGCGCTGCTCCAGGGCGGCCAGGAAGCCGGAGTGGAAGGCCTCCAGTCCGTTGGCCGACATGGTGGCGGCCCAGTTGGCCTGAAGGTCGCCGTCGCGGCCGACGCCGAAGAAGGTGCGGTAGCGCCTGTTGGCGAAGACGACGGCCCCGGTCTCGTCGGTCATCCACATCTGGGCCGGGGCGCTGTCGGCGATGGTGCGGAAGCGGGTCTCGGACTCCATCAGCCGGGCCTGGGCCTCGCGGATGTCGGTGACGTCGAAGCCGACGCCCACGAAACCGATGACCTCGCCGTCGGCGTCCAGGCGCGGCCGCGAGAAGGACTTCAGCCAACGATACTCGCCGTCATGGCGCAGGTAGCGGGCCTCCATCGAGAAGGGCTGGCCAGTGGCCTCGCCCGCGATGGATTCCTGCAAGATGCGGTCATGGTCGTCGACGTGGATCACGGCGCGCCAGTCGGCCAGCCGCGCCTCCTCGTAGGAGCCGCCGTTGTAGGCGACGTAGGCCTGGTTCACGAACTCACGCACCCGGTCGGCGCCGGTGACCCAGATCAGCACGGGGGCGGTGTCGGCGATGGCGCGGAACCGTTCCTCGCTCTCGCGCACGGCGCCCTCGGCGCGGGCGCGTTCGATCTCCGTCCAGGTGCGGCCCGCGACCTCCTGCAGCAGTTCGGTCTCGGCGTCGGTCCATTCCCGGACGGTCGAGTTGTGGGCGTAGAGGAAGGCTCGAAGTCTGCCGCCGCGGTGCACCGGCGCGCGCATCAGGGCGCGGGTGCCCAATCGCTCGAACACCTCGAGCGCGTCCCGCGTCCGCTTGTCCTTGCGCACGTCGGAGATGCGGATCAGCCGGCCCTCCGCCAGGTCCTTGATCAGGTCGGCGCCGAGCTCGCGCAGGCTGAACTGGCCCTGGGCGCTGACCACGCCGGCGGTCCAGTCGCGGCTCATCGACACCAGGCCGCGCTCCTGATCGACCTCGCCGTAGCCGATGCGGTCGGCGCCGAGCGCGTCGCCCAGCGACTGTTCGACCTCGGCCATGATGTCGTCTGGCGTGGTCAGGTCGCGCAGGCGGTCGGTCAGGGACAGCAGGAAGGTCTGGCGGCGCTCCTGGGTCTCCAGGGCGTCCATCGCCTTGCGGGTCTCGGTGATGTCGAACGACATGCCGACGTAGCCCAGGAAGGTCCCGTCGGCATCGAAACGCGGATTGACCGCGATCCGCATCCAGCGCCATTCGTCGTCATAGCGGGCGAAGCGGGCCTCGAAGCCGTACGGATGGTGACCGGGCCGGGCGACCTCCATGACGGCGTTGACCTCGGCGACGTCGTCCGGATGAATGGTCTGACGCCAGACCGAGCCGAGGATGCGCTCGGCGGGGCGGCCGTAGAATTCGACCAGCGCCTTGTTGACGAATTCGACCTCGGCCAGGGCGTTGGTCATCCACACGGGCGAAGGCGCGGTGTCGGCCATCAGCCGGAAGCGGCTCTCGCTTTCCCGCAGGGCGGCCTCGGCGGCCTTGGTGGCGGTGATATCGATGACGACGGCGATGTAGCCCATCAGGTCGCCGGCGGGGGCGGTCAGGGGGCGCAGGCTGGTCAAGGCCCAGACGGTCGAGCCGTCCGGCCGCAGATAGCGCTTCTCGATCGAGCCTTCGCCCCCCGTGCGGGCCGCATCCAGCGCGCTCCTGGTCAGGGCGATGTCATCAGGGTGAGTGACGTCGCCGGTGGTGATCCCGACCACCTGATCAGGCTTCAGACCGAGGATTTCGGCGAAGCGGGCGTTGCTGCTGATGATCTCGCCGTTGAGCCCGACGCGGGCGATGCCGGCGGACGCCTGCTCGACCATGGCGCGCAGTTCGGACGTCGTCTCGCCGACCAGGCTGTCGGAGGCGCGCAAGCGACGGACCGTGTCGTCCAGATCGCGCAGGGTGGAGCGCAGGGAGGCGGCGAGCACCGTCCCGAACAGGCCGACGAAGGCGAAGCTGGCCACGCCGACCGCCAGATTGATCGCATTGAACGCGATCAGGCCGCCGGCGAGCTGGGTCAGGGCGACCGCGCCGATGATGCTGATGATGATGGCGGTGTAGCCGGCGAACCGGCCGCCCCACAGGGCCGCGATCAGAACGGCCGGCAGCAGCACGGTCAGGCCGCTGGCGCCGCCGAACAGGGGCTGCAGCATCGCACGGACAGCCAGCCCCGCCGCGCCGCAGAGTAGGCCAGTCAGGATCGCCTGACCGGGGCGCCCGGGCTGGGCCAGCGCCAGCTGTCTGAAGAACCTGTCCGCCCCCAAACCGTTTCTTCCCTACGCAACTGTCGATCAGCGCGACAGACTGCAACGCTTTCTCACCAAGGGCGTTCCCGAACGCCCCGCATATCCCGTTATATGGCCAAGCTCGCCGGTGGTTGCACTTGGCCACAGGCGCACGGGCGCCTAGTTATAGCATCGACCCTACAGCCTTTTCGACCAGGACCTCCCCATGACCGTGACCATCGATACCGGCCTGAGCAAAACCGAACGCAATGATGTCGCGACGGAACTGACCAAGGTTCTGGCCGACAGCTTTGCCGTCTATCTGAAGACCCATGGCTACCACTGGAACGTCCGGGGTCCGGAATTCTTCGGCTATCACAATCTGCTGGAACAGCAGTACCGCGACATCTGGGCCGCGCTGGACGACATCGCCGAGCGGATCCGGGCCCTGGGCGTGCTGGCCCCGCAGAGCTTCTCGGGTTTCGGCAACCTGACCTCGATCAAGGACGGCGATCCCGAGAAGGAAGCCGGTCCGATGCTCAAGGAATTGCTGGCCGATCACGACACCCTGATCGCCACGGCGCGCAAGGCGTTCGAGGTGGCCGACAAGGCGGGTGACGAAGCCTCGGCCGACCTGCTGACCCAGCGTCTGGCGGCGCATGAGAAGTTCGCCTGGATGCTGCGCTCGACCCTCGGCGGTCGGTAAGACTGGTCGAACGGCGCTTTTCCGCCCGAAAAGCGCCGCCCTTCGGGGGCATGAACCTTGCTCCGGTCCCCTGATCGGACGCTTTGGAGACGAACGCTGGACAGGACGACCCTGACCTCGGCAGTGAAGACGGCGCGACGGCTGGGGCCGGCCGTGCCCGTCGCGCTGGCCGTTTTCGGGGTGGCCATGGCCGCGTCCTCGACCCCCCGTCCCGAAATCGACCGGCGCGTCGAAGCGGTGCGCCAGCTGACCGGCGGCGATCTGTCCGACAGGGGGCTGGCCGCCATCGCCGGGCGGATGACGCCGTCGCAGCTGGCCCTGGCCGAGCGGTTCGATCCCTCGCTGCGGCGGGCCGCCCTCTACGGCCTGACCCCGGGGTGGGAGAGCCTGACGCTGGCGGGCAAGCCGACGCTGGACTTCGGCGAGACCGGCCTGGACGCCCTGCGCCTGAACGCCGCCACGCCCATGACGGCGGGGCTGTTGCGCGCCGCCCAGCCCTTCGACTTCCGTCCTGCTTCCGCCGAGGACCGCCGCCGCGCCCAGCGCTGCCTGACGCAGGCGATCTATTACGAGGCGGCGCTGGAGCCGACCGAGGGTCAGGAAGCCGTGGCCCAGGTCATCCTGAACCGCGTGCGCGACCCCAACTACGCCAACACCGTCTGCGGGGTCGTTTTCGAGGGCGCCGAGCGGACGACCGGCTGCCAGTTCAGCTTCACCTGTGACGGCGCCCTGGGCAATGCCCCAGTGGCCTGGGCCTGGGATCGGGCACGCAAGGTCGCGGACCGGGCGCTGGCCGGCTACGTCTCCGCCAGGGTCGGGACGGCGACCCATTATCACGCCGACTATGTCCACCCGTGGTGGGCCCCGACGCTGAACAAGCTGACCCAGATCGGGGCGCATATCTTCTACCGCTGGAAGGGGGTCTACGGCGAGCCGGCGGCCTTCCGTCAGGCCTATGCCGGGCGTGAGCCGCTGATCGACGAGGCGCGCTTCTCGCGGCCCCGCATGCAGATCCCCGACACGACCACGGCGGCTGAAGCGGACGCCGCCCTGACCCTGGCCGCCGCCAACGGTCAAAGCGCCATGCGCACGGTCGAGATCAACGGCCAGACCCGCGTCGTCGGCGTCACCTCGCTGGGCGGCCGCCGTCAGGCCACCGCCCAGGACATCGCCGCCATCAATCAGCGGCTGGCCGTGTTCGAGACCCCGGCTCCAGCCGCCGCCTCGCCCGCGCCCCCGGCGCCCGGCGTGACGCCGATGGACGTCGAGGAAGTGGGCCGTCCCGCCTCCTGATCATTCATTGCAACGCTGCGCGGCCAACTGCATTGATGTGGGCCGGCGCCACGCGCCCGCCGTCAGAGGTCCGCTTGTCAGCTCCTTCCGATCCTCAGGCCGTCTGGACCGAAGCCGACCGCCTGGCCGCTCTTCGCGCCTACGATATTCTCGACACCGAGCGTGACCCGGCGTTCGACGGGATCGTGAACCTGATCGCACGGGTCTTCGATGCGCCGATCGGGGTGGTGAACCTGATCGACGAAGGACGGCAGTGGTTCAAGGCCGAGGTCGGGTTGGGCGTGCGCGAGACGCCGCTCGAGACCTCCTTCTGCGCCCATGCCCTGCTTGAGCAGGACCGGATGGTCATCCCGGACGCGACGGCCGATGAGCGGTTCGCCTGCAACCCGCTGGTGACCGCCGAGAACGGCCTGCGGTTCTATGCGGGCCAGGTGCTGAAATCCGCCGAAGGGCTGCCGATCGGCACCCTGTGCGTGCTCGACACCCGGGCCCGGCACGAGGGGCCGACGGCCCTGCAGCTGGAAACGCTGGAGATCCTGGCCGCCCAGGTCATGGCCCAGCTGGAGCTTCGCCGCGCCCTGCGCCTGCAGCAGCAGTCCCAATCCCAGTTCCGGGCGGTCACCGACGCCATGCCGCAGATGGTCTGGTCGACCCTGCCCGACGGCTTCCACGACTATTATAACGCCCGCTGGTACGAATTCACCGGCGTGCCGATCGGCTCGACCGACGGCGAGGGCTGGAACGCGCTCTTCCATCCGGACGATCAGGAGCGGGCCCGGACCCGCTGGCGGCATTCGCTGGAGACCGGCGAACCCTATGAGATCGAATACCGGCTGCGGCACCACTCCGGCGTCTATCGCTGGACGCTGGGCCGGGCCATGCCGATCCGCGACCAGAGCGGCGCGATCGTGCGCTGGTTCGGCACCTGCACGGACATCGACGACCTGAAGCGGATGGAGCAGTCCAAGGAACTGCTGAGCCAGGAACTCAGCCATCGGATCAAGAACATCTTCGCGGTGGTGTCGGCCCTGATCGCCCTGTCGGCGCGGCAGTTCCCCGAGGCCAGGGCCTTCGCTTCAGCGCTGCGGACGCGGATCAATGCGCTGGCCCGCGCCCACGAGTTCGTACGGCCCCATACCGAGACCTCGCGGCCCACCGTGGGAACGATGACCCTGCACGCCTTCCTCGCTGACCTGTTCCAGGCCTACGCCGCGGCGGACGGCGCGGCTCGGGTGCGGCTGTCGGGCGATGACGCCGCGTTCGACGACCAGGCCGCGACGTCGGTGGCCTTGCTGTTCCACGAACTGGCGACCAACGCGGCCAAGTACGGCGCCCTGTCGGTCGAGGGCGGCCACGTGGATCTGGAGACACGCAATGACGGCGCGCGCTTCATCCTGACCTGGCGGGAGACCGGCGGGCCGCCGGTCGCGGGGCCGCCCGAGCGCGCCGGCTTCGGCTCTTCGCTCGCCACCCTGTCCGTCGAGGGGCAACTGGGCGGGCGGCTGGAACGGAACTGGACGGCCGAGGGACTATGCGTGATCGCGGATCTTCCCGCGACGGCCCTCTCCCGAAGGCGGGCGGCCCTGGGTGTCCGGTAACCGACATTTGGCGCGAAACCTGCTGATGACCTGCGCGTTCTCCCTGTGCGCGTCCAGAAAGTGCACGCCGAACCTGTTTTGAAAGTCCGCGTACAGCGCAGTTTGATGACCGCCCGTATCCTCATCATCGAAGACGAAGCCCTCGTCGCCATGGAGCTCCGCTACGTGCTGGAGGACCTGGGTCATGAGGTGGTGGGTACGGCGGCGGACGCACGGACCGCCCGCCATCTGGTGCGCGAGACCGACGTCGATCTGGCGCTGGTGGACATCCATCTGTCGGACGGGCCGACCGGGGTCGAGCTGGGCCGCGAACTGGGCCAGGACCTGGGCGTCTCAGTCCTGTTCATGACGGCCAATCCCGGCATGGTCCGCAACGGCGTGGCCGGCGCCATCGGCGTCCTATGCAAGCCGGCTGACGAATGGGCGGTCCAGACGGCCGTCGACTACGCCCTTCGTCGCCGCACCGGCCAACCGGTCGAATACGCCCCGCCGGGACTGCAGCTTTTCGGCTGATCCGAGCGGGGCCTACCAGACCCCGATCTTCTCCGCTTCCTTGTGCGTGATCGGGTGATGAGCCCGGGCGTGGTCTTCTTCGGCCAGGAAGCGCACGGCCTCCAGCGCGGCCATACAGCCCATGCCCGCCGCCGTGACGGCCTGGCGGTAGACATCATCGGTCACGTCGCCGGCGGCCCAGACGCCCTCGATGGCGGTGGCGGCGGTGCCCGGCTTCACGACCAGATAGCCGCCCTGCTTGGTCTCCAGCTGGCCGGCGAACAGTTCCGACGAGGGGGCATGACCGATGGCGATGAAGACGCCGTCGGCGGTGATGTCGCGGGTCTCGCCCGTCTCGATATTCTTGACCCGTGCGCCGGTGACATTGACGCCGCCGAAGCTGTTGGTCTCGCCCAGGATCTCGTCGATGGCGTTGTTCCAGACCACTTCGACCTTCGGGTGGGCGAACAGGCGGTCCTGCAGGATGCGCTCGGCGCGGAACTCGTCGCGGCGGTGCACGACAGTGACCTTCGAGGCGAAGTTCGTCAGGAACAGCGCCTCTTCCACGGCGGTGTTGCCGCCGCCGACCACGATCACGTCCTTGCCGCGATAAAAGAAGCCGTCGCAAGTCGCGCAGGCCGACACGCCGAAGCCCTGGTATTTCTGCTCGCTCTCCAGACCCAGCCACTTGGCCTGGGCGCCCGTGGAGATGATCACCGTCTCGGCCAGCATCTCGGTTCCCGAATCCAGGGTCAGGCGGAACGGACGTTGCGACAGGTCGGCCTTGACCACGATGTCGTGGATGACCTCGGTCCCGACGTGCTCGGCCTGCTTCTGCATCTGCTCCATCAGCCAGGGCCCCTGGATGACGTCGGCGAAGCCGGGATAGTTCTCCACGTCGGTGGTGATGGTCAGCTGGCCGCCGGGCTGCAGGCCGGCGATGACCACGGGCTGCAGCATGGCGCGCGCCGCATAGATGGCGGCGGTCCAGCCGGCGGGGCCGGAACCGATGATGGCGACGCGGACGGTACGGAGAGTGCTCATGGGCCCTATTTAAGGGCTGATTCCCTTTTCCGCGATGGTAGGCTGAGCCCGTAGCCGCAGGAGTCGGGGATGAAGAAGAACAATAGCGCGGCCTTCCTGCCGCTCGGACTCGGGGTCGGCCTCGCCATCGGTACGGCTCTCGGCGTGGCGTTGGACAATCTGGCGCTGGGCATCAGCCTGGGCGTCGCCATCGGCTCGGGTCTCGGCGTGGCCACCATGGGCGCCGCGAATGCGGCCAATGCGAAGAAGGACAAGGACGGAGGCGACGGTTCGCCTGACGGGACCGCCGATCCGGACTAGTCGCCTGCGCCGGACGCGCGTGTCCACACCGCGAAACGGCAACCGACGGGATCCAGCAGGACCCAGACTTCCTCGACGAGTCCCATGGGGACCATCGCGGGCACGCCATCGACGGGATCGGTCGGCCGGTTGTACCGACGAAAGGCCGTGTCATCGACTGCGTCCTCACCCCGGTAACGGTAGGTGAGGCCGTGCACCATCAGGGGCTGTCGGGTGCGGAACCAGTCGCGCTCGCGAGCGGTCACCTCCTTCGTGGCGTCGTAGGGCGTCGCTTCTCCCTGCATTGGGAACCACCAGACCTGTTCGTCCGCGCGCTCGACGGCGAGAACGCGGTTCAGCTCTCCGTCCTGCGCGGTGCACAGCGGCACGCGGGGGCGGCGGTCATCGTCGGCGGTGAATTGGGCCGCCGACAGGGTAGCGAGGACGAGCAGGGTCAGCATGGCGAAAGAAAGCCATGATCGGGCTCCGGCGTCGATCTATCCGTTCCTGACGCCGATCCGCTTCAGAATTTCCCGCGCCGCCAGGTCCGTCTCGGCCAGCGGCTCATAGCCCCAGTTCTCCAGCGTCCCGTCGAACGGCCGCGCCGCGCCGCGCTCGCGCAGGTCGGCGTGCAGGCGGGCGAACTTGTCCGCCGGCTTGGTCGCCACCATCGGCAGAACATGCACCGGCTTGCCGGTCGAAGCGGCCTCGGCGGCCATGTTGGCGCTGTCCTCGGTGACCAGGATGTGGTCGGCGGCTTCCAAGAAGGCGAAATAGGGGTTGGCCCCCGTCCCGTCCCAGATCAGGCCCGGCAGGTGCGACAGCCGCGCCGTCATCGCCGCCTTGGCCGCTCCGGGCGTGCGGCGCGAGAAGGTCAGCATCAGCGAACCGCCCGCCGCCGTGATCGCCGCGGCGATGCGGTCGGCCAGGTCGGCCGCCTGGGCCTCGGGCAGGTCGTGGGCGCGGGACTTGCCGCCGATCAGCACTGCCACGCGGGGACGGGGCAGGGGATCCAGCCGGTCGGCGAAGGCCGCCGCGCTCTCGGCCAGCCGGGCGGCGGAGATGCGGTGTGGCGAGCCGGTGATCGACAGCACGTTCGGCCCCTCGATCCCGTCATGCCGGGGGGCGACCACAAGATCATAGTCGCCGGTGCGCCAGCGCGGGTCCTGGGTCTGAACCACGAAAGTCTTCCCACCCGAGCGGCGCCTGGCCGTCAGGGACAGGGGCAGCGTAGCGCGGCCGGTGGCGATCCACACATCGGGCCACGGCTCGCCGGGCGCCGGGAAGGGGCCGTCCGAGGCGGGGTCCAGCATCCACGGCGCCTTGAGGGCCGAGGGCAGCTTGTCGAAGAACTTGCGCCACGTCACGCGACGGACCGTGATTTCGGACGGCCAAAGGCGCTGGAGGGCTTCCGCCAACCCCAGCGCCTGATTTTCCATGCCGACCCGGCCGTCAGAGACGACCCGGATCGAAAGCGGTCGCGGTTGCGAGCCTACTTCCACTCGACCTTGAGGATCTCATAGGCCTTCACGCCGCCTGGCGTGTTGACCTCGACCACGTCGCCGACCTCTTTCGAGATCATGGCGCGGGCGATCGGCGAGGCGATGGAGATCTTGCCCTGCTTCACATCGGCTTCGTGTTCGCCGACGATCTGATAGCGGCCCTCTTCCTCGGTGTCCTCGTCAACCACGGTGACCGTGGCGCCGAACTTCACTTGGGAACCCGACAGCTTGGAGACGTCGATCACCTGGGCGCGCGACAGTTTGTCCTCGATGTCGGCGATCGAGCCTTCAATCCAGCCCTGCCGTTCCTTGGCGGCGTGATACTCGGCGTTTTCGGACAGGTCACCGTGTTCGCGAGCCTCCGAAATGGCCGCGATGACGCTCGGCCTCTCGACCGACTTCAATTGCTTCA
>Ga0307412_10002416_pt1 | contig 10383 bp, 10 predicted proteins | sample DK1Cmetagenome_3_FD_203823 | JGI IMG/M metagenome (GOLD analysis project Ga0307412, IMG submission 203823) | Maize rhizosphere microbial communities from greenhouse at UC Davis, California, United States - DK15-C-1 | ecosystem: Host-associated > Plants > Roots > Rhizosphere > Soil | place: USA...
GTTTCACCCAACTCTGCATGGACTCAAAACGTTTTCAACCGACGTCATGCCGCTCCTGAAGTCGACCAAGAAACGCTGACCCTCATCCGCGCGGACCGCGCACCGAGGTGCTGGTTCGTGCTTGGCGCTCAAATCGATCGTTCGTCGATGACAGGCTGGTTGTTCCTCCAACACGAAACAGGCGGAGTGTCCGAGAAGGGACAAGACCAGCGAGGCTTACTTTGCAAAACGGCGCGTCTTGGGTGCTGCGCAGCATCCATGGAGGCTACCTATAACTTGAATAGACGAATGTATTTTTCGGAGGAGAATATGAAAGTTAGCATGGTGCTTTCAGCGTCTGCTGTTTTGTTGGGGCTTCTCGTCGCGGAGCAGGTTTTCGGGCAAGACGCAAAGATTCCTGCCGCAATTTACACCGATCCGGTGTCGCCTGATATCGACACGCCTGCCCGTAATGTGACCGTACATATCCCTGCCGGCGACGTCAAAGTGAACGGGGTCTTTCTCATTGCTGCAGGCAAGGGCCCACACCCAACGACGATCCTGCTTCACGGCCTTCCCGGAAACGAGAAAAATCTTGACCTTGCACAGGCGGTTCGCCGGGCTGGCTGGAATGTCTTGACGTTCAACTACCGCGGCTCGTGGGGAAGTCCTGGTGCCTACAGTTTTAAGGGCGATCTGGAGGACGCCGCGTCCGCGCTGGATTTTGTTCGGGATCCAGCGAACGTGCAATCGTTTGGCATCGACACCAAGCGCATCGTGATGATGGGGCATAGCGTCGGAGGGTGGGTAGCCGCTCTGACTGCAGCAAAGGACCCCGCCGTGGCGGCTTCGGTATTGATCTCACCCGCTAACATGGGCGAGGGAGCAAGTATGCCTGCCGACCGTCCGACGGTTGAAAAAATTATGTTGGGCAGCAGCGAATCCATAGCTGGTACCTCTCCAGAAAAAATGGCTGAAGAGGTCTTGGCCAACCGCAGTGCGTTCGACATGCGCAATGCGGCAAAAGGCTTGGCGTCACGTCCATTGCTCCTGGTGATCTCGAATGACATCTTCGTCGACGATGGACGCCAGTTGCTAGATGCCATCGGTCAAGCTGGAGGAAAGCGAGCAGATTTGGTTCAGATTCCGACCGACCATAATTACTCTAGTAAACGCATTTCGCTCGAAAGCACCGTTATCGACTGGCTAGATAAGCATCCATAGCTTGCTATTCAAATAAGGTCGCTCGTGTTGTGAAAAGCTAGGGAGTGAAGCAAAAAAAGGCCCCGAAGAACACTGGGCCTTTTCCATGGCGCACTGCGCACCGTTTTATCCTGTTGTGCGCGCTGCGAGGACACTCACGAGATCGGCAATCGAAAGTATCGCCAAACCATTTTGCTCCGCCGAACGAACTAGCTCGCTTCCCACTGCCATAGTTCCGTCGGGATTTGTGACCTCGCACAGGACCCCGACCTCCCTGAGGCCCGCAAGACGCATCAGTTCGATCGTCGCCTCCGTATGGCCTTTCCGTCCGTGGAGTCCATCGGGATGGCAGCGCAACGGGAAGATATGCCCAGGGCGAACCAAGTCAGTCGCTTCCGCGGTAGGGGCAACAGCGGCTCTCACTGTTGTTGTACGGTCCATTGCTGAAACGCCGGAGGAGATTCCCACGCTTGCTTCGATCGACACAGTGAACCCGGTACCGTATTTTGATCCGTTCTTCTCACCATCGGTGGAAGGTCCAAGTGATCGGCCAACGCTTCGGTCATGACCAGGCATACGATACCAGAACCTTCGCGTATCATAAGGGCCATTTGTTCAACGGTCAGATGCTCAGCTGCGAAAATGAAGTCACCTTCATTCTCCCGGTCGGCATCATCAGTAACAATTACCCCGCGACCAACTTTTAAACATTCGATTGCGTGTGCTACCCGAACCTGAGCCATGGTTTGATCGTCAAATCGTTCAATGTTCAGCACGACGGGATCAGTGTTTTTGGAAACGTAGTTCATCGCTTGCCCAATCAGAATTCGTTACTCACGCAGCTGCCGTATCTTGTGGTGGGTTCGATTTGGTGAACCTCGCAAATGTCACGACCTGTTCGGCCAGAAGTCGTAGCTGCGCTTCTGTTGCCGGATCGATGCATTTGCCATCCGCATCGAAGGCTTTGATCGCGGCGGTGTTGATACCTACGCCAAGCGGGGTAGGCCACCCGCGCAAAGCGTGAACTATGGACCTGAGCGATGTTAAAGTCGTACCTACAGCCTGCCAGCCTGCCGCGCAGACGATGCATCCGACGCTTCGGTGCTCGAGATAGACGCGAGGATCGCTGCGCATGTCCTCGGTGTAGTCTAGTGCATTCTTGAGCAGTCCCGAGATGCCGCCGTGGTAACCAGGGCTCGCCAAAATCACTCCGTCCGCGGAACGCAGGGCTTCAACCAGCTCACGCGCTTCCTTCGTCCTGTCAGGTGATTCAGGTGCGTACATCGGCATGTTTAAGAGCGAGCCGTCGAACATCTTGACTTGTGCACCGAGCTTGGCTGCTTCGGCCAAGGTGAACCGGGCCGCGCTCTCGGATGACGAGCCCATGCGTGTCGTTCCACCAAGAGCAACAATTGACACTTGCGACATTCTAATCCTCCTGATGACATCGCTAGCCCGCGCGCACCGCGCGTGCTCCGCTGGCGTCAGATCGATCTGACGTGACATAAAATTCACCAGGTTGACCAAAGTGTCAACACTTATTGCTCTTTTGCGGCTGATTTTCGGGGGAGGAGGTCACTTTTTATGAGTCACAAACGATTTAGGCCTCGAATCCGGTCAATCGTAACGACAAAAAACATGTCGACACTAATTTGCCTTTAGATGAGTGAGCGGGGGAAATTCCTGCCTAGCCAAGTTTTCGGAGGCGCGTGCGATGTGCGATCTCATCATCGATTCAGCGAGGTCGGCATCGCGGCTTATGATAGCACGCATGATCTGCCAATGTTCCTGATATGCTATCTGTCTTCGCTGATCATCCATTCCCGATTGGCGCCGATAAAGGCGGAAGAGCTGGTGGAGATCGCCGTTCAGGGTATCGATGATACGCTGGTTACCGCACGCGGATACGACGCGCTGATGAAAATCGAATTTCCGTGTCTTGTCACCCGCGGTCCACGACCGCCGGTCAGCCTCCAGATCCGCGAGCAGCTTTGAAGCTTCATCAGATGACATATTCGCTGCAGCAAGGCGACAAGCCATACCTTCCAGGGCCTCGCGCATCTCAAAAAGCTCAATCACCTGTCGCGTATCGAGGGAGACGACCCGGGCCCGCATGAAGGGCTCACGAGAAATCAAGCCAATGCCCTGGAGACGGCGCAGGGCCTCCCGAACAGGGCCTCGACTGACTTCAAACCTTGATGCAAGGTATTTCTCGTTGACTTCGGATCCGAGGCCAAGCTCTCCGGACTGGATAATTTCGGCAATATCTTGAAACAAGCGCTCCCCGAGCGTCTCGGGCTCACGTTCGGTTGACACATTTTCGTCCATCGGTGTTTCCTGCGGCTTATTGAAAGTTTTGACAAATTATAATCGTCGGTGATCGGTTTTGCCAGCGTAAACGCAAAATCACGAGTCCTTTACAAAAGTGTTGACACTATTCCGGCGCTCGCGTATCTCCATTCTAACCTAAGAGCGTCTCTCACCGCCGGGCGAGGCGACAACACGGAGCTCAAAAGTGATATTGGACAGAGACGAGACTAAAACGGGTCCGAAGGCGTTTCGGCGACTTCTGAATTCAGCGGAGTTCATCGTATCGCCCGGTGTTTATGATGGTTACAGCGCGCGTCTGGTGGAAGCTGCCGGCTTTAAGACCGCTGCAACAAGTGGTGCCGCTATCGCCAATGCCATGTTAGGAATGGAAGACGTTGGCATTATGGGGCTGGCGGAAAATGTTTCCCACTGCCGAAACATCGCACGGGCTATTGAAATACCACTGACTGCCGACGCGGACGATGGATACGGCAATCCGGTCAATGTTTTCCACACTGTCCGAGAGTTCGAGGCGGCTGGCGTCGCTGCTGTCAACATTGAGGATCAGGTGAGCCCCAAGCGTTGTGGACACATGCCGGGAAAAGAGGTCATCCCGTTGCATGAGATGGTCAAAAAGATCGAGGCTGCTTGTCAAGCTCGAAAAGATGATGCGTTTGGAATCGTCGCTAGAACCGATGCGCTCGCAATCGAGGGACTTGAGGCGACAGTCAAAAGAGTCCGCGCCTATGTGGCAGCTGGTGCTGATATGATCTTCCCCGATGCGGTGCACTCAGAAGACGAGGTCGCACGTATCGTAGAAGCCGCCGGAGTGCCCGTCTCTCTCAATATGGGATTTGGTATACGGTCACGTCCAACGACGCCACTGATACCCATCAATCGTCTCAAGGAAATTGGCGTGAGGCGCATTAGCTTGCCTAGAATGCTACCTGCTGCTGCCATTCACGGGATGAAGAACGCGCTTTCTGTCATGCATTCTGTGATCGAGACGGGGCAGATGGTCGATCGACCTGATCTCCTGGTTGGGATCGAGGAGATTTGGTCGCTTATGGGTTTCCCTGAAATTCAGGAGCTGGAGCGCAGATTGCTTTCGGTAGCGGCACTGTCGAGCAAATACGGCGATGGTGGCACTTTAAGTGCATGATACTGTCAATTACTTCATTAGGGAGCCAGCCGTGAGAGAGAAGCGCAGCAGTATCTTAGACGGGAAGGTCGCACTGGTTACGGGCGCCCAGCAGGGTATTGGTCGTTCCGTGGCAGCTGTCCTTGCGGCCGCTGGTGCTGCTGTCGTGATAAACTGGCTCGATGATGAAGCCGCGGCACTGGAAACGGCTGGTGTTGTTGAGAAGTGGGGGGGTAAATCGCTTCTGCTGAGTGCTGATGTCTCCGATGTGGCGGCTATTACCGATATGGTCGACAGGGCCGTCTCTTCACTGGGTGCGATAGACATACTGGTCAACAACGCCGGGATTTTTCCGAGGGTGCCCTTCCTGGATATGACAGAGTCGGTCTGGGACCAAGTCTTCGCAGTAAACCTCAAAGCAGCTGCATTCTGCTCGCAGGCCGTCGCCCGGCAGATGGTGAAGGCCGGGTCCGGCGGTTCCATCGTCAATATGTCGTCATCGGCGGTACGTGGGTCTCCACGTGGAGCTCACTACAGCGCGACGAAGGCTGGCCTGCTTGGGTTAACGCGAACGACCGCCCTGGAACTTGCGCCCCACGGGATACGCGTGAATGCGGTAGCGCCGGGACTGATTGATACCGCTCAACCACGCGGCGGCTATCAGGAAGACCAGCTGTCCGAGATGACAAACAATATTCCGCTAAGGCGAATGGGAAAGCCTACTGAGATCGCCGATGCGGTCCTGTTTCTTGCTTCAGAATCCTCGTCGTTCGTCACCGGCGAACTGATCCACGTCAACGGTGGGGCTTACATGGCCTGAGCGAACACAACATTTGCGTACCGATCTCGCACGCTGCGCAGTGGTAGACGAAACAAAAAAATGCGAGGGGAACGGAGAGTAGACGTGATGTTAAAACCTTTGGCGTTGCAGAACGCGAGCGAAGTTGCGCTCCAAGTCAGAAACATCCGGCTCAGATACGGCGGTTTCGATGCATTAAAAGGCGTTAGCCTGACGGTGCAACGTGGCGAGTTTGTCGCACTTCTAGGACCCTCTGGATGTGGGAAGACGTCGCTACTGCGCACGATAGCCGGCTTTGTTACACCACAAGAGGGAAATGTCGTCCTGAATGGTCATGATGTGGCCGGTCTGGAACCGCGATATCGGAACATTGGAATTGTCTTTCAGTCGTATGCGCTTTTCCCTCATATGACGGCCCGTGAAAACGTACGCTTTGGTCTCGACTGCCGCAATCTTCCGACATCGACGAAGAATGCCATGACGGACGATGCTCTTGAGCTTGTTGGCCTCGGTCATCTCGGCGACCGAAAACCTAAACAGCTTTCCGGAGGTCAGCAACAGCGGGTCGCGCTCGCTCGTGCAATCGTATTCCAACCCGATCTTCTGTTGCTTGATGAGCCATTAGGCGCACTCGACAAGCAATTGCGGGTGCAGATGCAGACAGAACTCAAGGCACTACAACGTCGACTGGGTGTAACTGCAGTTTTCGTTACTCACGACCAAGAAGAGGCCATGTCCATGGCTGACCGGATTGTTGTCATGCGCGATGGCGACATTGTTCAACTCGATACCCCGGAGGAGCTTTTTGCAAAGCCACAATCCGCTTGGGTCTGTCAATTTGTAGGATCCGGGAACCTGCTCAGGGGCAATTTCAAAAGTTCAACGCAGGATGAAGTCGAACTCAGCCTCGGTGGCGATAGTGTGCTCCGCGCTCCAGGCAGCCTCTCCGAGAATATTGCACTTCAGATCCCCTTCGCCAAGGTGCGCGTCGAGCACGGTGGCGATGGCGGTCTAAAGGTCACCGGAAAGCGCTTCCTCGGCGCCGCATTGGAGTTGCAGATTGAAACTCCGGCGGGCCTTCTCTGCGCACATCTTGAACCCAAGTTTGGAGCTGAGTTCGAAGTTGGCTCTTCGGTTAAGATCGCAGCCGAGACTTACGATTGCAGAGTGGTACCTGCGTGATGGGTGTCGGTGTGCTCTCCCTGTCTCAACAGACGCGTGCTCGAAAATCTGTGGGTCCTCGCTGGAGGTTTTTAGCGTATCTCGCACCCGCAAGCGTTTTCTACATTATATTTCTCCTTGTTCCGTACGGGCTCATTTTAGAGATGAGCTTCTTCTCCTACAGCTCCACGAAGTTGTATCTTCCAGGCTTCACGCTGCAGAATTACGTCGATGTGTTGACGGACACTTTCTACGTCGCTCTTATTGCTCGGTCGATTGGTCTCGGGATTCTCGTAACAGCAGTTTGCATCGTTCTCGGTTTTCCCTTGGCGTTGAAGATTGCTAGATCTGGACCGACGATGAAGAGTGCGCTCATTGCAGTCACGCTTTCACCGCTCCTGATCAATCTGGTTGTTCGCTCGTATGCATGGATTGTGCTGCTTGGAGACACTGGCGTCGTCAACAACTGGCTGAAAGCAATCGGTCTTATCGATGCGCCGCTTCCTCTTAGCGGAAATACCTTTTCCGTCGTCGTAGGACTCGTCCACATCAGCTTGCCGTTGATGACGCTCAGTCTTATTGGCGTCCTCGAGCGGATCGACAAATCCCTGGTTGACGCTGCTGAGAGCCTGGGCGCGTCTCGCGCACGCGTGCTCTGGAAAGTCATCCTGCCGTTGACGGTCCCTGGCATAGCAGCAGGGTCACTCCTGGTCTTCAGCCTCGTCGTCAGCGCGTTTGTAACGCCAGTTCTTCTCGGAGGAAGCCGCGTGTCCACTATCAGCACCGTTATCTACGAAAAGTTCACATCATCAGTGAACTGGCCCGTAGGGGCTACCTTGGTAATGGTGTTGCTTGTCATCAACTTCGCGGTGATGGCCATTCATGCCCGCGTGTTCAAGGACCAATAATCATGGACAAAACGCTCGACTTGATCGCTTGGCTCGTCATCATCTTCCTGATCGGGCCTCTTGTCGTCATTATCGGTGGATCATTCACTGAAACCCCCTACGTCGCTTTCCCCCCGACAGGGTTCACTCTGGATTGGTACTATCAGCTTGCCCATCGCATCGACTTCCTCCATTCCTTCGTGCTGAGCTTAGCCTTGGCCGTCTCGTGTTCGCTCGTTGCAATGCTCATCGGCGTCTCGGCTGCGCTTGGGTTACATCGATATGCTTTAAAGGGGTCGAGCCTATATAAGACCTTCCTGATGTCGCCTCTCGTCCTACCCACCGTCGTAACGGGCGTTGCGCTACTTCAGTTCTATTACTTGATCAGGCTGGATACATCGCTGCTTGGACTGCTCGCAGCGCATGTCTTGATCACGGTACCCTATGTATTGAGAACGGTGGGGGCAGGGTTAGTTGGACTCGACCCAGCGATCGAGGAGGCAGCCGCCAGCCTTGGATCGGGTGAACTTCGAACGCTACTGCGCGTCACGTTGCCGGCCATCGCTCCCTCGATCATGGCGGCCGTCATCTTCGTATTCATCACCTCGTTTGACCAGACGACGGTTTCCATCTTCCTTGCAGACGTTGACTTGAAGCCGCTACCCGTGCTGATTTTTAATTACATCGATCTCGCTGTCGATCCGATGATTGCGGCGGTTTCAACGCTCCTGATTATATTCGCTTTTGGCATCATCGCGCTCCTTCAGCGCCTCTTGGGCTTAGACAAAGCGATGGGCGTCGGCTAATGCAAGTTTTAAAACATTCGATGGACGGAAGGCGGTTACGCGAGAGCCTCCGTTTTGTATTATTTGCTAGGAGATCTGAAAAATGCGCATGAGGATTGCCACTCGAGGAAGCAAGTTGGCGATGTGGCAAGCCCACCATACGAAGGCACTTATCGCCCGAAGGCATCCAGAGCTTTCTGTTGAGATCGTCCCAATCAAAACAACCGGTGACAAAATCGTTGATCGCCCCCTCCACGAGCTAGCGGGGAAGTCTCTCTTCATCAAGGAGCTTGAGGAAGCGCTTCTCAATGACGAAGCCGATATCGCTGTTCATTGTGTGAAAGACTACCACCCCGTGACCCCCGATGGTTTTGATTTAGAAGTGGTCATGAAGCGAGACACCGCCGCAGATTTGCTACTTTCGCACCAACAGCTCAGCCGCTGGCAAGAATTGCCTGCGGGTGCGGTGATCGGCACCACAAGCCAGAGGCGCATCTTCGAACTCAAACGGCTCCGGCCGGATCTTCAGTTTCGGCAGTTAAGAGGGAATATCGATACCCGGCTGCAACGTTTGCAAAACGGGGAGTTTGACGCGATTGTCCTAGCTGAATCAGGTTTTGAACGCCTGGGTCTACATCACCATACGATCTTTCGTCTCTCCGTCGACGAAATGGTGCCCGCCGTTGGTCAAGGCGCTCTCGCGATTGAAACTCGGTCCGGCGACACGGAGGCGCTTGAAATAATTCGCTTTTTGAATGATCCGTTAACAAAGGTTTTGGTTGACGCCGAGAGGGAATTCGTTCGGGCGGTCGGCGGGGACTGCAAGTCAGCTATCGGCTCGTTCGCGCGGTATGAAGGTGATCAGGTAACTCTCACCGCCTTCATCGGGAATATTAGCTCCATGCAGGAAATGAGAAGATCGAAAATATGTGCCGCAGCAAGCTCAAGGGTAATGGCCGCTAATATGGGGCAAGAGTTCCTTGCCGAGGGAGGGGCCGTGATACTTGCGCAGCCTTTGTGAAATTCTCGAGCTTTCGAACGCGCTCACGGTATTGACCTCAGGCGCATCGCTTCGCGTCAATGTCTCGCCGTTGACCTCTTTAAAACAAGCGGTCAGCTTGGTGGCGGGCGTTCGACACTCCGTTCACGCTGTCTCGTGCGGGATCGCCCATAGGAGCACCGGTGCTTGTTGGTCTAGGTGCGGGCCGGCTATGCGAACGGGATGAGTTTTTGCCTCGATGAAGACTTTCTTTCGGACGAACTATCCACGGATTGCAGGTCGTCTCGATGCTCCATCGCCCAATTTAATAGAGACAGGTAAGGACCCTGCAGAGTCCGGCCTAGAGGCGTGATTGAATAGGTCACGGAGATCGGAGACGCTGTGGTTACAGATCGGTCAACCAGCCCATTTTTCTCCAGCCGCCTCAGCGTCTCCGTCAGGGCTTTCTGCGTTATCCCGTCAAGCTCCCGTTTGAGAGCGCTAAAACGCTTGGGCTCCTCACAAAGGAACGTCAGGATCAGAATGCACCATTTGTGAGTGATCTGCTCAAGAACTGGCCGCACAATTGCAATCGTTTTTACGGCGTCTTCTTGTGTGTAGGACATGAGGTCTCCTTCGAGAAACCTGGTTTACATTCAGTGCCTAATTGACACCAGGTATAGAGAATATACTCACTCGATTAGGACGCAATGTCCAACATTGAATGGAGATTTCTCTTGCCCAGTTTAAATTCAACCATGCGAGGCACCGCCGTTATTACCGGCGCATCATCTGGCATCGGCCGCACTTATGCAGAAAAACTCGCAAAGCGTGGCTACGACCTAGTACTTGTCGCTCGTCGAGAGGATCGGCTCAAGCACATTGCGGAAAGCCTGCAGACCGAGTTCTCGATTGCTGCAAAAGTGCTCGTCGCCGATCTATCCGAAGCGGCCGGCGTCGCCGTGGTTTCCGAACATATCGCAAAAAGTGAGTCGATATCGATTTTGGTGAATAACGCAGGCATCTCGGCGGTAACGCCCCTGACAGATACGCCTGATGAGACCATCGCTGCGATGATTCACCTTAACATCATCGCAGTCACAGCGCTCTCCAAAGCGGCTCTACTAAATTTCAAGAGT
>Ga0307412_10002417_pt1 | contig 10382 bp, 9 predicted proteins | sample DK1Cmetagenome_3_FD_203823 | JGI IMG/M metagenome (GOLD analysis project Ga0307412, IMG submission 203823) | Maize rhizosphere microbial communities from greenhouse at UC Davis, California, United States - DK15-C-1 | ecosystem: Host-associated > Plants > Roots > Rhizosphere > Soil | place: USA...
TCAAACTTAACTTTATTTTTTTAGTTTTACAATGACAAAACAATAAATCATGGAAATCGTAGCCAAAATCTTAATCGCAATCGTAGCAATAGAACACATCTACATTCTCTGGATGGAAATGTTTGCGTGGGAAACTAAAGGAAAAGAAGTTTTCAAAGCGGCTTTACCTGCAGAAATGTTTAAACCAACAAAAGGTTTAGCCGCCAATCAGGGATTATATAACGGTTTTCTTGCTGCAGGATTAATTTGGTCTTTCTTCATTGAAGATCCAAAATGGCAGACCAATGTTGCTTTATTTTTCTTAAGCTGTGTAGCGATTGCAGGAATTTATGGAGCAATTTCCGCAACGAAGAAAATATTTTTTGTTCAGACTTTGCCGGCGATTTTGGCGATTATTGCAGTGCTTTTGAAATAATTTTCTTAGTCGCAGAAACTACAAAGCAGAAATCTCCAACAATTTTGCCTTCATTTTTTCAGGTTTAAACTCCCCTTCATGATAATAAATCAAATTCTTATCCTTATCTAAAACAATCCACAACGGATAAATAGGCTGACTTTTATTTTTAGATAAAGCTAATGCCAGCTCATGAATCCCCGAAATTCCATTAGGTAAATAATTAAATTCCTGTCCTAGAAAATCAATCTTTTCTTTCGTTTTTTCTGCTTCAAAATTGATGAAATAAAAATCTTCATTAATTTTTTTAATTAATTCTTTGTCTTTACTTAAATTATATTTTTCGATCTTACAAACAGAACACCAATCCGTGTAAATATGAATAATTATTGGTTTTGGATTCCCTTTTTGCGAAGTTTCAAGATCAGAAAAAGCGCCTGTTTTCATCTGTGAAAGACAAAAACAAGGCACTAACATTAAAAATAAAATTATCGTTAAAATTCTCATTTTAAATACTTTTTTAAACCGCAAAAGAAACAAGAGATATTAAATCTTTTTTAGATACTTAAAAGGAAACAAAATATCAGATTTAAAATTTTATGTTTTGTAAACTTTTGACGATCTATTTTTTACAATCCATTCTTTTGCTTCTTTTGTGGTGAAATTTTTTGCATAAATATTTATTTCCAAATATATTTTACACCCAGAAATCCTCTGATTTTCTGCATCGGAGCATAACCGTAAGTAGTATCAAAAGTATAATTATTGGGATTATTAATCGGATCATTAACGTGTTGGTCAAACGGATCAAAAGGTCGCATCAACGGATCTTTCGGAGTGAAATTGAGCAGGTTTTTAATGCCACAATATACCTCAAATCCGGATTTGAAACTCTTTGAAACCTGAATATTAGCCAGTGAAAAAAAAGGAGAATATTCCGGTCGGTAATCATTCGGTAAAACAGGCAGTCGCATTGGCCCGTAAAATTGTCCGGTAAAATCTACCGTCAAATTATTAGGAAATTTATAGGTCAAAGTATAAGTTCCACTCCATTTTGGAGCATGAAGCTGCTGCACTTTTTCATTTTCACCATCAAATTTCTGATATACATCAAGATAAGTCACTCCCAAATTAACGCTCAACGGAAAGCTAAAACTATAATCCACATTTATTGAAGCACCTCTTGAAATTCCGTAACCATGAAGATTATCGTAAATAATTTTCTCAGGATCAGAATCAAAATCACCGACAATTTTATTGCTGAAATACGTATAAAAAGCAGAAGCATCCAAGTTAATCAAACGATCTCCTACAGGGATTTTCCAGACATAATTCAAATTTCCGTTGATGGACTTTTCAGGTTTTAAATTTGATTTAATCACCACTTCACGCGAGCCCGTCAAAGCCGCATGATCTTCCGTAAATAGATTCACCACCCGGAAACCGGTTCCGAAATTGAATCGTAAAGTATGATAAGGATTCGGAGAAAATTTCCAGGCAAAACGTGGTGAATGTACAGAATGATGGATTTTGTCGTAATCAAATCTATACCCTAGCAACAATGTATTTTTTTCATTAATTTCCCATTGATCCTGAATAAATGCTCCAAAAATGGGAGATTTCATTGGTTCGTTAGTTATCCCGTCTGATGAAAAAGTTCCCGGAGTATTGTCATCATAAAATGTTTTTTTGAAAGTAACTCCCAGAATCAAATCATGATTTTCCAATTTTTTATCCCAATACGTTTGCACAAAAGCCACTTTCTGCGTTGCTTTAAATGGATTGGTTCCATAAAAAGAATTCTGATCATGAAAATTATAAGAAAACTGAGTGATAATATTCTCTTTCATTGGCCACTGATACATCCCAAAAGCCTCTACTCTATTGGTATAAATGCTTTCCCCGTAGACTTCATTGCTTCCTCTGTAAGATTTATTCCATTGCATTTCTCCCCCGAAACGGTCTTCATATAAATAACGCAACGCAAAGCTTGCCATTCTGTTTTCCTTTCGTTGAAAATTCCATTTATTGAAGACAGAAATCCTGTTTTGTAAAGCAGAATCTGTAAAATTGTCTTCATTTTCATCAATTTTTCTTTCAAAACTAAAATAATTTAAGCTTAATAAAGAGGCTATATTTTTTCCAAAATTAAATTTCGTTGACAAATCAACATTATTTTCGCTCCAGGTTGTTGTCATAAGATCGACGCTCAATTTCGGGGCGGTCAAAGCATTTTTAGTGATAATATTAATGACTCCACCCATCGCTTCAGAGCCATAAATAGAGGAAGCGGGGCCTTTTACAACTTCAATTCTATCAATCAAACTATTAGGAATTCCGCTTAAACCATAAACCGTGGAAAGTGAGCTTACAATTGGCATTCCATCAATCAAAATCATCGTGTAAGGCCCTTCTAATCCGTTAATATGAATATCTCCCGTGTTACAAACTGAACAATTTAACTGAGGTTTTACTCCATTTACCATTGCAATAGCTTCAAAGATATTCGGAGTGGGATTTTTCTGAAAAAATTTCTGACTGTAAATCTCCACTGCAACAGGACTTTTTGATCTGCTGATCGGTTTTATAGTTCCTGTAATGACAACATCATCAATCACCTTTGTTTTTACTTCCTGCTTCTTTACAATTTCAACCGAATCAAGCTTATTTGATTGATTTAATTCCAAACTATCTGTTTCCTGGGAGAAACAAAAAGATGGTAAAAAGATGACAAAAAACAATATTTGCTTCATGAAATTAAAATTGTTAGACAAAACTAACAATTATTTTTGAAAGAAAAAACTTTATAGCAAAATCTCCTGAAAAATTATTCATCAAAAATTATTAAATTTGAGAAACTTCATATAAAAGTAAAATGAGCTATCATCAGTCGGGAAAAATCCCTCAAAAAAGACATACTATATTTAAGTCTCCGGAAGATAAATTTTACTATGAACAGCTTTTCGGGACGGAAGGTTTTCATGGAATTTCTTCTTTGCTATATCATATTCATCGTCCGACCCAGATAAAATCGATCGGCGAACCAAAGGATGTTACCCCAAAAATTGCGGTTGATAAAAATGTGACACCAAGAATGTTTAAAGGAATGAATGTCACTCCTGAAGACGATTTTATGGACAGCCGAAAAATCCTTTTGATGAATAATGACCTGAAAATGGGATTGGCCAAGCCAAGAAAATCAATGGATTATTTTTACAAAAATGCGGAATGCGACGAACTTTTATTTGTTCATCAGGGAAGCGGCGTTTTGAAAACTTTTGTAGGAGATCTTGATTTTTTCGTTGGTGATTATTTAATCATTCCGAGAGGGACAATTTATCAGGTGGAACTGCATTCTGACGATACGGTTTTCTTCGTATTGGAAAGCCATTCCCCGATTTATACTCCAAAAAGATACAGAAATGAATTCGGACAATTGCTGGAACATTCACCGTTCTGCGAAAGAGATATTATCGCTCCGACATTTAAGGAGCCGAAAGACGAAAAAGGAGAATTTTTAATTAAAGTAAAAAAAGAAAATCAGATCACGGATTTCATCTATGCAACGCATCCGTTTGATGTTGTAGGCTGGGACGGTTATTTTTACCCTTATAAATTTAATATTAAAAATTTCGAGCCGATTACGGGTAGAATTCACCAACCGCCGCCGGTTCACCAGAATTTTGAAGGACATAACTTTGTGGTTTGTTCGTTCTGTGCGAGAATGTATGATTATCATCCGTTGGCAATTCCTGCTCCTTATAATCATTCAAATATTGATTCTGATGAGGTTTTATTCTACACAGAAGGTGATTTTATGAGCCGTAATCATATTGATTTAATGGACTTTACCCTTCACCCGGGAGGAATCGTTCACGGACCTCATCCTGGAGCAATGGAGAGAAGCATCGGTAAAAAATTTACTGAGGAATATGCGGTAATGGTTGATCCTTTCCGTCCTTTGAAAATTACTGAGGAAGCTTTAAAAGTAGAAGATCCTTCCTACAAAACCTCTTGGTTGGAAGAACAGGATAAAACAATGGAAGACCGTTCTCAGGAGTAAAATTATTTTAAATATAAACAATTAAAAAGGGCTAAATATGATGTATTTGGTCCTTCTTGTATTCTATAATCCACTAAAACATGACAAATGTTTTAAAAATTTCAACTTAATTTTAGAAAGAATAAACGTAATATAAAGTATCTTTAAGTAATTAAAATCGTAAATAATAATTACTAAAACTTTAATATGCATAATTATATTAGCGCAGAAGAAGCTATTTATACGATCAAAAGCGGAAACCGCGTATTTTTTCATGGAAGCGCGTGTACCCCGAATTATTTAATTGACGAATTGGCCAGACAATCTCACCGCCTGGAAAATATAGAGATGGTTTCCATTACCCAACAGGGAAATGTAGAGATCGCAAAACCGCAGTACAAGGACAAATTTTTCATTAATTCGTTATTCGTTTCGACACCGGTGCGTGATGCGGTGAATTCAGAAAGAGGTGATTTTGTGCCTGTATTTTTAAGTGAAATTCCGATTTTATTCAGAAAAAATATTTTATCACTGGATGTTGCTTTAATTACGGTTTCTCCACCGGATAAACATGGTTTTTGCACATTGGGAACTTCGGTTGATGTGGCAAGATCCGCAGTTGACACAGCAAAAATCATTGTTGCTATTGTTAATCCAAGAATGCCAAGAACTCACGGCGACGGAATGATCCATATCAGCAGAATTCATAAATTGGTTTGGCACGAAGAAGAGCTTCCAACGGTGGATTACGGTGCAAAAGTCGGCCCTGAAGAAATGGAGGTCGGAAAAAATGTAGCTGAATTAATTGATGATAAATCAACATTACAAATGGGGATCGGAACTATTCCTGATGCAGTTTTGAAATGTTTGAATAATCACAAAGATTTGGGTGTTCACACAGAAATGCTAAGCGACGGTGTGGTTGATTTAATTCAAAATGATGTCATCAATAATAAATATAAAGGTTACAACGATAATAAGACGATCACGAGCTTCTGTTTCGGAACCAGAAAATTATACGATTATGTGGATGATAACACAGTTTTTTCATTTGATGATGTGGGCAATGTCAATTTCCCGATCAATATCATGAGAAACAAGAAAATGGTTGCTATTAATTCCGCTATTGAAATTGATCTTACGGGGCAGGTTTGTGCAGATTCTATTGGAACCGTACAGTACAGCGGGATCGGCGGACAGATGGATTTTATGAGAGGAGCTGCTTTGAGTGAAGACGGAAAACCAATTATTGCGATTACCTCAAGAACGAAAAAAGGGGTATCCAGAATTGTTCCCTATCTTAAACAGGGAGCGGGTGTTGTCACGACAAGAGGGCACATCCATTATGTGGTCACGGAATACGGAACGGCTTATTTATATGGAAAGAACCTACGCCAGCGAGCTCAGGAACTTATAAGTATTGCTCATCCCGATGACAGGGAAATGCTGGAAAGAGCTGCATTCGAAAGATTTAAGAATTAATTTGCTTTAAATATTAAAAATTTTCATTGATTAGTTTTATTAATCTAAAAAAAACGTACTTTTAATTTAATATCAAGAAACAGTGAGAAAGCCTTAAGGTTTTGGCAGTATATTTGATAAAAACCTTTTTAAACATTGGAAATTGAAGACTATATATAATTCGATACGGGAAGAAGTTGTAAAGCATTCTAAGGTGAGGAATTCGGTTTTGGGGAATGTTGATGAATGGAAGAGAAGCCATTATATTATTCTTTCCGAAATCATAAAAGATGAATTATCTGAATCAGAAGAACTAAAAGGAGGAAAAAAATTCGAGATAGGAAATACCATTTCGCACGTTACACTACAACGCTTTTTTGAAAACGATTACCAGGATAAAACCCACAATGATCTGAGGTTTTTAAAGACATTAGACAAAATCTGCATCTTTTTAGGCTATAAAGATTTAAATGCATATATCCAGTTTGTCAAAGAAAAAAGACAGGAAAATGAAGAAAACAACAATCAGAAATTCCTTCAGATAGTGTATGATTACTGTGCAACTGTTTTTGAATTCTATAAACAATTTCCAAAACATAAACCCGAATTATTCAAAGATCTTGTTTTTGATGACTCGCCATTTCTGGAAAGAGCATCGCAATTCAGCAAGGAGTTATGTGACAGGGATTTCCAACTGGTAACGAAAAACAACCGTTCAAACTATGAAGTTTTTGATATCAATATCGTAACGGATGAGCCTAATAAAAAAATCTTAGAATCCCAGGAATTCTGGAATCTATTATTCAAAGTTGGCGAAACCGGCGAAGAACATTTTGTAAATCAACTAAATACGCAAATTTATTTTATCCGAAAAATCGACAACGTCTGGAAGATCTGGGACAATTATAATCCGGATGCCGGAAGATTAAACAATATAAAATAATGATTAAATAAAAAAGCCGCAGAGAAAATCTACGGCTTCAATTTTTTTCGAAATATTTTTTTTTCATTGTTTTGTGAATACAAATGTATACATCTTAGTCATAACATAATAAACTTAAACATACTTAAATGAACTCTTCTTTACATTTTTGTTAAAAACTTCCCTAACGTTTGTTTGCTAATATTTTTCCTATTAGTAAGAAATTCGTAATTTGCATACCCATAAATAAAAAGTAAAAATAGAAAATATGTCAACACTTACATTTGCCGAAAAAATTGCTCAAGCAGAGAATTTTTTGCCAATCAACGGTACAGATTACATTGAGTTTTATGTAGGGAATGCTAAACAGGCTGCACATTATTACAAAACCGCCTTCGGTTTCCAGTCTGTGGCTTATGCCGGTCCTGAAACAGGAGTAAGAGATCGTGCATCGTATGTTCTTCAGCAGGGAAAAATAAGATTAGTTCTTACAACGGGACTGAAGTCTGATTCACCAATCAGCGAACACGTAAAAAAACACGGTGACGGGGTAAAAATTTTGGCACTTTGGGTAGATGACGCATACAAAGCTTTCGAAGAAACCACAACAAGAGGCGGAAAACCTTACCTTGAGCCGGTAACACTTACCGACGAAAACGGTGAAGTAAGAATGTCCGGAATTTATACGTACGGAGAAACGGTTCACATGTTTATCGAAAGAAAAAATTACACAGGGCCTTTCATGCCTGGCTACGAAAAATGGGAAAGCGATTATAAGCCGGAAGAAGCTGGTTTATTGTATGTTGACCATTGCGTAGGAAATGTAGACTGGAACAGAATGATCCCAACCGTAGAATGGTACGAAAAAGTAATGGGATTCGTGAACATTCTTTCTTTTGATGATAAACAAATTAACACCGAATATTCTGCTTTGATGTCTAAAGTAATGTCAAACGGAAACGGATTTGCAAAATTCCCTATCAATGAACCTGCAGAAGGCAAAAAGAAATCTCAGGTTGAAGAATACCTTGATTTCTATGAAGGAGAAGGTGTACAGCACATCGCTGTGGCAACAAAAGACATCATCCACACGGTAACTGAGCTTAAAAAACGTGGTGTAGAATTCCTTTCTGCTCCACCTGAGGCTTATTACGACATGGTTCCTGAGAGAGTTGGCCATATTGATGAAGATCTAAAGAAACTACAAGATCTTGGCATCTTAATTGATCATGATGAGGAAGGATATTTGTTACAAATTTTCACAAAACCTGTAGAAGATCGCCCTACTCTTTTCTTTGAAATCATTGAAAGACACGGCGCTCAAAGCTTTGGTGCAGGGAACTTTAAAGCATTGTTCGAAGCATTGGAAAGAGAGCAGGAAAGAAGAGGAAATCTTTAAATTAAATACAATATAGAGTTTTGTCAGGATGAAAAATCTTGACAAAACTTTTTTTTAAGAACACATTATTATGAGAAAATTTTTTATCGGAATTTTATTTATCGGTGCAGCATTCGGTGCAAAAGCACAATATGGTACATTAAATGAAATTCTTAACAGACTTGAAGAAAGAAAAGGCGTAAATCAACATCTGGAATCTGTAAATATTGACAACAAAAAATTTGTTTTCATTAAAGACGAAGCAGACCACATAGAAAGGGATTTTATTGTAATCAAAGGAAAAACAGCTACTTATGTAGAAGTTTTCGATGATAAGGCAACAGGAGAAAGCAGTTCAAACGTTTTCACCGGTGATATTATCAGAAAGAAAAACATCGTTTCCCTGAGAGCAGATATGCTTGAAAACAAGAAAGTTCCGATCCCGGTTACCAAAACTTTATTATTGACAAAACAGGATAATATCTTGTATTTAATTGATGTCAACACAAAAGCCAGATGGATTGATGAAGAATCTTTTTCTAAAGCTAAGGCTAAAAAATAAATATTTTTAATTTTAAACACAAAGAACACAAATATTTTCACAAATAACACTAGAATAATTCATGTTTATTCGTGAGAAAAATTAATGGAATTTGTGTTTAAGCTTAATCCAAATTAAATCTAAAAATTATGAAATCATTTGTAGAGTATTCAGCAGATTCGGATTTTTCCATACACAATATTCCGTTTGGAGTAGCCGTGTTCAACAAAGCGTATATCGGATGCTGTACAAGAATAGGAGATCAGGTTGTTGATCTGGCAACATTGTACGATCTTGGTTATTTTGAAGAAGTTGAAGGTCTCGATGATAATATTTTCGAAGCCTATACTTTAAACGAATTCATCGAGCTCGGAAAACCGGTTACGAATGCTGTTCGTTTAAAAATTCAGGAATTATTGCAGGAAGGTTCAATCTTGTCAAAGGATGAAAAAACAATCGAAGATGCTTTCTACGATTTGGATCAGGTAAAAATGATGATGCCCGTTCATATCGCGAATTACACGGATTTCTACAGCAGCATCGAACATGCGACCAATGTCGGAAAAATGTTCAGAGATCCTGAAAATGCATTGCTTCCGAACTGGAAACATTTGCCTGTGGGATATCACGGAAGAGCTTCATCTATCGTAGTTTCAGGAACGGAAATCAACCGTCCGAAAGGTCAGACAAAACCTGCAGATGCAGAAAAACCAGTTTTTGGACCTTCAAAACAATTGGATTTTGAATTGGAAATGGCTTTCATTATCAATAAAAATACCGAAATGGGCGAAAGTATTTCTACAAAAGACGCAGAAGACGCAATTTTCGGAATGGTAGTTTTCAATGACTGGTCTGCAAGAGACATCCAGGCTTGGGAATATGTTCCGCTAGGCCCGTTTTTAGCTAAAAATTTCGGTTCGTCAATTTCCCCTTGGGTTGTTACAATGGAAGCTTTGGAACCATTCAGAACGGCTTCTCCAACGCAAGATCCTGAAGTTTTAGATTATTTGAAATTTGAAGGTGATAAAAATTATGATATTAATTTAGAAGTTTATTTACAACCGGAAAATGGCGAACAAAATTTAATTTCTGAAAGTAATTATAAATTCATGTATTGGAATATGACTCAGCAATTGGCTCATCACACGGTAAACGGCTGCAACGTTGAAGTTGGTGATTTATATGCAAGTGGGACCATCTCAGGAAGCGATCCAAAATCTTTCGGTTCCATGCTTGAACTGACTTGGAGAGGACAAAATCCATTAAAATTAAGCAACGGACAGGAAAGAAAATTCATCGATGACAACGACACGGTGACAATGAAAGCTTGGGCTGAAAAAGATGGTGTGAGAGTAGGTTTCGGTGAAGTTTCAGGTAAAATTATTCCTACGATTAGTTAAAATTATTTAACACATTAGTCACAATAGAAATTATTATTAATATGTTGCAAAAGAACACATTAGATTGAAAATCTTTTGATTTTCATTTAGATTAATAGATATTGTTATGGAACTTACTAAGAAATACATCAATGAGCTTACTTACAAAATAATCGGAGCATGCATTGAAGTTCACAAAATTGTTGGTCCCGGTCTTTATGAAGATGTCTACCATAAATGTTTAGAAAGAGAATTTGATTTAATT
>Ga0307412_10002418_pt1 | contig 10377 bp, 10 predicted proteins | sample DK1Cmetagenome_3_FD_203823 | JGI IMG/M metagenome (GOLD analysis project Ga0307412, IMG submission 203823) | Maize rhizosphere microbial communities from greenhouse at UC Davis, California, United States - DK15-C-1 | ecosystem: Host-associated > Plants > Roots > Rhizosphere > Soil | place: USA...
CGCGGCGACCAGGCGGCCCTATCATATCTATGTCCGCCTTCCGGAGGGCTACGACCCCACGGCGGCGGCACAGTATCCGACCGTTTACCTGCTGGACGGGGACTCGCTGTTCCCCATCCTTGCGGCCAACCACCTGTTCCTGACCTATGACGACCGGCTTCCCGAGGCGATCGTCGTCGGCATCGCCTACGGCGGCTTCGACCCGTCAGTGAACAGGCGCAACATCGACTTCCAGTCGCCGGGTTTGGGCGTCACGGCAGACGAGGCCGGGGCCGAGGCGTTCCAGCGCTTTCTCAAGACCGAACTGATCCCGCAGGTTGAGCGCCGATACCGCTCCGACCCTGCACGTCGCCTCCTGTTCGGCCAATCGCGGGGCGGCGCGTTCGTGCTCTATTCGGCCGTGACCGACCCTGACCTGTTCCAGGGGCGGATCGCCAGCAATCCGTCGATCACCCCCGGCATCGAATCCCTGCTTGAGCCGGCGGCTCCGGCGACGCGGGACGACCTGACCCTGGTGGTGGCCAGCGGCACGCGCGACCGGGCCGATTTGCAGCAGGAGGCGGCGCTGTGGCTGTCGGCTTGGGAGGCGCATCCGGAGCGGCCCTGGCGGCTCTTCGGCGTGCGAATTCAGGACGGGACCCACGCCGCCAATGCACCCGACGCCTACCGGCAGGGCCTGCAACGCGTGTTCGGGGTCGACGCCTCGCCTTGACTTGGCGGCCCGGGGGCGCGACCTACGCGCCTCGCGTTTCAAGGTCGTCTCAATGTCCGTCAAGGTTCGTTTCGCCCCGTCTCCCACGGGTAAGCTGCACGTCGGGAACGTGCGCACCGCCCTGGTGAACTGGATGTTCGCCAAAGGGCAGGGCGGCAGCTTCGTGCTGCGCATCGACGACACCGACCTGGCCCGCTCCACGCCCGAGTTCGAACAGGGCATCGAGGACGACCTGAACTGGCTGGGCATGCTCTGGGATGAGCGCCACAATCAGTCCAAGCGGTTCGACCGCTATGAAGAGGCCGCCGGCCGCCTGAAGGCCTCGGGCCGTCTCTACGCCTGCTACGAAACCTCCGAAGAGCTGGACCGCCGCCGCAAGGTGCAGCTGTCGCGCGGCCTGCCTCCGATCTACGACCGCGCCGCCCTGGACCTGACCGACGCCGAGAAGGCCGCCTATGAGGCCGAGGGCCGCCGTCCGCACTGGCGCTTCAAGCTGGAAGGCAAGCGGGTCGCCTGGGAAGACCTGGCGCGTGGCCACGCCGAGGTCGACACCGCCTCGATGTCGGATCCGGTGCTGATCCGCGAGGACGGCCTGTTCCTCTACACCCTGCCGTCCGTCGTCGACGACATCGACATGGCCATCACCCACGTGATCCGCGGCGAGGACCACGTCACCAACACCGGCGCCCAGATCGAGATCTTCGAGGCGCTGGGCGGGCCCGTGCCCGAGTTCGCCCACATGCCCCTGCTGGTCGGCGCCGACGGCGCGGCCCTGTCCAAGCGCCTGGGCTCGCTGTCGATCTCGGAGATGCGCGACCTCGGCTATGAGCCGATCGCCATCACCAGCCATCTCGGCCGCATCGGCACCTCGGACCCGCTGGAAGTCGGAACCTCGGTGCAGGCGCTGGGCGACAGCTTCGCCTTCTCCAAGATGGGCCGCTCGCCGGCGCGCTACGACACCGCCGACCTGGACCGTCTGAACGCACAGGCCCTGCACGCCATGGACTACGCCGTGGCGCAGCCGCGCCTGGCCGCGCTGGACGCCGATCTCGGCGAAGGCTTCTGGAACGCGGTGCGTCCCAACCTTCAGAAGTTCACCGATGTCGTTGAAATGGCTGCCATCGTGCGTGGCCCGATCACGCCCGTGATCGAGGACCCGACCTTCGCCGCCGCCGCCTTGGCCGTGCTGCCGGAAACCGTCGATGAGACCCTGTGGCCGACCTGGACCAATGCGGTGAAGGAGGCGACGGGCGCCAAGGGCAAGACCCTGTTCATGCCGCTGCGCCTGATCCTGACCGGCCAGGCCCACGGCCCCGACATGGCGACCATCGCCCCGATGATAGGCCGCGAGCGCATCGTGAAGCGGCTCCAGGGCCAGACGGCCTGAGCCGTCTTCCCGGATGACGGACAGCAAAAAGGCCGCCCCTCGCAGGGCGGCCTTCTTCTTTTCAGCCGTGCGCGCCGATCAGGCGTTGCAGGCGGCGATTTCTTCGTTGGTCAGGGCCGTGCCCTTGTAGGTGAAGGCCGAGACTGCGCCGAAGCGGGCGGCGACGCGGCGGCAGGCGCGGGAGGCCGGTTGGTTGGCGCCGCCGGTGGCGGTGCAGGTCGCGCCTTCACAACGCCAGTTGGCGCCGTCGATGATGGTGCGGCCGGCCGGGGCGCGGGCGGCGTCGGCCAGGACAGCGCTGGTGGCGGGGGCCTGGGCGAAGGCGGGGGCGGCGGCGAACAGGGCCGCGGCGACGATGAAGGCGCGCATGGGAGATCTCCGAAAGGGGCCGGGTCTCGCTGTGGAGCCCGCCACTTCAGTGTGCGTTGTTATTCGAAACTGTCAAGAGCGCGTTGCTAAACGAAACGCAGCGCCGCGCGAACTGATCGACGATTACTTACCGTCGATCATGTTGCAAGTGAGGCATATCGTCCGCCGATTGCATCAGGGCGACGGCCGCCTCGACCGTGTTGACCACGCTGTATCCCTCGCGGAAGGTTTCCGGCGTCATCTTCTCGGTGATGCCGTGCTCGATCGCCGCCAGCAGGGTGTCCCAGAAGCCGTTCAGATTCAGGAAGATCACCGGCTTGTGGTGCAGGTCCAACCGCTTCCACGACAGCACCTCGATGACCTCTTCCAGCGTGCCGACGCCGCCCGGAGCGACCACGAAGGCGTCCGACTGGTCGTACATGATGGTCTTGCGTTCGTGCATCGAGGTCACGACCAGGGTCTCGACCTCGTCGAACAGGCGCTCGCGGCTGCGCAGGAAGCCGGGCATGACGCCCAGCACCCGGCCGCCGGCCTCGTGCGCGGCCCGGGCCGAGGCGCCCATCAGGCCCACGCCGCCGCCGCCATAGACCAGCCGCCAGCCTGCCTGCGCCGTCTGCTCGCCGAACTGGCGCGCCGCGACGGTATAGGCAGGGTCGGATCGGTCGGAGGAGCCGCAGAACAGGCAGACGGACTTGCCGTCGAACGGCTGGATGGAAATGGACATGAAGCCTCGATCGAATGGGAGACAGCGGCGGCCCCGCCGCGCTATCCGGGTTCCTACTCCTAACCGCCGGAGAGACGGGATGAAACGGGCCATCTGTGTCGTCGCAGCCGCCGCGGCTTTCGCCGCCCTCGCGGGGTGCATGCCTGCGCCCGAGCAAGCGGAGCGGGACGCTGCCGGAAACGCCACAGGCTGGACCCAGCCGCCCCAGATCCTGGCCGTGCGTCGGGCCCAGGCCAGCTTGATCTTCACCGGTCAGGCCCAGCCGGGCGCGCGGGTCGTGCTGCGCAACGACGAGGGCGCGGCCTATGCGGCGGCGGCGGATCCCGACGGGCGATTCGAGATTCGCATGGCCGCGCCTTCGGGCGTCCTGCTGCTGCGTCCGGAAACCCAGGTCGGTCAGGATGCGGCGGCTTCACCCGACCGGTTGCTGATCGTCGCCGGCGGGCGGGGCCCGATCGCCGTCCTGCGGTCCGGCGGTCCCACCCGGCGGCTGGACGCCGCTCCGGCGCTGGGCGCGATCGACAGCGACGCCCAGTCCCTGCTGGCCTCGGGCCGTACAGGCACGGCGGGGCAGGCCGTGGACGTTTCCGCCGGCAGAGACGCCCTTGAGGTCGAATCCGGCCAGGGCGGGCGTTGGAGCGTGCTGCTGGACGCGCTCGCCCCGGACAGCGTGGTCACGGTCGGCGGCCAAAGCTTTGTCTGGCCGGGCCCCGGCGCCGTCAGCCCTGACCTGAAGGTCGAACGGGCGGGGGCGGGATGGCGCGTCGGCTGGACCGGTCCGCGCGGCGCCCGGCAATGGACCTGGCTGCCGGACGCCGTCTCCGCGGCGTGATTCACTTGTCGTTAACCAATTCAGTTCCACGGAAGGGTTGTCTTCTCTTCTTCGAGGACACCCACCATCACCGAACTTTTCAGCCCGGCGCTCGCGTCGGGCTTTTTTCTTTTGCCGCCCGGGCGCGCCGCTGGAGCCGCACGGCCTGCCGGACGCGCAGCAGTTCCAGGGCCCGGCCTTCGGGGCTGTGGGCCTCCATCACGTACTGTTGGGCGGCCATCGCCATCGCGATCCGCTCCCGCGGATGTCGGATCATCCGGTCGATCGCGGCGGCGAGGGTCTGCGGCGTGATCTCGTCCAGGTAGACGGCATAGGGGCCGCTGGCCTCGCGCAGGCCGCCTCGCCCCGAGGAAATGAGCGCCGCGCCCGCCGCATGCGCCTCGACGGCGGTCAGGCCGAACGGCTCGGCCCAAAGCGAGGGCGTCAGGGCGATGGCCGCCGATTTCATCTGCTCGCGCACCTCGGGCAGGGGCGCCGACCGCAGCACGGTCACGCGCGCGCCATATCGCTCCAGGGGCGCCACGTGCGGCTGGGCCCAGCGCTGGTGCTGGTCCCAGTCGTTGAGCATCAGCACCGCGCGCCATGCCGGATGCCGGTCCAGAACGGCGGGCAGGGCGGCGCAGACCTCGGCCAGGCCCTTCTCGGCCATCGCCCGCGCTGCGAAGGCGATGACGGGCTTGCGATGCTCCGGCGGGGCCAGCCACGGGGTGGTGTCGATCGGATTGGGCACCGCCCAGGCCTTCTGGGCCAGAACGGGATAGTCGCGGGCGAAGCGGTCGCGCTCCGCCGCGCTGACGAAGATCAGCCCGTCCATCCGCGCGTACCGGGCGTTGTAGCGCCAGACGTCGATCCAGTGGCGTCCGGTCTTCAGGGCGTTGTGGCGATAGAGCAGGTGCGCCGCCTCGGGCATGGCCCTCGACACCTGGGTGGCCTGTTTGACCTGCTGATGATGCTCGATGACATCCGGCTTGAAGGCGCGGAGCCGGTCCAGCAGCACCCGCAGGCGCTCCGGCCCGGAGGACGGCAGCATCTCGACCCCTGATGCCTCATGGTCGTCCGCGCCCGCGCAGCAGAAGATTCGCACCTCCTGGTCGCTCAACGGCCCCGCCAGGGTCCGGACCACGGTTTCCATGGAGTTCGGCGCGCCGGCGGAGAATCGGCTTCCGGAGGGAAGCAGAATCGCCGTCCGGACACGCGGGCGCAGTTCGATGACGGCGGGCGTCTCTCTCGGCCGCAGAATTTGCGGGCGGGCTGCCAGGCTGGACGAGATCATGGGGAGGATCCGGGACGACGCCGCTTGGCGGCTCTCGGATCGTGGACGCCGCGGGCGGACGTTTGCCTTGCGGTGCGTCGAAAGAACGACGGATCACGCTAAGGACGAGGTCCCGTTCATACCCCCAGGACGGGGGGAACAGGGGGCGATGGCTCCGCGGGTAGGATTCGAACCTACGACCAGCCGATTAACAGTCGGCTGCTCTACCACTGAGCTACCGCGGAAGAGGTATCGCTCGGGAAGGCGGGCGCTATAGCAGCGGGAATCTCATCTACGCAACGGGAAAAGTCGGAACTTGGAAATCATCCGCATCGAGAACCCTGAAGACCCCCGCATCGCGGGCTTCCGCGATATCCGCGAACGGGACCTGACCGGGCGTCAGGGCCTGTTCGTGGCGGAGGGAGAGGTGGTGCTGCGCGTCCTGACCTCGGCCCATGCCCTGTGCCGCCCCCGCGCCGTGCTGCTGGCCGAAAGCAGGGTCGAGGGGCTGGCCGACGCCCTGACCGGCCTGGCGGACGGCGTGCCGGTCTATGTGGCCGGGCAGGGGGTTCTGGACGCCATTGCGGGCTTTCCCCTGCACCGGGGCATCCTGGCCCTGGGCGAGAAGCCGCCCGCGGCGCCGCTGGACGGCCTGCTGGGCGCCATGGGGCCGGACGCCCTGGTCGTGCTGGCCTCCGGCATCGGCAACCACGACAACATGGGCGGCGTTTTCCGCAACGCGGCGGCCTTCGGCGCCGATGCGGTGCTGCTGGACGCCCGTTGCTGCGATCCCTTCTACCGCAAGGCCATCCGGGTCTCGGTCGGGGCGGTCCTGCGCACGCCCATGGCCGCGGGACTGGATCCTGTCGCGGCGGTCGAGGCGCTGAAGGCCGCCGGCTTCCGCGTGCTGGCCATGACCCCCGCCGCGACGACGACGCTGGATGCCGCCCCGGTCGGCGGCCGGGTCGCAATCGTGCTGGGTCCGGAAGGGCCGGGGCTGGACGAGGGGGTGATCGCGCGCTGCGAGCCGATCGGGATCCGCATGTCGGGCGGCTTCGATTCTCTCAATGTCGCCGTCGCGGGAGGCATCGCCCTGCATCATTTCGCGCGACACACGTAAAACGATCACCAAATCGCGATTAACGCTTTGTACACCTTGATGAACCGCCGGAGCTGTGTCGCTGTAGCGGGGTCCGGGGGAGTTGAACAATGTTGGGCGGTATCTTCGTCTTCGTGCATCGCAATGCGCGTGTCGGCATCGTTGTCGCCATCGTCGCGGCCGCCGTGGGAGCAGCCACGGCCATCGGCTGGGTGACGGCCCCGATTTAGTCGCATCGCCCCCTTTCCGAATCGGCCGTGGGTGAGCGGCGCGGACGGGGCGTGGATGGCGTCGAAAGGGCGGAAAACTCGCGATGGAGGCCTGAGCCGGAATCGAACCGGCGTACACGGATTTGCAGTCCGCTGCGTAACCACTCCGCCATCAGGCCGTAGAGCCTTGGTGACCAAGCCATCCATCGCGAGGCGGGTTCGCTATCAGATCGGATTGTCCGCCGCAACGCACAGACCTATAAGCGCGCCAGATTTCAGCAGGATTCCCCCCAAGATGGATTTCGCCGCCGCACGCAAGGTCATGGTCGACAGCCAGGTCCGGGTGAACGATGTCACTGACCGCGCCCTGCAGGCCGCGCTTCTGGCCGTGCCGCGCGAGCGCTTCGTGCCTGCGGACCGCGCCTTCTCCGCCTATGCCGAGATCGAACCGGAAATCGCCGGCGGCCGCCGCCTGATGCTGGCGCGGGACCTGTCCAAGCTGCTGATGGCCCTGGGCGGCAAGGAAGGCGAGCGCGCTCTCAGCATCGCCGGTCCCTACGCCGCCGCCGTGCTGGCGCGGATGGGTTTGAGCGCGACGGCCCAGGAATCGGACGCCGCCGTGTTCGAGGTCGTCGGCGCGGCGCTGGCGGACGAGGGCGTCGCCGCCGTCGTTGCGCCCCTGTCGGCCCCGGCCGGCGAAGGTTACGACGTGATCGTGTCCGAGGCCGCCGTGCCCGGTCGCCCCGAGGCCTGGTTGAAGGCCCTGTCCGTCGGCGGGCGTCTGGCCGTGGTCGAACGCACGGGGCCGGGCGGCAAGGCCGTGCTCTACATGCGTGGCGAACAGGGCATATCGCGACGGGAATTGTTCGATGCGGCGCCGCCGGTGCTTGCGGAATTGACGCCCGAACCCACTTTCGCGCTCTGATCCTCTCCCTCCGACGGAGGGTCTGGGCTTCGCGCGTGAAAAAAACTTAACTGGCGCGGGACTAAACCGTCCCGCATCAGGCCTTGGGATACGAAGGGCGCGCATCCCCCGCGCCAGGCAGGAACCATCATGCTGAAACGTTCGCGTGCGCTCGCCTCGGTCGCCGTCATTGCTGTGATCACCGGCATGGGCGCTCCCGCCTGGGCCGAGACCCTGCAGGAAGCGATTGCACTGGCCTATCGCACCAATCCGCAGCTGCTGGCCCAGCGGGCCAACCAGCGGGCGCTCGACGAATCGATCGTCCAGGCCCGCGCCGGCCTGCGCCCGACCCTCGATGTGACCATCGGCGCCAACTACACGCGCGACTACGGCGACGGCCCCCTGGTCAACCCGGACAGCGACAGCGCCTCGGCCAGCATCGGCCTCGGCCAGACCCTGTGGAGCGCCGGCCGCATCGGCCACGGCATCACCGCCGCCGAGGCCAACATCCTGGCCGGCCGCGAAAACCTGCGTGACATCGAACAGAACGTCCTGGCGCTGGTCATCCAGTCCTACGCCGACGTGATCCGCGACACCGATATCCTCGCCATCCGCGAAGCCAACCTCAACGTCCTCCAGCGCCAGCTGGAAGAAGCCAGCGCCCGCTTCGAGGTCGGTGAGATCACCCGCACCGACGTGGCCCAGTCCGAAGCCCGTCTGGCCCAGTCGGAAGCCGATCTGGCCAACGCCCGCGCCCAGCTGTCCGTCTCGCGCGCCGCCTACGCCGCCGTCGTCGGCCAGTCGCCGGGCGACCTGGCCCCCATGCCGGTCCTGCCGGGCGTTCCGTCCGACTTCGACAGCGCCCTGAACGTCGCCCTGGTCGACAATCCGGGCATCCGCGCAGCCACCTATTCCCTGCGCGCCGCCGAGGCCAATGTCGCCGCCGCCAAGGCCGAATATCTGCCGTCGCTGCGCGCCACCGCCAGCTACGGCGGCTCGAACGCCGATTTCGACCGCTTCGGCGACATCGCCGACAACACCCGCCTGACCGCCGGCGCGACCCTGTCGGTGCCGCTGTTCACGGGCGGCCTGAACGCCTCGCGGGTGGCCCAGGCGCTGGAACGCGCCAACGCCGCCCAGATCGCCGTCGAGGGCGAGGGCCGCAGCACCCTGCAGTCGGTCAGCTCGGCCTACGCCCAGTCGATCTCGGCCCGCGCCACCCTGACGGCCGGCCAGGAAGCCGTTCGCGCCGCCACGGTGGCCGCCGAGGGCGTGCGCCAGGAGGCCCAGGTCGGCCTGCGCACCACCCTGGACGTGCTGAACCAGGAGCTGGAGCTGCGCAACGCCGAGGTCACCCTGGCCAGCTCGCGCCGCAACGAATACGTGGCCCAAGCCAATCTGCTGGCCGCCATGGGCCGCCTGGAAGGCCAGGATCTGGATCCGACCATCACGGTCTACGATCCCGCAGCCAACTATCAGCGCGTCCGCAACCGCGGCGCCCTGCCGTGGGACGCGGCGATCGAAAGCCTCGACCGTCTGGCCGCCCCGGCGATCGTTCCGGCCACGGACGCCGAGGACGCGCCGATCGACGCCCAGCTGAAGTCCGAAGTCGTTCGGACCGCGCCGCGCAACTGATCCCGACCGGCTCGCCCGCGAGGGGAAAAACGCCCGTTGATTCCGGCGGGCGTAGATGCGACGACAACCGTGCGGGGAGGGAACCGCCTCGCACGCCAGCAATTCGATCAGTCCGCCCGCCTGAGTGGGCGTCCGGGATTTCGCCATGACCGACCAGACCGCCCAGGAACCGACGATGGAGGAAATCCTGGCGTCGATCCGCCGGATCATCTCCGAAGACGACGCGCCGGCCGAAACCGCGCCGGTCGCCGCCGCGCCGGAACCTGAGTCGGCCCCGGAGCCCGAGCCGGGACCCGCGCCGCCCGCCCTGATGGACGAGACCCCGTCGGTGCAGGAGCCCGAAGCGTCGGAAGAGGACGTTCTGGAGCTGACCGACACCTACGAAGCCCCGGCCGCCGAGAGCATCGGCGATCTGGACCTTTCGCCCGCCGAGCCCGAACCCTTCCCGGCCGAACCGGTGAGCGAGTCGGTCTTCGCTCCGCCCGCCGAAGTTCAAACGCCGGAGCCGTCCGTGCCGACCCCCAACTACGACTCGCTCGTCGGCGACAGCGCCGCCGCCAGCGCCGCCTCGGCCTTCGCCGGACTGGCCTCCACCCTGAAGAAGCCCGAGCCCATGGAACCTTCGACCCCGTCCGGCCCCACGCTCGACGAACTGGCCCGCTCGCTGCTGCGCCCGATGCTGAAGGAATGGCTCGACGCCAACCTGCCCGGCATCGTCGAGGCCCAGGTACGCAAGGAAGTCGAACGCATCGCCCGCTCCGCCGGCTAGCTTCACCTGCGACCTGATCAAGGCTAGATCATTCCGGGGCGGCTCCAGTCGGGGCCGCCCTTCTCTTTTTCTGACTGCGCCATTCCCATGCTCGACAAGACCTTCGATCCGAAATCCGCCGAACCCCGCCTGTACGCCATGTGGGAGGACAGCGGCCTGTTCGCGCCACGCGCGGCCACCGCCACGGACGGCGCAGCCGACGCCTATTCGATCGTCATCCCGCCGCCGAACGTGACGGGGTCGCTGCACATCGGCCATGCGCTGAACAACACCCTGCAGGACATCCTGGCCCGCTATCACCGGATGCAGGGCAAGGCCGTGTTGTGGCTGCCCGGCACGGACCACGCGGGCATCGCCACCCAGATGGTCGTCGAGCGCCAGCTGGCCGCCGCTGGCAACATCGGACGGCGCGAGATGGGCCGCGAGGCCTTCGTCGACAAGGTCTGGGAATGGAAGGCCGAGTCCGGCGGGACCATCGTGGGTCA
>Ga0307412_10002420_pt1 | contig 10375 bp, 10 predicted proteins | sample DK1Cmetagenome_3_FD_203823 | JGI IMG/M metagenome (GOLD analysis project Ga0307412, IMG submission 203823) | Maize rhizosphere microbial communities from greenhouse at UC Davis, California, United States - DK15-C-1 | ecosystem: Host-associated > Plants > Roots > Rhizosphere > Soil | place: USA...
CGGATCGTTGCCCGGCACCAGCGGCGCCGACGGCACGATGGTGTGGCCTTTGCCCTTGAAGAATTCAAGGAAGTCGCTGCGGATCTGGGATGTCGTGAATTTGGCGGATGCGTTCATGGGGGCTGGCAGTCTGCGGGCCGGGGCCCGTGCCGCCGGCCGCAGTGGCCAGGGTCGAACGGACCGCCGAAACCCCAAAGGGTATCAGGCCCGGCGCCATCAGTCTCAGTCGTCCGGATCGTAGCGGGTCGCGCGGCGGATGCTGTCGCCATCGAAGCCCCGGCGGGCCAGCAGATCGGCGGCCTTGCGGCGCTGCGCGAGGTCCTGCGGACCGGCCTCACCAAAGCGGCGACGGACCAGATCCCGGGCATTCTCCGTCCAGTCGCCCTCGAAGGTATCCATCGCAGCAGTGATCTGCTCGCTGTCCAGCCCGTGGGTTCCCAGCTCGGCACGTACATGGATGGGGCCATAACCCGTATTGGCGCGCATGCGCACCAGATTCTCGGCAAACCGGGTGTCGTCCTGCCAACCTGCCTCGGTCAGCTTGTCGACCGCCGCCTGCGCAGCCTCGTCCTCGATGCCCCGGGACGTCAGCTTGCGGGTCAGCTCCTTGCGCGAGTGCTCACGACGGACCAGCAGGCCCAAGGCGCGCTGGACAGGCGTCTGTTCGCGTACGCGGCGCTTACGGCCGGGTGCCGGGGCGTCGGAATCGTTCATTCTCGCCTTCAATCAAATGCGCCGTCCCTGGCGCGTCCCCCGTCGGGGAAACCGAATCTGCAGGACAGGGCGACGTCACTGACGGCGCCGCCCTGCCCCACAGCAAGCCTTTACTCGTCGTCGCCTTCGTCTTCGCCTTCCTCACGGACGGCTTCGGTCGGCTGGAACTTCTCGCGCAGCTCAGCCTCAAGCTTGGCGGCAACCTGCGGGTTGTCGCGCAGATAGCCACGGGCGTTGTCCTTGCCCTGGCCGATGCGCTCTTCCCCGTAGCTGTACCAGGCACCGGCCTTCTCGACCAGCTTGGCTTCGACACCCATATCGATCAGCTCGCCTTCGCGGCTGATGCCTTCGCCGTACAGGATCTCGGTGATGACCTGCTTGAACGGGGGCGCCAGCTTGTTCTTGACGACCTTGATCTTGGTCTGGTTGCCGATGATCTCGTCGCCCTTCTTGATCGCGCCGATACGGCGGATGTCCAGGCGCACCGAGGCATAGAACTTCAGCGCGTTGCCGCCGGTGGTCACTTCCGGGCTCTGGCCCGGCATCATCACGCCGATCTTCATGCGCAGCTGGTTGATGAACACCACCAGGGTGTTCGAGCGCTTGATGTTGCCGGTCAGCTTGCGCAGCGCCTGGCTCATCAGACGCGCCTGCAGACCCGGCAACTGGTCGCCCATCTCACCTTCGATTTCAGCCTTGGGGGTCAACGCGGCGACCGAGTCGACCACCAGGATGTCCACCGAACCGGAGCGCACCAGCATGTCGGCGATTTCAAGCGCCTGCTCACCGGTATCCGGCTGCGACAGCAGCAGATCGTCGACATTGACGCCCAGCTTGCCTGCGTAGATCGGGTCCAGCGCGTGCTCGGCATCGATGAAGGCGGCGGTGCCACCCAGCTTCTGGCACTCGGCGATGGCCTGCAGGGTCAACGTGGTCTTGCCGGAGGATTCCGGACCGTAGATTTCCACCACGCGGCCCTTGGGCAGGCCACCAATGCCCAATGCGATATCCAGCATCAGAGAACCGGTCGGGATCGCCTCGACGGGCTCGACCACGCGGTCGCCCATGCGCATCACCGAGCCCTTGCCGAACTGCTTTTCGATCTGGCCCAGAGCTGCAGCGAGGGCGCGCTTCTTGTTCTCGTCCATCGGATTGGTCCTTGCAGAGGTCACGTCGTTGGAGGTGCTGTCTTTGGAAGTCTTCTTGGCCATGGGTTCACTTTAAGGCTGGCGTATCGCACAGGCTGAGATTCTGCCCGGCGTTCGGAAAAAAATTATCGGACATCCGTACCAACCTCAGCAGAACCAGAGAATCGCCACAAAAGACCGCGGGAATTGCAGGATGAATCGTCAACGGTTCGGTCGCAGCAGCCCGCAGTACAGGCCCTCGATCGAGAAATCCTGGTCCGGAAGCACGTCAATCGGCTTGTAATCGGGATTGCGCGGCAGCAGGCGGATGCGATCCTTGGCGATCTTCAGCAGCTTGACGGTGATCTCGTCATCGATGCGGGCCACCACGATCTGCCCGGAATGGGCATCGCGGGTGCGGTGCACACCGATCAGGTCGCCATCGAAGATGCCTTCGTCGATCATCGAATCGCCCTGCACTTTCAGCAGGTAGTCCGGTGCCGGCGAGAAGAACACCCGGTCCAGCACCACGAAATCATCCGAGCCGATGTCGGCGCCGATCGGCAGACCCGCAGCAACCCGACCCAGGATCGGCAGACGCAGGACGCTGTCGGGCAGGCCCGGCTCGGCGAGCTTCTCCACCGGCGGTGCCTGCACCAGACGGATGCCGCGGGCCTGGCCCGGCACGCGACGGATCGCCCCGGCCTGCTCCAGCGCCTCCAGGTGATACTGCGCTGCACGTACGCCCTTGAAGCCGAAGGCACGCGCGATTTCAGTCTGCGAAGGGGGTGCGCCTTCGCTCTCGATACGCTCGGCGATCAACTGCAGGATCGCCTGCTGGGTGTCGGTCAGGTCCATGGTTAGTAGTATTACTACTAACACCCAGGACTGCAAGTGCCGAGGGCGATTCCGGCAGGAGCGAAAGCCGCCGGGCATGGCCCGGCGCTACCGGGAATGCGGCGTGGCTGGTTGGGGGCGGCAAAGGCAGAAGCAGCCGACCCGCGGCAAGCACACTACGTGTGCTGGCCGCTTCTCCAGATCGAGAACAGGATCCACACCCCGCAGAACCCTGCGCCGATGAAACCGCACACGCCCAGCGCCAGCAGCCAACGGCTGGAAACGCCTCCTACGCTGTGCATCACGATCGAGGAGCCGATGATCAAGGCTGCCGTGACGATCCCCATCACCAGCCGGTTCGCGGCGCGGTTGACCTGGTCGCCGAAGCCCTGCAGCGCGTTGGTCTCGACCTTCAGCTGCAGCCGGCCACGGCGCGCCGCCTGGACCAGCTTGCGCAGGTCCCGCGGCAAATCACCGGCGAAGTCGATCATGCCGAGCAGGCTGCGACGGCCACGCTTGAACAGCGCCCGCGGCGCATAGCGCTGCAGTACCACCCGCTCCAGGAAGGGGCGCGCGGCGCTGGCCATGTCGAAATCCGGGTCGAGCTGGCGGCCCATGCCCTCCAGCGTCAGGAAGGCCTTGATCATCAGCGCCAAGTCTGCCGGCAGGGTCAGGTTGTAGCTGCGCAGCAGCTGGGTGATGTCGCCCAGCATCTGGCCGATGCGCAGGTCCTTCAGCGGCACGCCGCGGTACTGGTCGACGAACAGGCTGATGTCGTGCTGCAACCGGTTCTCGTCCACTTCCACGCCACCGGCCCAGTCCAGCAACACATCGGCCACGCCCTGCGGATCCTGTTCGACCAGACCATGCAGCAGCTGCGCGACCTGGAAGCGACGCACCTCCGACAACGCGCCGACCATGCCGAAATCGATCACGCCGATGCGGCCGTCGCGCAGGTAGATGATGTTGCCCGGGTGCGGATCGGCATGGAAACTGCCGTCCTCCAGCACCATCTTCAATACGATGTCGGCGCCACGCCGGGCCAGTTCACGGCGGTCGATGCCGGCCGCATCGACACCGGCCAGATCACGCCCGGCAATGCCGTCGACGAAATCCTGGACATTCAGGCTTTCGCAGGTCCATTGCCAGTGCACCGCCGGAATCAGGATGTCGTCACGGCCCTCGAAGTTGCGCGCGATGCGCTCGGCGTTGCGGCACTCCGCGGCAAAATCCAGCTCGCGGCGCAGCGACACGGTGAACTGCTGCACCACCTCGGCGGGCCGGTAGCGGCGCAGATCCGGCAGCCGTGCCTCAACGATTTCGGCCAGCCGTGCCAGCAAACGCAGATCGGCTTCAACCACGTCACGGATACCAGGGCGACGCACCTTCAGCACCACTTCGCGGCCATCACGCAACCGCGCCCGATGGGCCTGGGCCAAGGAAGCTGCGGCCATCGGGGTTTCATCAAGGAAGGCAAACACCTGCGACGGAGACGCACCGAGGTCGGCCTCGAGCTGTTCGCGGATCTTCTCGTAGGGCAATGCCGGGACCGCGTTCTGCAACTCGGAGAGTTCGGCGATCCAGTCCGGCGGCAGCAGGTCGACGCGGGTGGCGAGCACCTGGCCCAGCTTCACGAACGTCGGCCCGAGATCCTGCAGGGCGCTGCGCACGCGTACCGGCGCGGTCATCCGCAGCATTTCCTGCCGCTCCTCGTTCCAGTGCAGCAGGCGGCCGGCACGTTCCAGTACCGTGGCCAGGCCGATGCGCCGCACGACGTCGCCGAAGCCGTAGCGGATCAGGACGGCGGCAATTTCCTGCAGCCGGCCAAGGTCACGGACGGTGCCCAGCGTCTCCCACATCGTTGCCTACTCCGGTTGATTGCCGGAGCAGCATGTCACAGCTGGGCGTCGATGCCGTGCAATGCCGCCGCTACGGTCTGCCGGCGGATGGCTTCACGGTCACCATCGAACTGGAACAGTTCGGCCCGGGCATAGCCACCACGGCGCTTCCAGCCGATCCAGACACTGCCGACCGGCTTGTCCGGGCTGCCACCGCCCGGCCCTGCGATACCGGTCACCGCCACCGCGATGCCGGCACCGGAATTGACCAGCGCCCCGGAGACCATCTCCAGCACGGCTTCGCGGCTGACCGCACCGAACTGCTCCAGCGTCTGCGCGCGCACGCCGAGCAGGCGCTGCTTGGCTTCGTAGCTGTAGACCACCATGCCGCAGTCGAAGAACGCCGAGGAACCGGCGATGTCGGTCATGCACTTGGCGATCCAGCCGCCGCTGCAGCTTTCAGCAGTCACCAGCTGCAGCGAAGCCTGCTGCAGGCGCTGGCCCAGCGCAGCGGCCTGGGCATTGAGTTCGGCGTCGGTCGGGAAGGCCATCGGGGTAGCTGAAAAGTGAAGAACCTGCACGTTGTACCGCAGATGGCAGGATGGTGTCGCGGCCGCAGGACATGCCGGCCAACGGCCGGCACTGCCTCACCATTCGGGCAGCTTCTCCGGCAGCAGGGCCCGGATCGGCTCGCCATCGGCGCTGGCCGCCAGCTTCTCGGCCTCGGCGATGGGAAGATCGACCTGCAGCAGCCAGCCTTCTTCATCAGCCTCTTCACTGCGCACCACTTCCAATTGGTGCAGGCGAGCGCGAAGGCGGCCGGCACTGGGTGGCAGGCGCAACTCGCCGGTGACGTGCTGCAGACCCAACCGCTTGCCGAGTACGGCCTGCAACAGCTCGATGCCCTGCCCGTCGCGTGCGGAAATCCACACCCGCTCACGCCGCGATTCATCCGGCACGCCGTCCTGGCCGTCGTGGCGCACGTCGGCACCCTCGATGCGGTCGATCTTGTTGAACACCAGCAACTGCGGAAGGTCGCCGGCACCGACGGCGGTCAGCACTTCGTCGACCTGGGCGATGCGCTCCTCGCGGTGCGGATCGGCGGCATCGACAAGGTGCAGCAGGAAATCCGCTTCCCGCGCTTCAGACAGGGTCGAGCGGAAGGCCGCCACCAGGTCATGCGGCAGGTCGCGTACGAAACCAACCGTATCGGCCAGCACGACGTTGCCACCGGGCACGGCGATCCGGCGTACGGTCGGATCCAGGGTGGCGAACAACTGGTCGGCCGCATAGGCCTCGGCGCCGGTCATCGCATTGAACAAGGTCGATTTGCCGGCATTGGTGTAGCCCACCAGGGCGACGCGCGGCAGTTCGCTGCGCACACGCGCACGACGCATCTGGGTGCGCTGTACTTCGACTTTTTCCAGCCGCTTCTGCAGCTGTTCAACCCGCTTCTGCAGCAGGCGACGATCGGTTTCCAGCTGGGTTTCACCCGGGCCGCGCAGGCCGATCGAACCACCACGCTGGCGCTCCAGATGGGTCCAGCCGCGCACCAGCCGTGTCGACATATGCCGCAGCTGGGCCAGCTCGACCTGCAGTTTGCCTTCATGGCTGCGCGCACGCTGGGCAAAGATGTCCAGGATCAGACCGGTACGGTCGATCACCCGGCGCTCGAGGAAACGCTCCAGATTGCGCTCCTGGCCCGGGCTCAACGCGTGGTTGACCAGGATCAGATCTGCGCCGGTGGCTTCGGCGGCGGCCTTGATCTCATCCAGCTTGCCGCTGCCGATCAGGGTCGACGGGTTGGGGCGATCCAGCCGCGCGGTGATGGTCACCGCGATGCTGGCCCCGGCCGAACGGGCCAGATCACCGAATTCTTCCAGCACATCGTCTTCCAGCTTGCCGAAATGCGGCTGGATCAACAGGGCGTGTTCGCCCTTTTTCGAGCGGTCAAACATTCACCGCTCCAACATCATTCGTCTGCTTCATCACCCGCCTGACCATCCTCACCTGATTGCACGTACCCACCACCCGGGCCGACCTTGACGTTGCGCGCCGGCACCACGGTGGAAATGGCGTGCTTGTAGACCATCTGGCTGACGGTGTTGCGCAGCAGGACCACGAACTGATCGAACGATTCGATGGTGCCCTGCAGCTTGATGCCGTTGACCAGGTACACCGAAACCGGCACGCGCTCGCGCCGCAGTGCATTCAAGAAAGGATCCTGCAGCGATTGCCCCTTGGACATTGCACACTCCTGATTATTGTTCTTATTGGTAGCCGGCGGTTGCCGCGGCCCCCGAGCCGCTTGCCGGCCCATGATGGTACACGGCCAGCGTCGGTTCAGCGTGCAACGAAGGTCGACACCGCACCTGCGAGGCGCTCCCCATCCATATGGGGGTCGAACCAGCGCGCATCAAGCTCGCCGCGCAGCCAGGTAAGCTGGCGCTTGGCCAGTTGCCGGGTGGCGAAAATGGACTTGTCCCGGAAGCGGGCCGCGTCCCCGTCCCCGTCCAGGTACTCCCAGGCCTGGCGATACCCCACCGCGCGGACGGCGGGCAGGTCCAGCGGTGCGGCCACCGCCCGCATTTCCGGCAATGCACGCAGGGCGCGCACTTCGTCGAGGAAGCCCTGCGCGAGCATGGCGTCAAAGCGGGCCTCGATGCGCTGGTGCAGGACGGCGCGGTCGCGCGGCGCCAGAATCAGCTTCAACGTGCGCACCGGCAACGAGGCCACCCCGGGGCGGCGCTGCCATTCACTGATCGGCGTGCCGGTCAGCCGGTAGACCTCCAGCGCCCGCTGGATGCGTTGCGGGTCGGTGGCATGGATGCGTGCTGCGGCGGCGGGGTCAACGGCGGCCAGCTCGGCGTGCAGCGCCGCCCAGCCTCGCTCGGCGGCGTCGGCGCTCAACACGGCACGCATCGCCGGGTCGGCCTCCGGCATCGGCGACAGACCCTGCAACAGCGCGCGGAAGTACAGCCCCGTGCCGCCGGCCAGGATCGGAGTCTTGCCACGGGCGACGATGTCGGCCACCACACGGGCGGCGTCGGCAGCGAACTCGGCCGCCGAATAGGTCTGCCAGGGATCACGCAGGTCCAGCAGGTGGTGCGGTGCCTGTGCGCGCTCGGCCGCATCCGGTTTGGCCGACCCGATATCCAGGCCGCGATAGACCAGCGCCGAATCAACGCTGACGATTTCACCGTCCAGCTGCTGCGCCAGCGCGATCGCGGTGGCGGTCTTGCCGCTGGCGGTCGGCCCCATCACGGCGATCGCCAGCGGCCGCTGATCCACTGCCATCAGTCTTCGTCCGGCCAGCGGAGGGTCGGCTTGGCGTCCACCCGCACGGCAGGTACCGCCTCGACCGCCTGCCAGACCTTCAATGCATCGACCGTCGCTGCCACATCGTGCACGCGCACGATACGGGCGCCGCGCTGCACGGCGATCAGGTGTGCGGCCACCGACGCAGCGACACGCTCTGCCGGCGACTGACGACCGGTCAGCTCGCCCAGGCTGCGCTTGCGCGACAGCCCGGCCAGCATCGGCACGCCCAGTTCAAGGAAACGCTCCGAGCGGGCCAGCAGCGTCATGTTGTGGGCCGTGGTCTTGCCGAAGCCGAAGCCGAGGTCGATCACCAGATTCTTCTTGGCGATGCCGGCCATCTCCGCGGCGAACAGCCGCTGCACCAGGAAGCCATGGACCTCGGCGACCACATCGTCGTACTGCGGGTCGGCCTGCATGTGACCCGGTTCGCCCTGCATGTGCATCAGCACCACCGGCACGCCTGCGTCCGCCGCCGCGTGCAGCGCACCGTCCTGGCGCAGGCCGAAGATGTCGTTGATCATCCCGGCGCCTGCAGCAACCGCGGCACGCATCACCTCCGGCTTGAAGGTATCGATGCTGATCGGCACCGTCGTGCGCGCTGCCAGCTGCTCGATGACCGGCATGACACGACGCAGTTCCTCGTCGATCGACACCGGCGCCGCGCCCGGACGGGTCGATTCGCCGCCGATGTCGAGCAGGTCGGCGCCCTCCTCCACCAGCTTCAGGCCATGCGCGACCGCCGCCTCGGTGGTGTCATGGGCACCACCATCGGAGAACGAATCCGGGGTGACGTTGACGATACCCATGACCCGGGCACGGTCCAGGCGCAGGATGCGGCCGGCGCAATCGAGCTGGGGCGAGATGTCGAACATGGCAGATCCTGCGGGCAACGAAGGTTAGTTTAAGGCGGCAGGGCTGCGCCCTGCACCCGCAGAGGCGGTAGTGCCGGCCGCTGGCCGGCAAGCTCAACAACAGCAACAGCGGCAACAGCGGGCTATCCGTGGGATGGCGGGACGGTGTCGGATTGCGGGGACGCCGCAAGTACGTCCGTGTAGGCTTGGCCGCGGCATCCATGCCGCAGACACCCCGCAATCCGACACCGACCCGCCTCCGACAATTTCCCGCTGCTGCTGGGCTGCTGTTGGTAGGTGTCGACCTTGGTCGACACGTAGATCCACGCCGTGCGTGGATGCTCTTCGTTCAATTGTCGAGATATTCGATTCCGATGGAGATTCATCCACGCATGGCGTGGATCTACCGGCCACCGGGAAACTGTCGAAGGCGGGGTGGGTCCGATTGCGGGGGCGTGAGCCGCATGGATGCGGCGACCGAGCTTACATGGACGTACTTGCAGCGCCCCCCGCAACCGGACCCACCCCGCCATCCCACAGAATGCCGCAGTTGCTTTTGCTGTTGAGGTTGCCGGCCAGCGGCCGGCACTACCGCTTCGGCGGGTGCAGGGCGCCGCCCTGCCGGCAAACCTCACCGCTGCCGGCGACGCTTCCGGTCCACGTACAGCGTCTTGATGATGCTCAGCAGGATACCCACCGCGATACCCACGCCACAGCCCAGCAGCAGATTGTCCACGGTCAGGCCGACAGCGACGCCGACTACGGTGGCGATCACCATCTCGGCGGTGTGGGAAATCGGTTCAGGCTTGGGGGCGGACATGCGGACTCCAGCGGACTGTCAGGATCGGATGGGCCGGGGCCCGGAAACAACAAGGCCGGGTTGCCCCGGCCTCGTCTTGCATTGCGTACGGCAGGCCGTCAGATCGATTCGGCCGGACCGGCGATCGGCGGCAACGGACGGGCATCGCCGCCCTTGTCGTTGTTGCCGCCATCCTTGTTGGACTTGTTCCAGCCCATCGGCGGCGGCGGATCACGACCTTCCATGATCGCGTCGATCTGCGGCGCATCGATGGTTTCGTACTGCAGCAGCAGCTGCGACATCGTATGCAGCTTGTCGATGTTCTCGGTCAGCAGCTCGGTGGTGCGGGCGTACGCCTTGTCGAGGATGTTGCGCACTTCCTCGTCGATGCGACGGGCAGTGTCGTTGGACACGCTCTTGTGCTGGGTCACCGAACGACCCAGGAACACCTCATCGTCCTCTTCGCCATAGGCGATCGGGCCGAGCTGCTCGGACAGGCCCCACTTGGTGACCATGTTGCGGGCCATCTTGGTGGCACGCTCGATGTCATTGGACGCACCGGTGGTGACCTTGTCGGTACCGAAGATCAGTTCTTCCGCCACGCGGCCACCATACAGCGAGCACAGCTGCGACTGGATCGCCACGCGGTTCATCGAGTACTTGTCGCCTTCCGGCAGGTACATGGTCACGCCCAGCGCACGGCCGCGCGGAATGATCGTGACCTTGTAGACCGGGTCATGTTCCGGCACCAGGCGGCCAACGATGGCATGGCCGGCTTCATGGTAGGCGGTGAGGGTCTTCTCCTCCTCGCTCATGGCCATCGAGCGGCGCTCGGCACCCATCAGGATCTTGTCGCGGGCACGATCAAAGTGGTCCATGCGGACCTCC
>Ga0307412_10002421_pt1 | contig 10375 bp, 7 predicted proteins | sample DK1Cmetagenome_3_FD_203823 | JGI IMG/M metagenome (GOLD analysis project Ga0307412, IMG submission 203823) | Maize rhizosphere microbial communities from greenhouse at UC Davis, California, United States - DK15-C-1 | ecosystem: Host-associated > Plants > Roots > Rhizosphere > Soil | place: USA...
ATGCCATCGGTTATGCGCGCTCGGTGCTCGCCAACAGCCCTTACTCGGTCGCGCACACCAAGAAGCTGATGTGGGCGAACCTCGACGCCAACTCCTATGAGGCGGCGATCGAGGCCGAGAACCGGACGCAGATCCTCGGCACCATGACGCAGGACTATGGCGAAGCCACCGCCGCGTTCATGGCCAAGCGCCCGCCCCGCTTCGAGGGGCGTTGACCGACGTCTGCGCCGTAATCGGGCGCATTTCGCAAGTATTATTGAAAAATCGCCGAATAATCGTTCTGCCCAATTCACGGCGTGGCTTCGATCGACCGTGCGCTGCGCGCCCAATGATCAGATTTCTGATGAGATAATCGGCGAGGCCGCACAGCGGCGACGGAGCTTCCGGGTTGGTGCTATGGAAATTGCCAACGCAACATCGCTGAGCGGCGGGCCGAGATTAGCAGGGGCTCGCGAGAGAAGGGAATGATGATGGACAGCCACACCGCCACGCCGTGGCCCCGAGATCGTGTGATCCCGGCGCCTGCCTGGGAGCGTCCCGCGGGCCTGCGGGTGATCTCGAGCGACGATCACCTGATCGAGGAGCCGGGGCTGTGGGAGAACCGCCTCAAGGGCGCCGATAAGGACCGTGCGCCCAAATATTGGAAAGATGAGACCGGCTTCCATCTGGCTGTCGACGGACAGGATTTCGACGTGCCCGGGCTACCGCCCGAATTTCCGGAGGGGCGCGAGGGCTATTGGGACGTGTCGAAGCGCCTTGCCGACATGGATGCGGAAGGGGTGGACGCCTCGATCATCTATCATGGCCGTCTCAACAGCTTGATCCGGATGCCCGACAAGGAATTCTGGTTCCGTTGCGTCGACGTCTGCAACGAATGGGCGGCCGAGTGGAAGGAAGCCGCGCCCGACCGGCTGTTCCCGGTCGCGCTGCTGCCCACATTCTTTTGGCCCGAGCAAACCAAGGACTATCTGCAGAAGCTGCGGGACCTCGGCTTCAAGGCGATCGATATTCCGGTGAACCCGAAGGGGGTGCGCTACAACAGCAAGGGAATGGATCCCATGTGGGCGGCGATCGAGGAAAGCGGCATCCCGCTTTCCTTCCACATCGGCGCATATCTGCAGTATAGCGGCCGCGGATCGCTGGGGGCGAACCTCAACGCCAACCTGATGCCGTTCACCGGCCTGTTCGGACAGCTCGTATTTTCGGGCGTATTCGATCGTTTCACCGGTCTCAAGGTGGTCTTCACCGAAGGCGGCGCGAGCTGGGTGCCCGGAACGCTGGAGAATGCGGACAAGGTCGCGCGCGACTATGCCAGCGAGCTGCGGCCGAAGCTGGCCCACAAGCCGAGCTGGTATTGGCACAATCACTGCTGGACCACCTTCATGGAAGACGATGTGGCCATGGAGAATATCGGCCGCATCGGCGCGGACCGGGTGATGTGGTCGGTCGACTATCCGCACCCCGAAGGCGTGCTCGGCAATTCCGATGCGATCCTCAAGGGCATCTTCGACACGGTGGGCGAAGAGGCGGGCCGCAAGGTCGTTGGCGGCAATGCTGCTGGCGTTTGGGGAATCTGAGGCTCGATCCCCTTCTCATCCGAGAAGGGGAATTAATCCACTACATCACGCCTTCAGACTTGCGACTCGATTCGGATCGTGATCACGGCGCTCCTCCTCAAGCCGATTTGAGCAGTTCCTTCAGCGCGAACTTGATCACCTTGCCCGTCGAGTTCATCGGCATCGCATCGAGGAAGGTCACCCCGCGCGGCACCTTGTAGTTGGCGAGGTTGGCCTTGCTCCAGGCGATGATCTCCTCGGCGGTGATCGCGGAGCCGGCGGAGCGCACGATGAACGCGTGGCCTACTTCGCCGAGGCGCTGGTCCGGTACGCCGATGATCGCGGATTGGTGGATGCCGGGCAGACCGCTCATCTGCTTCTCGATCTCGGCCGGATAGACATTGAAACCGCCGACGATGTACATGTCCTTGAGGCGATCGGTGAGCTTCAGGTACCCATCGGTGTCGAGGAAGCCCACGTCGCCTGAATGGAGCCAGCCGTCCTGGTCCAGCGTGGCGCGAGTGGCTTCGGGATTGTCAAGATATTCGATCAGGAGCTTGCCATCGCGGATCAGCACTTCGCCCGGTTCCCCCACCGGAAGCGACCGGCCGTCCGGGGCAGCGATGCGGATCTCGGTTCCCGGAATGGCGGTGCCGACCGTATAAGCCACGCGTTCCATCGGATCGCCGGGCCGGGTGTGCGTGGCTGATCCACAGCATTCGGTCATGCCGTAGCCGGTGCTGATCTCCTGGATCGGCGTTTCCGCTTGCAGCCGCTTCATCAGCTCGATCGGCACGACGGTCGCGCCCGTCGAAAGGAAACGATAGCTGGAGATGTCCCAGTCGCGCCAATTAGGGAAAGCGAGCAGCTCCTGGAACACGGTGGGCGGCGCGGGCATCACCGTGATACGATTGTTGGCGATGAGGTCCAGCACGCTCACCGGGTCATAGGCTTCCGGCCAATAGACGGTCGCGCCGCTCAGCAGCCCCGCGACCCAGCCGGCCTTATAGGAGGCGTTGTGCGAGAAGGGGCCGAATACGCAATAGCGGTCCTCCGCGGTCTGGCGCGCGATGTCGACCCAGGCCTTGCCGCCGAGCAGCGAACGTCGGTGATCGAACAGCGCCCCCTTGGGCGCGCCCGTGGTGCCGGACGTGAACATGAGGTCGGCCAGCGTATCGGGCTTCACCATGGCCTCGCGCGCGGCAAGCTGCGCGTCGCTCGTCCGATCGGCAAGCGCGAGGAAATCCTCGAAGCGGATTTCACCGGGACCAAGCTCATCGGGCGTCGCGCGCAGCACGATTCGGCGCGCGAGGCCTGGCATCGGTTCGTCGTGCAGCATCTTGGGGTAGTAGCGTCCGAGAAAGGCCCCGATGGTGAACAGGCGGGCGATGTTGCCCCGCCGGATGATGTCCCCCACCTCGCTGCCCTTCAAGCGCGTGTTGAGCGGTACGATCACGCCGCCGGCGCGCTGGATGCCGATCGCGGCGGCGACCCACTCCCACATGTTGGGTGCCCAGATCGCGGCGCGATCGCCGGGGCGCGCACTGTCCGCGATCAGCGCCCTGGCGATCAGGTCCGCCCGATGGTCGAGCTCGCGGAAGCTGACAGCGCCGTCGACCTGCGAGACCAGCGCCGCGCGATCGCCGTATTGCCGGGCCGCATCGCGCATCAGGGCAGGTATCGTCGTGGTCATGGTTGCCCTCTTTTGAGAACGGTGGCGCGCAGGGCCTGGGTCGCCATGCGTCAGGGCCGCAGATGGGTGGGCAACTCCGGCATGAAGACGGCCTTGATCTCGGTGAAGCCGTGCAGACCTTCGACCCCGCCTTCGCGGCCAACGCCCGATTGCTTGAACCCGCCATACGGGATCGTATAGTCGATCACGCGGCCGTTATGGCCGAAATTGCCGGTGCGGATGCGGCGCGCCACGGCATATGCGCGATCGGCATCTTCGGTGAAGATCCCGCCCGACAGGCCATAGTTGCTGTCGTTGGCGATGGCGATCGCCTCTTCCTGGCTGCGGTAGGCGATGATCGTGCCGACCGGGCCGAAGATCTCCTCGCGCGCGATGGTCATGTCGTTGGTGGCGTCGACGAAGAGCGTCGGCTCCACGAACCAGCCTCTGTCGAGATGCGCCGGGCGGTTGCCGCCGGTCGCTACTCTCGCGCCTTCGGCCTTGCCCTTCTCGATATAGTCGAACACGCGGCCTTGCTGGCGGCGGGTGACGAGTGGCCCCATCTGAGTGGCCCCCGCGAAAGGATCGCCGACCGTCACCTGCCGCATGGCGGCGGCGAGCGCTTCGGTCACCGCGCTCTTGAGCGACTGCGGCACGAGGATGCGGCTGAAGGCGGCGCATTGCTGTCCGCACAGGCCGACGAGGTTCGGCATGATGCCGGCCACGACCTTGCCGACATCGGCGTCATCGAGCACGATCGCGGCGGACTTGCCGCCGAGCTCGGTCGTGATGCGTCCGCCCCGGCCGCTGACGATCGAAGCGATGTGCAGGCCCGCGGCGGTTGAGCCGGTGAAGCTTACCTTGTCTACCTCCGGCTTGCGGATCAGATAGTCCGATACCTCGCAGTCGGCGGTGAGCACCGAGAACACGCCGTCCGGCACCCCAGCCGCGGCGACGCATTCCGCAAGGATCAGCGCCTCCAGCGGCGTTTCGGGCGAGGGCTTGGCGATGATCGTGCAGCCGGCGGCGAGGGCGGCGGCGACCTTGAGCGAGAGCGTTGGTAGCGGTGCGTTCCACGGCACCACGGCGGCGACCACGCCCACCGGCTCGCGGACGACGATCGCATGGCCGCCCATCATCGACGGGCGCACCTCCTCGAATCCCTGCTCGGCCAGGTCGGCGTAATAGCTGTAATAGCCGCCCATGTGCGGCGCGGCCCCGGAGGACTGAGTGTAAGGCATGCCGACCTGGAGCGTCCAGGCGCGCGCGAAATCATCGGCGCGCTTCGCCATCTCCTCGGCGATGCGGCGGAGATAGGGCGCGCGCTCCGCGCCGGCCATGCGCGGCCAGGGCCCGTTGTCGAGCGCATCGCGCGCCGTCGCCACGGCGCGGTCCATATCGGCGCTTGTCGCGTGCACCACGCGGCCGATCGTCTCCTCCGTCGACGGCGAGACAATTTCGATCGCGTTCGAACCCGACGAGCTGGACCAATCGCCACCGATGAACAGCTTGTCGGGATTCGTGAGATTGAGGAGGGCGTCGGTCATTGGTCCGGTCCTTTGGTCGGCGGGAGCGCGAGGTGGGGGCGGCCGCCGGGATCAGGTCTCGACCACCACGGGCAGGGACAGGATGTTGGCCACGCCGCCGTCGACCGGGAGCATGTGGCCGGTGATGTAGCCCGCCGCTTCCGACGCGAGGAACAACACGGGGCCCACCATCTCCCCGGGATCGCCGAAGCGGCCCATGGCGATCGCATCGCGGAAGATTTTGGCACGCTGGGGATGCCCCACGGTAGGCGCGGCCATGTCGGTGTCGAAGAAACCCGGCGCGATGGCGTTGCACGTCACGCCGTGCGGCGCGAGCTCCGCCGCGATCGCGCGCGTCAGGCCGAGCACGGCGTGCTTGCTGGCGGTGTAGGCCGTGAGGTTGGGCCGGCCGGTGTCCGACACGTAGGAGCCGAAATTGATGATCCGGCCCCACTTGCGCTCGACCATGCCCTTGGAAAGCTCGCGGCACAGCAGGTACATGGACGAGACGTTGATATCGAACATGGTCTCCCAGTTGCCGAGGGTGGACTTGTGGAGCTCGCCCCAGCCGCCGATCGCGCCATTGTTCACCAGGACGTCGATCGGCACGCCTTCGCCGATCAGCCGGCCGGCTGCGGCCTGGACCGCGTCCAGATCGGCGAGATCGAAGGCGATCGGCCGCGCCTTGCCGCCACGCGCGCGGATCTCTTCCGCAGTCTGCTCGAGCTTGGCCTCGTCGCGCGCGGCGACGATCAGCGAGGCCCCCGCTTCCGCCAGCCCGAGCGCTATGGCCTTGCCCAGACCCCGTGAGGCGCCCGTCACCATCGCGGTGCGGCCTTCGAGCGAGAAAAGCGTGGTCATCGTCATCCCTATCGGCCGCCGGCCATCTTCTTCATGCCGTCATAGCGCGGGCAGTCGTCCGATTTCGATGCCCTGCGCCAAGCCATCATAAGGGCGATGTCCTGGGCTCGCCGCCGACAACGGCATTGTGATCGGCCCCGTTTAAACGCCAATGCTAGGAAACAATACGCATGGAGAGCAAGGATGGCGGTCGCGTCGAACGGGGGCATGGAGGCGGAGGCCGACTATGTGATCGTCGGCGCCGGCTCGGCGGGTTGCGTCCTCGCCAATCGCCTCAGCGCCGGCGGACGGCATAAGGTCGCGGTGCTCGAAGCGGGCGGTGACGACCGGCCGCACCGGCACCTGCTGAACCCGGCCCAGGCGATCGCCACGCTCAACATCTATGTGCCGGCGGGTTTCACGAAGATGTTGAAAGACCCGCGCGTCAACTGGAACTACGTGACCGAGCAGGATCCCGGCTCCGGGGGGCGGGTGCATTCCTTCCCTCGGGGCAAGGTGCTGGGCGGCTCCTCCTCGATCAACGGGATGCTGTGGGTCCGCGGGTTGCCGGAGGATTATGACGGCTGGCGTCAGCGCGGCCTCACCGGCTGGGGCTGGAGCGAGGCGGAAACCTATTTCCGCCGGATCGAGCGGCAGCAGGGGGAGGGCCTCGCCAGCGATGCCTCGGCCGGGCTGCTCAGCATCTCCGACGTGCCCATGAAGCACCCGATGCTCGACTTGATGACGCGCGCGTTCGAAGAGGCGGGCGCTCCCCTCAGCAACGATCTCAACGGCACCACGCGCGAAGGCGTCGCGCGCGTCAGGCTGAACGCCTGCAAGGGCCTGCGCGCCTCGTCCGCCGTCGCCTATCTTCATCCGGCGATGCGCCGCGCCAACCTGAGGGTGATCACCAACGCGCATGCCTCGAAACTGCTGTTCGAGGGCAGGAAGGCGATTGGCGTCGAATATTATCAAGGCAATCTGCGCCGTCGGATCCGCGCCAGACGGGAGGTGATTCTTTCGGGCGGCGCGGTCAACTCGCCGCAGCTCCTCGAGCTGTCGGGCATCGGCGGCGGAGGGCGGTTGCGCGCGCTCGGCATCGATATGCTGGTCGACAGCCCGCACGTTGGCGAGAATCTGCAGGATCATTACGCCTCGATGGTACGGGCCCGGTTGAAGCGGGGCACGCCGAGCCTGAACGAGCTGTCGCGTGGTTTGCCGCTCCTGGGCCAGATGATCCGCTTCGCCTTCGGTCGAACGGGCCTGCTGGCGCTGGGGGGATCAAACCTCACGGCCTTCCTCAAGTCGGACCCGGCGCTCGACCTGCCGGACCTTCAGTTCTTCGCCAGCCCGGCGACGGTCGATTTCGACGGGCTGGCGAAGAACGGTGTCATGACGATGGAAAGGGAGCCGGGAATGACCGTGGGCGGCTATGTCATGCGGCCGCAGTCGAGGGGCACGATCCACGTCAAGACCCCCGACTTCCGCGACGCGCCCGCGATCGTCCCCAATTTCCTCAGCGCCGAGGCGGATTGCCGGGCGCAGGTGGCCGGGCTGCGCTGGGCGCGCCGCGTGATGCACAGTCCCGTGCTGGAGCCCTATTTCGAGCACGAGCTGACCCCCGGCGCGATCCTCCAGACGGACGAGGAACTGCTCGCCTTTGCACGGGCAAGCGGATCCACCGGCTATCACCAGACTTCGACCTGCGCGATGGGCACCTCGGAAAGGGCGGTGGTCTCGGGCGAGCTCAAGGTCAACGGGGTGGAAGGGCTGCGGGTAGTCGACGCCTCGGTGATGCCGAGCGTGGTGTCTGGCAACACCAACGCCGCGACCATGATGATCGCGGAGAAGGCCTCGGACATGATATTGGCCGACGCGCGCTAGGGCGAGTTTCCGCTGCGGTGAATCATTGCGCTCATGCTGGGCTTGTCGAAGCCGGTTCCGAAGGATGCCCTTCGACAAGCTCAGGTGAGCGCACTCAAGCGAAACGCGCGCCAAGCGTGATCAGTCCTCCCGCCGGACCTGTTCGCCGAACAGAAGCAGCGACTGGCCGGCGGGTAGCGCGGCCCAGATCTGGCGGGCGGCGGTGTCGATGTCCATAACGCCGCTGCCCTGTGCCATCTGCTTGCGCATCTGCGGCGCCAGCGGGTAGTCGCTCTCGTCCATCGCCGCTATGTGGCGGGTGAGGCCCGTGTCGACGAAGCCCGGCCGCACCGCGGTGATCCAGACGTTCCGCCGCCCGCGAGTCGCGAGCTCGCGCCGAGCCACCCGGACCCACATCTCCTGCGCCGCCTTGCCCGCGCAATAAGCCGTCTGACCGATCGTGGGCGAGCGCGCGGAGGACGAGGACATCATCACCAATCCGGCCTCGCCCGGAAAGCCGCTGTCCCGGATGGCGCGCAGGAACATCTCGCCCAGCCGCAAGGGTGCTGCGACGTTGGCGATGATGTCGCGCTCATAGTCCTCCGGCGGTACCTCGCCGGCGAAGCCAGTCATGCCCTTCGCATGGGCATTCTGGATGAAGATGGCCCGCTCCCCCGCGAAGCCGCTTAACTCCTGCACAAAGTGCGCGCCGATGGACGGCCAGCAATTCTGGTCGGCGAGGTCGAGGAACCGGCTCTCATAATCGGGGTGTTCGCGGCGCGACAGGTTGACGACCCGCGCGTCCGGATAGGGCACGTTGCGTGCAAGGCCCAGCCCGATCCCCTCGGTCGCGCCGGAAATCCAGACCAGAGTCGATGGCGCAGCTTGCATGCGGGAACGCTAGAAGCAGGCGTCGGCGTGTCAAACCACCGCGCCGCTCCATCGCATGGGCGATGATCCCCGGCACGCGCTTGCGCCATCAAGGGCGCGGGATCATTGACGGGCTTTGCCAACCGACCGGAAGCCGGAGCCGATCCGATGGAATTGCGCCTCGATCCTGACCTGGAAAAGTTCCGTCAGGACGTTCGAGCCTTCATCAACGAAGTATTGCCGCCCGAAATGAAGGAGCGGCAGCGCCGGAAGGTCGCGAACAACGCCGCCCTTTCGGATCAGCTGGGGTGGATGCGCATCCTCAACGAACATGGCCGCGCCGTGCCGCATTGGCCGGTCGAATATGGCGGTTGCGGCTGGTCTCCGATGCAGCTCTTCATCTTCAATGAGGAGCTTTACAAGGCGGACGCGCCGGAATTCGACTGGGGCGGCACCCATATGCTGGGGCCGGTGATCTATACGTTCGGCTCGGATTATCTGAAGGACAGGTTCCTGCCGATGATCCGCGAGGGTGCGACCTATTGGGCGCAGGGCTTTTCCGAGCCGGGCTCGGGCTCCGATCTCGCCTCGCTGCGGACCTCGGCCGAGCTGGCTGGCGACAAATATGTGGTCAACGGGCAGAAGATCTGGACCAGCGGCGCCGCGCACGCCGAATGGGGCTTCTTCCTCGTGCGCACCGACAAGACGGTGAAGCCGCAGCGCGGCATCTCCTTCCTGATCATCAAGATGGACACGCCGGGCATCGCCGTGCGGCAGATCCCGCAGATCAACGGCGAGGCGCATCTGTGCGAAGTGTTCCTCGACAATGTCGAGGTGCCGGCCGACCAGCTCGTCGGCGAGCCCGGCATGGGCTGGACCTACGCCAAGTTCCTCCTGGAGCATGAGCGCACGACATCGAGCTTCATCTACTGGAGCAAGCGCGAGCTGGAGCGCGCCAAGGATATCGCGCGCGGAGAATATGTGGGCGGACGGCGCGTGGCCGACGATCCCGCCTTTCGCGCCCGCTTCGCCCGGATCGAGGCGGACCTCCTGGCGTTGGAGTGGTCGGTGCTGCGCGTCCTGGCACATGAGGAACTTGAAACGCCCGAGGCGGCGGCCGCCTCCGTTCTGAAGATCCGCGGGTCGGAGCTGCAGCAAGAGGTGACGATGCTGCAATTGGACGCGATGGGAGCGAAGTCGCTGCGCTTCTTCGACGCGGCGCCCGCGCCGCCGCCCGAACCGACCGAGATCTGGCCGGACTATGTGCCGGGCCGCACGACAATCGCGCTGATCAACCGGGCCGCGACGATTTACGGCGGAACGAAGCAGATCCAGAAGAATATTCTCGCCAAGCTTGCTTTCGGGCTTTGAAGGGACTGAACCTCGATGGATTTCGCGAAGTCCGACATTCAAGCGATGCTGCTCGACAGCGCCGAGCGGCTGCTGTCCGAAACCTCCGGCGTCGAATATTGGCGTGAGCAGCGCTCAAGCGCGCTCGGCTTCGACGAGGGCCGCTGGGCGCAGTTCGCGGAGCTGGGCTGGCTGGCGCTGCCGGTGCCGGAAGCGGCGGGCGGTCTGGACGGCACCATTGAGGACGTGGCGCTGCTCAACATCGCGCTGGGCAAGTCGCTCGCCACCGAGCCCTATGTCAGCACGGGCGTGATGGCGGAGCATGTGCTGAAGCAATCCGCCGACGAGGCGCGGGCGCGGGAGCTTCTCGGTGAGATCGCGGCCGGCTCCTTGCGGGTCGCGCTCGCGCATCAGGAGAATGGCGCGCATCCGCTGTCGGTCGAGGTGACGGGCGTCGTCGCGCGGCCTTCCGGCGGCGGCCATGTGCTCAGCGGCACGAAAATCATGGCGCTCGATGCCCCGAGCGCGAGCAAGCTGATCGTTTCTGCGCGGATCGAAGGCGAGGAGGGCCTCGGCCTGTTCCTTCTGGACGCCGACCGGGACGGCGTCACCCATGAGATCTATTCGCTGATAGATGGGACGCGCGCCTCGGACATCCGCTTCAGTGAGGTCGCGCTGCCCGCCGAGGCGCTGATTGT
>Ga0307412_10002423_pt1 | contig 10374 bp, 6 predicted proteins | sample DK1Cmetagenome_3_FD_203823 | JGI IMG/M metagenome (GOLD analysis project Ga0307412, IMG submission 203823) | Maize rhizosphere microbial communities from greenhouse at UC Davis, California, United States - DK15-C-1 | ecosystem: Host-associated > Plants > Roots > Rhizosphere > Soil | place: USA...
AAATTCCGGAGCCCGACTGGGCGACGCTTTACCCGGACGAGTGGCAGGCCGCCTCGAAGGAAGCGCTCCACCTGGAGCTGGGAACACAGGAAGCCGAACTCGAGATCGAAAGTCGGCTCGACGCCATCCGGGAGCAGTTCGGGGACAGGACAGTTCTGATAGGCGGGCCGCCCTGTCAGGCGTATTCGCTCGTAGGCAGAGCAAGAAATCAGGGTAAATCCGGTTACGAGGCGAGCGCCGACAATCGTCATTTCCTCTATCGCGAATATATCCGCATCCTGAGGCGCCTGAGACCAGCAGTCTTCGTCATGGAGAACGTCAAAGGGATGCTCTCGGCCAAGGTCGATGACGAAAGCATCTTCGATCAGGTGGTATCGGACCTCAGACAGGCTGACCCGCACGGCGGTTATGACCTGTTCGCCGTTGCGCCCGCTTTCGGCAAGGCGAGAACCATCCGCAGGAGCCACGGCCCGAAGCCCGAGGACTTCGTCGTCCGCGCAGAGCGATTCGGTCTGCCACAGGCGCGACACAGGGTCATCATTCTCGGCGTCCGACGCGACCTCAAGCGCGCGATCGCGCATGCGGGCAAGGGACGGTTTCTGCTTCAGGAAGTGCCCGAGGCGGTCACGGTCGATCATGTGCTTGGCGCTCTTCCGGACATCAGGAGCGGTCTGACCGGGAAGATGGAGAGCGTCGAGGCATGGTCCACGCTGATGACTGAGTTCAGCGGCGGAATGGAGGCTCTGTCGCCCGCGCTGCCGAAGGACGATGCGGCAAAATTCATCGAGCTTTCGCAGATCTACAGGAAATCGTTCCGCTATGATGCAGGACCAAAACAGAGGACCGAATCCGGTGCGGAGCTGTCCTCGTCTTGCCCGGCCGATCTGAAAAACTGGCTGTCGGACGGCAGAGTATCCGTCCTCCCAAACCACAATACGAGAGGACACATGCCGTCCGATCTCGAAAGATACATGTTCGCCGCGATCTTTGCGGAAGCGACGGGGCGGTCTCCCAAGGCAGCGGATTTTCCGCTGCGTCTTGCACCAGCCCATCTGAACTGGGCCACGGGCAAGTTCTCCGATCGGTTCCGTGTCCAGGTCCGCAATCAGCCCTCGACAACGATCACTAGCCATATTTCCAAGGACGGCCACTATTTCATCCACCCCGATCCGCTGCAGTGCAGAAGTCTGACAGTGAGGGAAGCAGCGCGTCTTCAGACGTTCCCCGACAACTACTTCTTCAAGGGGAACCGGACGCAGCAGTTCGTTCAGGTCGGAAACGCCGTGCCGCCTTTTCTGGCTTTCAGGATCGGGGAACTGCTGCGGGATATCCTGCGCCTCGAAGACGATCCTGACTTTGCAAAGGATGATGACGTGACCGAAGCCGCGGCCGATCCGCAAGACCAGCTTGCGCTGGTCTAGGGCAACCGCGTGCGCACCTTTCTGGCAGCACCGAAGGCGTCGACGCTCATCGAGAGCATGCGTGATATCGGCTACTCGCTGGACACGGCGCTGGCGGATATCATCGACAACGCAATCACCGCCGGCGCCTCCGAAGTCGACATCATCGCCGACACGACCAGTGTCAGTCCCAAGCTTGCCATTCTCGATAACGGCCGCGGAATGGCGGAAGACGCCCTTCTCGCGGCGATGCGCCCCGGAAGCCGGAGCCCGCTGGACGACCGGCCGGATGGAGACCTGGGCCGTTTCGGCCTCGGTCTGAAGACGGCGTCATTCTCGCAGTGCCGGAAACTGACCGTCGTCAGCCGTCACGCAGGCGAGGCAAGTGCCGCATGCTGGGACCTCGATTACGTAGCCGAAACAGACAAGTGGCTTGTCCAGATTCCGTCATCGACAGGCGAAATCCCGTGGATCGAGAGGCTCGTCGGAGACGGGACTCTGGTGCTGTGGGAAGTTCTTGATCGCCTCGCGCCGACAGGCGGGGCCGGTGAAAGTGTCGATCTTGTCCGCAGAATCGATCTTGCCCGGGAGCATCTGGAGCTTGTGTTCCACCGTTTTCTGTCAGGCGAAAAAGGCCTTTCGAAGATCATGATCCGGCTCAACGGCCGGCCTCTCAGGGGACTTGACCCCTTCGGTCGGTCGCAGGCAGCCACGATCGCCGGGCCGGTGGAGCATATCGGGATCGGAGGCGAAGTGGTGTCGCTTCAGTCCTTCACCCTGCCTCATCACAAGAAGGTCTCGGCGGCCGAGTGGGACCGAAATGGCGGACGAGCCGGTTACATCAAGAATCAGGGCTTCTACGTCTATCGTGCGAAACGACTCATCATCCACGGGACTTGGTTCGGCCTTGCTCGCCAGACCGAACTGACGAAGCTGGCAAGAGTCCGGATCGACATGCCGAACGGGCTCGACGCGGCATGGAAAATCGACGTCAAGAAGGCATCGGCACAGCCCCCCTATCAGATACGCGAGCGCCTGCGCCGCATCATTGAGACAATCGGCGCGACCTCCCGACGCGTCTACACGGCGCGGGGCCAGCGACTGGTTTCTGATAGCCGCCTTCCGGTCTGGAACAGATATCAGGACAAAAACGAGATTTCCTATCGCGTGAACCGCGAACATCCTGCGCTTGCCGGTTTCGTCGCAGGCTTGGATGAGCGGCAAGGCGCCGCCTTTGCGCGCCTCATGGAGCTGATCGGGGCAACGATTCCGATGGAAAGTCTCTTCGCAGACTTGGGCTCCGAGCCCGACAAGGTAACCGCTGGCGAACTGTCGCCCGAAGGTTTGCAGCAGGTCGTTCAGTCGACGGTACGGGCGCTCGCGCTGTCCGGGGTCGGGCGCGACGAGATAAGCGACATGCTGCAGGTAACCGAACCGTTCAGATCAAACTGGCCCGCGAGCGAAGCAATTCTCGCACTCTCCGAAACATGGAATCCCGCCGATGAGTGAAAATGTCGCCAATCTGGCAACCGCGGTGGAGGGCTTCCTTGCGCGAGAGGAAATGCCGACCCCCGAGCGCATCCGTCAGCTGATCGGCCAGTTTCGCGTGATTCCGACCTGCGATGTCGGGGACGATGAAGCGGAGCTGCTCGCCCGCAAGTTCGAGGCGCAGCACGGCGTGTCGATGACGATCGGGTCGGTTCTGACCGACGACCAGTACGATCCGTGGCTCGACAAGGAGAAGGCCAGCATCGATCCATATTACTGGGGTCGCTATCGCCGACTTCTCGCCGAGAAGCAGTTTTCGGGCCAGGTGCTGGCGACGCTCGACAGTGTGACGGACCGCATCCTCGGACTGCTCGAAAATCCGCGAAAAGAGGGTGCTTGGGATCGACGTGGAATGGTTGTCGGGCATGTGCAGTCCGGCAAGACCGCTAACTATGTCGGTCTGATCTGCAAGGCCGCAGACGCCGGGTACAAGCTCATTGTCGTGATTGCGGGAATCCACAACAATCTGCGCAACCAGACACAGCTACGCATCGATGAAGGATTCGTCGGGCGGGACAGCGCGCGCAGGGCGTCCCGGATGGAAGACCGCGTGATCGGTGTCGGCCGCTTTGACAGTTCGAAGCTTCCTTGGACCTTCACCACTTCCGTCCGCGACTTCAACCGGGCCGGTGCCGAACAGGGCGGCGGTAATCTCGATTCCCTCGCCGTTCCTGCCGTTTTCGTCATCAAGAAGAACAGCAGCACGCTGAAGAATCTTCTCGACTGGCTTAACGACTACAACAAGAAACGCGGAGCGAAAACGATCTCGTCTCCCATACTTGTGATCGATGACGAAGCTGACAATGCTTCGATCAACATCAAGCATGGGAAAGGCGAAGTCTCCAATATCAATACGCAGATACGGACGCTTCTGCAGCTATTCGATCGAAGCTGCTACATCGGCTACACCGCTACCCCGTTCGCGAACATATTCATCGACCCGGATTCCGAGGATGAGATGCGCGGAGCAGATTTGTTCCCGAGGAATTTCATCGTCAGCCTCGATCCGCCGTCGAACTATTTTGGCGCCAATCGGGTCTTTCTCGACAGCCCGCGCGAGATAATTCGCCATCTGGAGGACAACGAGGACTTCCTTCCTCTGAAGCATCCGAAAGAAACCGTCGTGACGACGCTGCCGCCGAGCCTGATCTCGGCGATGCGGGCGTTCGTGCTGGCGCGAGCGATAAGAATTCTTCGCGGACACGGCAACGCGCACAATTCCATGCTCGTGAACGCCTCGCGCTTCACGGGCGTCCAGTCCCAAATTCGCAACGAAATCCATGATCGACTGGAGGCACTCAAGGCCAGCGTCCGGGTCAATGGCGCGCTGCCCGAGCAGGAAGCCCTTCGCGACCCTGAAATCCGGGGTCTGCACGAGGTCTGGTCAACCGAATACGAAGGTTCGGCCGGAGTGCCGTGGAGCGCCGTGCAGGCAGTTCTCCATCACGCGGCTTCCGCCATTTCCGTGGTCGAGGTGAACAGCAAGTCGTCCGGCACCCTGAACTATTCGGAGCGCGAGAAAACAGGGCTCAACGTGATCGCCGTGGGAGGCTTCTCGCTTTCCCGGGGCCTGACACTCGAAGGCCTGGTGATCAGCTACTTCCTTCGAAATTCGATGATGTACGACACGCTCATGCAGATGGGCCGATGGTTCGGCTACCGCACCGACTATGACGATCTGTGCCGCATATGGATGCCTGAGGAAGCCGAAGGCTGGTACGCGCACATTGCGGAATCGATCGACGAGCTACGCGAGGAGCTTCGCAGCATGGAGGCCGCAGGGGCGACGCCCGAACAGTTCGGGCTCAAGGTCCGGAGCCATCCCGATACACTGATCGTGACGGCGCGAAACAAGATGGGCTCTGGCGAGAAGCTCGTCGTGTCGATCGGACTTGGAAACAGTTTCGTTGAGACCGCCATATTGCGGCGAGACGAGGACAGCCTGCGCGCGAACCGCCGCGCTGCAAAGGCACTTGTCGGAGAGCTTGATGAGGCTGGATACCCCCTGTCCGAAGCCGAGCCGGTGACAGGCGGGCTGCTGATCCGCGAGGCACCGGTCGGGCCGGTTCTGAACTTCATCGCCGCCTTCGTGAACCATCAGGGGTCACTGCTGACTGCTGGCGATCCGATCCGGAGGTACATCGAGCAGCGCAGGGAAGATGAACTCGCGGAATGGGACATTCTCTTTGCCAGCGTCGCAAAGGGCGAGGAGTCAGCCACCGATTCAACACTGGGCGTCGATATCTTCCGCCAACGCCGGACCGCAGGCAAGAGCAGCACGGACGCTACCCTGCTGATCACCAACAAGCAGCGCGTGGCGTCCAGGGGTGTCGAGGCAACGGCCATCCCGACCGAACTCATCGTGCGGGCGCGCGAGCACTATGTTGCGGGACTGGAAGCGCGGGGCGAACTGCCGGCGGACGGAAAAACGCCCAATTTCCCCGACAATATCTATCGGCGAATCCGGACCCGGCCATTGCTGGTTGTTCATCTTCTCAAGGTCGATCCGGAAGAAGGCCGCGCAGACTACAAGGAAGCAGTTGTGGCCTACAGCATCAGCTTCCCCTCAAGCGAGAAGGAGGAGAAGACGGTCGAGTATCTGGTCAACACCACATGGATACGCGAGAATTTCCGAGAAGAGTCCGACGAGGATGAAATGGCCGGGGATGAGTGACGACCCCTGGAGCGAGATCGCTGCATCTTCTGCCGTAGGCGCCATCAACGCGCGGCGGGTCGATGCCGGTGGACAATGGAACTTCTTCTGGGCGAAGGACAGCGACCGTCACTGCCTCCTTCTCCTGCGACATCGGCAGTTCGAGGGCGAAGCGAGATCACTGCCGAAGCTTCGGGGCATCGAGGTCACCGATGCGACGCCAAAGTCCGATGGCTCGCACGCACTGGTGATCAGGCTGCTCGAAAGTTCGCAGCGGGACATCTTCCACCGTCTCTGCCTGGACATAATCAGCGCAACAAGGGTCGCGCGGAGCGAAACGGAGGCAGTCTCGCTGACTGTCTCCCGTACCTGGCGATGGCATCACCTCCTCCGGGGCGGTTCAAGCGATCTGCTTTCGGCAGAGGAACAGAAAGGTCTTATCGGAGAACTGCTGACCCTTGAGCGGGCCTTCCTTCCGAGCCTGTCGGTCCGCGACGCGCTGCTTGCCTGGTTAGGACCAACCGGTGCGCCGAAGGATTTCGAAGTCGGAAACATCTGCGTTGAGGCGAAGGCGCGTCGCCCGGGGGCGATCCCTGAGGTTTCGATCTCATCCGAATTTCAGCTCGAAATCGGCAGTCTCAGGAAGCTGTTCCTTTCGGTCGTCGACCTATCGGAAGCCGCTAACGGCGACGCCGCGAGCCCGACCCTGACAGAGTATGCTGACCGGCTTCGCGATCGCATCGCGACGGCGGATGCCGGTGCGATCGAACTGTACGAAGCGCGCCTTGATAGCGCGGGCTTTCGATGGGAAGATGACTATTCGGATCAGAGATGGCTGGAAGGCCCGCAGCAGTTCTTCGATGTCACCGATGGATTTCCACGAATCACGCCAGACTGCTTTCCGTCCGGTGTATCGCGGGTTAAGTATGCGATATCTCTTATAGACTGCCAGCCATATCTTGTAGATCTCGACCGCGTCACGGAATGCATACTGGGGGGATGAAATGGCAGGCGAGCTGGATGATTTCTACCATGAGTTCTTTCAGGATGTACTCTCGCAGGCAGATGCAGAAGGCCGCTTCACCGAGGATGCCTTTTTCGAACTGTTCTGCGAGCAGCTTGTAGATGCCGGGGAGATAGAAACTGCCGACCGGGCGCATTTTCAGTCCGCGCGCGGCATACGGCTGGACGGATATGGGGGTGACCCCGCATCGAGCGATGGCGAACTGAGCCTGATCATCGCCGATTTCAACCAGTCTCCTGCCCTTGCGACGCTCACTTCATCAGACCTTGACGCGATCTTCCGCCGACTGACGGGCTTCCTCAAGAAAGCGCTCGATCCCTCGTTCAGAAACGGGCTTGAAGAAAGCTCGCCGGCATTCGGCGTGGCGGACATGATCAGCAGGCGCTGGGGCTCGATCGACAAGATTCGGTGCATCCTGATCAGCAATCGCCTCCTGAGCGCGAGGATCGACGGGCGTGAATCGACCGAAATCGACGGGACGGTCGTTGCCTACAGTGTCTGGGATATCGGCAGACTGCAGCGCTTCGTGTCGGCTGGACACGGTCGCGAGGAGATCGAGATCGACCTGGTGAAGGATTTCGGGGGCGCGCTTCATGCGCTCCCGGCCCATCTGTCAGACGCAGGATACGAGGCCTACCTGATCGTTATCTCCGGCCGTCAACTCGCAGCGATCTACGACTGCTGGGGAGCGCGACTTCTGGAACAGAATGTCCGTGTGTTCCTGCAGGCACGCGGGAGCGTGAACAAGGGCATGCGCAATACGATCGAGAACAACCCGGCAATGTTCTTCGCCTACAACAATGGCATCACCGCGACAGCGGAGGCCGCGGAAACCGAAATACGTGACGGAGCTCTCTGCATTACCTCCCTGAAGAACCTCCAGATCGTGAACGGCGGCCAGACCACGGCATCCATCCATGCCGCAAGCCGGCGCAAGGAACCGGGACTTGACAGCGTCTTCGTGCAGATGAAACTGTCGATCGTCGAGCCGGCCAAGGCGATGGAAATCGTCCCGCGCATTTCCGAGTGCGCTAACAGCCAGAACAAGGTGATCGCAGCCGATTTCTTCGCAAATCATCCATTCCATGTGCGGGTCGAGGAATTCTCGCGCCGCGTCTTCGCGCCATCGCCGGATGGTACCTTCCGCGAATCCAAATGGTTCTACGAACGAGCGCGAGGCCAGTATCACGACGCGCGCGGCCTTCTTACCGTGTCGCAACGCAAGAAGTTCGACAACGACTTTCCGAAGGGGCAGCTCTTCTCGAAAACCGATCTCGCCAAATTCCTAAATCCATGGCGCGGCTATCCGGAAATAGTGAGTCGGGGTTCCCAGAAGAATTTTGTTCAGTTCGCGGATTCGATCGGCAGGGAGTGGGAACGAAGCCCCGACAGTTTCAACGAGACTTTCTTCAAGGATGCCATAGCCAAGGCAATCGTGTTCAGGGAAACCGAGGCTCTCGTGACCAGACAGCCTTGGTATCAGGGAGGTGGCATAAGGTCGCGTGTCGTTCCGTATGCAATCGCCAAGCTCTGCCACGATGCCGAGAAGGTCAACGGTCTGGTCGATCTGGGCAAGGTCTGGCGGAGGCAGGCTCTGCCCGACCGGCTCGCAGAGGTGCTGACGGTTGCAGCCGAGGCGGTACACGGCGTGATCGTTGGCAGTTCGAGCGAAATTCCTAATCCCCTTGAATGGGCGAAGCAGCAGGCTTGCTGGGCTCGGGTCAAGAGCTTGATGGTAGCGTGGCCCGAAGGCTGGCAGGAGATACTGCAGGACAAGGATGAAAGTCGGGCCGTAAAACGGTCGGCAGTCAAGGACCAGAAGATGCTAAATGGCATCGAGGCGCAATCGGCTGTTCTCCGCTCTGGAGCCGCCTTCTGGGCGGAAGTCCGTGACTGGGGAACAGCCCGGAAGCTTCTGTCGCCAACCGAGGTCGGAATTTTGAGTGTTGCCGCAGCGATGCCTGGACGATTGCCAAGCGAGAAACAGTGCATTCGGACAATGCAGCTACTGCAGAAGCTGCAGTCCGAGGGGCTGGCGCTTGAACCGAATACTCTGGCTGCGTGAGGTGAAGGCACGGCATGCGCCATCCAGGATGGTGAATGCGTGGTTCAGCCGGCATCAATGCCGCTTCCCCGCGGCGGCAGAGGCGGCTACCGACGACGGATGAGTGCACTGGAAGCCGAACTCGAAAAGATTATGGAGAGACTTCGAACCGATTATGAGGTGCTGCCGTTTCTCGATCGGCTCCTCGGTAGCTCCGAACTCACGCTCAAGCCGCTCCCGGATGATATGCATGACATCGCGCGCCGTTCGGTGGATTGGATGGAACCCGCTCCGGGGGTTGGACCGGTTTGGGTCGAACTAGCGGCGGGCAACGATGTTGCCGAAATCATCGTTTATCGAGCGCTGTTCGACAAGGTACTCTACATCGTCGCGCCCTAGTACTGAGCCTTGGTTTAATATGCGAACCGCGGCTGACACTCCCATTGGGAGAAGCCCGAGAATGACGTTGCCACGCGTCTCCAGATCAGTAATAACAACGCAGAAATGTGTGGGCGCCGACAGCGCTCTAGGAAAACAAGTTTAAACTTAGAATGACACTCACGATCGCATGGGTACGGGAAATAGGAAACGTGCACGAGCTCGTCTTCGCGTCCGACAGCCGGTTGACGGGCGGCGGACATGTGGACCAGTGCCAGAAGGTTTTCGCACTACCGCGAGAAGACTGCTGCATTGCTTTCGCCGGCTCGACGATGATTGCCTATCCATTTATTCTCCAGCTCGGCAACGCGATTACCCAGTATCAGCGCTCGCATGACCGCGAGGTGGACATCCAAAACGTGAAGGCTCGGGTTCTATCGCTATTAAACTTCTTCATCAGATCGCATGAAGGTTTCGACAAGGACGACTTGGAAAACGATCTTCGTGAGACAAGCTTTCTTTTCGGCGGCTGGTCATGGGGCGAGGCACGGTTCTTTCTCTGGAAGATAAGCTATCGTGCTGATCTCGGACGATACATCGCGAACCGCGCAGGCGATGCGCGACCCGGCCGAACGACGAAGGGGAGTGTCGCCGCGATCGGTGACCACCTACCCGAGTTCCACGCCGCGCTAAGAGCCCAGATGGCTGACGAAATCAGGGTCTCAGAGGCCTTCACCCGGCCGCTCAGGTTCGATTTCCAGCCACTTGCGGTCCTCTCCAAGATGCTGCTGCAGGAAAAGTTCACGAAACGGGGTGGGGGGCACGCAGGCAAGATCGGCGGCGCTCCTCAAGTTGTTGCTGTTTACCCGTTCCTTCGCACGAGATACTTCGCCGTGGAATGGGATATTGGGGAGAAGTTCGTCTACGCGATCAAGGGACGAATCATCGCCGATTTCGAGCATTTCTCGGGTCCCGGCCTGAACCCGTTCACCGGTGAGAAGACACTCCCTGTTCGGGGCCGCATCGATCAAGATCCGGGCGATTCTGTAGCGGTGTACTGAAGCCCGGGCAGCACTGCACCGGGGCCGAGACACCCTTGAGCCAACGCGGCCGTCGCCGAATGGACATGTCTCTCCCTGTCAGACTTGTCTTTTCCAAGACTGAACCGCGCCGGGTTTGCCGGAGGCTCCAACTCCTGAGAAGGGTAAGCGTCCGGTAAGCCGCGTGTTGCCGCGTTCGGCGTAGCCGTTGATGTCTGGACCCGTCGTGGTCTCCTTCTGGAGTCCAGAAGGAGGTCAGGAGATGGAGCGGATGGAGGTCATCACCC
>Ga0307412_10002424_pt1 | contig 10372 bp, 7 predicted proteins | sample DK1Cmetagenome_3_FD_203823 | JGI IMG/M metagenome (GOLD analysis project Ga0307412, IMG submission 203823) | Maize rhizosphere microbial communities from greenhouse at UC Davis, California, United States - DK15-C-1 | ecosystem: Host-associated > Plants > Roots > Rhizosphere > Soil | place: USA...
TCGGGGATGACGTGGGGCAGGCCAACATCAGCGCCTATACAAAAGGGGTCGTGGGCTACAGGACGCCTAATATCGACCGGATTGCCAACGAGGGCGCGATTTTCACCGACTACTACGCCGAGAACAGTTGCACGGCGGGAAGGTCCACTTTCATCACGGGCCAATCCGCGCGGCGCACTGGCTTGTCGAAAGTCGGCGTTCCCGGGGCGCCGGTGGGCTTGCAAGACCGCGACATCACCATTGCGCAAGCCTTGAAGGGACAAGGCTATAACACGGCGCAATTCGGCAAGAACCACCTGGGAGACCGCGACGAATACCTGCCGACCAAGCATGGTTTCGACGAGTTCTTTGGCAACCTCTATCACCTGAACGCCGAAGAAGAGCCCGAGCGCCCGTACTTTCCGAAAAATGCAAAGGACCCCGTTGTCAAAGCCTATATGCCGCGCGGCGTGATCAAGGCGTCGGCCGATGGCAAGATCGAGGACACCGGGGCGTTGACGACCAAGCGCATGGAAACCATCGATGATGAAACCGTGGGCGCGGCGCTCGACTACCTGGACAAGCACGGCAAGGCGGAAAAACCGTTCTTCGTGTGGATGAACACCACGCGCATGCACTTGTTCACGCACATCCGGCCCGAGCATCAGGGCAAGAGCGGCATGCCCGGCAACGACTACGCCGACGGCATGTGGGAGCATGACCAGGATGTCGGCAAACTGTTGAAGAAGCTGGACGACCTGGGCATCGCCAAGGACACCATCGTGATCTACACGACGGACAACGGGCCCAATCAGTTCAGTTGGCCGGACGCAGCCTCCACGCCATTCCGCAGCGAAAAAGACACTAACTGGGAAGGCGCCTTCCGGGTGCCGGCGATGATCCGGTGGCCGGGCCACATTGAGCCGGGCACCGTCAAGAACGACATCGTCTCGGGGCTGGACTGGTTCCCGACGCTCTTGGCCGCTGCGGGCGAAGAGGGCGTGAAGGATCAGCTCCTGAAGGGCTGGCGGCCCACCGGTGCGAACCGGGACTTCAAGGTGCATCTGGACGGCTATAACCAGTTGCCCTACCTGACCGGCAAGAGCGACAAGAGCGCGCGCGAAGACTTCTATTACTTCAACGATGACGGCCTGCTGGTCGCCATGCGGTACGAGAACTGGAAGGTCGTGTTTTGCGAACAAAAAGCGCCGGGCGGGTTCGCCGTATGGAAGGAACCGTTCGTCTGCCTGCGCGTGCCCAAGGTGTTCAACCTGCGCATGGACCCCTATGAACGCGCCGACGTCGTGTCCGATCAGTACAACGACTGGCTGACCAAGAACGCGTATCTGGCGTTCATCGGGTCCGCCAAGGCTGGCGAGTTCCTGCAGACCTTCATCGACTGGCCGCCCAGCCAGAATCCGCCCAGCTTCAGTACCGACCAGGTGCAGAAGGAAGTGGACAAGAAGATCGAGGAGTATTTCGCGCAGCAAGCGAAGAAGAAGGGTAGTTAAGCAGTAAGCGGCGGGTGCGGCTTTGCGGCTGCGCCCGCCGCTGGTATGTTGGTGGACCCGACAAGAGGAAGAGGACAACTCCATGAATGCACCCGCGCGCCCGATGACGGCGGTCCCTGCGGCAGGCGCGGCCTTTTTTTCCCGCACGACCTTGTGGCCGGCGGCGATGCTGCTGGCCTTGTCCGGCGTGGCGTCATTGATTTTCCAGATCCTGTGGATCAAACAACTGTCGCTGATCGTCGGCGTCGAAGTGCATGCGATCGCGGCTGCGGTCGGGGCGTTCTTTCTGGGGCTGGCGGCGGGTAGCTGGGTGCTGGGGCGCCGGGCCGACCTGTCCGCGCGGCCGTTCCTGCTGTACGCGGGCATTGAAGCGGCCATCGCCGTCCTGGGCGTGGGCGTGACGGCAATCCTGGCGCTTGGCGCGCCGGCCTTTGTGCGCGGCGAGGCGTTCAGCCCGTTGCTGGCCTGGCTTGCCGTCGTGTTGGTGGTCGGTATTGCTCCCTTTTTCATGGGCGGCACCTTGCCGGTGCTGCTGCGCGCGACAGGCGCCGGACGGGTGGGCCGGGCAGGCGCCACCCTCTATGCCGCCAACACGGGCGGCGCAATCATCGGCGCGCTGCTTCCCGCGTTTCTTCTTATCCCCGCGCTTGGCGTGCATGGCGCCGCCTGGGCGGCCGCCAGCCTGAATCTCCTTGCCGCACTGGGCGCGTGGTCGCTCGACCGTAAAAATCCGCCGGCCGCTGGCGAAACGCCGCCCCCAAATGTGGAATCTCCGACTCTGGCGTTGCCCCGCGACGCGCGTGTGGCGCTGGGACTGTATGCGGCCGCGGGCGCGGTCGCCATGGGCTATGAGGTCCTTTGGTCGCAAATGGTGGTGCCTTTCATGAGCACCCGCGCATTCGCATTTTCCATCGTGCTGGCGGTCTATCTTGCCGGGTTGGCAGTGGGCTCGGCGCTATACGCCCGCTGCGAACGCTGGCTGGGCGACCCCTGGCGCGTCTTCGGGTTTCTGGTGGCGGGCGCCGGCCTGATCGCGCTGGTCGAAGCCGCGCTGCTGGGGCGCTGGCTGGTCAGCGTGCAAAGCATGGTGGAAGCGTCCATTCTGGGCTGGACCGAAAGCAATATGGCCGGCATGGCTGGGCGGTTCACGGTGGCGGCAAGCGCCGTGGTGCTCTTGCCCACGCTGCTGCTGGGCGCGGCCTTTCCCGCAGTATTGCGCATTGCCGTGCCAGCCGAACGCCGAGGGCAGGGCGCGGGCGCGGTGCTGGCGTCGAACACGCTCGGCGGCATCGCCGGAACGGCGGTGACGGGGTTTGTGTTGCTTCCCTATCTAGGCACGGTGCGCAGCCTGGCAATGTTGACGGTCATGGCCTGCTGCATCGGCGTCGTGGCGATATGGCGCGCGCAAGCGTCATCGCCGCTGGTCAAAGGCTTGGGCGCGGCATTCGCGGGGGCCGCCGTCATTCTGGGCGTTGCCATGCCGGTCGACCATCTGGCCCGCCTCTTGCCGGGCGCGCAAGGGGGCAACCTGGCCTTTTACGAAGAAAACCACGGCGGCACGGTCGCGGTGGTCGAACAAGGGAAGGGCGATCGGCGCTTCCATCGCCTGTACATCCAGGGTGTATCCAACTCCGGCGACGCCATGCCGTCGCTGCGCTATATGCGCCTGCAAGCGCTCTTGCCGCTGATCGTGCATGCAGGCGAACCGCGCTCGGCCTTGGTGATCGGCTACGGCACCGGTATTACCGCAGGCGCATTGTCGCGCTATCCCGGCCTGGAGCGCAGGGTGGTCGCCGAACTGCTTCCCGGCGTGCTGCATGCCGCGCCGTTGTTCAAGGGCAGCTATGGCGCGTCGACCGATCCCGGGCTGGAAGTACGGCTGAAAGACGGGCGGCGGGAATTGCTGGGCAGCGCCGACCGCTACGACCTCATCACGCTGGAGCCGCCTCCGCCGTCGGCCGCGGGCGTGGTCAATCTCTACTCGCAAGACTTCTATTCCCTGGCGTCTTCGCGGCTAAACCCGCAAGGCATCGTTGCGCAGTGGCTGCCGCTGCCCACGCAGAACCTGGAAGACACCCGCGCACTGGTCGCCAGCTTCATCAACGTGTTTCCGCACGCCACCCTTTGGACCACCGAGTTCCACGAAATGCTGATGATTGGCTCGATGGCCCCGCTGCCGCTGGATGCCGCCCGCATAGCCGCCCGGTTCACCGACCCGAAAGTAAAAACGGCGCTGGCCGAGGTCGGGATCGCATCCCCAGCCGCGCTGTTGGCCACCTGGGTGACCGATCGCGACGGCTTGGCGCGCTTTGCCGGGTCGACGCCCGCCGTCACCGATGACCGGCCGGCGATCGAGTACGCAACCTGGGTTCGCCCGCGCGAGGTCGTTCGCACCTTGCCCGCCTTGCTTTCGGAACGAAGCGAACCGCCGCTAACCGCCGTCGATGCCGTCATGGCGCAGGACATCGATCGCGAACGCAGTGTGCTGGACGTGTTCTATCAAAGCGCGCTGGCGGCCTATGAAGGCGACCGCGACGGATGGGCGCGCAACGGCGCCCGCCTGGCGGCGGCCAGCCGCGACAACCCCTATTTGCGTTGGTTTACGAGCGGGAAAGCGGAATAGGGCAGCAGGCCGTGAACGCCAGGACGCGATCCGCAAGTGTGAAGACGCTGCGCGCCGTGGCGTGTTGCCTCTTTCCCCTGGCCGCATCAGCGGCTGATCCTGCGCCGGAAGACGCCGAAGCAGGGGGCTTTGACGCCGGCGATTTCCTCTTGAACCGTAACGGCGTGCTGCCGGTGCCGATGGTGATCACGGAGCCCGCCGTCGGATACGGAGGCGGGGTCATGCTGCTGTACTTTTCGGAGCCCGGCGGCGGCGAACCGTCCGCGGCCCGGCCCGATGGCAACGATGTGCCGCCGAACGTCACCGGGGTCGGCGGAGGCCTCACCGAGAACGGGTCGCGGGGCGGCGGGCTATTCCATTTCCATACCTGGGGCGGCGACAAGTACCGCTATCTTGGCGCGCTGGTCTCGGGGCGCGTGAACCTGGATTATTACGGTCCGCTTGGGAATGGCCGCAGCTACGAGCTCAAGGGCACGATGCTGATTCAACAATTGCTTGCGCGGATAGGCGGTTCGTCCTGGTACGTTGGGCCGCGCTACACGTACTTCCGGTCCCAGACCCGCTTCACAGGCAACGCGGCCGATGCGCTGGATCTGAACGCCGCGCGCCATATCGGCAAAGTCGGTCTGGTGGCGGACTACGACACGCGCGACAACATGTTCTATCCCAACACCGGAAGCTACGTCGAGCTGGAAGCGCAGATGGCGCGCCCATGGGCCGGTAGCGACCAGAACTTCGAGACCTATCGGGCGCGCGGATTCACATGGATTCCGACCGCGCCAAACTGGACGCTGGGGCTGCGCGCGGATGCGCAGTTCACCAGCGGGGCGGTCCCGTTCTACGCACAACCGTACGTCGACCTGCGCGGCGTATCGCGCGGCCGCTACCAAGACCGCAATGCGGTGGTGGCAGAAGGAGAACTGCGCTGGAACGTGACGCCGCGATGGTCCTTGCTGGCATTTTCGGGCGTAGGCAAGGCGTATGGCGAGCGCCGGCCGTTTTCAGACACGTCCAACGTCGTCAGCGTCGGCACGGGATTCCGCTATCTGATTGCGCAGAAATTAGGGCTTGCCGTGGGTATCGACGTCGCGCACAGCAAGGACCAGAACGCCGTATACATCCAGGTGGGTAGCGCTTGGCGTTGAATGCAGGTGTTGCGGGGATCGACGGCGCGAGAAAGCCGCGTTCGGCAGCGTAGCAAGTGCAATGCGTGAAATTCACGCATATTGCGTGTGTATCACGCATTTTCCGGCTTGTGAATAGCATTCCCGGAAATCCAATCCATTGATTTTTTTGAGGTTTCTGTCTTTCTCCAAGTTGGCACGGTGTTTGCGTTGATAAGTTGCCACGGTTCGCGTGGCCTTGTCATCACTTCACCAGAGTCAGACAGATGCGCTCGTTGAAAATTATTTGTCCTAACGGACACCTGGGCTTCGCGCCCCTGCGTACCGAGAGTTTCCAGACGGGTGTGCTTGCGCAGCCGGACTACATTGCCGCCGATTCGGGCAGCGACGATGTCGGGCCCGTGCCGCTGGGTTCCGACACGTCGACCAGCCCCGAAGCGTGGCAGCGCCATGACCTTGAGCAGATGCTGCTAGCCGCGCGCGCCCATGGCGTGCCGATGATCATCGGGTCCGCAGGCGACACGGGTTCGAACAGCCGAGTCGATCTGTACGTTCGTATCATCAAGGACCTTGCCCGGCAGCATGGACTGAAACCCTTCAAAATCGGCTATTTCTATTCCGAAGTCGATCCGGAATTCGTGCGCGCCAAGATGCGAGCGGGGGCCGCCGTTGCCGGCCTGGACGGCTATGCCGATCTGGTCGAAGCCGAGCTGGACGCGACGGACCGCATCGTGGCGGTCGCAGGTGTTCAGCCGTACCTGAGACTGCTCGAGGCCGGGGCCGACGTGATCATCGGAGGGCGTAGTTCGGACGCGGCGGTCTTTGCCGCCCCGGCGCTGCACCATGGCTACGCCGCCGACCAGGCCTACTACCTTGGCAAGGTACTGGAATGCGCGTCGTTCTGCGCCGAACCGTATGGCGGCAAGGAAACCGTGCTGGGCGAGATCAGCCATGACGATGTGCGCGTCACCGCCATGCACCCCGATCAGCGCTGCACCATCGCTTCGGTGGCGGGACACGCCATGTATGAGCGTTCCAACCCCTACGACGAATTCTTTGCCGGCGGCAGGCTCGACATGCGCGAATGCCACTATGAACAGATCAGCGAGAAGACCACACGCATCACCGGCTCGCGTTTTGTTCCGTCGGACAAGATCACCGTGAAGCTGGAAGGCTCCGGCAAAGTGGGCGAACGCTACCTCGGCCTGTGCGGCATCCGCGACCCGTACACGATTGCCAATGTCGACCGCGTCATCGGGTGGGCCCGCGAGAAGGTGCGCGAACGCTTCGGCGACAACGGCTACGAGCTGCATTACAAGGTCTATGGACGCGACGGCGTGATGGGGGAACTGGAGCCCTTGAGGGAGCAGCCAGGCCATGAACTCTGCGTGATGGTGCAGGGTGTGGCCCCCACGAGCGAGATGGCCGAAGAACTGACCCTCACCGGCCTGCGTCAGATGTTCTATGCGCGCCTGCCCGACGTGAAGGGGACGGCGGGTTCGGTGGCCTTTCCGTTGGACGAGGTCGTGCGCGTTAGCGCGGCCTACCGCTGGACGCTCAATCACACCATTCCCGTGGACGATGTGTTCGAACTGTTCCAAACCCATATGACCGAGGCCTGAGACCATGAGCACACGTAAATTGAGCGAACTCGCCAAGACCATACGTAGCAAGAACGCGGGCGTGAACAAGATCACGTTCGACATCATCTTCCGTGACCGCGACACCTATGACGCCGTCAGGCGTTCACGCGCCCTGACGCGCGAGACCATGGCTGCGCTGTATCGCATCGGCCAGGAGCGCATCTCGGACTTTGTGGAATACGATCCCGGCCTGGCGATCAAGTTCACCATCTACCGTCTGCGGCCCAGCGGCTCGGCTGGCGACGGCGATATCTTCGGCGCGCAGCAGTATGCGCCGTTGCTGGATTTGCCCGTGACGCTTTAGGCGGCTTTGCTGGCGGCGCGCGCTAGGGCGTCGCCGGCCCACAAAACAAGGGGAAACGCATGAAAAAACTGATTCGCGGCGTGGCGTTGCTGGCTTGCGCGCTAGCCGGTTCCGCGGCCGCGCAGAGTCCGGTGCCCAAACAGATCAAGATCGTGGTGCCGTTCTCGGCCGGCGCCAGTAATGATGCCATCGCGCGGGCCATCGCACCGCAATTGGCCGAACGGCTCAAGACCATCGTCATTGTCGAGAACCGCGTTGGCGCGGCGGGCGTCATCGGTTCGGAGTATGTGGCCAGGTCGGCCAAGGATGGCGCCACGCTGCTGCTCACCTCGTCTTCCTTTCTTACCTCGGCAGCAACGCAGCCGAGAATGCCCTACGATCCGGTCAAGAGCTTCGCGCCGGTGGCCATGGTGGGGCAGGGGCCGCTGGTGTTGGCGGTGTCCGGTGCCAAGCCTTATGCCGATCTGCCCGCCTTGCTGGATGCCGCGCGCGCCCGGCCCGAGGCGCTGAACTACGGCACGGCCGGCGTCGGCTCGCTGGCCCATCTGGCCACGGTAATGATGAACGAAGCGGCCAGGGTATCCATGACCCACGTGCCCTATAAGGGCGCCGCCAATGCCGCGTCCGACCTGGCCGGCGGGCAGATCGACCTGATGCTGGCCAACTACAGTTCGCTTGCGCCATTGGTGCAGGGCGGCAAAGTGCGGCTGGTGGCCACGACAGCGCCAAAACCGCATCCCGCCTTTCCCGCCTTGCCGGCCGCCGCCGAGTTGCTTTCCGGCTATGCCATCGAAATTTGGGTGGGCGTTTTTGCCCCGGCCGGAACGCCTCAAGACTTGGTCGAGGTCTATAACGATGCCTTCAATCGCATCGCCAAATCCAGCGAGACGACCGCGCTCCTGGATATGGATGGCACCGTGCCGACCGCGTTAAGCAGCGCAGATTTCGGACGACGCGTGGCCGACGATCTGGCGCAATGGCGAACCGTCGCGCAAAGCCACCATATCAGCGTGGAATAACCGGTTCAAGGCGGCTCGCGTCGATGCAGGCCGGCCGGGGCCGCCTCAAGCTGGACTGGCGCTTGCGGCCAGGCCGAGCTTGGCCATCTGGTGCCGAAGCGCATGGCGCGACAGTCCTAGCGACTCGGCGGCGCGCCCGGCATGGCCGCCGGCGGCAGCCAGCGCCGTTTCTATCATGTCGCGCTGGAAGCGGCTTGTGCGTTCCGCATAACCGCCTGCCTCCGTGATGGGCGCGCCGCGCACGATGCGTGCGGGCAGATGTTCCAGGCCGACCGTGTCGCCCGACTCCAGGATGCAGATTCGTTCCAGCAAATTGCCCAGTTCCCGCACATTGCCGGGCCAGGCATAGCGTCGAAAGGCCTGTTCGACACCCGGGTCGATGCGCTTGAAGCCGCTGGCGTGTGTTCGGTTAAAGCGTGCCAGAAAGCGCTCGGCCAGCACGAAAACGTCGTCGCCGCGCTCGCGCAAAGGGGGCAGATTGATCGACACGACTTGCAGCCGATAATAAAGATCGTCGCGGAATTTGCCAGCGTTGACCTCGCCCAGCAGGATCTTGTTGGTGGCGGCAATGAAGCGCACATCGGAGGACAGCTCGCGCACGCCACCGATGCGCCGGAAGCGTCGGCTGTCCAGCAAGGTGAGGATCTTGGCCTGCATCATGGGGTCAAGTTCGCGGACTTCATCCAGGAACACGCTACCGCCATGCGCGATCTCCAGCAGCCCCTCCTTGCGTGTCACGGCGCCCGTGAACGCGCCGCGTTCGTGACCGAAAAGTTCCGATTCCAGAAGATTGCCGGGAATGGCCGCGCAGTTGATTTCGGTAAAGCCTTTCTCGGCCCGGCTGGAATGGTCATGCAAGGCCCGCGCCACCAGGCCTTTGCCCGTGCCGGTTTCGCCATAGATCAACACGGTGCTGGCGCGGCTGCGCGCCACGCGCAACACAAGGTCGCGCAACGCGACAATGGACGCGTGGTCGCCAACAATGGTCTCGGCTAGGGGGGAAGTCATCGGGCTCGAATAAAAACGGTCATGTCTGCCCGGCATTATCCGGATCCGGCGCCCGAGGCTCCATTCCGGCATACCCCTATAGGGCGTGATCAGGTTGATGGCCTGGGCGCATCCGCACCGCGGAACTTGCTACCCGGCGGACAGCAATGCGCCGGCGCCCGATGTGACGGGTTCCAGGCCCAGGTGCCCAAGCATGCGCCAAACCGTACACGCAGCCGTCGATACGACAGGGATGTCCATCGTGTCCTGCACGGACTGGAGCGCGGGTAACGATGGCATTTGCACGCAGGCCGAAAGCACGACGGCATCGACGCCACGCGTGTCCAGGCGCTTGACGTCTTCGATCAGCCGCATGGGATCGCGCCGGCCCACTTCGAGGTTGTCCGGAATCTCGAAGCTGAGGGCGTCCACCACCTCGATGCCCTCGTTTTCGATATAGGTGACCACCTGGTCGGTCAGTGGCCGCATGTACGGCGCCATCAAGGAGATCTTGCGCGCGCCCAGGTGGCGCAAACCGTCTATCAGCGCGCCCGCCGAGGTCATCACGGGCGCCTGGCAGTGGTTGGCGCGGGCGACCTCGCCAAGCTCGTCCTCCGTCTGGCGATGGTAGCCCGGCCCCATGGCCATGATGGCCACGAGGCAGGCGGTGCTGATGACGTCCATGCGTGCGTCGGCCAGTTCCGCGGCGCAGCGCAGCCCTTCACGGTTCATGGCCTGTAGCTCGGCGGGGGTGACCTTATGCATGCGCATGCGGCTGCTATGGAACGTGAAGCGTTCTGGCCGCATGGCCTCTCGCGCTCGGAGCATGGCCGGGATTTCCGTTTCCATGGTGGTATTGGAACTGGGGACGATCTGACCGATGCGATATGGACGGCTCATGGTGTTTCCTTTGCGGATCAATCCAGGGAAAGGTTGGCTTGCTTGACGATGTCGGCGAAGCGCGCCCAGTCCTGCTCCTGGGCGCGGGCGACCGTTGCGGGATCGCCGGCCCACGGTTCAAAGCCGAAGGTACGGAAACGCTCCCGCGCGGCGGGGGTTGCCAAGGCGGCGGCGATGTCGCCGTTCAGGCGCCGCACCACGTCGACCGATGTGCCTTTGGGTGCAAAGGCGGCTACCCAGGTCTTGAGTTCGAAATCACCGGGGCCGCCGGCTTCCGACACC
>Ga0307412_10002425_pt1 | contig 10364 bp, 9 predicted proteins | sample DK1Cmetagenome_3_FD_203823 | JGI IMG/M metagenome (GOLD analysis project Ga0307412, IMG submission 203823) | Maize rhizosphere microbial communities from greenhouse at UC Davis, California, United States - DK15-C-1 | ecosystem: Host-associated > Plants > Roots > Rhizosphere > Soil | place: USA...
TGAAACCTTAAAGAGTAGATGTTTCTTACAATGTTCACAGTTCTTTAGTTCATGTTAAGTTCTTGTTAACCCTTTCTTTACCTGTTTTTCTCCTCGGAGGAGAAAAACAGGTAACCAAGAGGAGAAGAAGAGGTTAAGAAGAGGAGAAGAAAACCTATTTTTTGATTTCAATATTTTAAATTCCTGCAAACACTTCTTTACTTTCGATTCTTTACTTTTAGCTATTAAAAACAATTAAGATGGATTTCGGCAAGCTACCTGAAGAACAGTTACCTGAAGTGGATTTTACATTGCCGCCTGATTCTGAGCTAACAAACTCTGTGTTAAATGCTGCCGGTAATAACGGCATACCAGATGTATACATAGGCTGCGCCAAATGGGGAAGAAAAGAATGGGTAAATATGATATATCCTCCGAAAACTAAAGAATCGATGTTTTTGGATGAATATGTTAAACACTTTAATTCCATTGAGCTGAATGCAGTATTTTATAATATGCCCAGGAGGGAACAGATAAAAATCTGGAAAGATAAAGCCGCAGCAGTTCGTAGCGACTTTAAGTTCTGTCCTAAATTCACCAGGAATATCAGCCATATCCGCCGCCTGAAAAATGCCGATGAGGATACTAGTAGATATCTTGAAAGTGTATATGAATTTGGCGAATTTCTTGGGCCTTCATTCTTGCAGCTTGGTGATAACTTTGGCCCTAATAATTTCGAGGTGCTTCAGGCATATCTGCAGAAACTTCCCCAGGACCTGGAAGTATTCGTCGAGGTGAGGCATTCTGATTGGTTTAGCGACAGCGCTGCCAGAAAAGATCTTTTCTCCATGTTGAATGAACTAAAAAAAGGAGCAATTATTACCGATGCCAGCGGACGTAGAGATTGTGTTCACATGGAACTTCCTACCCCGTCAGCCTTTATAAGATTTGTTGGAAACGGTTTACATCCGACGGATTACACGCGTATAGATGAATGGGTAAGCCGGATTAAGGCCTGGGCCGGCAAAGGAATTGAAAGTGTATATTTCTTTCTGCATCAACACGACGAAAAGGATACGCCAATTCTGGGAGATTATGCAGTTAAAAAGGCAAACGATACTTTAGGCACCTCCATAACCCCGCCAACTTTTATCTCAAATCAAACTCAACTTTTTACATAAATTTTATAAGTAGATTGCTTATTTACTAATAAATCCTATTAACTTAGTAGAGTTAAATAAATTTCAAAACTTTTAAAATATTTATACTATGAGCTTACGACTAGGCGATACCGCCCCCAATTTTAAAGCACAAACTTCCCTTGGAGAAATAGATTTCTATGAATATCTGGGTGATAGCTGGGCTGTTTTGTTTTCCCACCCCGCTGATTATACTCCTGTTTGTACAACCGAGTTGGGTAAAACTGCTTCATTAACCAAAGAGTTTGAAAAAAGAAATGTTAAAGTAATAGCTTTAAGCGTGGATCCCTTAGATAAGCATAAAGGCTGGATTCAAGATATCAACGAAACACAAAATGTTGAAGTGAATTTTCCCATAATAGCCGATGAAAACCGCGAGGTTGCCGAGGCTTACGGAATGATCCACCCTAATGCATCAGAAACATTTACTGTCCGTTCTTTATTTGTTATTGGCCCTGATAAAAAGGTAAAGTTAACTATCTCTTATCCGGCGTCTACAGGCCGTAACTTTCAGGAAGTTTTACGGGTTATAGACTCTTTGCAATTAACCGCTAATTACAGTGTTGCTACTCCCGCGGACTGGAGAGAGGGAGAAGATGTTATTGTTACTACAGCGATTAAGACAGAAGACATTCCTGCCAAGTTTCCTAAAGGACACCGCATTGTTAAGCCATATTTACGTTATACACCACAGCCAAACAAATAAGTATAGATAGCCTACACTAATTTTTAGCGTAGCTATTTGATTTATAAAAAAAGTATTTAAGTTTGATATAAATCTCCTGTTCTTAATCTTATCTGAATTATAAATGAGTTCTTTTTCAGTTTGTTTTTTAACAGTGATTTACTACTAATCTATTATTTATTATTTAATTGTATGAAAACTGGAAAAGTTAAATGGTTTAATGCCGAAAAAGGCTATGGTTTTATTGTTCAGGAAGATGGTAAAGAAATCTTCGTGCATTTTAAAGACATCCTTGGAGGAGTGAATGCTTTGCGTGACAACGACAATGTCCTTTTTGAAGTTGCTGAAGGCCGTAAGGGCTTACAAGCTGTAAACGTGAAGAAAAACTAATTAATCCATTTTAAGGTATAAAGCCTTGCTGAATAAGCAGGGCTTTTTTTGTACAATTGACAGGGTACAAGCTTAAAATAGAAATACTTATATTTGCAGTCTGATTCCTAAAAATTAAAAAAGGAGCGAATGGTGGATAGGAAGAAATTAAACTGCGCACGCTCCAAATAAACTTAAAAACGTATAATTTGTCATTTCAAAAATTGAATCTTATTGAGCCATTATTAAATGCTCTTAAGAGTGAAGGATATGAGAATCCTACCCCAATTCAACAACAATCCATACCTTTAATATTAGAAAGAAAAGACCTTCTTGGCTGTGCTCAAACTGGTACAGGTAAAACGGCTGCTTTTGCTCTTCCCATTCTCCAACTTTTGTCTGAGGAGGCTCGTGTTGTCAAAGAACGCTCTATTGGAGCACTAATTCTGAGCCCTACCCGTGAGTTGGCAATTCAGATTGGTGAAAGTTTCGCTGCATATGGAAAGAATACCGACCTTCGCTACCAGGTTATTTTTGGTGGAGTGTCGCCTGTTACACAAATAAATGCTTTGAAAAAGGGTACAGATGTTTTAATTGCTACCCCAGGCCGCTTGCTCGATTTATTAAACCAAAAAGTTATAAACCTTCATAGGATAAAAGTTTTTGTTCTTGATGAGGCAGACCGCATGCTTGATATGGGGTTTATTAACGATGTTAAAAAGATTATTACCAAAATTCCTGTAAAACGGCAGACGCTGTTTTTTTCGGCTACCATGCCAACTGACATTGCGAATCTTGCCAACAGTATTTTAACCAATCCGGTAAAAGTTGAAGTTACGCCGATTTCATCAACTGCAGAAAAAATCACCCAAGCGGTTTATTCAGTAGAGAAAAAGGACAAGCCCGCTTTGCTGATTCATCTTTTGAAAGATCAAAGCATCGATACTGTCCTGGTGTTTACAAGAACGAAACATGGAGCCGACCGCCTGGTTAAATCGCTGCATAAGGCAAATATTTCAGCGGATGCTATACATGGTAATAAATCCCAAAATGCCAGGCAAAAGGCACTAACTGGATTTAAAGCTGGTAAATTGAGGGTTTTAGTGGCTACAGACATTGCAGCGCGAGGTATTGATGTGGACGAGCTAAAGTATGTGATAAACTTTGAATTGCCAAATCTGCCCGAAACTTATGTGCATCGTATTGGCCGCACAGGTAGGGCAGGAGCCAGCGGTACCGCCTGGTCTTTCTGTGATTGGGAAGAAAAACCGTATCTACAGGATATTAATAAACTTACAGGGCAATCAATTCCGGTCATTGACGAACATCCTTATCCCTTACCGCTACGTTTCGCGCCGAAACCTGTTGATAGTAAGTCCTCACCGAAATTGAATGGTAAACCAGGTAGGCCAAAAGGGCCGGAAAAAAGTAACGGAGCTCGTAAAAAGAGAGATAATGGTTCTCGTTGGCCTGCAAAAACAAAAAAAGCTTAATTCGGGTATATGGTTATATAGAATATTATAACTTATTTATATGACTAAAGCGAAGAAAGAAGAAGGCAGTGGGATAACTGCATATTCTGTGAAGACAAAGACGAAAAATGTGCCGATGATTGACCCTGTCATCAATATTAAATCGGGAAGGTATATTGCCATTGGCAAAGACAGTGACGGAAATAAAATGTCGGCTATTTTAGGAAAGGACAAAGCCGAAGAGCACATTAAAGCTGGACATGCCAAAAAAGGCGAGGGTTGGTAAAAAAAACTTAAATACAGAATGAAATAAAAGAGGCGTTATCGGTTGATAATGCCTCTTTTATTTTTTAGCTATTGCTGTTCAGGTATTTTGAAGCGGCATTGCCTGGAGAAAGGATGATTCCTTCTGACAATTAATATAATGCCCAGGGCTGTTATTAACAATGGGAACAATAGCTCATGTATTTGATGCCCGGGAACTAAGCTATCTGTTAAGAAGACTGTTCCCACTAATATCGCAATGTAGGCGCCCGGCCGTTGGAAACGATGAATTACCCCACTTACTATTCCAGCCCCAATCAAGGTGGTTGGCCAAATGGTTAGCCAGAAAGGAACGTTCAAACCCTGCTGCTTTAATAGTAGCAGTGAGCCTATGATAACTAAAAAGCTACCGATTGCAATTTTACCTCTTGTGAATTTTCTACCATGTTTATTATTTTCCATCTCTTTTATGTTCTATTAAAACTAAGGTACTGCCTGTGGGTATAAATTGAAATGGTTTATAGGCTGGCAAATGAAAAGAGTCGGTAAATGGCTGTAATTGCTAGGCGAATGGAGATTCATTTTAAATAAAAAAAGAGGGCCTAACCCTCTTTTTTTATTTATTGCTTAAGCTTTTCTGTACAAGCTCTTTGAGTTCATCAATTTGCTTCTGTTGAGCATCAAGCTTGCTTTGTTGTTCTTTTATGGCATTGATTAGAACCGGAACTAAGCCAATATAGTTAACACTTAGCTTGCCTTTTTCCTCATCGCCATTTACAAGCTCAGGGATAATAGGTTTGAGATCTTGCGCAATAAGTCCTATTTGGGTTTTATCGGTTTGTTTTGGATCTATCCAGTTGTAGGTTACAGGCTGCAGAGCAACTACGTCTTTAAGTCCGTAGTTAAGATTCTGGATATTCTTTTTTAAGCGGCGGTCGGACGCGTTATTTACCCCAGCACATTTAATGTAGCCACCCACTGTCAATAAATAGTTTTGGTCCAGATCAGGAATATCGCCAATAGTTACAGAACCAGCAGTGGTTATCCGCATTTTTTCAGAGCCGGCAGCAATGAGAGAAAGATCGTAATTGGATGTTGTTCCAAGTTGTTTTACTTCAGTTACTTCATTGCCTGAAAGCGACCATGTTTGGTCATTTATACTTGATTTTAATGTTTGTTTAACTATTCCATCAGTTGTAATGGTCAAAACTTTTTCTGCAGCTTCATCATTTAGCAGTCCTTCAAATGTAATAGGGTCCTCGTCATCCGAAGATACTATATGTAATCTTGTATTAGGTGCATCTGTGCCAATACCGATATTTCCAGATTGTGAAATGCGCATTCTTTCGACACCATTTGTAATGAAAGGCAAGGCATGATTAGAAGTTGTTCCGAGTTTTTGATTGGAGGAGAGAGAGTTTCCGGAGAAGTTCCAGTTTTGACTAACCAAGTTGCCTTTTGAAATTGATTTTACAACTCCCGTATTACTAATTGTTAAAACAGTAGTTACTGTGTCGCTTTGAACTCCGACTAAGCGGAGAGGGTCAGCTGTGTCAGCTACATGCAATCTATTTGTTGGAGATGTGCCGGCATTAATACCAACAAGACCAGAAGTAGAAATACGCATTTTTTCGCTCCCCCCTGTGCCTGTTATAAATACTAAAGCTTGACTATTTGTTGTACCAAATTTCTGTCCGGAAGTAATATTATTGCCTGAAAGGCTCCAGGTTTGACTTAGTATATTAGTTCGTATTGCTCTCTGGACAACACCTGTGCCTGAAATAGTTAAAATCGTATCGCCCGTTCCTGTCTGGACACCTGATAAGGCCAAAGGATTGCTTGATGCAACGACCTGTAATCTATAGGCAGGAGAGGAACTTCCGGTACCAATTCCAATGTTTCCGTTAATGCCATTAATGCGCATTCTTTCATTACTGCTATTTCCTCCGCCAGAAAAAAAACGTAGATTTTTTCCAGAAGTGGCTGTTCCAATTAGAAGATCTTGCCCTTTATTATACAGGTAAGCATCGTTAGCACTTCCGAAATAGCCCGCAGTACTTCCAGAACTGTTAATTCCCATGTCTACATAAAAGTCGCTTTCGCTGCCGTTGTCGGCTGTTGCTACAACATCAGTACTGGTCGTCGTTCCTGAATATTTATTTTGAACATTTAGTTGCAAATATGAAGGACTATATCCTTTTACAACAAGTCCATTGTAAGACGAAGAATCGGCAGCCTCCTGAGAGCCACCGATGTCTACCAGGAGCTTCGCTCTGGCAGATGCATTAAATATTGGAGAAGCTCCTATTCCAACATTTCCCAGACTGTCTACCATTAAGGCCTGCGTATTATTAGTCCTGAAGCGTAGGTGCTCATTGTTTGTTGTTCCTATAAAATTAGAACTTGTTCCCGTATTTCCTGTTAGTCCCCACGAAGTAGTTAACAAGCCACTTTGAGGTAGTTTTTTAACAAGTCCATTTGTTATAGTCAGAATACTATCTGAAGTACTTCCATCTTGAACGCCACTCAAAAACAATGGATTAGCTACCGCTCCAATTTGCAGTTTGTAGGTTGGTTCAGTCAGGCCAATTCCAATATTTCCGGAGTTTGTAATAGCCAATCTATTTGCATTATTGGTGTAGAAATCAAGTCCCTTGAAGTTACCACCTGAATTTCGTTTTGATGCAATTCCTTCTCCGGCTGTAGAGCCAAAAGCTAAACCGGAGGTGCTGGTTCCCGTATTGCTGTCAGTAAAATCCACATGAAGGGACGAATCAACAGCAGTTGTTCCGCCAACGTGAAGCTGTTTTGAAGGGTTTGTAAGTCCCAATCCAACTTTTCCTGTAGCATAATAAATATTAGAACCTACAGTAGTCCATTGGCTATCAAGAGTGTTAGTAACTAAACGGGCCCAAACGGTTCCGTTGAAGTAATAAAAACCTGGAATTACTTGGTTAGGAGCACTTCCTGCGGACACAGTGTTATATACCAAAAGGGAGGTTGCAGGCGACGCTATTGTTGTAACGTCATTGGTGCCTGTCAGGGTTACCCTTGGTACCAGCAGGCCCTTGTCAGTGAAGCTTACGTCAAGGCCCGCTGAAGCGTCGGGCGCAGATCCACTTGAATTAACACCGACATTTTGTGAGAACGCAAATGGTGAACTTAATAATAAAGCCAGGTAAAGAAAATTCTTTAACAAAGTAAAATACTTCATCATACTTGTATTAATTGTGAGGTGGTTGGCGGTTAAGCGATAACTCATCATATGCTTAAACAGCATAAAGATATGTTATTGCAACTATATTTTCCTATGAGCACAATAAAAAAGGATTGAATCGCGTTTAGCACCACATTTATCTATGGAATACACCTTTGTGAAGGTAATGTCGTTATTTAAAGATCAGTAAGATTACAGGAATTTAATAGACTTAAATTGAGGTAATAAAAAAAGGGTTGAACGTTGTTCAACCCTACATCTACCTATGAAAAACATATCCTTTTGGAAAGGATATACCACTTGTACTATTTAAATAGGCTCAAGGTTACATAAAAGTTATTAAAAAGATTTATATTTTTTAATTGTTTGATTATTTATGTATTGGTTTTTTTATTGACCTTTTAGTTTTTCCCTATGGGCGAAAAATAATCGAGAAATTGGGATTATCATAAAAGCTACACATATAAAAGCAATAAAAGCTTTTCTAAGTCCGAAGCCATGCGCCAGATAGCCGATCATGGGCGGCCCCAATAACATTCCGGCTATAACGTATGTTGTTACGATTGAAATAGCCATTCCGGATGAATACTTTGGCGACATTCCCGCGAGGGTAAAGGTTATGGGTATAATCGATGCCGTGCCGAAACCTACAAGGGAAAAGCCCACTAACGATGTCCAGAAAAAGGGGAAAGTCACTGCCAGTAAAATACCAAGCATAATTGCGCTTGCACTTAAGATATAGGTTTTTGCCATCCCAATTCGTTCTACAATTTTGTCGGATACGAACCTGGACATTGCCATAAACGCCATAAATGTTAAATATCCGGTTGTGAAGATATTTTCATGCACAATTTCTTTGAAATAAATCCCGCTCCAGTCGAACATACCTCCTTCACAAATTGCAGCAAAAAACACAATCACCCCTAAATAAAAAATATAAGGATCTGGTTTGCCGACAATGATTTTATTACCAGAAGTCGATTTGTCGTTCCTTAAAAGATAGGCAGAGGCCGTTACTGTTGTTATAAATGTTAGGGAAGATATGATGATGAAATGAGTTGTAATAGAGATTTTCAAGGCGAGCATCAGCGTTGTTATGCCCACGCCAATAATCCCACCGGTGCTCCACAACCCATGAAATGTACCATTGATTTTTCGTCCAATCCTTTTTTGCAATGTAAGTGCCTGGGTATTCATTGAGATATTCAATATCCTCATACTGAATGCAAAAAGGCAAATGGCGGCAATCAAGGTATAAGTGTTACTTGCAAAGCCGATGCAGGTTAAAGCGATAGCATGCACCAAAAAGCCGATGGTTAGAGGCACTCTTGTATCAAACTTTGAAACTAAGATTCCTGAAATGGGCAAGCCTATCAAAGAAGCAATTGGCATTGCAAATAGAAGGGTACCCAACTCAGCTTCATTAAAGCCAAAAGCCGACTTGATAGTTGGAATACGAGAAGCCCAGGTAGAAAATGAAACTCCCGCGAGGAAAAAAAATATGCTTAAAAAAGTTCTGTGTTTACTATTAGAATCCATGTATTAATTGCGTGTGCCCGAAACTTAGCAGGGGATTGCTTCACAAGAGGCTGCAAAAATACGCTATTTTATGCTTTTTACAATGTTTAGTGTTCATTACACCCAGGCAGCTTCGCCTTTAAATGCGCTTTGCTTAAGTATGTCGAACGCCAGTTTGCTTCGCCTTCCACTTTGGCAATAAAATATTATTTTTTTATCCAGGGGGAAATGTGGTATTTCATCGGCAATTTCGGACAAGGGGATGTTTATTCCCCCTAGATTTTCAGCCTCAAACTCGTTGGGTTCTCTAACATCAACCAAATAGATAGAATTTGGGTTGCTTTCAAGTAAGCCTTCAAGAATATCCAAAGAAAGCTGATTGTTTTTTTTGGGAGCAGATGTTTTAGTTGTAGCAGATATAATCGCTTCAGGGTGGGCCACTCTGGAAACTCTGAATAAATTAAAAGAATTGTCTAGTACGTTGGTTACCAAAAGTCTTCCTGAAAGAGGCGTCCCTATTTGTAAGATCAATTTTAGGGCTTCGTTAGCCATATAGCTGCCAACAATTCCTGGCAAAACTCCCAGCACTCCATTGATTTCGCAATTCGGGGCATCTCCTGGTTCGGGAAAAACGCAGCGATATGTTGGGCCGCCCTGATAATTAAAAACAGAAACCTGCCCTTCGAAACCGAAAATGGAGCCAAATACAAAAGGCTTGCCAAGCTTTACGCACACGTCATTTACAAGATATCGGGTTTCAAAATTGTCTGAGCCATCAACAACGAAATCGAATTGGCTAAAAAGCTCATCGGCATTTTCGGCAGTTAGCCTTACCGGGAATGCAAATAGATTTACATAGGGGTTTAAAGCCTCGAGTTTTTTTGCAGCAACTTCAGCTTTAAGTAACCCTTTATCGGCTATAGTATAAAGAATTTGCCGGTGCAGATTACTTTCGTCCACCACGTCATTATCAACTATCCCAATTGTGCCAACTCCAGCAGCAACCAGGTACTGCAATGCAGGGCAACCGAGTCCGCCAGCGCCTATAATCAAGGCCTTAGCAAATTTTAATTTTTGTTGCCCTTCCAGCCCTATTTCTGAAAGGATAATTTGCCGGTTATATCTTTTTAGTTCTTCCTTCTCCATAGCTGTGATACCGAAGTTTTCAATCCTGAGGACTGATTTGCAGTTCAATATCAGTCCTCAGATTTCAATAAAGCACTCTATCCCAATCCTTCCAAACGGGCTCGTAACCTTGTTTTCTGATTACATCAGCAATAATTTCAGGGCTGCGCTCGTCTGAAATTTCAAATTGTTCAAGTGATTCTGGCTCTACAACATAACCGCCCGGATTAGTTTTCGAACCTGCACTTATTGATGTGATGCCCAATTTAATAACATTATTCCTGAATTGTTCGGATTCTCGGGTGGAAAGCGAAATTTCTACTTCCTCATTAAAAATCCTGTAAGCACAAATTAATTGTACCAATTCTCTGTCGTTCATTTCCACTTTCGGTTCAAGCCCACCAGAAAAAGGCCGTAATCTTGGAAATGACAAACTGTATTTTGTTTTCCAGTACTTACGCTCTAAATAGTTTAGATGCATGGCAGTGAAAAATGAGTCGGTTCGCCAGTCTTCCAGCCCGATCAGTACACCAAGC
>Ga0307412_10002426_pt1 | contig 10362 bp, 2 predicted proteins | sample DK1Cmetagenome_3_FD_203823 | JGI IMG/M metagenome (GOLD analysis project Ga0307412, IMG submission 203823) | Maize rhizosphere microbial communities from greenhouse at UC Davis, California, United States - DK15-C-1 | ecosystem: Host-associated > Plants > Roots > Rhizosphere > Soil | place: USA...
CCTCCAGCCGCGTGCCCGTGCCCGTACCATCCAGCCAAAGCGTCTCGTCGCCGAGCTTCGCCAGCACGAAGATATGGTTGAACGCCGCGGCCGAGGGCAGGCGCGCCGAAACCAGATCGCCCGAGCTTAGGTTGGCGAGCGCGGGCTCGGCGCTGATCCCCAGCGCGTGGAGCAGCGCCAGCAGCAGCAGCGTCTTGGCCTTGCAGTCGCCATAGCCGAGTGCGAGCGTCTGCGCCGGCGCCTGCGGCACCAGATTGCCATTCTCCATGCCGCGATAGAGGTAGCGTACCTTGCCCTGCACCAATGCCAGCGCGGCGGCGACCCGGCGGCGCGGATCCTTCTCCGCCGCGGCGATCCGCGCCACCTCGGCAGCGAGCGGGCTGCCCGGCGGGATCAGCCCCTCGGTGCGATAGAGCGGCGCGAACACCCGCGATACCCCCGCCCAGTCGGCGAAGGTGGACGCCTCGGCGAAGGGCGGCCGGGCGAAGCGGCCGGGGGCGCCCGGCGCCGGATCGGGCTGGCGCGGCAGCGGCTGGGCGAACACCAGTTCGTGCCAGCCGCCCGCGTCGCTTTCCTTCGGCGTGGCGCCGATCGGATAGGCCTTCCACTGCACCTTGGCGGCGCTCGGCCACAGGAAACGGGTTCGCGCGAAGCCGATCTTGGTCGGCTCGGAAAGGATGGGCCCACCCGCGCTGCTGTTTCCCGCCAGCGCGGGATCCCGGTTGGTCAGCGAATAGCGCAGGTCGAGCACGTCGCCCGGCCGCAGCCCCTCCACCGCGAGCGTGGCGGTGAGCTGGCCGTCGAGCATCATCTTCTCCAGCCCCGCCTCGCGCTGGATCACGGTGAAGACACGCCCCTTCAGCGCGTCGATCCGCTGGCCGTCGCGCAGGATGTCGACGGCGTGGACGATCAGGTCGCCATGCGCGGGCTGCCAGTCGATCTTGATCGTGCCGGCCTGCGAGACCGACTGGATCGTCGCGAGGCGCGTGGCACGTTCGACATAGGTCCAGCTTCCCCCGTCCCCCAGACGCGCCTGCACGTCGTTCACCAGCAGCAGCGGCGAATCATCGGTCAGGTTACGCGTATCGGGCGCGGGGGCCGGCTTCACCCAATCCGGCATGGGCTGCATCAGCGGCTTGTCGCCCGCATGGGCCACCCCGGCAGTGGACAAGAGAAACCCTAAAAACGCCAACCGCGACATCGACATTCCTCGTCCCCAGCGTTGCTGAACTTGCGACACCCTTCCTTTTACACAAATGACATGGAGCGCAAACCGGGCAAAACCGGCCGCAATATCTTCATTGCGCGATCATTTTTCGAATCCAGCAACAATGCTGGATATGCTTGGGGCAGACGAATCCTGAAACAGTCGATCATTCGACTATGACAACGACTCTCCACGGCGTGCGCGGACCGCCGGTATGCGACATGGCGGTCCGTCGCGCCCGGCGAGGGGAGGATCAGGCCTTGATCCCGAACCGCGCGAACCGTTCGTCGATCCGCGGCTCGATCATCCGCGCGGCGGCGAGATAGGCATCGGCATCCTTGCTCTTCATCCGCTTGCCGATCACGCCGCGCATGAACAGGCTGGCCGCCTGCTCGGGGCTGGCCAGCAGCGCCGCATCGAGATCGATGATCGCCGCGTCGAGCCTGCCCATCCGGAAATAGACCATGGCCCGGCTGTCGAGCACCGCCGCCGAACTGCGGCTGAGTTCGACGCCGCTGGTGCAATCCTTCAGCGCCTGGTCGATCGCGACATTGTGGGTGGCGCGGATCCAGCAGCGGCTGTTGAGGAGCGATGCGTTGCCCGGCGCAGCCGCGATCGCCTCGTCGAGGATCGCGACGGCTTCGGTCACCTGCCCGCCCCCGGCCAGCAGGTCGGCAAGCTGCATCTGCCATCCCAGCTTCTTCTCGCCGCCCTGGTCGATCCGCGCGTCGATCAGTCCGCGCGCCTCGTCCATCTGGCCGCGGTCGCGCTTGAAGGTCGCGAGCAGGCCGGTGGCGCCGTCCGAATCGGGCTCCAGCTCCAGCGCCGCCTGTACGTCCGCCAGCGCCTTGTCGTCCTGCCGCAGCGCGTAATAGGCGCTCGCCCGCCGGATGAGCGTGTCCGCGGTGGCTGCCAGCTCAACCGCCTTTGTCAGGTCCGTGATCGCGGCCTGGCGATCATAGATCGTCTCGTAGAACCAGGCGCGGTTGGTGTAGTTGTCGGCATCGTCCGGCTTGGCGGCGATCGCCTTGGCATAGGCGTCGAGGATCGGCTTGAGCCGGCCGCTCGACTTGGCGGCCATGATTGCCGCCCAGCGCGGCGGATGGTCCGCCGGGGCGACCAGCCGCAGCGGGTTGGCCTTCACCCGCGCCACCTCCGCCCGTGCCGCGGGGATCTGCGCCGCCGGCACTTCCTGCAGACCGGTGGTGGTACGATCCTGCAGCGACAGCGAACCGTCCGCCAGAGCCACCTTCCGCGCCAGCTGCATCCCCGCGAGCGTCGCCGGCAGCGTCTGCTGCCCTTCCAGGGTGAAGCCCTTGCCGCCCTCGGGCAACTGCACGCGGCGCTCCACCCACACATCGGCAGGCGCGCCGCTGATCGCCGGGATGGTCTTCCAGGCCGCACGCGACCGGTTGGGCGCGAAGTTGAGCCCCTCGGCCGTGCTGTCCAGCGTCAGGCGGAGGCGCCCGCGATCATAGTTCCAGTCCTGATAGGCGACGCCGGCTGCCGTCAGCGTCACCGTGCCGCCGGCGGCATCGTCCTCCATCTTCTGGTCGTAGGTGCTGTGCACGCCGAGCACCGCGGAAATCTGCGGATCGATGAATTCGGCGAGCTTGTCCTTGTCGATCTGCGAGCGGGCGCCGCGCAGCGCCTCCGCCATGCCGCCGCTATAGACGATGCGGATGGTGTAGAGCTGCGGGAATTCGATCCCCGCCGTCGCGTCGAGCGTCACCGCAACCTGCTGCGCCGGGCGCGCCGGCGGCCGCATCGGCATTGCCTCCAGCCCCGCGCCCGCCACGCGGATCGGCAGCGCGGTGCGGAAAAGGGGCACATCGTCCAGATCCTCGGCGCGCGATCCGCCCTGGGTGCCATCCAGCCACAGCGTCTTGCCGTCCACCGCCGCGCGCACGATCACATGGTCGAACGCCGCGGGCGACGGCAGCCGCGATTCGACGAGGTCGCCCATGCCGCTGCTCACCAGCGCCGGCTCCGCCTCGATATCCAGCGCGCGCAGCAGCGAGACGAGCAGCAGCGTCTTCGCCTTGCAGTCGCCATAGCGCAGCGTCCAGGTCTGCGCCGGCGTCTGGGGACGGTAGTTGCCGTTGTCCATGCCCCGGAACAGGTACCGCACCTGATCCTGGACGAGCAGCAACGCCATCGCCGCGCGCGTCCGCGGATCCTTGCTCGCCGCTGCGATCCGCTCGACTTCCGCCGCGAGCGGGCTGCCCGGCGCGATCGCGCCTTCGCTGCGATAATAGGGCGCCATCGCGCGGGAGAGCGCCGCCCAGTCGGCATAGGTGCTGACGTCGAGCATCGGCAGCGGCTTGTACCGGGCAGGCGCGTCCTCCGGCAGCTCGGCCGGCTTCGGGGTGGGCAGCGGCAGCGTCAGCTCGCGATAGCCGCCGGCGATCGGCTTGGGCTCCGCCCGGCGCAGATCCGCCGACCCGACCACGCCGCCGGAATAATCGCGCCACGCCAGCGGCACGCCGTCCTTCCACAACAGCCGCGCACGGCCGAAACCGAGCTTGGCCGGCGCCGGCACCATCGGCACGATGCTCATCATGTCCTTGCCGAGCACCGCATCCTTGCGCGTCGTCGTAAAGGCGATGTCGATCACGTCCCCGACGCGCAGCCCCTCCAGCGCCACCGTCGCGGTCAGCATGCCGTCGAGCGCGAACTGCTCCAGCTTCTGCTCGCGCTGCAGCACGGTGAAGCGCGTGCCCTTGGCGAGCAGGTCCACGCGCTCGCCGGCGCGCAGGATCTGCAGCTTGTGGATGATCAGGTCGCCCTTGGCGGGATCCCATTGCAGCGGCAGCGTGCCGCTCTGCGTCAGCATCTGCGGCGAGGCGATGCGGATCGCGCTCTCGAAATAGATCGAGACCTGCCCGTCCTCGAGGCGCTGCTGCTGGTCGAATATCTGCAGCACCGGCGCAGCATCGTCCAGCTTGGCGGTGTCGACCGCGGGCGCGGCGATCACCCAGCTTGGCGCCGGCTGATACAGCGGCTTGTCCCCGGCATGCGCAACTCCGGCCGTGGACAACAACACGGCTACCAACACTCGACGCCCCCGCATGCAACTCCCCTTCGTTACGGTCGCGGACAGTAGCGCATGCGGCGGCGCACTCAATAGCGCGCAGGCGCGCGGCGAGGCGATCGCGCTATTGGCTGTGGTAGAAGTCGTACACCTGCTGCGCCACGGCCGCGGAGACACCCGGCGCCTTCTGCAGATCCTGCAGGCTCGCATTCCGCACCGCCCGCCCGGTGCCGAAATGCATCAGCAGCGCCTTCTTCCGCGCCGGACCGATGCCGGGCACTTCGTCCAGCGGGCTCGCGCCGATCGCCTTGGCGCGCTTGTCGCGGTGCGCGCCGATCACGAAGCGGTGGACCTCGTCGCGCAGCCGCTGGAGGTAGAAGAGCAAAGGCGCGTTGACCGGCAGCATCCGCTCGCTGCCGTCCATCAGGTGGAACACCTCGCGCCCGTCGCGGCCATGGTGCGGGCCCTTGGCGACGCCGACCATGCAGACATCCTCGATGCCCAGTTCCTCCAGCACCGCCTTGGCGACACTCAACTGCCCCTTGCCGCCGTCGAGCAGCACCAGGTCCGGCCAGTCGCCCTGGCTGCGATCGGGATCCTCGTCCTGCGCGCGGGCGAAGCGGCGGCTCAGCACCTCGCGCATCATCCCGTAATCGTCGCCGGCGATCGTCTCCGGCCGCTTGATGTTGAACTTGCGGTACTGGCTCTTGCGGAAGCCCTCCGGCCCGGCGACGATCATCGCGCCCACGGCGTTGGTGCCCTGGATGTGGCTGTTGTCGTACACTTCGATGCGGTTCGGCGGCTCGGGCAGGTCGAACAGCTCGGCCATTTCACGGAGCAGCCTGGCCTGCGTCGTACTTTCCGCCAGGCGGCGGTCGAGCGCCTCCTCGGCGTTGCGCTTGGCCTGGTCGAGCAGCCGCCGCCGCGCTCCACGCTGGGGCACGGAGAGCGCGACCTTGTGCCCGGCGCGCTCGCCCATCGCCTCCGCCAGCAATTCCGCCTCGGGCAATTCGCGGTCGATGAACACGTTCTTCGCGGGCGGCACTTCCTCGTAGAACTGCATCAGGAACGCGGCGAGCACCTCGTCCTCGGGAACGTCCTGGGTGTGCGTCGGGAAGAAGCTGCGATGGCCCCAATTCTGGCCGCCGCGGATGAAGAACGCCTCGATCCCGATCACGCCCGACTTGCCCGCCAGCGCGAAGATGTCGGCATCGCCCACGCCTTCCGCGTTGATCGCCTGGCTGCCCTGGATGAAGGTGAGCGCCTTCAGCCGGTCGCGCAGGATCGCCGCCAGCTCGAAATCGAGATTCTCCGCCGCCGCCTGCATCTGCTCGCCCAGCTTGGCCTGCACCTTGGTCGACTTGCCCTGCAGGAAATCGCGCGCATCGCCCACCAGCTCGGCATAGCCGGCCGTGTCGATCCGCCCCACGCACGGCGCCGAGCAGCGGCGGATCTGGTAGAGCAGGCACGGCCGGTCGCGGCTGGCGAAAAAGCTGTCGGTGCAGCTGCGCAGCAGGAACAGCTTCTGCAGCGCGTTGAGCGTCTTGCGGACCTGGCCGGCCCCCGCGAACGGCCCGAAATAATCGCCCTTGTAGCGCCGCGCGCCGCGATGGAGCTGCACGCGGGCGAAGTCGTGATCCTGGCGCAGCAGGATGAACGGGAACGACTTATCGTCGCGCAGCAGCACATTGTAGGGCGGCCGGTAGCGCTTGATCAGCTGCGCCTCGAGCAGCAGCGCCTCGGCCTCGTTGTTGGTCGTGACGATCGTCATCGAACGCGTCTGGGAGACCATGCGCTGGAGGCGCTTCGACAGGCGGTTGACCTGGGTGTAGTTGGTCACCCGGTTCTTCAGCGCCCGCGCCTTGCCCACGTAGAGCACGTCGCCGCGCGCATCCTGCATACGATAGACGCCGGGGCGAATCGGCAGCGTCTGCAAGACGTTGCGGATTGCGGCTACGCCTGCCTCCAGGTCCGGCGTCTCGGTGCCGCGAACCGCGTAGGTGGCCTTTTCCTCGTTGAACCGGTCGGGAGAATTGGGGTCGCTCATTGCCGCCGATGTAGGCGCAGCGGCCAAGGATTGCCACGCGGACGAACAGGAAAGGAAAAGGGCCGGCGCGTCCCCCGCACCGGCCCTCCCCCCCATATCGGGCCGCTTACCAGCGCAGGCTGATCGCAGCGTTGCCCGAATGCGCATCGGCATGGCCGAGCCCGGTGTAGCGGTAGCGCAGGTCGACCGAGACGCCCTGCGAGAGGTTGGCACTCAGCCCCGCTTCGGCGCGAAGCTGGGTGTCGCCGACCGATACCGAGCGAGTATCGAACTGTGCGCCCGCCAGTCGTGCGCGCAGCGACGTGCGGTTATCGCCCAGCTGCTGCACCGCCATCGCCGAGACGAACGGACGGACCGCACCGCCTACTACGCCGTCGACACGGACACCCGCTCGGCCGGTCCAGCCGGTGCGGCCCTCCCCGTCGAAACGTAGCGCGGCGCTGCCGCCGGTCTCGCCGAACGCATCGCGCTCGACGCGGTCATAGGCGATCCCCGCAACCGGGGTGACGCCGAGCGCCCCCAGGTCGAAGCGGTGGCCCGCCTCGATATCGGCACCGTAGGAGAAGCCCTTGCCATCGCCCTTCAGCGACTCGACGCCGCTGCCCAGCAGTACGCTGCGGCGGACGGTATAGTCGTCGACGTTGAAGTCGATGACGCCGGTCACATAATCGGCGCCCTTGTTCCACACCGCGTAGAGCGCGCCGCCATAGCCCTTGGTCTTGGCGGTACCGAGCCCGGCGGCGCGGGTGTCGACGTCCTTGTAGCTGGCGGCCAGACCCAGCACGAGGCTGTCGGTCGCCTGGCGATCCAGGCCGAGCGTGTAGCCATAGCTGGTGGCACGATAGCCGTTGCCGCTCGCATCGCCGTCCACGTCGATCCGCTGGGCGTTGAAGGCGCCCCACAGGCCGGTCTTGGGCGCGCCCGCTCCTGCGACCATGCCGCGGCTGCGGACACGCTGCACCATCGTGTCGCGCAGCGCCTGGTTGGCCTGGAACTGCGCTTCGATGGCATCGGCGTGCAGGCCGCCAGCGATCTGCTGGAAGCTGGTGCCCATCGCCGCGCCGGAGAGCGTGGCGAGGTTGCCGAACAGCGCGCCGGCGGCACCCGTCGTGCGCACGCCGGCGGTCGGGCGGACCGCGTCGAGCGCGGTCGCCGCCGCAACGGCATTCGATCCCGCCCCGGTGGCGAGGTAGCGCGCATAGCTGTCCGGCGTCACCGCCAGCAGGATGGCGTTGGTGCCGTAGATCACGTCGATGCGGGTGTTCGCGGCGAGGCCCAGGCTGGGCTGCGTCAGCCCCGCAAAGCTGCCGGCCACCCCGCCCTCGGCGGTGACGATCTGGAAGGTCTGGCCGATCGTGGGCGTGAAGCTGTTGGTGGCATCGCCGGTGATGCCACGCAGCGTCGGCGCCAGCGTGCCGCCCGCGGTGTAGACGCTCGTCGCGCCGGTCAGCACCAGCGTGTCGTAATGGCCCGCACCGACACCGGCGGTCGTTCCGTCGACATCGATCGCCAGCGTGCTGTTCGCGCCCTGGGTAACGCTGCCGGCGACGACCAGCCGGCCCGGCGAATTGCCCGGCGCCAGCGTGCCCGCCACCTGCACATTGCCCTGCACATTGCCGTTGCCGCGCGCAGTACCGCCCGCATCGACGAACACGTTGCCGGCGAAGGTCGAATCAAAGCTCATCGTTCCCTGCTGGACGCAGGCGCCGATCGCGTTACTGGCCGCCGACGCCAATACCAGCGTGCCACTGCCCTGCTTGACCAGGCAGTTGCTGCCCATGCTGCCGCCGGTGAGGCGGACCGTGCTCGCGCCGGTATCGATCTGGCCGCCGCCGTCGCCGAACAGCACCGCCTGGCTAACGGTGAGGTCCGAGCCCGCAGCGAAGGCGCTCGCATTGTGCAGCAGGATCGCGCCGCCCTGGCTGCCGATCGCAGCCTGGCTCGACGCAACGACCTTGCCGGCGGCAACGTCGATCGTCAGCGCCTGTGCGGTACCGGCCAGGGTGAGCGTGCCCGCGCCCGACTTCACCACCGTACCGGCGCCGGCGAGGCTGCCGGCAAAGGTGCCGTTCGTGCTTTGCGCAAATTCCAGCGTCGCATTGTTGGTGATGCTGCCCGTGAGCGAGTTGGAGTCGCCCACCAGCCGCCCGCCGGCGACCGTGGTGCCGCCAGTATAGCTGTTGGCGCCGCTCAGCGTCAGCGTGCCGGCCCCACTCTTTACCAGGGCGCCCGAGCCGCTCACCGGACCTGCGAAGCTGCCATTGGCCGCCTGCGCGAATTCGACCGTCGCGTCGTTGGTGATCGCGCCCGTCAGCGACGTGCTGTCGCCGACCAGCTTGCCGGCTTCGACAACCGTCCCGCCGGTGTAGCTGTTGGCGCCAGTCAGCGTCAGCGTGCCCGTGCCGCTCTTCACGAGCGCACCCGTGCCGCTCACCGCGCCCGCGAAGCCGCCATTGGCCGCCTGAGCGAATTCCACCGTCGCGTCGTTGGTGATCGCGCCCGTCAGCGACGCGGTGTCGCCGACCAGCTTGCCGGCTTCGACAACCGTCCCGCCGGTGTAGCTGTTGGCGCCGGTCAGCGTCAGCGTGCCCGAGCCGCTCTTCACCAGCGCGCCCGTGCCGCTCACCGCGCCCGCGAAGCCGCCATTGGCCGCCTGGGCGAATTCAACCGTCGCGTCGTTGGTGATCGCGCCCGTCAGCGACGTGGTGTCGCCGACCAGCTTGCCGGCCTCGACAACCGTTCCGCCGGTGTAGCTGTTCGCGCCGCTCATTGTCAGCGTGCCCGTGCCGCTCTTCACCAGCGCACCCGTACCGCTCACCGCGCCTGCGAAGCCGCCGTCTGCCGCCTGGGCGAATTCCACCGTCGCGTCATTCGTGATCGCACCGGTCAGCGACGTGCTGTCGCCGACCAGCTTGCCGGCCTCGACAACCGTTCCGCCGGTGTAGCTGTTGGCGCCGGTCAGCGTCAGCGTGCCGGCCCCACTCTTTACCAGGGCGCCCGTGCCGCTCACCGCGCCTGCGAAGCCGCCGTCCGCCGCCTGGGCGAATTCCACCGTCGCGTCATTCGTGATCGCGCCCGTCAGCGACGTGGTGTCGCCGACCAGCTTGCCGGCCTCGACAACCGTTCCGCCGGTGTAGCTGTTCGCGCCGGTCAGCGTCAGCGTGCCCGTGCCGCTCTTCACCAGTGCACCCGTGCCGCTCACCGCGCCTGCGAAGCTGCCATTGGCCGCCTGGGCGAATTCCACCGTCGCGTCGTTGGTGATCGCACCGGTCAGCGACGTGGTGTCGCCGATCAGCTTGCCGTCCAGGACCGTGGTACCGCCGGTATAGCTGTTCGCACCGGTCAGCGTCAGCGTGCCGGTGCCCGTCTTGGTCAGCCTACCGGCCCCCGAGACCGTACCGGACAGGACGGCATTGGCGGTGGTCGTGTCGATGGTGCCGCCCGACGATTCGACGGTCAGATCGTTGGTCAGCGTCTGGTCGGCGCCGAAGGTGATCTTGCCGCCGGCAAGCACGGGATTGAAATTGCCCGCAGCCACGTCCGCCGCCGTCACTTCGGTTGCGATGTTCGTGCGGCCGCCCGCCGCATCGGCGATCGCGCGGCTGATGTCCGTGCCGAAAATATAGGCATAGTCGATCACCGCCGAACTGCCGGTCAGCAGCGATCCGATGCTGAAGCCGAGGCCGATGGTGTTGTCACCATTGCCCACGTTCGTCCCCGCGAGATACGACGCCGTATCGCTCGTCCAGCCCGTCACCGCCGAATTATGGGTGTAGCTGGAGTTGGTATAGAGCCCGATGACGTATTTGGAGACCAGCGCCTCGGCATAGACGAGATCGTTCGCAGAGACGGCGCCGTTGCCGCGCACGTTGGTCGTGGCGCTGCTGTCGCCGGCTGCGGCCACCGCGTCGGGGTCCAGCGCGCGCGCAAAGGCGAGGTTGGTCAGATCGCTCAGCGCGGTGATAGTCGTGCGGATGCCGACCTGCTGGCTGCTGTTGTTGAAATAATAGTCGTTGGTGATCGAGAACAGGCTGCCATAGGTGCCCGTCCAGACCGCCCGCTTGTCATAGGTGC
>Ga0307412_10002427_pt1 | contig 10362 bp, 8 predicted proteins | sample DK1Cmetagenome_3_FD_203823 | JGI IMG/M metagenome (GOLD analysis project Ga0307412, IMG submission 203823) | Maize rhizosphere microbial communities from greenhouse at UC Davis, California, United States - DK15-C-1 | ecosystem: Host-associated > Plants > Roots > Rhizosphere > Soil | place: USA...
GCGGATGATGTCGGGCGCATGGCCACCGCCCGCCCCCTCGGTGTGGAAGGTCGCGATCGTGCGGCCCTTGAACGCCGCGAACGTGTCCTCGACGAAGCCCGATTCGTTCAGGGTGTCGGTGTGGATCGTCACCTGCACGTCGTGGCGGTCTGCGACCGACAGGCAGCAGTCGATCGCCGACGGCGTCGTGCCCCAGTCCTCGTGCAGCTTCAGGCCGTAGGCGCCGGCGACGATCTGCTCCTCGAGCGCGCCGGGCTGGCTCGCGTTGCCCTTGCCCTGGAAGCCGAGGTTCATCGGAAAGCTCTCGGCCGCCTTCAACATCGAATGGATGTGCCACGGCCCCGGTGTGCAGGTCGTCGCGAAGGTACCGGTGGCCGGGCCGGTGCCGCCGCCGAGCATCGTCGTGATGCCGCTCATCAGCGCCTCGTCGATCTGCTGCGGGCAGATGAAGTGGATATGCGAATCGATGCCGCCTGCGGTGACGATCATTCCTTCGCCGGCGATGATCTCGGTGCCGGGGCCGATGACGATGTCGACGCCGGGCTGCACGTCCGGATTGCCGGCCTTGCCGATCGCCGCGATCAGCCCACCCTTCAGCCCGATGTCGGCCTTCACGATGCCCCAGTGGTCGACGATCAGCGCATTCGTGATCACGGTGTCTGCGACTTCGGCGGCGAGGCGCTGGCTCTGCCCCATCCCGTCGCGGATGGTCTTGCCGCCGCCGAACTTGACCTCTTCGCCGTAGCCGCCGGCTGCGAGCGTGCAGTCCTTCTCGACCTCGATGACGAGGCCGGTGTCGGCGAGGCGCACGCGGTCGCCGACTGTCGGCCCGAACATCTCGGCATAGGCGCGCCGCTGGATCGTCGCCATCTCAGGACCGCGCGGCCGCTCCGAAGGTGCTGACAGCCACCTCGACAAGCGGCCAACGCAGTGAACGAGGGAACTTCATTCCTAGAGCGCTCCTTGCACCAGGCCGCGAAAGCCACAGGCGCGGCGCGCGCCGGCGTAGTCGACCAGCTCGACGGTGCGCTGCTGGCCCGGCTCGAAGCGAACCGCGGTGCCGGAAGCGATGTTCAGGCGCATGCCGTGGGCCGCCTTCCGATCGAAGCGCAACGCCGCATTCGTCTCGGCGAAGTGGTAGTGAGAGCCGACCTGGATCGGCCGGTCGCCGCTGTTCTCGACGACGAAAGTCGCGGTGCGCCGTCCGTCGTTGATCACGAGGTCGCCGGCTTCGGCAATGATTTCGCCCGGGATCATGGTTGCCTCGCTGTGCGTTGATAGAGGTGGGAAAGGCCGAGCGACGTGTGGAGCGTCGATCGTCAGACGATCGGCTGGTGCACGGTCACGAGCTTGGTGCCGTCGGGAAACGTGGCCTCGACCTGGATCTCCGGAATCATTTCGGCGATGCCGTCCATCACGTCGGCGCGGGTCAGGATCGTCTTGCCCTCGCTCATCAGCGCGGCCACGCTCTTGCCGTCGCGCGCACCTTCCATGATCGCGGCGCTGATCAGCGCGACGGCCTCCGGGTGATTCAGCTTCAGGCCGCGCGCGCGGCGCCGCTCGGCGAGCAGCGAAGCCGTGAAGATCAGCAGCTTGTCCTTCTCGCGCGGGGTCAGGTCCATCGGGTCGGTGCTCTCGGGCAGGTCGTCGGCGCAGCATCTTAGCGAGCAAGACCGATGCCACGAATGCGTGCGTCGCGACGGCCCATGTTGGTGCGGCGGTCGGTTCGTGGTGGTGCGACCGCGCGCCACCGATGCGCGTGCATCGGACCGCGCGCCGAACGTCGCCGCACCGCTCCGGCCCCGCTCGATGCGATTGGCACAGGCCTTGCAAACGAGGGTCGGAGACGAGAAGCACTCTCGCCTCAACCCCAATACAAACCCCGGAGGTTCCATCCATGAAACGTCGCTACGCGCTCAAGGCCGCAGGCGCAGCCATCGCCGCGTCGGGCCTGCTGTCTTTCTCCGCGCTCGCGGCCGACACCATCAAGGTCGGCATCCTGCATTCGCTGTCCGGCACGATGGCCATCTCCGAGACGGTGCTGAAAGACGTCGCGCTGATGACGATCGACGAGATCAACGCGAAGGGCGGCGTGCTCGGCAAGAAGCTCGAGCCGGTGGTCGTCGACCCCGCATCGAATTGGCCGCTGTTCGCCGAGAAGGCCAAGCAGCTGATCGGCCAGGACAAGGTCGCGGTGATGTTCGGCTGCTGGACCAGCGTGTCGCGCAAGTCGGTGCTGCCGGTCGTCGAGGAGCTCAACGGCCTGCTGTTCTACCCGGTGCAGTACGAGGGTGAAGAGCTCAGCAAGAACGTGTTCTACACCGGCGCGGCGCCGAACCAGCAGGCGATTCCGGCGGTCGAGTACCTGATGAGCAAGGACGGCGGCGGCGCGAAGCGCTTCGTGCTGCTCGGCACCGACTACGTCTATCCGCGCACGACCAACAAGATCCTCCGCGCGTTCCTGAAGTCGAAGGGTGTCAAGGACACGGACATCGACGAGAAGTACACGCCGTTCGGCCATAGCGACTACCAGACCATCGTCGCCGACATCAAGAAGTTCTCGGCCGGCGGCAAGACCGCGGTGATCTCGACGATCAACGGCGACTCGAACGTGCCGTTCTACAAGGAGCTCGGCAACCAGGGCCTGAAGGCGACCGACGTACCGGTCGTCGCGTTCTCGGTCGGCGAAGAAGAGCTGCGCGGCGTCGACACCAAGCCGCTGGTCGGCCACCTGGCCGCCTGGAACTATTTCATGAGCCTGAAGAACCCGGCCAACGACGCGTTCAAGAAGAAGTGGGCCGACTACGCCAAAGCGAAGAAGCTGCCGGGTGCCGACAAGCCGCTGACCAACGACCCGATGGAAGCCACCTACATCGGCATCCACATGTGGAAGCAGGCGGTCGAGAAGGCGAAGAGCACCGACACCGACAAGGTCGTCGCCGCGATGGCCGGCCAGACCTTCGCCGCGCCGGGCGGCATGACGTCGACGATGGACGCGAAGAACCATCACCTGCACAAGCCGGTCTTCATCGGCGAGGTCAAGGCCGACGGCCAGTTCAACGTGGTCTGGAAGACGCCGGCCCCGGTGAAGGCGAAGCCGTGGAGCCCGTACATCGAGGGCAACGACAAGAAGAAGGACGAACCCGAGAAGAAGTAAGGCCATCGAGGCTCTCGCCTCGGCCGGCGCGCCACGGTGTGCCGGCTTTCGAGTGAACGGTCGGCGGACGTCGCTGCGCCGACCGGTCTTCCTGCATCCCCTATTCCGTACTCCGTGAACCTGCCGCACGCGTTGCGCCTCTGCCTGTTGTCGATCGCGCTGACGCTGCCTGCCGTCACGCACGCGCTGACCGCAGAGCAGGTCAAGGCGATGGCGATCGGCGAGAGCGACGACCGCGCCGCCGCGATCGGCCAGGCCGCCGCCAGCGGCGATCCGAAGGCGGCCGACTTCTTCAAGGCTTTGCTCGACGACGACGTCAAGGTTTCCGAGGACAACGTCTTCATCGTCCGCGACGACAAGGCGCGCGACGCCACGACCGGTCTCGAGACGAAGCTGCCCGACAACGCCGACGACGTCGTCAACAGCAACCGGATGCGGCGCGTCATCGAAGGCGCGCTGGCATCGCTGAAGCTGCTGTCGCCGAACGCCGCCGAGCGCGCCGGCGCAATCCGCGAGCTGAAGGACCAGGCCGACGAATCGAAGCTGCCGCTGGTTGAGAAGGCCTATGCGGCCGAGACCGACCCGAAGCTGAAGGCCGAGCTCGGCCAGCTGCGCGCGGCGGTGCTGGTGTCGTCGGCCGACAAGGCGAAGCGGCTCGAGGCCGCGAAGGCGCTGATCGACAGCAGCCAGCCGGCCACCAAGACGCTGCTCGTCGAGCGCCTGAAGCCCGACGCCGAGACCGACGACGAGGTGCGTGCGCAACTGCAGCTCGCGCTCTCCGCCATCGAGTCGCGCCTCGCCTGGGGCGAGCGCCTCGGCGTCGTCTTCACCGGCATCAGCCTCGGCTCGATCCTGCTGCTGGTCGCGCTCGGCCTCGCGATCACCTACGGCCTGATGGGCGTCATCAACATGGCGCACGGAGAGCTGATGATGATCGGCGCGTACGCGACGTTCCTGGTGCAGAACCTGTTCCGCACCTGGCTCCCGGGCTGGTTCGACGCCTACGTTCTGGTGGCGATCCCGGCCTCGTTCCTTGCCGCCGCGGGAGTCGGCGCGATCCTCGAGCGCAGCGTGATCCGCTGGCTGTACGGCCGGCCGCTCGAGACGCTGCTCGCGACCTGGGGCATCAGCTTGGTGCTGCAGCAGGCCGTGCGCTCGATCTTCGGTGCGCAGAACGTGCCGGTCGAGAACCCGAAGTGGCTGTCCGGCGGCGTCGAGCTGATGAGCAACCTGACCCTGCCGTTCAACCGGATCGCGATCATCGCGTTCGCCGCGCTGGTGCTGGTCGGGGTCGCACTGCTGATCGGCCGCACGAGGCTCGGCCTTTTCGTCCGCGGCGTCACGCAGAACCGGCCGATGGCGGCCTGCATGGGTGTCAACACGGCGCGCGTCGACACCTATGCGTTCGCGCTCGGCTCGGGCATCGCCGGCCTCGCCGGCTGCGCGCTGTCGCAGGTCGGCAATGTCGGCCCCGACCTCGGCCAGGGATACATCGTCGACTCGTTCATGGTCGTCGTGCTGGGCGGCGTCGGCCAGCTCGCCGGCACCGTCTACGCGGCGCTCGGCCTCGGCGTGCTGAACAAGCTGCTCGAAGGCTGGCAGGGCGCCGTGCTCGCGAAAATCATGGTTCTCGTCTTCATCGTCATCTTCATCCAGAAGCGGCCGCAGGGCATTTTCGCGATGAAGGGCCGGAGTGCGGAGGCCTGACGATGGCCTCAAGACGCAGCCGCGATCGCGCCTTCGGCGCACGCCAATCGCTTCCGGCGCCGGCAGGTGGTGATCGATGAGCGCGGTGCTGCCGGCCTCGCCCGGTGCCCGCCTCGAGAGGTCCGCTGCCGCGGAGGCCGGCGTGCAGGTGCACGTGCCGCCGGCCGCGCGGCGCACGCCGGTGGCGGTGGCGCACTGGGGCGGCATCGTGCTGGCGCTCCTCGTCGTCTGCCTGCTGGTGCCGGTGCTGAACCTCGTCGTCCCGGCCGGCAACGTCTTCCACCTCAGCGACTACGCGGTGCAACTCGTCGCGAAGATCATGTGCTACGCGATCTGCGCGCTCGCGATGGACCTGATCTGGGGCTACACCGGCATCCTGAGCCTCGGCCACGGCGTGTTCTTCGCGCTCGGCGGCTATGCGATGGGCATGTACCTGATGCGCCAGATCGGTCGCGACGGCAACTACCAGAGCGATCTGCCCGACTTCATGGTCTTCCTCGACTGGAAGACGCTGCCGTGGCACTGGGCAGTCAGCGACTCGTTCGCCGCGACCCTGCTGCTGATCGTCCTCGTGCCGGGCCTGCTGGCGTTCGTGTTCGGCTTCTTCGCGTTTCGCTCGCGCATCAAGGGCGTGTACTTCTCGATCATCACGCAGGCGATGACGTTCGCGACGATGCTGCTGTTCTTCCGCAACGAGACCGGCTTCGGCGGCAACAACGGCTTCACCGACTTCAAGCGCATCCTCGGCCACCCGATCGCGACGCCGTCGATGCGGATGCTGCTGTTCGTGATCACCGGGCTCACGCTGATCGGCTTCTTCCTGGTCGCGCGCTTCCTGGTGCGCTCGAAGTTCGGCCGCGTGCTGCAGGCGATCCGAGATGCCGAGAGCCGGCTGATGTTCACCGGCTACGACCCGCTCGCCTACAAGCTGACGATCTGGGTCATCTCGGCGGTGATGTGCGGAATCGCCGGCGCGCTCTACGTGCCGCAGGTCGGCATCATCAACCCCGGCGAGATGTCGCCCGCCGCGTCGATCGAGATCGCGATCTGGGCCGCGGTCGGCGGCCGCGGCACCTTGATCGGTCCGATCGTCGGCGCGTTCTTCGTCAACGGCGCGAAGAGCTGGTTCACGCAGGCCTTCCCCGAGTTCTGGCTCTACGTGCTCGGCGCGATGTTCATCGCGGTGACCTTGTTCCTGCCGCAGGGCATCGTCGGGTTCTTGCGGCGCAAGCCGAAGGAGGTCAAGGCATGACCCCCGACCTGATGCGGGCCGGCGCACGCACGCGCGAGGCCGCCGAGGAGCGCCGCCGCGCTTCGTCCGTCCAGTCGGGTGGCCGCGCGGCCAGCTATTCGCGCATCGTCAATCCGGACGAACTCGACGTCGCGCACGGCGCGATCCTCTACCTCGACGACATCACCGTCAGCTTCGACGGTTTCAAGGCGCTGAACGCGCTGTCGCTGTCGATCACCGCCGGCGAGCTGCGCTGCATCATCGGCCCGAACGGTGCCGGCAAGACGACGATGATGGACGTCATCACCGGCAAGACCCGGCCGGACGGCGGGCAGGCGTTCTTCGGCTCGACGATCGACCTGCTGCGCCTGCGCGAGAACGACATTGCCGAAGTGGGCGTCGGCCGCAAGTTCCAGAAGCCGACGGTGTTCGAGCACCTCAGCGTGTTCGAGAACCTCGAGCTCGCGCTGAAGGCCGACCGCGGCGTGCGCGCGTCGATGTTTTTCCGCCTGAGCGGCGAGCAACTCGACCGCATCGGCTCGACCCTGAGCCTGATCCACCTGAAGGACAGCGCGCAGCGCACCGCCGGCCTGCTGTCGCACGGCCAGAAGCAGTGGCTCGAGATCGGCATGCTGCTGATCCAGAACCCGAAGCTGCTGCTGCTCGACGAGCCGGTCGCCGGCATGACCGACGAGGAAACCGAGCGCACCGCCGAGCTGTTCCTCTCGCTCGAAGGCAGCCACTCGCTGGTTGTCGTCGAACACGACATGAAGTTCATCCACGAGTTGACGAAGGACAACCCGGCGAAGAAGGTCACGGTGCTGCACGAGGGCAGCGTGCTCGCCGAGGGGTCGCTCGCCGACGTGCAGGCGAACGAGAAGGTCGTCGAGGTCTACCTCGGCCGCTGAGCGGAGGCGACCGAGGAATCACGCCATGCTCACCGTCACCGGCATCAACCAGTACTACGGCGGGTCGCACATCCTGCGCAACGTCGGCTTCGAGGCGAAGCCGGGCGAGGTGACGGTCGTGCTCGGCCGCAACGGCGTCGGCAAGACGACCTTGCTGAAAAGCCTGATGGGCGTGGTGCCGGTGCGCACCGGCACGATCGCGCTCGACGGCACGCCGATCACCGGCGACACGCCGTACGAGCGTGTCCGCAAGGGCGTCGGCTACGTGCCGCAGGGGCGCGAGATCTTCGGCCGCCTGACGGTGCAGGAGAACCTTGCGATGGGCCTGGCCTACAAGCCGGGCCGCACGCCGCTGCCGGGCGAGCTGTTCGAGCTGTTCCCGGTGCTGAAGCAGATGATCCACCGGCGCGGCGGCGACCTTTCCGGCGGCCAGCAGCAGCAGCTCGCGATCGCGCGCGCGCTCGCCGCCGGGCCGAAGCTGCTGATCCTCGACGAGCCGACCGAAGGCATCCAGCCGAGCATCATCAAGGACATCGGCCGGGTGATCCGGATGCTCGCCGACCGCGGCCTCTCGGTCGCCGGCAAGGCACAGCGGATGGCGATCGTGCTGGTCGAGCAGTACTACGACTTCGCCGCCGAGCTCGCCGACCAGTACCTCGTGATGGAGCGCGGCGAGATCATCCGCGCCGGCCGCGGCCGCGACATGGCGGCCGACGGCGTGCGGCAGATGATGTCGATCTGAAGCCCGCCTGCGCGCTCGAGCGGGCAGGCGCCGGGCGGGCAATCCCGGTCGTCGAGCGGCCTTCGATGGAGGCGGCGCGCGTCACAATGCCAGCCCTCTGACCCGATCCGGCGGCTGGCGATGATCACCGTTCACCACCTCAACAACTCGCGCTCGCAGCGCGTCCTCTGGTTGCTCGAGGAGCTCGGCCTGCCGTACGAGATCCAGCACTACCAGCGCGACCCGAAGACGATGCTGGCGCCCGAGGCGCTGCGCAAGGTCCATCCGCTCGGCAAGTCGCCGGTCGTCACCGACGACGGCGTCACGCTCGCCGAGTCGGGCGCGATCGTCGAGTACCTGATCGAGCGCTACGGAAATGGCCGCCTGATCCCGCCGGCCGGCAGCGCCGAGCGCCGCCGCTACACCTACTGGCTGCATTTCGCCGAAGGGTCGGCGATGCCGCCGCTGCTGCTGAAGCTGATCTTCGATCGCATCCCGACGACGCCGATGCCGTTTTTCGTGAAGCCGATCGCGCGCGGCATCTCCGACAAGGTGCTCAAACAGATGGTCCTGCCCAACCTGAAGCGCCAGCTCGACTTCATGGAGGGCGAGCTGGCCGGCAGCACCTGGTTCGCCGGCGACGAGTTCAGCGGTGCCGACATCCAGATGAGCTTTCCGGTCGAGGCGTCCGCGCAGCGCGCCGGGCTCGATGCGAGCCGGCCGCACCTGGTCGCGTACCTCAAGCGCATCCACGAGCGCCCGGCGTACCGCAAGGCGCTCGAACGCGGCGGGCCGTACAGCTTCGCGAACGACTGATCGTTCCTCGGCCGAGTGGCCTGCGGGCCGCCGCAGCGCCGTCTGCGTGGGTCCGACGTAGCATGCAAGGCCTCTGCCGCGCGGCCGTCGTGCGGCGGATCCGACGGACCTCTCCATGACTCCCACACCCCTGTACAAGGCGGTCGCGGTCGCGATCGCCGCTGCGTTCTGCATCGCCGCCCAGGCGGCTTCGGTCGCTCCGGTCGCGGCCGAGAACGGCATGGTCGTCACCGCCCAGCATCTCGCGAGCGAGGTCGGCATCGACGTGCTGAAGAAGGGCGGCAACGCGGTCGACGCGGCGGTCGCGGTCGGCTATGCGCTGGCCGTCGTCTACCCGGCGGCCGGCAACCTCGGCGGCGGCGGCTTCATGACGATCCAGCTCGCCGATGGCCGCAAGACCTTCCTCGACTTCCGCGAGAAGGCACCGCTCGCGGCGACCGCGAACATGTACCTCGATGCGGCCGGCAACGTGATCAAGGGCTCGACGACGACCGGCCATCTCGCCGTCGGCGTGCCGGGTACCGTATCGGGTCTCGAGGTGGCCCTCGCGAAGTACGGGACGATGCGACGCGCCGAGCTGATCGCGCCGGCGATCCGCTACGCCGAGCAGGGCTTCGTGCTCGACCCCGGTGACGCCGACATGTTCGCGACCGCGACCGAGGCGTTCAAGGTCGATCCGGCGACCGCGGCGATCTTCCTGAAGAACGGCAATACCGCCTACGTCGCCGGCGACCGGCTGGTGCAGCGCGACCTCGGCCAGACCTTGCGGCAGATCCGCGACAGCGGCGCCGCCGGCTTCTACCAGGGGCCGGTCGCGCAGGCGATCGTCGCCTCGAGCCAGGCCGGCAAGGGCATCCTGACCCAGGCCGACCTCGACCAGTACCAGACCCGCGAGTTCGCGCCGATCGAGTGCGACTACCGCGGCTTTCGCATCGTCTCGGCACCGCCGCCGAGTTCGGGCGGCGTGATCATCTGCGAGATCCTGAACGTGCTCGAGGGCTATCCGCTGAAGGACTGGGGCTTCCGCTCGGCGCAGGCGGTGCACGTGCAGATCGAGGCGATGCGCCATGCCTATGTCGACCGCAACAGCTACCTCGGCGATCCGGACTTCGTGAAGAACCCGCTGGACCGGCTGCTCGACAAGGCCTACGCGGCGAAGATCCGCGCCGCGATCGACCCCACGAGGGCGGCGATCTCGAAGGACCTGAAGCCCGGCGTGCCGCCGCACGAAGGCAGCAACACGACGCACTACTCGATCGTCGACGGCAAGGGCAATGCCGTCTCAGTGACCTACACCTTGAACGACTGGTTCGGCGCGAAGGTGACCGCGGCGAAGACCGGCGTGCTGCTGAACGACGAGATGGACGACTTCACCGCGAAGCTCGGCGTGCCGAACATCTACGGCCTGGTACAGGGCGAGGCGAACGCGATCGCGCCGGGCAAACGGCCGCTCAGCTCGATGAGCCCGACGATCGTCACGAAGGACGGCAAGCCGGTGATGGTGGTCGGCACGCCGGGCGGCAGCCGGATCATCACCGCGGTGCTGCACACGATCATCAACGTGATCGACTACGGGATGACCGTGCAGGAAGCGGTCGATGCGCCCCGCTTCCACCAGCAGTGGCTGCCGAACCCGACCAACATCGAGCCTTATGCGCTGAGCCCCGACACGAAGAAGATCCTCGAGGGCATGGGCCACGTGTTCGGCAACCCGCAGCCGGCCAACCACGTCGCCGCGATCCTGGTCGGCGCGCCGTCGATCGGCGGCAAGCCGGTGGGCAACAACCGCTACTACGGCGCGAACGATCCGCGGCGCAACACC
>Ga0307412_10002428_pt1 | contig 10360 bp, 7 predicted proteins | sample DK1Cmetagenome_3_FD_203823 | JGI IMG/M metagenome (GOLD analysis project Ga0307412, IMG submission 203823) | Maize rhizosphere microbial communities from greenhouse at UC Davis, California, United States - DK15-C-1 | ecosystem: Host-associated > Plants > Roots > Rhizosphere > Soil | place: USA...
TGGGACGAAGACCGGTCGACCAAGGGTCTGGAAGTACGGAACCTCGTATTCCGGCTGACTGGACTGCAGCGTTCATGCTTCCGCATATCCAGACAGGATCGCCACTGCCCGACACGATGTCCCAGATCCGCGGTGCGCGAAGCTTCGGTCCGTCGCCGAGATCGAACACCTGGTGTTGCGCATAGCTAAGCCCGGTATGGACGGTAACCCACTGGATCCACGGTTCGAGATAAGGCGGGTCCTCGCCGGCGTCGGTGATCGCGACCAGACTTTCGTCGCGCAGGCGCTTGAAACCAGGAAGCGCACCCTGTTCGATGTAGCGGTCCATCAGCGCGGGGGTCAGTTCGTTGAATTCAAGAACTATGACCTTACGCATGGAAGAACCTCGGTTGCACGGTGATAATTTAATCGCTTTGCCGCGGCGCAGCAATCGAAATCAGGGGCGGCTCGTCACTACGCGCTCGTAAACATCGCGTGTCCGCGCGCCAATTTCTTCCCAAGTACATCCTCCCGATCGAGCCAGGCGCCGGGGCCGACGTCCGATCGAGCGGCGGATCGCAGCGGCGAGGGCCGATATATCCCCGGGGGGAACGAGCTCGCCAGCCTCCATGTCATCACCGATCTCCTCGCGAAACGCGCCCAGGTCGGACGCCACGATCCAGCGGTCGAACTGGGAAACAAGATAGAGCACGCCGCTCGCGTCGATGGCGCGATATGGCAGAATGAAGCAGTCGGCGCTCGACAACAGATCTCCCATCTCGGCACTGGAGAAATAGCGCGGCTCGAAATGGACGATGTGGCTCACTCCGAGCGCCTGAGCACGCGCCGCGAGCGGCGCCAGGTCAATGACCGGCTCGCCCGCGATGACAACATCGAGTTGGTCTCGCACGACCGGATCCAGCTCGCCTAGTGCCTCGATCAGGAGGTCGACACCCTTGTAACTCTGCAACCGGCCGAACAGAATAATCCGCCAGCGGCCGCTCTCCCTGCGACTCGACGCGCCCGACGGTTTGGCGATGGGACCGTGCGGCACAACGGTTACGCGGCCTGGATCGGCGCCTGCCGACACCACCACCTCGCGGCTGGCGCCGGTGTGAACGATGATATGGTCGGCGCTTCTCCACATCACCTGAGTGCCGCCGGTTTGCCAGCGGCTCATGACCTTGCCATTGAACGAGGTCGTGTCATGAACAGTAAGAACCACCGGAATCGACATCGCCTGCAGAATGCGCGTGGCAACCGCGTCGAGATAAGGAACCATCGCCCACTGGAAATGCACGACGTCAAATCGACGGGCGAGCGCGAGCAGGGTTGCGAGACCCGCAATGTGTTCGAACCCCTTGAAGCGCCTCCAGATCGTGCTGTTGAGTCTCCGCCCGCGATCGGTGACCGGATAGAAAATCTGGCGCTGCAAGGCCGGGTCGAGCTCATGCTCTTCATGGTCGCGCAACCGGCGGGTCGCCCAGCAAATATTCACCCGGGCGGCCGACAGACCCTCACTCAAACCGGCGTCGTACGGCGCCGTGAAAAGCGACGGATCTACCAGCAACGCCCGGAGCGGCACGCCTGGCAACACTCCGACGCTATCAGGCAGGCTGATACTGCCGGTACATCTGATAGTAGTTGCCGGGGTCTTCGATTCCGCTGGAGCCTTGGCGGGGATCGACCATCGACAGCACTGCGCCAAGAAGCGGCGCCTTATCCTGCTCGAGCAGCGACAGGGCGGCCCGGATCGCGCCGCGTGGCGTGCGATCCCAGCGCATGATCATCAATACCGCGTCGGCCTGTACCGCCAGGGTCCGCGCATCGGATACCGCGAGGAGCGGCGGACTATCGAGGATGATCCGATCATATTTGCCCCGCAGTTCCGCCAGCAGCTGATGCATGCGTTCGCCGCTGAACAGATCGAGCGGGGTCATCGTCCGCGCGTTGAGGGGCAGGACGTCGAGGCCTTCAATCCTATCCGGCTTGATGGCCGAAGCTAAGGAGGCGCCATCTTGCAGAACCTCGATCACGCCGGTGGTCGGGGGCTCGGGCAGGACCTTCGCAATGTCTCCTAACCGCAGGTCACAATCGACAAGCACCACGCGATCGCCGCTCATCGCCATGACCCGGCCCAACGCCAGTGCGGTGTTGGTCTTACCTTCGCCGGGTACCGACGATGCTATGGCGATCAACTGAGGTACCGTGTCGCCAAGCAAGAGAGCGCTTCTGACGCTTCGCAAGGCCTCTGCATATCGTGACATAGGATGTTCGACGACATAGTCGGCCGCCGATAAGCTGACATGCTCGGCCTTGGCGCGCTTGCGATCGATCATCGGCAGCGATGCGATGAACGGCACGTTGAGCGCCTCGACATCTTCCACCGTGCGGACGCCCTTGGTCATCATCTCGAGGAACAAGGCGATACCAGTGCCGAGCAGCCCGCCCATGAGGAACCCGAGCATCGCGTACAGTCCCTTGTTGGGAGACGCGGGGGCCTTCGGGGGGTGCGCATATTCGACGATCGAACCCTTGGGTTCGGCGGCACGTTCTTCCTGGCTGGTTTGCTGCGCGGCTTCGGCAAACCGGTTGTAGACGAGCCGCTTCGCATCGGCGACGCGCTGCAAGCTGTCCGCTGTGACGGACGTCAGAGAATCGCCGGATTGCTCGGCTTTGATGCGAGCGAGATTGGACCGGATGGCAGCTGCACTCGCTTCGGCAGCATTGGCATTCGCCTGCAAGCCGGCGACGATACGCCGTGCCTCCTGCGCGACCTGCCTGTCGATCTCGGACAATTGCTGATTGACCCGCAGGACGCTGGGGTGCTGGGGACCATATTTGCCACTGAGATCGGCAAGGTTGCGGATGACCTCGGCACGCTGCCGCCTGAGATCCGCGATGACCTGCGAGGTGAGCACGGCGGAGACCGTGTCAATGCCCCCGGTCGCTATCTGGGTTCGGGCCGCCTGGAGCTGCGCTCTCGCGCTCGCGGCTTGAGCTTCCGCCTCGGCGAGCTGGCTGGAGATCGGCGCTATCTGCTGATCGGTGACAGTTCCAGACATATCCCGCTTTGTGATGCCTTTTTCGGCACGGTAGCGGGCAACGCGGGCGTCGTTCTGTTCTACTTCCGCGCCCATCGTCTTGAGGCGTTCGTCGAGCCACCGTGCCTGACGCGATGCCGTTCCTGCGCGTCGCTCGGCGCTCGATGCCAGATATTCTTCGGCGAAGGCATTCGCGATTCTGGCCGATTTCTCTGGATCCGTGCTGCGGAAAACCACGTTCACCAGATACGTCTGCGGTTGCTTGCCCGCGCTGAGGCCACCCTGAACATAATCCAGCACCGTGCTCATCTGCTGCTCGCGTGAGGGCTGTTGGGGGCCGTCGTAGGGTGGATTGAACTCCGGATCGGCGATCAGGTTCAGACGCTTCGCGACGCGGGCAGCGATATCGCGAGATGTCAGGATGCCGACTTCAGAATCAACCAGCGCCTGATCGGGATTTTGGATGAATTTCTCGTCGGTTGGTGCGACTGGCCTTTCGGTCGTATCAATCTTCAACAGCGCGCCAGCGTCATAGAGAGGCTGGGCCGTGTAGGCGGCGATCAACGCAATCGTGAGCATCGCTGCGGTAACCGCGGCGACCAACTTCCAGCGACGGCGAAAGATCCCAATGATTGCGATAACATCAAGGCCGGTCGAGGGAGCGCGGCCGAGCGCACCGGCGCGGCCCGAAGGACTATTCATGCTCAATTCCGATTTCATGAGATTGCAACGCCCTTCTCAACATCAAATCTTCACGGTCGCGGACAACAGGCCCAAGGCCTGGCTATAGGTCGATCCACCGCCCCCCTTGGTCCGCTTCGAGATATAGGAAACGTCCAGTCCGAGCTTTAGATTTCGATTGGTTAAATAATTCGCGCCGGCGCCGAGAAGATAGGTCCTGTCCTGGCGATCAATGCCGTTGAAGGTCGCGCGCTGGTAATCGGCGCTGGTATACAGCAACAGATTGCGCAATAGCTCGTGGTCGACGCGGACATTGCCGGACAGGACGATATAACCGCCCGAGCCAGGAGTGTTGGAGTCATTCACCCGCCGGCTCGCACCGACCGTTATGTTCGTCAAGGTGGTCATGAAATAGGTCACACTGGCATCGGCCGCCAAACCCTTCACGGTAGGGTAGAGCGGCGAAGCGTAATTTCGCACGGTATAGCCGGCGCCAATCCGTCCACGAAGGAAATGGCTTAGATCGAAAATCGCTCCGCCGATTGCGCGATATTCCTTCGCGTCGCGATTATCCGCGCCGCCCGATGTCGTCGGCCGGTCATATTGGGTGTCCGAATAGGTGATCTGGACGAACAGCGCCTTGTCGGGCGTCGCCGCAAATTCCACGCGTCCGCTCGTCCGGAAGACTTTCCGGTCGAGACTCTGCTGATCGAGGATGCCGCCCGACAGGGTGCGGGCATTGCGATAGGTGACCCGGTGGATATCGCCTGATCCGATCACCCGAAAACGAGCGCCTTGATAGGTTCCGCGGATATTTGCCGACTTGATCAGATATTGGATCGCGCCACGCGCATTGATCGGAAAATCGCCGGCATATTGCGGCTGGTAGACGCGCTGCAATCGCGCGGCGGTATAGATTTCGCTGTCGCCGATATCGACCCGTCCGGAGCCTTGGACGTTATAGCCGCTTTCATTCCGCGCGGTCTCGTCCTTGTAGCGAAGGAAATCTCCGGTCGCCTGCAACGACACCGAATGGCGCGACCAGTCGGAGCCGAGATTTACCGACGGCACTATGATGGCGTAGAAATCTCCGGTTTTCGTTCCGGTCTGCCCATAGACGTTATTGTTGTAACCGGCGCCCACCGAAAGCGAGGGGTTTAGCTTGAATCCCCCCAGATGGATTCCACGCGATGCCAGTTCCGGACGCTGACGGTCGAGGACGCCGATATTCTCACCGCGGTCGACCTGCCAAGGAATTTCCGAATCCAGGAATCCCGACACCAGCTCCGCGCGAACTGGTGTGGTCCCCGCACAGGCCAGCGTCAGCGCCAGGCCGCCCAGTCGGATCGGACGACCCACGCCTCTATCCCTCCCCACGCCCATCAAAAGAATCGCTCGGCAATCCGAATGGTGTCGCCGGGCTGCACCAGGAGGTCGGGCGTCAATCGCACCTTCTCTTCGCCCGGCTTGCCGGCATGTTTGATGTAGACCCATTTCTCGTTAGCACGGTAGGTGAAGCCCCCGGCCGTGGCGACCGCATTCATCACGGTCAATGAAGCCGAGTAGGGATATTCCCCCGCTTTGGTCACCTCGCCGAGGATGTAGAACGGCCTGAAGGTAAGGACGTCGATAGCCACGCGCGGAGCGGTCAGAAAACCGTTGGCCAACGCCTTCTCGATGCGCTCGCGAAGCATGCCCGCCGCAACGCCGGCTGCCGGGACTTCGCCGATGAGCGGCATCGAGATGGTGCCGTTTGCGTTGACTGGATATTCGCCCGACAGCGCAGGCTCGTCATACACGGTGACTCGAACACGGTCGGCCACACCCAGGACATAGTCGAGGTTCGAAGAGGCCGCAGCCGATGCGGCGCCGGCGGAGGCTGGGGGCTGTGGCGGCTGCTGCGCACAGGCCTGCCCTCCAAGTAGGAGCGCCAAACACGAAATGAGGATACGCATCATTCGAACAAGACCTTTGCCATGCCTATATAATCTACTTGTGCCGCGCAAAGGAGCAGTGTGTCAATCCAATGCTGCACCGCAATATTCAGCGGGCATTAAGCTCCTCGAGGTTCCAAAAGGATCATGCGGTCTGAAGGATGCACCTATGAGAATGAACAAATGGTGGATTAGGCGATCGGCTTTGGCGTGGTTTTCGGCCGGGGTCGGCATCCTCGCCGGTGCGGCGTCCGGAGCTCAGGCGGCATCAGGGCCCGAGTTCGGCGTTCGGGCCGGCCCGGGCTGCCAGGGCCGGAAGGAATTGCCGAGATTCGAGAGCTTCGCCGGTCGCAAGGTCGACCGTGTTGTCGATGCGCTGAACCAGCGGGATTGGGCGAGCCTCGATTCGAGCATTGCATGGGCCTCCAAATGCTGGGCGGGTGCGCCGGTGAAACTGACGCTGTCGGTCCCGATGCTCGTCGAATCGGGAGGCGGCACTTTGGCGGATGGCGCCGCCGGGAAGTTCGACCGGATCTTCCTGAAAACAGCGAAAACCCTGGTCGCCAACGGGCAATCGCGCGCGATCATCCGGATCGGCTGGGAGTTCAACGGCAATTGGATGCCCTGGGCCGCCGCCAAGGATCCTAAGAATTTCATAGCCTATTATCGCCGGATAGTCCGGCTGATGCGTTCGGTTCCCGGCGAGAATTTCAAGTTCGAATGGACCCCGGGCGTCGGCCGCCAGTCCTTCCCGCCCGATCAGGGATATCCCGGCGACGATGTCGTCGACGTGATCGGTATGGACATATACAACGAATATTGGAGCCCCGCGCTCGCGAACAATCGGGTGCGCTTCGCCTGGTATATGAACCAGCCATATGGACTGCGCTGGCACCGCCAGTTCGCCGCCGAGCATGGCAAGCCCATGGCCTATTCCGAATGGGGTTCCGGCACCCGTACCGACGGCCATGGCGCTGGCGACGATCCCCATTTTTTCGAGCAGATGGGCAAATGGTTCGCCGAGAACAATGTCCTGTATCAGAGCTACTGGGAAACCGCGGGTTACCAGTATGACGACAGGGTATCGCGCGGAAAACATCCGGAGGCCGCTGAGGCCTACCGGAGGTTCGTGGCGAACCGATAGGCAGCTTGCGCCATCCCGCTGCCCGAGGGCGGCGGTGATTGCCTCACTGCTCGTGCAGAGATCCGCTGAACGCCGAAGTCAAGGGTTCCAGCCAATATTCGAGCGCCGAGCGTGAACGGAGGGTTATCATCGCCTGGACGGGGTTGCCGGGCCGCAGCTTGCCTGCCGGTCCTTGAGAATCGACAAGCCGTTGCAGTTCGCTCGCTGGTACCGAGATGCTCACGGTATAAAAAGGCATGCCGGTACGCTCGTCGACGAAACTGTCCGCGGACACCCTCGAGACCTTGCCTTTCAACTGTGGAACCGATCGGCCGTGCAGCGCCGTTATGCGGAGCCGCGCTTCCTGCCCGATGCGCAGTTGATTGACGTCGGTTGACCTGACCTGACCTTCAACCACCAGCGAGCGATCGCGCGGCACAACCTCCATGAGGGTTTGTCCGGCGGGGGCAACTCCCCCGATGGTGTGGACGGCGAGGCCCACGACCACGCCAGCGACGGGCGCGCGCAATTGGGTCCTTGCAAGTTGCTCACGCGCCGCCGCCCATTGAGGCAGCGCTGATTGCAGGTCTGCCTGGGCTTCGCGCATCCGGTCTGCTGCGGTTCGGAGTTCCTCGCCGCGCGACAGAACGACCTGTAGACGTGCCTCTCCCTCGCTGTTGCGCAGCCGTGCATCCTCTGACGCAAGCGAGCCGATCGATCCGTCGAGATCAGCCGCCGACCGTTCGAGTTCCAGCACCCGATTCTTGGACGCATAGCCTTCGGCGGCCAGCGCGCGCGCTTCGCCGATCTGTTTCTCGAGCAGCATACGCGCGATCTGGGTCGCCTTGCGCCGAGCGGCGAAGCCCTGCATCTGATCGTCGATCTGGGCGACACGCTGGATCAGTACCGCGCTCTCGGTCGACCGGACCGAGCTATGGGCGGCAAGCTGCGTTCGTTCAAGCGCCATCGCCTGGTCCGCGATCACGCGGTTTTCTCCGGTCAACCGCTCGAAGGTTTCCGGCATGTCGAGTGTCGTCTTACCCAAGCTTTGGGCCTGAAGCCGCGCGATTTCGGCCTGAAGGCCGATGACGCGCGTTGCCAAAGTCCTTTCGGTGGCCATCGCATCGGCGTTGGCGAACTCAACGAGGACTTGACCGGCGGCTACGGTCGCACCCTCAGTGACCCTTATCCCCGATATCACTCCCTCGCGCAGGGTCTGCACCTTCTGGCGGTCGCCCGAAACCTTCACGGTGCCCTGGACGCTGACGGCGCTATCGAGCGGCGCGAATGCCGCCCAGCCGACGCCGAGAGTCAAGAAGGCGCCGACCACGGCCAGGCCCATGCGCAACTCGCGTGAAGGATCGGAAAGCTTCCGCCCCGTGCTACGCACCTGCGGATTCTGGAGGGTCGACGCCTGCGTCATGCCACCTTCTCGTTATTCACGGGTTGAAGATTGCTTCTCTCGACCTTTCGCGTGCCGATTCTGGCGATCTGGCCGTTTTCAAGCATGAGCAGCTTGTCCGCATTCTCGAGGAGCTTGTCGCTGTGGGCGGCGATGACCAGGGTGACGCCCTTAAGTTTCTGATCCGCAAACAGCCGCAGCAATGCCGCTTCGGCTTCGCTATCGAGATGGGCATTCGGTTCGTCGAAGATCAAGACCTTCGGGTTTCCGAACATGGCCCGTGCAAGTGCGATGCGCTGGGTCTGCCCCGCCGACAAACCGACGCCGCCGAGCCCGATCATCGTCTGATAGCCTTCGGGCAGACGGACGATCATGTCGTGGACCCCGACCAGTTGCGCGGCCTCGATCACCTTGGCATCTATGGTCGATGCATCATCGGTGAAGATGGTGCTGAACCGGGCTATATTTTCCTTCACCGTGCCGGGAAACAAAGCGAAATCCTGCGGGAGATACCCGATCTGCTGGCTGATCTGCTCGGAATCCCAGTCGGCATAAGCAGATCCGTCAAAGCGGACCGTGCCGCTCTTGGGTTCCGCCGCGCCGGCGAGGGCGCGCAACAATGTGCTCTTGCCCGCACCGCTCTGGCCTGCAATTCCGACGAACTCGCCGGGCGATATCTGGAAGCTTATGCCGGCGAGCGCGACCCGACCAACCAGAGGGGTCAGCATGACCAGCCGCTCAACTTCAACCTGGCCCGTGAGCTGAGGCAGCTGAGTCCGGGGGCGGGTTTCAACGGCGGCAAGGATCCTGTCGGTCGCTTGATAGGCCTCGCGCGCCAGCAGCAGACCCTTCCAGGCCCCGACTATCTGTTCGACGGGCTGGACGGCCTTTGTAAGAAGCAGCGAAGCGGCAAAGATCGCGCCCCCGCTCATGGAGCCCTGCAGAACGAGATATCCGCCTAGACCCAGCGCAAGCGATTGCAGGGCGAGCCGCGCGAATTTTATCAAACCGGCGTGGGTTCCGTTAACAAGGCTCGCCTCCAGCTGAAGCTCGTTGACGCGGGCGCGATCGTCCAGCTGACGTTGCGTCATCGCGCTCCGCATGCCCAGCGACCGGACTTCGGCGGCATAGGCGCTGACCTGTGACTGATGTGCGTAAGCCAGCGACGATGCTTCATTGGCCTGGCTGATGATCTTGTGTGTCGCCCGCTCGTTGCTCCATGCGAGCACGACCAGCGTCATGCCTCCGATCAGCGTGAGAAATCCGAGCGCCGGATGCAGCAGAAAGGCGACGAGCAGGTATATGAGGGTCCAAGGCGCGTCCATGATCGCGATGATTGCGCCCCCGCCAAGAGCATGACGAAAGGTGTCGAACTGCCGCAGCGCTTCGGCGCGATTATGTCGGCTGAGCGCCGGTTGCGATAGCGTGGCGTCAACGATTGTCGCGGCGAGACTCTCGTCGATCTTTATCGTCGCGCGCACAAGCAGGCGGCCCCTGATCCAATCGAGCAGGGAGAGCGTGGCCAATCCGCCCATGCAGGCTGCGCCGAGCGCGATGAGCGTCGGGATATTTCCGGACGACAGCACGCGATCATAAACCTGCATCATGAAGATGGTGGGGGTCAGATACAGCAGGTTGATCGCGGCGCTGAACGCTGCGGCGCTCACGAGGTGCGGACGGCAGCGCTGAAGCGCGGAGCGCATCATTTCGCTGGGAGCGTTCAAGTCAGTTGAGCGGGTCACGGGCCCTCCTGCGCAATTACAGCGCGTGCTTCGGCGGAACTGCTCTGACCGATATTGTCTAAAGTAGGGTTAAAGCTTTGAAGCGGTTCGACGAACGTAGTAGCGTACGGCTCTTCCGACCAAGCCGGGCGCCTTGAAGCCGTAAGCGGCCACCCGCATCAAGGCGGCCGAGATCGGCGATCCTGCCGCGCGAACATAATTCGCCTGCACGGTCAGAGCGGCGCCATATTCGGTGGAACGGGACAACCAGCGCGATGCAAAGCTGGCACCTTTGAGAAAGTCGGCATAGCTCAACGGTGAGCGCCCATCTCGGCGACGGTAGAAGCAATCAAACAGATAATTGCTCATGCGAACCTGCCGGCGCGCGTTTCGGCCAGAGATGCTGTTGCCATGCAATCGATATTGCGAGAGCCTCTCGCGCATGGCGAAGCCGGGAAGGCCCGCTTCGATCAATC
>Ga0307412_10002429_pt1 | contig 10359 bp, 6 predicted proteins | sample DK1Cmetagenome_3_FD_203823 | JGI IMG/M metagenome (GOLD analysis project Ga0307412, IMG submission 203823) | Maize rhizosphere microbial communities from greenhouse at UC Davis, California, United States - DK15-C-1 | ecosystem: Host-associated > Plants > Roots > Rhizosphere > Soil | place: USA...
GGGCGGAAAGGCGCCGGCGGCGCCGCCGATGACGATGTTCTGCGGCGTCGTGCGCTTGAGCCAGCGCGTGTAGACGAAGACGTAGAAGTAGAAGCCGGCGAGGGCGAGCGCCGCGGTGAGGACGTTGGCGAAGTGCGCGAGGAGGAACGTCGCCGCGGTGGCGAGCGCAACGCCGAAGGCGACGACCGCCGTCGCGGCGAGCCGCCCGCTCGGGATCGGCCGCAGCCGCGTGCGCGCCATCACGTCGTCGATGTCGCGGTCGAGGTACATGTTGACCGCGTTGGCGCCGCCCGCCATGAGGTAGCCGCCGACGAGCACGACGAGGACGAGCCCCCATCCCGGCCGGCCGGCGACGAACATCGGCGCGATCGTCGTCACGAGGAGGAGCGAGATGATGCGCGGCTTCGTCAGCATCACGAGGTCGCGCAGGAGCGTCGGCGGCGCGGCCGCGCCCTCGGCGACGACGGCCGCCGACGCCCCCGCCTCGGCGCTGACCTCCTTCATCGGGCGCCCGGCGCCGCCGCGCCGTCGAGGAGCATCGTCAGCGCGGGCGCCGTCGGCGCCGGCCCGGTGGCGGGGCGCGGATGGATCGCCCGCCACGTCACCAGGAGCAGGAGCGTGAGGCCGACCGCCGGCACGACGGCCCACAACACCTCCGTCCCGCGCCGTGCCACCGGCACGTGCGCCGACGGCGCCGGCCCCCGCCGCGGCGTGACGAGCGGGCGGAGGATGCCGACCTGCGCCACCGCGCAGAGGGCGACCGCGGCCCAGAAGACGACGTCGGAGAATGGCGAGGGCATCGCCGAAAGGTGATAGGAGGGGGAGGGGGATTCAAGCGTGAAGGCAGCGTGTGGAATGTAGGAACTACGGAAGGGCGGGAGAGGTGAGATGGCTCGGCGTTCAGCCCATCTCACGTCTCCCGCCGTTCGTCCTACACCCCACACCCGACGTCCCCTCCCCACCCTCTCCTCCGCACTGTACCATTACGCCCCATGTCAGAGCCCTCCGCCCCCCAGGCGCTTCCGCGCCGCGTCGGCCTCTGGGCCGCGATCGCGATCGTCATCGGCTCGGTCATCGGCTCCGGCATCTTCCGCTCGCCGGCCGGGATCGCGGCGCGGCTGCCCGGCCCGCTGCCGATGCTCGCCGTCTGGGTCGTCGGCGGGGCGTTCGCGCTGTGCGGAGTGCTGACGCTGGCCGAGGTGGCGAGCGCGCTCCCGCGCACGGGCGGGCTGTTCGTCTTCCTGCGCGAGGGGTGGGGGCGCCTCTCGGCGTTCCTCTTCGGCTGGTCGGAGCTGGTGATCATCCGCGCCGCGGCACTCGGCGCGATCTCTACCACCTTCGCCGAGTACCTGCTGCGCGTCCTCGGCTACGACCCCGCGATCGCGCCGCACGACCAGTGGGTACACTACGTGGCCGCGCTCGCGATCGCGCTCACGGCGGGGCTCAACATCGTCGGCGTGCGGTGGGGCTCGGCGATCCAGATCGTGACGACGGCGGCCAAGTTCGGTGGGCTGCTGCTCATCATCCTCCTCGCCCTCGTCGTCGCCCTGCCGCAGAACGGGGGCGCCAACTTCTCCCCCGCCGTCCCGCCCGGGAGCTTCTCGGTCGCCCCCTTCGGCCTCGCCCTCGTCTCGGCGCTGTGGGCCTACGACGGGTGGGCCGACCTCAGCTTCATGGGGGGCGAGGTGAAGGACCCCGGGCGCACCCTGCCGCGGGCGCTGATCGGCGGCGCGCTCGCCGTGATGGCGATCTACCTGCTCGCCAACGTCGCCTACCTGAGCGTGCTGACGATCGAGGAGATGAGCCGCTCGCGCCTCGTCGCCGCCGACGTCGCCCAGCGGGTGATGGGCTCGCGCGGGGTGGTGTTCGTGGCGACGACCGTCATGCTCTCGACCTTCGGGGCGCTCGCCGGCGCGCTGATGACGACGCCGCGCATCTTCTTCGCGATGGCCGACGACGGGATGCTCTTCCGCAAGGTGGCCAGCGTGCACCCGCGCTTCCAGACGCCGTGGGTCGCCATCTCGCTCGCCGCCACGCTGGGGATCGCCTTCGTGCTGCTGCGGACGTTCGAGCAGCTGGCCGACACCTTCGTCACGGCGATCCTCCCCTTCTACGCGCTCGGCGTCGGCTCGATCTTCGTCCTCCGTCGCCGCGCCGGCTACGCCCCGGCCTTCCGCACGCCGGGCTACCCGGTCGTCCCGGCACTGTTCATCCTCGCCGTGATCTACCTCCTCGGCAACGCGATCCTCGACCCCTCGAGCCGCTGGCCGACGCTGGCGGTGCTCGGGATGATTCTGGTCGGGGTGCCCGTCTACTTCTTTACGGTGGCGAGAGGACGGCGTGCCGAGGGGTGAACCGGACGGGGTCGGGGGTCGGGCATCGGCTGCCGGAACACCCTCGGGACCCGTCTCGCACCTGCGCTGATCCCTCCCGATCGTACCCGCGGTCGGGAGCCAGGACGGGGGTAGTGGCAGCGGGAGGCAACTGAGCGGGACCAGCCCCGACACCCCACGCCCAGCACCTACGATTTGCTCCACTCCCGCCCTCCGCAAACCCTCCTCCACTTGCACGAGAATTTTCTTGACCCCTAAGCCCGCTCACCCGTAGCTTTACGGCGTCCCAAACCCCCTTCCCGTTCGGGTACTGGACTCGGCCATCCACACGAGGGACCCCTAGGACATGCGCATATCACGTTGGAGCAGTGCGGTAGCGGCGATGGCGGCGCTACTGGTCGGCGTTCGGGCCGCGCCACTGGCGGCGCAGGGCAACACGACGGGAGCGGTCACCGGAATCGTCACCGACGCCGCCTCGGGGGCGCCGGTGGAGGCGGTCCAGATCCAGGTGGTCAACACGGCCACCGGAGTGACGCGCGGCAGCCTGACCCGCGGCGACGGCCGCTACACGGTGCTCGGCCTCGAGCCGAGCGACCGCTACAGCGTCACGGCGCGCCGCATCGGCTTCCGCGCCGAGACGCGCGAGAACCAGATCGTGTCGCTGAGCCAGGCGACGACGGTCAACTTCCAGCTCACCGCCCAGGCGGCGACGCTCAGCGCCGTGACGATCACCGGCGTGACGACCGGCTCGCTGATCAGCCCGACGCGCACCGGCGCGACGACGACGATCACCGACTCGGCGCTCCGCCGCCTGCCGACGCTCAACCGCGACTTCACCGACTTCGCCACGCTCTCGCCGCAGGTCGGCGCGGCGCCCGGCGGCGGTCTCTCCGGCGCCGGATCCAACAACCGTTTCAACAACATCCAGATCGACGGCGCGACGGAGGCCGACGTCTTCGGCCTCGGCTCCACCGGCCAGCCCGGCGCAGCCGCCCGCGCCAAGTCGATCTCGATCGAGTCGGTCAAGGAGTACCAGGTCCTCATCTCCCCCTACGACGTCCGCCAGGGGAACTTCGCGGGGACGCTCATCAACGCCGTGACGAAGAGCGGCACGAACCGCCTCGAGGGCTCGGCCTACTACTTCGGCCGCAACGAGGACATCGCCCGCTCGCAGCTCTATATCCCGACCTACCAGCAGCAGCAGTACGGCTTCTCCGTGGGCGGGCCGATCATCAAGAACCGGGCGTTCTTCTTCCTCAACCCCGAGATCCAGCGGCGCACCGAGCCGGCCGAGGGCCTCTTCCTCGGCGGGCCGGGCACCACTCTCTCGCAGACCGACGTCGATCGCTTCATCACGCAGACCGAGGCTAGGGGGCTGTCGAATCTGGGCACGGCCGGCCTCGTCAACAACGAGACGCCGCTGACGAACGTCTACGGCCGCCTCGACGTCAACCTCGGCAACACCGCGCTGATCCTCAGCTACAACTACGCGAAGTCGGAGCGCGACATCTTCAGCCGCGGCTCCAGCGGCTCGTCGCCGCTCTTCCCGCTGTCGAACAACGGCTACATCAACCGGCCCATCAAGCAGGCCCCGAAGCTCCAGCTCCGCACCAACTTCTCCAACGGCGCCTACAACGAGCTGCTGACGAGCTACAACCGCGTCCGCGAGAAGCGGGTGACGCCGATCCGCGCCCCGCAGGTCGAGGTGGCGGTGTCGGGCGGACTGCTCAGCGCCGGTACCGAGCGCTCCTCGCAGGGGAACGAGCTCGATCAGGACATCATCGAGGTCACCGACAACTTCACCTTCCCGCTCGGCGCCCACCGGCTGACGGTCGGCACGCAGAACCAGTTCATCAAGTTCCGCAACCTGTTCACCCAGCAGTCCTACGGCCGCTGGGAGTTCACCAACCTCGACTCGCTCGAGCGCGGTCGCCCGTCGCGGTACAGCGTCGGCGTGCCGATCGTCGTTCGCGACGGCCAGGTGAAGCTCGAGGGGGATGGCGCGGTGCGCTTCAGCAGCGCCCAGTACGCCGGCTACATCCAGGACCAGTGGACGGCCACCGAGCGTCTGACGCTGACCGCCGGCTTCCGCATCGACGTCCCGGTCTTCTTCGACGAGCCGCCGCTCAACGAGCGGGTCCTGGCGGACTTCGGCCGCGACACCCGCGAGATTCCGTCGGGGAACCCGCAGTACTCGCCCCGCGTCGGCTTCAACTGGGACGTCACCGGCGACCAGCGCAACCAGCTCCGCGGCGGCATCGGCTCGTTCGTCGGCCGCCCGGCCTATGTCTGGCTTTCGAACGCCTTCCAGAACTCGGGCGTCTCCGGCGTCGCGCAGCTTCAGTGCCCCAACAACGAGGCGCCGGACTTTACCTCCGCGAACGCAGCGACTCCGCCCACCCAGTGTCTAGCAGTCGGCACGGCCCCGGCGCGCACGGCGGCGGCGGGGAGCGAGATCAACCTCCTCTCCGACGACCTCAAGTTCCCGCAGAACCTGCGCGCGACGCTCGGCTACGACCGCAACCTGTTCCGCAACATCGTCGGGTCGATCGAGCTGCTGTACACGCGCGGCCTCAACAACCCGTTCTACGAGAACATCGCGCTCGCCGGCCCGATCGGCCGCGACCGCAACGGCCGCGTCGTCTACGGTGACTCGGCGAACTTCCCGGCCCTCCGCGTGGCGGGCCGCTCGCAGGTGCTCGACGTCCGGAATCAGTCGAAGGACTACTCGTACAGCGCGACGACCGGCCTCACGAAGCGCTTCGAGAACCGGTGGGAGGGCTCGCTCTTCTACACCTTCACGCGGGCGATGGAGGTGCAGGGGCTCACGTCGAGCACGGCCTTCTCGCAGTACCGCTTCGGCCGCGCCACCGGCGGCGACCTCAATGAGCTCAACCTGACGCCGGGCAGGTTCGACCGCCCGCACCGCATCGTCGCGCAGGCGAGCTACGCCTTCCCGACGAACACCGACCTCTCGTTCATCTACACGGGGCAGTCGGGCGCGCGCTACGAGTACGTCAGCTCGGGCGACCTGAACGGCGACGGCTTCACGCTCAACGACCCGATCTACGTCCCGCGTAACGTCTACGACCCGTCGGAGATCCAGTTCGCGACGACGACGCCGACGGCCGCCAACGGCCTCCCGACGGCCGGGCAGCAGATCCTCAACCAGCAGGTCGCCCTCGAGCGCTTCATCCAGAGCACGCCCTGCCTGCGCGACCAGCGCGGCCGGATCATGACGCGCAACAGCTGCACGGCGCCCTGGTCGAACATCCTGAACGTCTCGCTCCGCCAGGCGATCCCGACGCTCGGCCGCCAGCGAGTCACGGTGGGCCTCGACATCTTCAACTTCCTCAACCTGCTCAACAAGGAGTGGGGCGAGCTGCGCGAGAACGACCTCCTCGGCCCGGTCACGCTGCTCACCTACGCCGGCAAGGTGCAGGCGCCGGCCGGCCAGCCGCCGACCACGTTCCGGAGCGGTGCCCAGAACCTGCACCGCTTCGACCTCAATATCCGGCGCTTCAACCAGAACCGCCTCGAGTCGAACTACCAGATGCAGCTGTGGGGGCGGTACAGCTTCTAGCAGGCATCCCTTTGAAAAGCAGAGCGCCCGGCCGACGACAGTCGGCCGGGCGCTCTGCTTTGCGGGTTGCTGTCTTGACGGCGTCGCGGACGGTCCGCGCCAGGTAGCGGGCACCGGGCACGACCAACCATCGCGACCAGTCGAATTCAGGGACCGGGCAACGGGGACCGGTCCCCGTTGCCGGGTCCCCGAGGCAGCCCGGAATCGCGGGATGATAGGCGCAGGTACCAGGTACCTGAGGCGGACCGGTCAAGACACCTATACCAGACCCGCCCCGAAGCCTAAAAGATCGTCAGGTTGATGTACCGCTTCGGATTCTTCTTGAAATCCGCCGTCACCGAGTCGAGCCGCGTGACGAGCGCCCGCACGTCGCGGTAGAGCAGGGTGTCGGTGAGCAGCTTGCCGGCGGTGCCCTCGCCGCTCTCGAGCTTGGCGAGCGTCGCGTTGAGCTTCCCCGTGGTCGTCCGCAGGCTGTCGGTGAGCGCGGCGACGTTGGCGCTGGCGATCTGGAAGTTGCGCACGGTGGAGTCCACCTGCGTCGAGTCGATCGCCGCCGCCGTGCGGCGGAGCTGGGTCATCGTCGCCGACAGCTGGCGCGACTGCTCGCCGGCGATCTCGCTCAGCTGGGCGACGAGGCGGTTCGTGCGGGCCAGCGTCTCGCGCATGTCCTGGATCCCGCCCCCCTGCACGAGCTGGAGCTCGAACGCCTTGCTGACGTCCGAGATGCTGCGGCTCACCGTATCCACCCGCGACAGGAGCTGGTCGATCGAGACCGCCGACGGGCCGCTCGGCAGGGTGTCGTTCTGCTCGACGTAGACCGTGATCGGCCGCCGATAGTCGGGCGTGATGGCGATGGACTGGTCGCCGAACAGGCCGACCGCCTTCACCGACGCCGTCGAGCCGGCGGGGACCTTGAAGCCCTCGTTCACCTTGAGCGTCACGAGTAGCGTCCCGTTCTGCCGCAGCTCGACGTCGCCGACGTACCCGACCTTCGCCCCGGCGAGCAGCACCGGCTGCCCCTGCGTCAGCCCCGCCCCCCACGGCACGACGGTGTAGAGCGAATAGCCGGACGAGAGGCCGCCGCGGACCAGCCAGAGCGTTCCGAGGATGCCGATGACCGTGGCCGCGGTGAGCAGGATGCCCACCAGCACTTCGTCGCGTCGCTTCATTCGGGTCGTCTGGGCTGGCGTGGTGCGTGGCTCGCCGCCTGACGCGGCGCGCCCCCGGTCATGCCCCGGGCTGGACGAAGGGAGCGAGGAACGCGGCGATGAGCCCGTCGATGACGAGGATCGCCACCGACGCGATGACGACCGCCTTCGCCGTGGACCGCCCCACCCCCTCGGCGCCCGCCTCGGTGATGTAGCCCTCGTAGGAGCAGACGAGGGCGATCGCGCCGCCGAAGAAGACCGCCTTGATGAGGCTGTAGAGAATCTGGAACGGGACGAACGAGAGACGCAACCCGCTCAGGTAGTCCTGCGTCGTCACGTCGGTCGCCAGGACGAGCGTCAACCACGCCGACACGATCGCCATCGCGTTGGCGAGCAGCGTCAGCGCGGGGAGCATGACGAGGGCGGCGAGGAAGCGCGGCACGGCGAGGTACGCCACGGGGTCGAAGGCGAGCGTCTCCAGAGCGTCGATCTGCTCCGTGACGCGCATCGTCCCGATCTCGGCCGTCATCCGCGCCCCCACCCGCCCCGTGAGCACGAGCGCGGTGAGCAGGGGCCCCAGCTCGAGCACGATGCTGCCGCGAATGAGCAGGCCGAGCACGGAGAGCTGCACCCCGCCGAACAGCTGGTACCGCGCCTGAAACGCGGTGACCGCCCCGAGGAACCCGGCGACGATGAGCACGAGCGGCAGCGAGTCCACGCCGATCGTCCGCATCTGGCGGATCGTCTCCTTGGCGTACGTCGCCGGGTCCCCGAACGCCCGCCCGACGTCCCGCAGGAAGTACGCGTACTCGCCGACGCTGCCGAATATGTCGCGATAGCCGCGCGCGACGCGCCGGAAGAAGCGGATCGAGGCGCGCTGCGCGATCGGGAAAGTCTGGGTTTCCTGGTAGCCCGAGGTCATGACGGCGAGAGGAAGGGAGCAACCACCCCGGCACCCAAGGCCGGGTCCCCGGGCTGGCCCGGCATCGGTCGGTAGTCGTTCCTGGTACCGGGTACCTGACGCGGACCGGCCGCGATGTCGGTCCGCCCCGGGTACCGGGCACCGGGCACGACCACCCCTCCCGACCGGGCAACCTCAGGGACCCGGCATTGCAGATCGGGACTCACGTCCGCACGCGCGTCAGCAGATACAGCCCGACCACGCCGAACACGGCGTTCGGGATCCACGCCGCGAGATCGGGCTGGATCAGCCCCTTGCCGCCGATCGCCTTCGTGAGCTGGATCAGCATCAGGAAGACGACCGTCGTGCCGAGGCTGACGCCGACGCCGTAGGCCGCGCCGCCGCGCTGGGTGCTCGTGGCGAGCGGGGCGCCGAAGAGGGCGATGATGAGGCAGGTGATCGGGATCGCGATCTTGAGCGCGCGCTCCACCTTGAGCGTGTTGGCGTCGCCCCCCGAGCGCTCGAGGGCGTGAATGAAGCGCGACAGGTCGCGGTACCCCATCTCCTGCGGGCTTCGCGGCACCGCCATCAGCTCGGCCGGCAGCTCGCGCATCGCGTGGTCGTGGAGCGAGTCGAAGGCGATCGAGAGGTCCGGTCCGCTGTCCGAGATCACGTGCAGGGCGCCGCGCCGGATCGCCCAGCGATGCCGCTCGCCGTCCCAGATGGCGTTTGCGGCCGACAGGACGAGCGTCGGGTACTCGCGCGTCTTGTTACCCTTCCGCTCGATCTCGATCCCCTCCATCACGCCGCGCACGACGTTCAGCGAGCCGACCTTGTAGACGCGCCCTTCCTCGGCCGAGTAGGCGAAGTTGTAGCGCTCGCTGCCCTGCTTGTACTTGTTCTCCTGGAGCAGCTCGAGGCGCTTGGCGTTCGTGATCGGCACGACCTCGCCGAGCAGGAGCCCGAAGCCCGCCGCGACCACCGCGCCCACGTAGACGGGGAAGATGAGCCGGTAGAAGCTGATCCCCGACGCCTTCGCGGCCGTGATCTCGGAGTGGCGGGTAAACGCCCCGATCGAGAACACCGTCGCGAACAGCACCGCCGCCGGCAGGATCAAGAACATCGAGTCGGGCAGCCAGTAGAAGTAGCTCAGCGCCACGTCGGCCTGCGACAGGCCGCGGTTGAGGTACTTCTGCAGGTTGTCCGTCAGGTCGATGACGACGACCAGCACGGGGAAGCCGAGCGCCGTGATCACGAAGATCTTCCAGAACTCTGCGAAGACGTAGCGATCGAGCGGGCGGACGAATCGGAGGAGGGCCATGAGTGCGGGCTGCGATGTGGCGGGCGGTTGCTGGTTGCTTGTTACTCGTCACTGGTAGCCACTACCGGATGGTTCTCGTGTCGGGGCTGTTACAAGTAACCAGCAACCAGTGACCAGTGACCGCCCGGCGGGCCGTGGCTGGTATCGATGCCGTCTCTCACGCCCACCTCGCCCGCCGCTCGGCGCGGATCCCGACCCGGCGCAGTTGCTTCGCGGCCCACCCGCGCAGCGCCTCCACGAACTCGCCGGCGTCGCCGCCGCGGGCGGTGCTCCCCTCGCGTCCCATCCGCGCCATGAGCACGAGGCCGACGGCGGTGAAGAGGATGTTGGCGGCCCACATCGCGAGGAAGGGGGGGAGCATGTCGCGGTCGGCGAGCGCCTCGCCGGCGATCAGCCCCACGTAATAGAGCGCGAAGACGCCGAGGCTGACGCCGATCGTGAGGCCCACGCCGCCGCGCGGGAAGCGGAGCGCGATCGGAGCGCCGAGCAGCACGAAGACGACGCAGGCGACGGAGAGCGCGAACTTCTTCTGGATCTCGACCTGGAAGGAGTCCATCGTCTGCTCGCCGTCCTCGACCCGCTGGCGCGCCGAGCCGATCTGGGTGGCGACGAGCGCCGGCTCGAGGGGGACGGTGGCCACGGCCACCCGCCCGGGCGCCGGCACCGGCGTGGGGGTCGGCGCGGCGGCGGCCGGGCGCGCGGGCGCCTGCGCCGCCGCGGTGGCCGCTCGCAGCGGGCGGCCGGGGAGCATCCCCGCGACCTGTCCGGGGACGCTAGGCGGTGTCGCCGCGGAGTCCGCGCCGCCCTCACCGTCCTCGCCACCGCCGAAGTCGAGCGCCGCGAGCACCCCGCAGTAGCCGCGGGCGAGCGAGAAGTGGTGGTCGTCGGCGCGCGCCGTGTCCCCTGCCGTCGTCAGCGCGCCCGACCGCGGGATGGCCCCCGGCACGCCCGTCGCCGCCTGCCGCGCCGCGGCGACGAGGAGAGCCTCGAGCTCGCGCTGCGCGGCGTCGCGCTCGGTGGAGGCGCGGGCGACCTGCCGCTGCATCTCGCAGATGGACATCTCGCGGTCGCCC
>Ga0307412_10002430_pt1 | contig 10359 bp, 11 predicted proteins | sample DK1Cmetagenome_3_FD_203823 | JGI IMG/M metagenome (GOLD analysis project Ga0307412, IMG submission 203823) | Maize rhizosphere microbial communities from greenhouse at UC Davis, California, United States - DK15-C-1 | ecosystem: Host-associated > Plants > Roots > Rhizosphere > Soil | place: USA...
GCCGGCGGGTGCAGCGGGCGCGCCGCCCTGCCCCCGCGCCACCATGGTCCCCGCACCGGCGAGCGCGAGCACCGCGAGGGCGCCAAATACGGTTTTGGGACGGCGAAACTGCATGCGGGCGCCCTTTTGGCGAACCGGGCGTGGAAATCCAAGCGCGTTGTGGCTAGGGCGTCGCCCATGAGCGAGACCAAGGCGGGCGACGGCCCTTACACCTATGCCCAGGCGGGCGTTTCGATTGCGGCGGGCAACGCGCTGGTGCGCGCGATCGGCCCGCTTGCCCGGTCCACCCGGCGCGCCGGTGCGGATGCCGATCTCGGCGGCTTCGGCGGGATCTTCGATCTGAAGGCGGCCGGCTTCACCGATCCGCTGCTGGTCGCGGCGAATGACGGCGTCGGCACCAAGCTGAAGCTGGCGATCGAGCACAACCATCACGACGGCGTCGGCATCGACCTCGTCGCGATGTGCGCCAACGATCTGATCGTCCAAGGCGCCGAGCCGCTGTTTTTCCTCGATTATTATGCGAGCGGCAAGCTCGACAACGCGGTTGCCGAGCGCGTGATCGCCTCCATTGCCGAGGGCTGCCGCCAGGCCGGCTGCGCGTTGATCGGCGGCGAGACCGCCGAGATGCCTGGCATGTATGCGCCAGGCGATTATGATCTGGCGGGCTTCTGCGTCGGCGCGGTCGAGCGCGACCAGCTGCTCGACGGCAAGAAGATCGCGCCCGGCGACGTGGTACTCGGCCTCGCCTCGAACGGCGTCCATTCGAACGGCTTCTCGCTGGTGCGGCGACTCGCGGCGGACCGGGGCTGGAAACTCGATCGCCCGGCGCTGTTCGACCAGGAGCGGCTGCTGATCGACGCGCTGATGGCGCCGACTCGCATCTATGTCGCGAGCCTGCTCCCCGAATTGCGCAAGGGTACGATCCACGGCCTCGCCCACATCACCGGCGGCGGCCTGCTCGAAAACGTCCCGCGCGTGCTGCCGGAAGGCACCCATGCCCGCATCGACGCGGACGCCTGGCCGCAATCGCGGCTGATGGCGTTCCTGCAGGCCCAGGGCAATATCGAGCCCGAAGAGATGGCGCGCACCTTCAACTGCGGCATCGGCATGGTCGCGGTGGTCGCCGCCGACCAGGCAGAAGCGGTTTCGGCGGCACTGACCGCAACCGGCGAGACGGTGTTCGCCATCGGCAGCATCGAAGCCGGCGAGCGCGGCTGCACCGTGTTCGGCGCGGACGAGACCTGGAGCGCCCGTGGGGCATGGAGCGCCACGCACCATGGCTGAGGCGTCCGTCAGCGCCTCCAGCAAGAAGCGACTCGGCATCCTGATCTCCGGCCGCGGCTCCAACATGGCCGCGCTGGTCGAGGCCGCGGCCGCGCCGGATTGCCCCTACGCGGTGGCGCTCGTCGCCAGCGACAAGCCGGAAGCGGCGGGGCTCGCCTGGGCTGCCGAGCGCGGCGTGGCGACCTTCGCCCAGTCCCCCAAGGGCATGCCAAAGGCCGAATACGAAGCCAGGATCGACGCGGCGCTGCGCGAGGCGGGCGTCGAGGCGATCGCGCTCGCCGGCTATATGCGGCTGCTGTCGGACGATTTCGTCGCGCGCTGGCGCGGTCGGATCGTCAACATCCACCCCTCGCTGCTGCCCAAGTACAAGGGCCTCGACACCCACGCCCGCGCCATCGCCGCTGGCGATGCGGAGGCCGGCGCCTCGGTGCACCTCGTTACCGAGGAACTCGATGGCGGCGACGTGCTCGGCCAGGCGCGCGTCGCGATCCTGCCGGGCGACACCGCGGACGAACTGGCGGCGCGCGTTCTCGCCGAGGAACACCGGCTGTATCCGAAAACGCTCGCGGAATGGCTGCGCGGCTGAATATCGCGGATATTTGCCGCAGATACAGCGTTCTCCGCTGTTCATAAACGAACAGGGAAGCGACCAAAATGCCCAAGGACTCGGCGCTCACGCCGGAGGTGGAAGGCGGCATCGCCACCGCCGAGCTCGGTCTCGTGCTGCTCGACGGCCCCAATGGCGTCGCGGTAGCGATGACGCCCGAGGCCGCCGAAGCCACCGGCCGCAGCCTGCTCGCCGCGGCCGAAGCCGCCGCCGGCCAGCGCGAGCGGGGTGAAACGGGTTATTAGACTTGTGCAACTACCCTGCCGACGCCGATAAGGGGCGCGGATGATCAAGGTCGCCAGCTACAATATGCGGAAGTCGATCGGCACCGACCGACGACGCCGCCCGGAGAGGACGCTCGAGGTACTCCTTGAGGTCGACGCCGATGTGATCGCCTTGCAGGAGGCCGATCGCCGCTTCGGCGCGCGCGAAGCCGTGCTCACCCAGAATCTGCTCGCCGAACACAGCCCGTGGAAGCCGGTGCAGTTCGGCATGCGGGCGCGATCGATGGGCTGGCACGGCAATGCGCTGCTGGTCCGCAAGGAGGCGGAGATCCTCGGCTGCGAGGCGCTGCATCTCCCCACGCTCGAACCGCGCGGCGCGGTGATGGCGGACCTGCGGATCAACGGGCAGCCGCTGCGCGTGATCGGCATGCATCTCGATCTGTCAGGCCTGTGGCGCCGGCGACAGGCGCACGCGATCCTCACGCACCTCGCCGCCTGCGCATCGTCGATGCCGACCGTGATGATGGGCGACCTCAACGAATGGAGCGCGCATGGCGGCTGCCTGCGCGACTTCGCCCAGCATTTTGCCTTCGCCGCCACCGGCAAGAGCTTCCATGCCCGTCGCCCGATGGCGCGACTCGACCGGATCATGGCCTCCCCCGAGCTGGAGATCGGCGACTGCGGCGTGCACCAGAGCATGGCCGCACGCACCGCCTCCGATCACCTGCCCGTCTGGGCGGAGGTGCGGCACCGTTGATGCAGGAAGCCCAGGAAAAGGAACTGCGGCTGGCGCTGGTCTGCTATGGCGGGATCAGCCTCGCGGTCTACATGCACGGCATCACCAAGGAGGTGTGGAACCTCGCCCGCGCGAGCTGTGCCGAGCGGGATGGCGCCACGCTCGCCAGCGTCTATCGCGACCTGATCGAGGATATCCGCGAACGAAGCGGCCTCAACCTGCGGGTGATGGTGGATATTCTGTCGGGCGCGAGTGCCGGTGGAATCAACGCGGTGTTCCTCGCCCAGGCGATCGCCACCGGCCAGTCGCTCGATCCGCTCACCGCCATGTGGCTCGATCATGCCGATATCGAGGCGCTGCTTGCCCCCAGCCAGGGCCCGTCGCACCGCTTCGCGAAGGTATGGGCAAAGCCGATCGCGTGGATGCTCTCCAACCGCTCGCACCGCATCGACGAGACGGTGGAGCCGGGCGCCCGCGCCGAGGTGCGCGAAAAACTGGAACGCTTCGTCCGCTCGCGCTGGTTCGAACCGCCTTTTGGCGGCGAGCAACTGCTCAACACCCTGCTCAACGCCTTCGATGCCATGGCGAAGGGTCCGGCCGAGCGCCGGCTGCTGCCCGCCGGCCAGCCGCTCGACCTCTTCGTCACCGCCACCGATTTCCGCGGCCATTCCGAGACGCTGCGGCTGAATTCGCCACCGGAAGTGGTGGAGACCGAACATCGCCTGGTGTTCAGCTTCAGCGACCACGGGCGCGGTGCCGGCGTGGCCCACCCCGCCGCTCTCGCCTTCGCGGCCCGCGCCACCTCCAGCTTCCCGGGTGCCTTCCCGCCGCTGATGGTCGGCGAGATCGACAAGGTGCTCGCCGATCGCGGCGAACACTGGCCGGACCGGGACGCGTTCCTCAAACGCGCGCTGCCCGAGCAATGGGCGGAGAACCGCGCCGAAAAAGCCGTGCTGATCGATGGATCGGTCCTGGCCAACGCGCCATTCGGCCCGGCGATGGAGGCGCTGCGCGAGCGCCCTGCCCGCCGCCAGGTCGATCGCCGCTTCGTGTTCCTCGACCCCACGCCGGACATGCGGTTCGATTTCTACGGCCCGCGCCGGGAGCGCCCGGGCTTCTTCTCCACGATCGTCGGCGCACTCTCCGAACTGCCGCGCAAGCAGCCGATCCGCGACAATCTCGATGCGATCGCCGCGCGCTCGGACCGGATCGAACGGATGCTCGCCATCATCGCCGAAATCCGCGCCGAGGTGGAAGCGCAGGTCGAATCGCTGTTCGGCTACACGCTGTGGCTCGATTATCCGACGCCCAAGCGACTCGCCGCGTGGCGCAAGCGCGCGCAGGTCGCCGCGGCGGCCAAGGCGGGCTATGGTCACACCGCCTATGCCTTGCTGAAGGTGGACGGTGCGATCGATCGTACCGCGCGCCTCTTCCAGTCCTTCGGCGAACGACAGGACGGGCAGCGGCTGCGCGCGCTCGGCCGCCAGCTGCGGGATACGGTGCGGGCGCGGGGTGCCGACCGATTCGGCGCATCGCTACCCGGCGGCGCCTCGCCGGAAGCGCTCGATTTCCTGCGCGGCCATGATCTGGGCTTCCGCATCCGCCGGTTGCGCCTGCTCGCCCGGCGGCTGGCCGAACTGGAGCAATCGGCCCCGCGCGGGGTGATGCGGCCGATGCGCGACGCCATCTACGGCGCGCTCGCCGCCTATCTGGAGCTGAAGCGTTCCGACACCTTCGCCGACCTGCGCGACCAGATGACCGGCGATACCGCGGCCATGCTCGATGTGCTGGCCGCGCGGATGCAGCTCCGCATACTCGATCGCCAGACTGACGAGGCGCTCTCCGCCGGCTTCAGCGCGCTGTCGAAGGATTTGCGGCGCCCGATGCTGCTCGCCTATCTCGGCTTCCCGTTCTTCGACATCGCAACGCTGCCGCTGCTCCAGGGCGAAGGCATGGACGAGTTCGATCCGATCCGGGTCGACCGCATCTCGCCCGAGGATGCCCGCGCGATCCGCACCGGCGGCGTGGCTGCGATGCTGAAGGGCAACCAGTTCAACAATTTCGGCGCCTTTTTCAGCCGCGCCTATCGCGAGAACGACTATCTCTGGGGCCGCCTGAACGGCGCCGACCGGCTGATCGACATCGTCCTCTCGACGCTCGATGCCGAGTCCCGCCCGGATGCCGAGCATGTCGCCGCGCTCAAGCGCCGCGCTTTCCACGCGATCCTCGACGAGGAAGAACCGCGCCTCGCGGCCATCCCGAACCTGATCGCGGAGCTTCGCGGGGAAATCGGCGGAGCCTTGGCAAGCGGCCATGCTCGGGCCTAGAAGGCGCACAGGGTTTTCCAGGAAGGGAGCGGAATGCGGTTTCTGAAGGTGCTGTTGTGGCTCCTGCTCGGCGGCGTGATTGCCGGGTTCGTGATCTACAATGGCGATCAACGCGTGAGCATCCAGCTCTGGGCGGGCATGGTCGCCGATATCAGCCTGCCGCTGCTGCTCATCGTCGTGTTCCTGGCCGGCTTCCTGCCGATGCTGATCGCCTATCAGACGCTGCGCTGGCGGATGCGGCAGCGCTTCACCGGGCTGGAGCGGGCGCTGGCCGATCTGCGATCGATCCCCGCCACGCCCACGCCGCGTTTCGATCCGGTTGCCGAAATCGCGAGCGAGGAGCCGCGGGTATGAGCGGCCGCATCTACGTCGCGCTCGACACGCCCGAGCTGGAAAAGGCCAAGGCGCTCGCCCAGAAGGTCCGCCACCATGTCGGCGGGATCAAGCTGGGTCTCGAATTCTTCATGGCGAACGGCCGCCACGGCGTGCACGAAATGGCCGAGATCGGCCTGCCGATCTTCCTCGACCTCAAGTTCCACGACATTCCGAATACCGTCGCCAAGGCGATCCAGGCGCTGCGCCCGCTCAACCCGGCGATCCTCACCGTCCACGCCGCCGGCGGCCGGGCGATGCTGGAGGACGCCAAGGCGGCAGCGCCCGAGGGTACCAAGGTCGTCGCGGTGACGATGCTGACCAGCCTCGACGGCAGCGACATGACCGCAATCGGCCTCAAGCCCGATCCGCACGAGCAGGTGATGCGGCTCGCCGAACTCGCCCGCTCGGCCGGCGTCGACGGCATTGTCTGCTCGGGCGAGGAAGTGAAGGCGGCGCATGCGGTGTGGAAGGACGGCTTTTTCGTCGTCCCCGGCGTGCGCCCGGCGGATGCCAGCGTCGGCGATCAGAAGCGGGTGGTGACCCCGCGCAGCGCCGTGGATGGCGGCGCCTCGATCCTGGTGATCGGCCGACCGATCACCCAGGCCGCCGATCCGGATCAGGCCGCCCGCGCGATCGCCGCGACACTCTGATAGGCTACAGGCTCCCCCGCCCCGTGCGGCGGGAGCCTTCGGATCGACCATGAACCTGACCATCCGCCCTGCCACGCTGGCCGATCTGCCGGCGATCCACCCGGTGATCGAACGCGCCTATCGCGGCGAGACCGCCCGCCAGGGCTGGACGCACGAGGCGGACCTGATCCAGGGACCGCGCACGGACCTCGCGACGCTGACCGCGATCGTCGAGCACCCGCGCCAGGCGCTGCTGATCGCCTGGGAAGACGGTATCCCCGTCGGCTGCGTCAACGTCGCGGATCATGGTGGTGCGACAGGCTATCTGGGCCTGCTCTGCATCGAACCGCTGCGCCAGGCAGGCGGGCTTGGCCGCCAGCTGATCGCCGCCGCCGAAGCGCACGCTCGCGACGCGTTCGGCTGCGCCCGCATCGAGATGACGGTGATCGAAGCGCGTCGCAAGCTGATCGAATATTATCTCCGCCGCGGCTATGCTGAGACCGGCGAGCGCCGCGATTTCCCGATCCCGCTCGATCCCCCGCTGTTCATGACGGTGCTGGCCAAGCCGCTAGCGTGAAGCCACTCGGCGCTCAGTGCCGCCACTGCATAACGATGGTGCCGCGGGCGTCCAACGGCTCGCCGTGATCGCCGACCGGCGGCCGAAACCGCGCACGTTGTGCCAGCAGCAGGCAGGTGCGACGGCTGGTTTCCGCATTTCCCTTCGCGGTGAACCCGCAATTGGTCAATTGTCCTTGCTTGCCGATATCGAACACCAGCTCGGCATCGGTGTCGCCGCGGCCTTGGGTTACCCACGCATAGTCATTATCGGTTATCCATTCGCCGGGACTTCCGACTGGCATCGCCCCTCCGAATGGGCTCGTTACATTGACGCCGCCAGTGGTCGGCAACCAACGCACGGTCAGTTCGCCCTCGCTCTCGACGGGCGTACCAGCAACATCATGTGCGGGCATATAGCGTGCCCGCTCCTCAACACGCTGACAGGCGACACGAACGAGCAGCGCAGGCGCTGTCGCGAACACGGACTTGCACTTCTCCACACGGCCAGAGGCGACGATTCGGAACCGCAAGGTCACGAGGCCGCCCTGCTGCTTGGTGATCGCTTCGGCTGGATAGTCCGAGGGCAAAATCCACGCCGAAACGGGTTCGATCGACCGTTGAGCATGGGCGGAGCCGCTTACGAACACCACCGCCAGCGCGACACATGAAGCCATCTTATGCATCGGAATCCCCCTTGAGGTGGCTTGTACCCGTGTCGAAATGCGTGGACTAGGCCATCCATGCCCGCGACCGCCAAAATCTGTGGCCTGTCCACGCCCGAGACGCTCGACGCCGCCATTGCCGGCGGGGCGAGCCATGTCGGCTTCGTCTTCTTCCCTCCCAGCCCGCGCCACCTGAGCTTCGAGAAGGCCCAAGGGCTCGCCGCCCGGGTGCCCGACCAGGTCGCCCGCGTCGGCGTGTTCGTCGATCCCGATGACGGCCTGCTCGATGCCGCGATCGCCGCCGGAAGGCTCGACGTGATCCAGCTCCACAAGGTCACGCCCGAACGCGCCGCCGCGGTGAAGGCGCGCACCGGCCGTGAGACCTGGGCCGCGCTGGCGGTAAAGACCCGCGCCGATCTCGTCCCCGCCGCCGGTTTCCGCGGCGCGGCCGACCGGCTGCTCTATGACGCCAAGGCCCCCGAAGGCGCCAAGGTGCCCGGCGGCACCGGGCTGCGCTTCGACTGGAACCTGCTCGACGGTTTCGCCCATCCCCTGCCCTGGATCCTGTCCGGCGGGCTCGATGCAGGCAATGTCGGCGAGGCAGTCCGGGTGACCGGTGCGGTGCTGGTGGATGTCTCTTCGGGCATTGAGGCAGCTCCGGGCGTCAAGGATGTGGACAAGATCGCCGCTTTCCTTAAAGCCGTGGCCCGATCATGAGCACACCCAACTCCTTCCGCGCCCAGCCCGACGAACGCGGGCATTTCGGCCAGTTCGGCGGACGCTTCGTCGCCGAGACGCTGATGCCGCTGGTTCTCGACCTGGAGCGCGAATACACCGCCGCCAAGGCCGACCCCGCCTTCCAGGCCCAGTTCGACGACCTGCTCGAACATTATGTCGGCCGCCCCAGCCCGCTTTATTATGCCGAGCGGCTGACCGAGGCGCTGCGCGAGAGCGCGCCCGAGGGTATGGGCGCCGAGGTCTGGTTCAAGCGCGACGAGCTCAACCACACCGGCGCGCACAAGATCAACAACTGCATCGGCCAGATCCTGCTGGCGATGCGGATGGGCAAGACGCGGATCATCGCCGAGACCGGCGCGGGCCAGCACGGCGTGGCGACCGCCACCGTCTGCGCGCGCTTCGGCCTGCCCTGCGTCATCTACATGGGCGCGACCGACGTGGCGCGGCAGCAGCCCAACGTGTTCCGCATGAAGCTGCTCGGCGCCGAAGTGGTGCCGGTCACCAGCGGCGCGGCGACGCTCAAGGACGCGATGAACGAGGGCCTGCGCGACTGGGTCGCCAACGTCCACGACACCTTCTACATCATCGGCACCGCCGCCGGCCCGCACCCCTATCCGGAGCTGGTCCGCGACTTCCAGTCGGTGATCGGCCGCGAGGCGCGCGAGCAGATGCTCAAGCGCACCGGCAAGCTGCCCGACCTGCTGGTGGCCGCGATCGGCGGCGGATCGAACGCGATCGGCCTGTTCCATCCTTTCCTCGACGATGCCAGCGTCCAGATGCTGGGCGTCGAGGCGGCGGGCGAAGGGCTGGAGAAGCGCCACGCCGCCAGCCTCGCCGGCGGCTCGCCGGGGATTCTCCACGGAAACCGCACCTATCTGCTGCAGGACGAGGACGGCCAGATCACCGAGGCGCACTCGATCTCGGCCGGTCTCGACTATCCGGGCATTGGCCCGGAGCACGCCTGGCTGCGCGACATCGGCCGCGTCGACTATACTGCGGTGACCGACCGCGAGGCGCTCGACGCCTTCCAGCTGCTCTGCCGCACCGAGGGCATCATCCCCGCGCTCGAGCCCAGCCACGCCATCGCGGCGGTGGCCAAGATCGCGCGCACCATGCCGCGCGACAAGGTGATCCTCGCCAATCTCTGCGGCCGGGGCGACAAGGACATCTTCACCGTCGCCGACGCGCTGGGGGTGGCGATATGACCCGCCTCGCCAACGCCTTTGCCCGCGCCGCCGAGGAAGGCCGCGCCGCGCTGGTGACCTTCGTCACCGCCGGCGATCCGACGGCCGGTGCCACCGGCGCGATCCTCGACGCGCTCGTCGCGGGCGGCACGGATGTGATCGAGCTCGGCATGCCGTTCACCGATCCGATGGCCGACGGCCCGGCGATCCAGGCGGCGAACCTGCGCAGCCTCGCCGCTGGCACCACCACCGCCGATGTGCTCGCCATCGCCACCGCGTTCCGCGCGCGCCACCCGGAGGTGCCGCTGGTGCTGATGGGCTATGCCAATCCGATGACGCGGCGCGGGCCGGAATGGTTTGCCAATGCGGCATCCGCAGCGGGCGTCGACGGCGTAATCTGCGTCGACATTCCGGCCGAGGAAGACGATTCGCTGGGCGAATCGCTGCGCGCTGCCGGCATCGGCAATGTCCGGCTCGCCACGCCAACCACCGATGCGGCACGGCTGCCGGCGGTGCTGGAAGGCGCGTCGGGCTTTCTCTATTATGTCTCGGTTGCCGGGATCACCGGGCTGCAACAGGCCGTGCAGGGCTCGATCGAAGCCGCCGTCGCACGGCTCAAGGCGTCCACCGACCTGCCGATCGCCGTGGGCTTCGGCGTCCGCACCCCCGAACAGGCGGCGGCGATCGGCCGCGTCGCTGACGGCGTGGTCGTCGGCTCGGCGATCGTCGAGCTGGTCGGCCGCCACGGCGCGGATGCGGCGGAGCCCGTTCGCGCCTATATCGATACGCTCAAGACGGCGCTGGTCGCCGCACGCAAGGAAATCGCATGAGCTGGATTTCGCGCGTTCGTAACGCGCTCGCCTATGTCACCACCCGCGGCGAAGAGAGCCCGGACCATCTCTGGCACAAGTGCAAGGGATGCGGTCAGATGGTGTTCCTCAAGGAATTCGAGGACAATCTGCACGTCTGCCCGCACTGCGACTATCACGATCGCATCGGCCCGACGCAGCGCTTCGAGCAGCTGTTCGACGCGGG
>Ga0307412_10002431_pt1 | contig 10355 bp, 6 predicted proteins | sample DK1Cmetagenome_3_FD_203823 | JGI IMG/M metagenome (GOLD analysis project Ga0307412, IMG submission 203823) | Maize rhizosphere microbial communities from greenhouse at UC Davis, California, United States - DK15-C-1 | ecosystem: Host-associated > Plants > Roots > Rhizosphere > Soil | place: USA...
CCGCAGTGTCCGGGACGCCGAGCGTGCAGCGGTTTGCCAGTTTCCGCCGGCTTGTCGAGCAGAACCATGCTGTCTGGCATCGGGTGTCCGACTATGCGGCGGCTTTGGCATGCACCGAGAAGAGCCTGACAAGAGCTGCCTTGGAGGCGACCGGCCAGAGCGCCAAGAGTGTCATAACGGCCCGTATCGCCCTCGAGGCGAAACGGCTCCTGGTCCATACCGACAGACCGATCTACCTCATCGGGGAGGGCCTCGGCTTCGAGGAAGCGACCAACTTCGCCAAGTTCTTCAAGCGAGAGGCGGGTTTCACCCCGATCGGATTTCGTCGGCAATACAAGGGCTAGCCAGCCGCCATAGGCGGCGGCTTTCTCCCTGTGAGCGTTCAACTTCGAATTACCGGAACCATGAGCCTCCGCGCCGAGCCGAGCCGAGCCGAGCCGGACCGCCCGATCAGTCAGTAGGTGTAGGTCAGGTCCACGCCCCACATTCTGGGTTCGGTGATATTCACGAACGGCGTGCCCAGGGTCGTGGCTGTGATGTTGTTGACCCCGGTCACATACTGGTTGTCGAACAGATTGTTGACGTAGAAGCCGAGTTGATAGCGTTCGCTCGGGGTACGCCAGTAGAGGCGCAGGTCCGTTCGGTTCTGGGCCTCGGACGGATCGAACCAGGGCGTTTGCACGCACGAACCCTGGCCCGTCGAGGTGGCGTTGCACCGACCCTCGCCGCGATAGGCGTGGATCAGCTGCATGTCCAACGAGCCCAGGTCGGCCAGGTCGTGGCGCCAGGAGACGCCCGCCGCGGCCGACCACAGCGGCTCGCCCGTGGGCTGCCCCGAAAGATCCCCGGCGCCGGTCACCTTCCGCTTGTAGGTCGCGTCGATGTACTGGGCGTTGACGAACAGGCTCAGCCCCTCGGCAGGCTCCAGGTCCAGCTGCATGTCGAGGCCCCAGGCCTCGTCGTCGCTGGTCTCGATCAGGTATTGCGGCACAGTGGATCCCGCCGGCGTGACCAGACGGATCGATTGCTTGCCGTCGTAGTCATACTGGAAGGCCGAGATGTTGAAGCGGGCATTGGGGCCAAGGTCGCTTTTCAGTCCGATCTCGAAGTTCTGGACGTCTTCGTTGTCGAAGCGCGAGGCGACCTCGACGCTGTTGAAGCCGCCGGCCTTGTAGCCCTTGGCGTAGGAGAAGAAGACCATCGCGCTGTCGGTCAACTGATAGTCGGCGACGAAGCGCGGACTCAGATCCTCCCACGAATCCGACAACTCGCACGTCACGCCTTCCTGGACCGTGACGCCGTTGTCGCACGGCACGCCGGCCAGGCCAGACAGATCGAAGACATAGTCGGCGTACAGGTAGTTGAGGGCCGGCCCCATAAAGGTGCTCAGCACGAAGTTGATGGTCGGATCGTTGAGCACCGCGTCCAGTTCGGGCGCGACGCGCGGGCCGTTCCGCCACTGGAAGGTTTTCTCATCACGCGTATAGCGCAGGCCGAACGTCAGGTTCAGGCGATCGGTGGCGGTCCAGATTACGTCGGCAAAGAGGGCGGTCGCCTCGAAATCACCCTCATTGATCATGTCCTCCTGCCAGCCGTAGCCGAGGGTGCTGGCCGGGATACTGGCTCCCGCCAGGATCATGTCGGCGAGCGAGAACAGCGGAGCGCCGGCCGCGTTGGTCAGGATCGTGTTGATACTGTCGGTGGTGGCGTAGGTGTCGCTGCGCTGTTCGGCATGCTCGGTGTAGTAGCTGGCACCGGCGATCCAGTTGAACGCGCCCCATTGGCCGTCGAAGCGGAATTCCTGATACCAGGACCGGTTCTTTTCCCGGTTGTTGGTGTCGAAATACAAGTCCGGACGATTGGTGCCGTCCTCGTCCTCGCGGTTCTCGGTGACGAAATATCGGCCCGAGGTCAGGGAGGTGAAATCGATGTCGCCGAAGGCGTGGGTGATGGTCAGCACGCCCTCGTCGAGGCGGCGCGTTTCGTGGTTGTCGATGACGTCGTTGAGGACGCGTTCGTCGAACGGATTGGTGTAGGTCGCGGGATCGGGCGGGAAGGGGGGCAGGCCCGGCGCCGCGGGGAGGGGGGCGACGCCGATCGCCGGACGCGCGTCCTGGTCGATTTCGTCATGGGTCCAGCTCAGGATCATCCGGGTCTGGGGCGCAACGTCCCAGCGCAGGGCCGCCCGGGCCGCCCAGTTGTCCTCTCGGTCATAGTCCACGCCGGTGGCGGCGTCGGTCAGCCAGCCGTCGCGACGGTTCACCAGTGCATTGATCCGCAGGGCCATGTCGTCGTTGATCGGCAGATTGATCAGGCCTTCGATGCGACGCTTGTCATACTCGCCGAGCCGGACGCCCAGCCGGGCCTCGAAGTGATCGCTGGGCCTGTTGGTCGTGATGGACACGGCCCCCGCGGCGCTGTTGCGGCCGAACAGGGTGCCCTGCGGGCCCTTCAGCACCTCGATTCGCGCGACATCGCTGAACGCCAGTAGGCCGGCGCCCGATCGGGCCGCATAGACTCCGTCGACATAGACGCCGACCGCCGGGTCGGTGCCGACGCCGAAGTCCGATGTTGAGACCCCGCGAATACTGTAGCGGGCCTGCGTCGGGCTGCTGTTCGAGACCGACAGGCCGGGCACGAATGCGGAAATGTCGCCCATATCGTCCGCCGCCAGCGCCTCCAACTTCTCCGAGGTGACCACGCTGATCGTGATCGGCACCTCCTGAAGGCTTTGCTCGCGCCTTTGGGCGGTCACGATGACGTCGCCCAGAGACGTCGCCTCCTGCGGTGTCGCCTCCTGCGCCCAGGCCAGTTCGGGCGCCGTCAGCGCACCCAGAGCCACGCCGGCGGCCAGCGCCGCTTTCAGACGGAATTCCCTCTTGATCATGACAGCCCCTCCCAATTCCCTGACTTCACGAAACAGAATATTATTCCGTTTGACAAGGGCCTATGCCACCTAGGTGGCTTACAGTGGCGTCAGGTCGTGATAGACGCCCTGCGGAATTGGACAGGGAGGATGACGCCAGTGGGCCTGCCCGCGCCGCAAGAGACCCCCACGCTAGAACGGCGAACGGCGCCGATGCAGCAACGTGCGCGCGACCGGATAGACCGTGTTCTGGCGGCGACCGTGTCCCTGCTGGCCACCACCTCCGTAGATACGATCACCACCAGCACCATCGCTGCCGAGGCCAATGTGCCGGTCAGCTCGATCTATCGCTATTTCCCGAACGTCTTCGCCATCTACAAGGAGCTGTTCGAAACGCGGGTGGCGCAGCTCCATATCCGCATCGCCGACATCCTTGAGAATCCCCGGTTCACGTCCTGGCGCGAGCGCCATCTGGAGGTGATGCTGGTCCTGCGAAGAACGTTGAATGAGGATCCGGCCTACCGGCCGCTGTTCCACCTGATGCTGACGACCCGCGAACTGCGGATCGTCAAGGAACACGCCAATGCGCAGATCGCGGCCTATCTGGCGGCGCGCTGGGAGCGGGGGCTCGACGGCTTCCACGGCGGCGCCCCACTGGCCGTCGCGCGGATGGCCACGGAGATCTTCACCTCGTTCGAAACCCTGACCAGCGGCGAGGCGCAGTCGGACTGGACCGACCGTCTGTTCGCGGAGGCCACGGTGGCGCTGGAGCGGTATCTGTCGGTCTATCTGGAAGACGAGAGCGAAATCGGCTGAGTTGGCCGCAGTCCAACTCTGCTCAGATTTCGCTCCAGTTTGATGCTGGACCATGTTTTGGATTCAGGTCGAGGCAACCTGAAGCAAAAATGGTCTAGGCCGGCGCCTGAGGCGGCGTCAGGCCATGCGCCGCAGAAGCGCCAGCTTGGCCTTGCTGAAGGGCGGATAGCGAATGCTGGCGTCCAGGGCGAAACTCCGCCGCAGGACGGCGCGCCGATGGCTGAAGGTCTCGAAACTGTACCGCCCGTGATAGGCGCCCATGCCGCTGGCCCCGACGCCGCCGAACGGCAGGTTCGGGTTGGCCATGAAGACCACGGTGTCGTTGATCGTCGCCGAGCCTGATCGTGTCGAGGCGATGATCCGGTCGGCGGTCGCCGTGTCCCGGGTGAAGGCGTAGAGCGCGAGGGCCGGCGACCGGGCGTTGATGGCCGCCAGGGGCGTATCGAGCGTCTCGTAGGGGAGAACGGGCAGGATGGGCCCGAAGATTTCCTCGGCCATCACCGCCGCATCGGCCGGGACCTCGGTCAGGATCGTGGGCGCGACATAGCAGGCGTCGACGTCGGCCTCGCCGCCCGTGACGGCGCGACCGTCGGTCAGCAGGGCCTGCAGGCGTGCGGCGTGGCGCCGGTTGACGATGCGCCCGAAGTCCGGGCTCTGCTTCGGGTCGCGACCGAACATGACCGTCACCGCCCGCTTTAGCTCCTCCAGCAGCCGGGCCTCGACCGAGGCGGCGACATAGACGTGATCCGGCGCCACGCAGACCTGGCCGGCGTTGAGGAAACGGCCCCAGACGATACGCCTGGCCGCGACCGCCAGGTCGGCGGTCTCGTCGACGATGCAGGGATTCTGACCACCGAGTTCAAGCACGACTGGCGTCAGATGTCGGGCCGCGGCGGCCATCACGACCCGGCCCACTTTTTCTCCGCCCGTGTAGAAGATGAGGTCGAACCGCTGGGCCAGCAGGGCGGTCGAGACGTCCGCATCTCCCTCGATCACCGCGAAGGCGCGCGGGTCCAGGTAGCGTTCCACCAGCCGCTTCAGCAGCGCCGACGACTGGGCCGCCAGTTCCGAGGGCTTGATGACGGCGCAATTGCCCGCGGCGATCGCCCCGACCAGCGGCGCCAGCACCAGCTGGAAGGGATAGTTCCATGCGCCGATGATCAGGGTCACGCCGTAGGGCGCGGCTTCGATGACGCTCTTGCCCGGCTGGAGTGCGATCGGCGACGCGGTCCGCTGCGGCCGGCTCCAGCGGCGCAGATGTTTTCGCGCGTGCGCCGCTTCCTTGCGGACGAAATCGATCTCGGCCGTGCAGGCCTCGCCAAAGGGCTTGCCCAGGTCGGCCTTCAGGGTCTCGGCGATCGCGGCTTCGTTCTCGACCATCATGCGTTCGAGCGCAGCGAGCTGGCCTTGGCGCCAGGCCAGGTCGCGCGTCAGACCGCTATTGAAAGTGGTGCGCAGGGTCTGGACGACTGCGGCGACATCGGCCGCGGCTTCGTCCGTCGGCGTCGTCTTTTCAGGGGGCCGAACAGTTTCTACCGGCATGATCCCTCCAGTGAATCGATCCAGAAGCGGACGAGGGCCACGCCCTCGGTGTGGCGGGTCGATCGGCCGATCTCGGGCATCATCGCGGCGGGGTTTGTCGACGCCATGCGATAAGGGATGATCGACGCGTCGGCGTCCCCCGGCACGATGTCGAAGCGAAGGTCGCCGGTGCCGGCGCCGGCGGCGACCGGCAGCTTGCAGACGCCGGAGCGGCCCGAGACGGGCGTGGCGGCGTCCAGGTAAAGACCCGAGGTGTCGGCCGGACCTTCGGGGTTGTGGCAATGGCCGCAGTTGACGTCCAGATAGGCCCGCGCCCGCGCCTCGGGCGACGCGGTCGTGTCTGTCCATGAGACATCCGCCGGCGCTCCCTTCGGATCGGCGAGGCCGCGCAGATAGCCCATCGCGGCTAGGCGGGTCAGCTGGTTCTCGGACCCGTCCGAATAGGCGAAATCGCGGTTGAGCAGGCGCGCCTTGGGGCCGATGGGATGAATGACCCGCGTGGCGACGTTCGTCGCATGGCAGGCGGAACACTGCGTCACGTTCGGCACGATGTAGGAGAAGGGTTCGTCCCCGCCGTCCTGGCGCGCCAGGGTCAGCGGGACCACCGCGCCGATCCGGTGCAGGACAGCTTCGGTCTGCGCCTCGTTCCACAGATAGGTCAGGGCGGCCCAACCGTCGGACCGACGGATCAGCAGCCGGGTCTCGACCATGCGCACCCGCTTCAGGTTCAACCCTTCGCCCTTGTGGATGAGCGCCTGATCGGCCTGCTGGAGCACCCGACCGCCGGGGCCGGTCTGGTAGAAGAAGGTCTTGGTGATGACCGTGCCGACGGGGAAGGACAGCACGTCGTCCGGATTATAGTCCGCCGAGGCGCCGGGCGGCATCCAGATCGTGCGCAGCTTCTGGGCGTAGTCCGTGAACAGCGGCGTCGTCAGGTCATAGGGTGTGACGCGCCGGCCCAGGACCAGGGCGTCGCCGGAAACCTGGACCATGCCCCAGTCCCTGAGCGACCGGGGGTTCTCTGTCGCGAAATACGTTGGATCGGCCAGGGCCTGGGGCGGCGACCGGGTGCAGGCCGCCGCTCCGGCCAGGAGCAGCAGGCAAAGGGTAAGCAGGCGAAACCGGGTCATGGGGCCGTGTCAGGCTCCCGGCAGGGTGACGGGCGAGAGACGCGGCAGGGTGCATCGGTGCGGCGCCATGTCGGTGTTCGGCTTGGCGTATTTGTTCGGGCCGTCCACGTTCAGAACGCCCGCCGCGCCATTGTCGATACAGATGCGCAGAGGAGCGGGCAGCTGGCCGTTCACCAGGCGCGCCGGATTGACGTAGCCGTCCCAGACGATGTCGGGGAACCGGCCTGTCGGCCCGAACATGGCGATGCGCAAAGCCTGCAGGTCGACGCCGTCGGGCGAGTTTCCGCCGCCGCTGAAGCGGTTGTCCTTGATCAGGATCGATTCCGGATAGGGGTCGAAATCGGCGCTCATGGCGCTGTCCGAATAGCCGGCGGAGAACAGGCTGGAGATGATGACGTTGCCGGTCTTGTTGTCAGTGATCTCGTTGTCGAAGATCTCGACCTGGTCGTTGGAGTTGACGATCACGCCCGTGCCCGCCGGCACGCTGGCGACCGGGGTGCCGGCGTGGCCGAAGTTGCGCGTGTTGTTGGTGATGACGCGGTTGTTGTAGACGCGCGTCCGGTATCCCGCCTGCTGAAGCTGGGGCATGTTGAAGACCAGAATGCCGCCGGTGTTGTTGGTGGCCAGGTTTTCGTAGACGTCGGCGTCGATGCAGTTCTCGATCTCGATCCCGGCGACATTGTATTCCGCCCGGTTGCGGCGGACGATCACGTTCTTCGACTGGCCCACATAGATGCCGGCGTCGGACGCGCCGATCGCCACGCTGTCTTCGATCAGGACGTTGCGCGTCTGCACGGGATAGATGCCGTAGGCGCCGTTTTCAGTTTTCGGCCCTTGCGTCCATTCGGTGCGAACCCCGCGCACGACGATGTTCTCGCCCTCGTTGATCTTCAGGGCGTCGCCCTTGGTGTCCTCGAGCGCCAGGTTCTCGATGGTGAAGTTGCTGGCGGTGACCAGCAGCCCCTGGGCGCCGGCGGCCTGATTGCGGAAGTTCAGGATCGTCTTGTCCATGCCCTGACCACGAATGGTCACGCCGTCGACGGCCAGGCTCAATCCGGCGTCGATGGTGAAGACGCCGGCCGGAATTTCGATCACCGTGCCGGGCTTGGCGTCGATCAGCAGTTCCATCAGCTCGTTCTGATAGGTCGTGTTCGCTCTCGAAAGGTCTGTGCCCTTTTCCGCCGGCTTTGACCCGCAAGCGCCCAGCACCAACATCATCACGACCGGCAACCACGTGCGCATCTTCATGATTTCCCCCTCCAGAACGCTTGTGAATGTTCTCCCGGCAAGACGATTTCATAACGGGTGCGCTCCCGCAAGACGAAAATGAAACTGTTTCTGTTTTTGGGTGGGGAGCCGATAGGAGGTCGGCTTGGATGACCTTCGCGGCTTGCCGGGAACTGGCCCCTGCGCTCCATGTCATAGCAATGAGCCGGTGGACGCTACCCGCATGATCCAATTGCGGACGCGGAGAGCTTCCGTGCGATGTGTAGCCGACGAGATCGATGGTCAATGCGCGACGCCTCGCAGACGCTGGGCGCACATTGAAGGGGCGTCCGTCGCGGTTTTGAGCTAGAAGCCCCGCCCCACGTGACGCGGACCTCTGCCATGACCTCGACCTCCGCGATCACCATCGGCATCGACTTCGGAACGACCAACACGGTGGTCGCCGTGACCGGGCCGGACGGCGAGGCGGCGGTCCTGCGCTTCGCCGCGCCCGGCGGGGACCTCGCCGCCTTCCGCTCGACCCTCAGTTTCCAACTTCATCCCGGCGCCGATGGCGGGGCGCCCGAGCGGGTGGTGGAGGCGGGTCCGTGGGCCATTGAAGCCTATGTCGAGGATCCGCTGGAGACCCGCTTCATCCAGTCGTTCAAGACCTTCGCGGCCAGCGCCGCCTTCACCGAGACGGTCATCGACAACCGGCGCTATAAGTTCGAGGACCTGCTGTCGGCCTTCCTGCTGAGACTTCGCCATCACGCCGCCGGGGCCATGGACTTCCTGCCACCCCGCGTCATCGTCGGCCGTCCGGTGACCTTCGCCGGTGGCTCGCCCGATCCCGATCTCGCCCTCGACCGCTACGAGACCGCCTTCGCCCGGCTGGGCTTCAGCGACATCCGCTACGCCTATGAGCCGGTCGGCGCCGCCTTCTTCTTCGCCCGAACCCTGAGCGAGCCTGCCAATGTTCTGGTCGCCGACTTCGGCGGCGGCACCAGCGACTTCTCCATCGTCCGCTTCGAGCCGTCCCCCGAGGGATTGAAATCGACCCCGCTGGCCCGCTCCGGCGTCGGCGTGGCCGGCGACGCCTTCGACTACCGGATCATCGACCAGGTGGTCTCGCCGCAACTGGGCAAGGGCGGCGACTACCGGACCTTCGGCAAGGTGCTGCCCATCCCGCAGCGCTACTATGCCGCCTTCGCGCGCTGGGATCAGCTCGCCCTGTTGCGGGCGTCCCGGGACATGCGCGACATCCGCGCCCTGGCCCGGACGGCTCTTGAGCCGGACAAGATCGACCGGCTGATTGAAGTGCTCGACGACAACCACGGCTACGCCCTCTACCAGTCGGTCTCCCGGCTGAAGATGGATCTGTCACGCGATGAAGAGGCGACCTTCTCCTTCGTCGCGGGATCGGTGAGTATCGAACGCCCGATCATGCGCTCGGAGTTCGAGGGATGGATCGCGCCGGAACTGGCCGCCATCGAAGCGGCGGTGGATCGAGCGATCCGTCAATCGGGCCTGGAGGCGGACCAGATCGACCGCGTCTTCCTGACCGGCGGCACCTCCTTCGTCCCGGCGGTGCGCGACATCTTCCACCGGCGTTTCGATGCGGCGAAAATCGAGACCGGCGGCGAGTTCGAATCCATCGCCTCGGGCCTGGCCCTCATCGGGCGGGAAACAGACCTCGACCTATGGAGCGAACGCCGCACGTCCGATGGCCTGACGCAGGTTTCTACACCCGGGTCGCGGCGCGGTTGACGCCCTCGGCGAGAAACGATCTCGTTACCATCGACCGCGCCGCCGATCAGCGCTCCGGAAGCCCCGCCTGGACCATCACCCTGATGAGGCGCTCGGACGCCTGAACATAGGCCGGGCTGGCGTTTGTGTAGGGCGGAGCGATGTTGAGCGCGGTCGAGCCGGGCCGCAGCCTCAGTCCCTCGCGCATGGCGGCCCTGGCCTCGTCGCTACGGTCCGTCTGCTGATAGGCCACGGCCAACAGCATGTGGGACCGTCCGGACGCCGGTGTGATGGCGATGGATCTATGAAGCCACGGCAGCGCGGCCTCGGGGCGTCCCAGCATAAGATTGGCCCATCCGGCGCCCAGGAGCCATGTCCAGCGCGACACCTGGGGCGTGTCGAGCCGGTCGGCCTGCTGGAACGTCGCCAGCGCGTCATCGAAACGCCCGAGATGAATCTGACCGAGGCCGACGTGATACAGGGCCAGGCCGTCCCACGGATCAAGACTCAATGTCCTGGAGCACTCCACCAGGCTCTCGACGAAACGGTTGGTCGCGCTGAGAAAGCGGCAGTAGGTCTCGGCGACCGGGATCGCATTGGGCTTCACGCGCCGGGCGCGTTCAAGCGTCGCCTGGGTCTGAGCCTGGATGGCGATGACCTCCTGAGGGGTGTACCAGGCCATCTGGACCCCGCGGAGCTGAAGCCCGGCCAGGGCGACGGCCAGGTCGATATTGTCCGGCTCGGCGGCGAGCGCGTCCTGCAGCATCGCCTCGGCGACGCCGAAACGCTCGCGGGACGTTTGATTGATGGAGGCGCTGGCCTGATCGATCACGAACCGGGCGCCTGAGGCGGATGAGTCCAATGTGGCGGTCTGGGCGCCGCCGCCCTCCATCAGATCGTTGAGACGTTTCGCCAGCAGATGTCCGGCCCCCGCCGTCAATCGCGACTGCTGAAGGTCGAGGTCGTGGCCGTCTCCATCGACCGAGGAACCGGCCACGGCCAGGACCTGTCCCGTGGCCGTCCGGATCATGCGCGCTTGCAAGGTCCAT
>Ga0307412_10002434_pt1 | contig 10352 bp, 8 predicted proteins | sample DK1Cmetagenome_3_FD_203823 | JGI IMG/M metagenome (GOLD analysis project Ga0307412, IMG submission 203823) | Maize rhizosphere microbial communities from greenhouse at UC Davis, California, United States - DK15-C-1 | ecosystem: Host-associated > Plants > Roots > Rhizosphere > Soil | place: USA...
CGCCAACCTACGAACGGACGCAGCTCGGGCGCGTCGGGGGGCAGGGGCTTTCGCTCGGCTGCGCTCGTGGAGGCGCTGCTCGACAGGCGGCCGGTGCCGGGGGCGATGCGCGCGCCCGTGAGCGTGAAGCGGCCGCGGGACAGGTCGCGCAGGGTCACGCCGCTGGCGGCGAACGCGGGCCCGCGCGCGAGCGGCTCGGCCCACGCGCGCACGTCGGGCCCGGGCGTTGCGGGCGCCACCGCGGTCCGCGCGAGCACCCGATCCTCGCCGAGGACGGCCACGTACGCCGTGACCCCCGCCGCGCCGCCCGGCGCTCTCCAGGCCTCGAGCCCGAGCCCCTGCACCTCGAGCGCCGGGACCTCCAGGTACTCGCTGCGCGCCGTCCCCGCGAAGTCCGCGAGCGGCAGCGCGCCCGTGTTGGCCCGCAGCGCCCGCACGAGGTTGCGCGCCACCCCGAGCTCGCCGAGCGCCGCCGCCGCCGCCTCGCCCGCGTCCGTGCCCGCGAGCGCGTCGAGGCTCACCGCGAGCCGGTCGAGCGTGCGCGAGAGCCTCCCGAGCCCCACGTCTCGCCCGCCCGCCGCAGCCGTCTTCCTTCGCTTGCTGATCGCCGCCGCCCGCGCCGCGAGCGCTGCCACCCGCGCGCCCGTCCCGCGCGCCGCGCGCGTGAGGCCCACCGTCAGGATCTCGGCGACGAGCGCCTCCACCTCCGCCAGCACGGGCGCGAAGCGCGCCGCGTCCGCCTCCGTGAGCCGCTCTCGAGGGGCGGCCTTCGCGGGGGCCGGCGCGCCGGTCTCCACGGCCTCCACGGCGCCCTGCTCGCGCCCGAAGGCGACGAGCCTGTGCAGGCAAACCGGCGCGCTCGCCATCGGGCAATCGCACAGCGGGCCCGCCTCCGTCACGCGCACGGTCGCGGCGCCCACGCGCACGCCGTCCTCGAGCGTCTCGGTCGTTCCTCGCCACTGCTCGGCGGCCGCGCGCATCCCGGCCGGGGCTCGCGTGCCGCTCAAGGCGCCCCTCCGCGCACGTGCTTGCCCACCCACGCGGCGAGCTCGCGTGGCGTCATCGCCCCGATGGGCATCCCGAGCGTCGCGAGCGCGCCTGCCACCCGCTGATCGCAGTCCGGCGCGCCCCCGCGCCCGAGCGACGCGATGCCGAGCATCTTCACGCCCGCGTCGACGAGATCCTTCACCCGCGTGAACAGCGGCCCGGGCGGCCCTCCCTCGCGGAAATCCGAGATCAGCGCGATCAGCGTGCGCCGCGGGTCCGACACGAGCGTCGCCGCGTACCCCACCGCCCGCTCGATCAACGTCCCGCCGCCGAGCTGCACCGAGAACAGCACCTCGACCGGATCCCGCGCGAGCTCCGTCATGTCCACCACGTGCGTGTCGAAGGCCAAAAGGCGCAGGTCGATCTCCTGCACCGAGGCGAAGACCGCCGCCACGAGCGCGGCTTGCACGACGCTCTCCAGCATCGATCCCGACTGGTCCACGAGCACGATGACGCGCCAGCGCGCGTGCCGGGCGAGCCTCTTGCGGAAGACCAGCCGCTCGATGCCGAGGATCTGCCGCTCGGCGTCGTAGTTCTTGAGGTTGTCGCGGATGGTGCGGCGCGCGTCGAGGTTTCTGGCGACGTGCAGGCGCGAGCGGCCGCGGGGATCGATCGCGCCCGTGAGCGCCGGGCGCAGGTCGAGGGCGAGGGCGCGCTCGAGATCGCGAACGGCCGCCTCGACGAGCCGGCGGGCCGCGGGCAGCGCGGCCTCGGGGATCTGCGATCGGTAGCGCAGCAAGAGCGCCAGCATCGCGGGGGAGGGCGTGACGGCCGAGAGCTTGTCCGGGTCGGCGAGCAGCTCGGCGATCCCGAGCCTGTCGGCCGCGTCGCGCTGGAGCACGGCGATCGCCTCCTCGGGGAACACCTCTTCCAGCCGCGCGAGCCAGGCCGAGGCCCGCAGCACGCTCGGACCGAGCCCCGCGCCGCGCTCGTCGTGAAGGCCTGGGCGGTGGCGGTAGGCGCGGTCGTCGTAGACGAACGACAGATCCTCGTCGATGCGCGCGAGCGCCTCGTCCTCGTCGAGGGGGCGGCCGAGCGAGGCGTCGGCGAACCTGCCGAAGAGCAGACGCAGGCGCCGCGCGGCCTCGCGCGAGCTGTCGTCGCTCATCGCGCCCCCCCGCCGCCGCAGACGACGAGCCGCGCCGAGGGCGCCTCGAGCACTCCCTCGCAGCGCGACAGCTCCTCGTGGACAGGCGCGAGGAGCATCGCGTCGCGCTCGATCACCGCGATCGGCCCCTCGCGCATGGCGTCGCGCAAAGCCCCGAGCGCCGCCTCTGCCGCGTTCGCGTCGAGGTGGTGGGCGCGCGCGAGCGGCAGGATGCGAAACGCGCTCCCTTCGACGGAGAAGGCCCCCGAGTTCTCGATCTGCGGCCAGCCCACGGGTGTGCCCGAGGCGCGCGCGAGGTAGTAGGCGAGCAAGGTCGCGTCGTAGTGGGCGACCACGGCGACCCGGCGCTCGGGCCGCGCGGCGAGGGTCGAAGCGAACCTCGGCATGAACGCGTCCGCATGGGGCAGGTACGCGAGGCGCGCGCCGGGCATCTCCGCGACGGTGAGCAGCGCGATCGCCGCCGCGCAGGCCGCGGCCGTGAGCGCCTCGGCGCGGGGCGCGCGGGGTGCGCTGGGCGAGGGGAGCAGGGCGATCGCGAGCGGGAAGAGGGGAGCCACCGCGGCCAGATAGTACGGCTGCACGCGGGCGAACGGGGAGACGAGCGCGATCCCGAGCGCCGTCGTGAGGGCCGCGGCGGCCGGGACGAGCGGGGCGGGATCGCGCCTTCGGACGAGCGCCGAGGTGGCTCCCACGAGGGCGAGCGCGAGCATGGCGGGTCCCAGGGCGACCGTGGCCTCCCGGGCGAGCTCGACGAGGGTTGCGCCCGGCGTGCGTTCGCCCCAGGCCAGCTCCGGGAAGCGCGCGGCGGTCGTCCTGGCCCCGTGGTCGCGCAGCACCGTCAGGGCGCCGAGCAAGAGCGCGGGCATGCCGAGCGCCGTGCCCCAGGCGAGGCCCGCGATCGCGTCCTTGCCGAGCCGCCGCGTCGCGAGGAGCGGCAACGCGGCCCCGAGGAGCACGAGCGGGCCGAGGTAATAGGTCCACAAGGCGAGCGCGACCGACGCGGCGAGGGCGACGCGCGTCCATCGGGAGGGGGCCTCGGAGGCGCGCAGGACGAGGGCGCAGATCGCGATGGAGAGCAGGGCGAACAGGGGGATCTCGCTGACCTCCCGCGAGCGCGCGACGAGGGCGGGGGACATCGTGGCGACGAGGCCCGCGAGGGCTGCAACCGGGCCGGCGCGTCCGCGCACGGTCCAGGCTGCCGCGAGGATCGCGGGCCCGACGAGCGCCCCGGCGATCGCGGCGGGCAAACGCGCGACGGCCTCGGAGGGTCCGAGGGGCAGGACGGCGTGGAGGACGACGAACCACAGCGGCGGGTGTCTGTCGAGCAGGCCCTTGCCGGTGAGGATCTCGCCGAGCGGCAGCGCGCCCGTGAAGAGGCGCTGCACGTCCTGATCGCGCACGAAGGGCAGGTCGAGGTGGGGCAGGCGCAGGGCGAGCCCGAGCGCGAGGAGGGCGCCCGCAGCGACCAGCGCGCCGCGCCGCAGCGAGGCGACGAGCGCGAGCCCGGCCGCGACGAGCAGGGCGATGAGCGCGCCCCGGGGGCCTTCGATGCGGCCGAGGGCGCGCGCGATGAACGGCGGCGGGGGCTCGGCGGCGAGCGGGATGGCGTCGACGGGCGGCAGGCCGGCGTCGTTGTTGGCGATGGCCTGGGTGAGGGCTTCGGTGACGGCCTCGAGGTCCTCGGCGGGCGCGTGGGAGCGGGGCTCCTCGTAGGCGACGCCGAAGCTCCGGGTCTCCCGGATGTCGGCCCAGCGGCCGCGATCGACGATGTGCAGCTCGATGCGACCCGCGGGTCCGTGGGGGCCTGCTTCGCGGCGCGCGGTGAGGACGACGTCGTGCTCCTCGCCGCGGCGCGGCGGCGACAGCACGTAGCCGCGCACGACGGGCGCGCCGGGCGCGAGCGGGGCAAGGAGCGTCTCCCAGGTGATGGTCGCAGGCGGCGCGGGTGCGGGCTGGACGAGGAGGGCGGCGGCGAGCAGGAGGAGGGCGGCGAGCAGGGCCCGGAGCGAGTCCCTGTCCGCGAGCGCCCTTGCGCGTGGGCTGGTCGCGGGGGGAGGGATCATGCGGGGAGGGTTTTAGCCGAGCACCTCGGCGAGCGCATGGGCGATGGCGGCGCGCTGGATCCAAGCGTCGAGCTGCGCGACGTCGCGGCAGGCGAGGATGCGCGCGCGGGCCTCTTCGGGGACCGCGATGCCTCGGGCCGCGAGCACGGCGAGCAGCGCCTGGGCGCGCCCCTCGTCACGCACGGCCTCGAGGCTCTCGTAGCCCTGTCGCTGCAGCAGGTTGCGGAACGTCGCCTCGTGCGCGGCTTTGCGGTCGTACAGCGCCTCCACCGGCACCGGGTTCTTCAGCACGCCTGGCGCATGGAGCTGGTCTCCGGGTCCAACGGTGCGCACCGCCTCGCCAGGCGCATGCACCTCGACGCGTCGCGGGCCGAGGAGCCGCACGACCCACACCCACCGCGTGCCCGCCTCCAGCAAGTCCGCGATCTTCTCGCGCAGCTTGTCCTCGTCCTGCCCGGAGCCCGCGTATTCCAGGGCGAGCGGGGGGACGCCGGCGATCCAGCCGGGCCTATCGGGGACATTGCCGACGGCCACGTCCGGCGCGCGCAGGTCGCCGGGGCCGAGGGCGTAGCCAGCGTCGAAGCCCGCCTCCTCGACGGCGGGGTCGGTGTCCAGCACCTCGGCGCCCGCGATGGCCCCGCGCGAGCCGTCGCCGCCGGTGGGCGCGCAGTAGATCGCATGCCCGTTGCGCAGCTCGTAGCGGCTGCCAGGAGGCAGATTCTCCGTGCGGAAAGGCCCGGAGCCTTCGTAGGGTGCGCGGGAGCGCGTCGCCATGCCCGAAGCATAGCATGGCGCCGCGGCTACCTCCCTGGACAACCCACGAACGGCCCCGGCGAGCCACGACGGATGCGCGAAGGTTTTTCTTTCGCGAACCGGAGGCACGGTGTTTCGAGCCAAATGTCCGATGGCGCGCTCCAGCGGTGTTGCCAGGCAAGGGACACACGTGTCAGACTGGCGAGCAGACATGACGACCACGGCCAAGGGTTCGAGAGCGGTTGCAGCAGACGAGCCCGTGTCGGAGAGCGGCGTGCAAGTTCGTGGCGCCAGCGCAGCCTCGGCGGTCGATGACGATCCCATTCGAGACGCGCTCAGGCGCGCCCCCCGCCTCGCGCTGACCGCAGCGGAGCGCCAGGAGCTGGAAGAGATCGAGCGCTCGACATCCCGCTGGATCCCTCATGATGAAGCAGTGGCCCTGCTCAGGCACGGCGACGATCAGTAATGGGGTTGCGGGTCAGCTGGTCGCCCGCAGCTCTGTATCGTCGTGAGCGGATCCATTGGAGGGTCGTCAGCGACATCGAAGCTGATGTGCTGAAGTTCGCAAGAACTGGCCAAGGCGACATCGAGTCGGAAGATGGCGACAGGCCTCTCGTCCGCCTGTACGCCGCACATGGTCATGTGCTCGAGATGCGCGTCGATCTGATCGAGCGCACCGTTTACATCCTCAGGCTGTACAAACGAAGGTAGCTGGGAAGCGCTGGAGGGCGGGCGCGACCGAAGTAGGACACCCGCGGTCACGTCCCGACGACGTGCGCGATCGAGAGCAGGGACGATAAGGCGCCTCTCGGAGAGGCGCGGTCGCGTCCCCTGGGACGCGCGCACTCGTCGGCAGGGACGACAAGGCGCGCCTCCGAGGCGCGCGGTCAGGCCCCCCAAGACGTGCGCACTCGTCGGCAGGGACGACAAGGCGCGCCTCCGAGGCGCGCGGTCACACCCCCCAAGGCGCGCGCACTCGTCCCAAGGGACGACAAGGCACGCCTCCGAGGCGCGCGGTCACACCCCCCAAGGCGCGCGCACTCCACGGCACCGACGACGCGGCTCCTCTCGGGGTACACCTTCATGCTCCTGGAGACGCGCTCGCTCCACGGCAAGGCCGACAGCGCGCAACCCCGCGACGCCCCCGCGCCTCCCTCGCCATCTCTGGAGCCCTCGTAAATCTCGGGAGAATTCCTCCGCCTGGAGCCTCTCGGAGCCTCGCGACCCGGCTCACATCCAGGGGCGAAACCCGTGGCCTCACAAGTAACGGACCTTATACTCTCCCGTCGTGTCGAGCCCGCCTTCTCCAGAGAGATTGCTGCCGCCCAACCTCGAGCAACTGCCGCTCCCCGAGGAGGATTGGACCTCGGCGCGGGCGCTTCTGCGGGCTCGTCAGCGCATCCAGGTCCGCCGCTTCGCCGGGCCCGCTCGCTACACCGAGCAGCTCTCCCACCTGCGCATCGCCCACCTCACCGACATCCACGTCGGCAGGGTCACCCCCTGGGCCATCCAGCTCGCCGCCGTCGAGCTGACCAACGAGGAGAAGCCCGACCTCGTCCTGCTCACGGGCGACTTCGTCTGCCACAGCCAGCGCTACCTCGACCGCCTCGAAGAGCTCGTCCGGCGCTTCGACGCCCCCGTCATGGCCGTGCTCGGCAACCACGACTACTGGTCCGGCGCCGACGAGGTCCGCATGGCCCTCCAGCGCGGCGGCGTCGAGGTCCTCTCGAACGCTCACACGACCATCGGCCTGCGCCACCAGATGCTCCAGGTGGTCGGCCTCGACGACGCCTACACCGGCCACGCCCGCCGCGAGGACGCGGTCAAGGGCCTGCGCCGCGACCTGCCCACCATCGCCATGTCCCACATCGCCGAAGAAGCCGACGGCCTGTGGGCCCACGACGTCCCCTTCGTGCTGTCCGGACACACCCACGCGGGCCAGGTCACGCTCGCTGGCTTGCACGAGCTGGCGATCGGCAAGCTCGCGGGGCACCGCTACGTGCACGGGCTCTACGGCAGCCGCAGGCACGGCGAGGGCGCAGAGCCGGGCGCGGTGTACGTCGGCGCGGGCATCGGCGCCTCCGTCATGCCCATCCGCCTCGGCGACCGCGGCCAGCGCGAGATCGCCATCTTCGAGCTCGGCTACGAGCCCGGCGCGATCGAGGAGCACCACGAAGAGCAACCCGCGCTGCCCGGCCGCCCGCCGACGGAGCTGCAGAAGCAGAAGCGCGCCGCGGCCGTGGTCGAGAAGCGGATGAGGCGCGAGCTGAAGGCGTCGAAGACGCGCTAGATCGCCGCGCCCCGCTGCGCCTCGAAGCGCGCGTGGACGAAGCGCAGCACGTCGTCGCGGTGCTGCCTCATGCTCAGCTCGTGGTGGAAGACGGCCTCGACCTGCATCTGCGGGCTCACCACGAAGGTGTAGCGCTGCGCCACCCCCACGAGCGGCCAGAGCACGCCGTAGGCGGAGGCGATCCGCTTGTCCTTGTCGGCGATGAGCGGGAAGCGCAGGGAGAGATCGCCCGCGAAGCGGCACTGGGTGTCGGGGTCGTCGGTGCTGATGCCGACGATGTTCGCGCCCGCGAGGAGGATCTCGTTGAAGTTGTCGTTGAACAGGCGCGTCTCGGCCGTGCAGCCGGGCGTGAAGGCCTTGGGGTAGAAGTAGACGACCGTGCAGAGCCCGCCCTGCTCGGACAGCACGAAGCGCTTTCCGTCGCTCGCGACGGCATCGATCTCCGGGGCGCGGTCGCCGACTTTGAGGGTCGCCATACTCCTGACAGGTAGCAAAGGGGCACGAGCGCGTCGAGGTGGGGATCGCCCGCCGACGCATCCCCGCGCGCTCCCCCCGGCGCCGCGGGCGCGGCCCGCCTGCCAGCCCCGGGCGAGCCAGGCGCCGACCTTCCCGGCCGGGGGGGCGCGCGCGGCTGTCGTCATTGCGTGATCAGGCGCGTGAACGACGAGATCGACGACGCCGATCGCGTTTGTCAGAGAATATGTGACGGATTCGTGGACGAGCCCTGGTGGCATTGGTCACTCGGGTGACCATGGGCTTTGCGAAACTTTGCGCATGGGACAGAGAGTGCGATTCCCGGAGCGCGGAAAACTCCTCTGTCATGATATGGTCATGAAATTGGCGAAGCGCGATTGACTCGCCTTCGCGGGCCGTGCTACTCGACCGGGCGAAAGACTCCTGGTTCGGTCCCAGGTGCGCGTTGTGTGCAATTCCCGGCGGGGGCCGGAGGAAGCATTGCAACCTGGGGGTTACTTTTCATCCACACGGAGCTAGAGATGACGCATCTCGGTCGTGCTCGTCGCCACACGCTCGCTCATGCTTGCCTTGCGATTCCCGTCCTTCTCACGGCGGCGTGCATCGGGGACGAGGCTGGAACGGAAGAGGAAATCGGGACCGCGGAAGGCGCGGTCACCTCGCAGCTCAGCGCGACGCAGATCGAGCAGGGTGGATTCGACTACCCCTGGCAGCTCAACGACAACAACAACAACTCCGGCGCGTGGGGCAGCGGCGACCTGGCGTATATCGGATACGATCTCGGAGCGGTCAAGAACGTACAAGACATCTGGAGCCTGGGCGACCAGGCGCACGGCTTCCACGTCCAGCTCTTCGACGCCAACTGGACCCAGACGGGCTGGTACGACTGCTGGATCGACGGCAGCGCGATCCAGTGGCAGCAATGCAACATCCCGGACACCAACGCGCGGTTCGTTTATCTCCGCTATCGCACGAACACGAGCGGCTCGTGGGTGCAGGAGATCGACATCTACGGCGACACCGCCAGCAGCGGCGGCATGGGCGTCCCCTCGGGCGCCTTCCGCGGCACGTACTTCAACGACAAGACCCTGACGACGCAGGTATTGCAGCGCCAGGACGCCGCCATCAACTTCGACTGGGGCACCGGCGGCCCGGCCAACGGGATCCCCTCCGACAACTTCAGCGTCCGCTGGGAAGGCGACTGGAACTTCGCCACCGCGGGCACCTACCGCTTCTCGACGACCTCCGACGACGGCAGCCGCATCTACGTCGACAATAACCTCGTCGTCAATCACTGGAGCGACCACGGCGCGACGGCCTTGACCGGCGACGTCAACCTCACGGCCGGCAACCACCGCGTGAAGGTCGAGTATTACGAGGCCACCGGCGGCGCCTCGGCCAAGGTGAGCTGGAGCCTCGTGGCGAGCAGCACCCCGGGCACGGGCGGCATTCCGTCGCCGCCCTCGGGCTGGGTCATCGACCTGAACGACGACTTCAATTCGATCCAGTGGAACAACTGGAAGCAGCAGCAGAACAACGTGCCCCTGATGCACAGCGTCCTGTGGATGAACTCGGGGACCAACTGCGCCGCGGTGAATGGTTACCTCGAGATGCGCGCGACGAAGCGCAACGACGGCTCGGGGACCTGGGACGGCTGCTACCTCGATCAGGGCACGTGGTGGGATTCCAATGCCGGCAAGCCCGCGCACCCCGGCTACGCCGATTACCAGGTGTCGTTCAAGGCCGACATACCTCCGGGCTGGGGCACGGGCGCGTATTACTTGATGTGGCCCATCGCCGAGAGCTGGGGCGGGTCGCCGTGGCCCCCCGAGCTCGACATCATCGAGACGCCGAACAACGACGGCGATGACATCATGACCACCTGGCATTGGGATCCGGACAACAAGTACAAGTCCGTCTTCCCGGCAGTCGACCGCAAGAATGGCAAGCAGTGGGTTTACACGGTGCGGCGCATCGGCAACCAGCAGCGCATGTGGATCGGCGATCCCAGCACCAACGCGATCACCGAGATCCCGCTGCCGGCCGAGTTCTCCAACAACCCGGATTACAAGCGCATGGTGTTCGGTATGTCGAACTTCGTCGCTTCGACCTGGGCCATCAATGGCGATGGCTCGGCATCCTGGTACGGCGACGCGAATGCCACGAGCTCGACGTCCTGGACCGCGAAGGTCGATTACGTGAAGATCTGGAAGCCGGGTCCGGGTATGTCGGGACAGTGAGCTGACCCGAAGGCGATCGCGCTTGACGGACGCCGCCTCTTCAACCGGGCAGATCGTCGTCGGGCAGGGCGGGGGGCGCGCCCGCCCACGAGGCCTCTTGCTCGAGCCAGCGCCGCTCCCAGGCCATCAGGCGCGCGGCGACCTCGGGCGACACGGTCAGCACCTCGAGGGCCTCACCCGCGCCCTGCGCGCCCAGACCGAGCAGGGCCGCCGCGCGCGCCGCCGCGGTCTCCGCCTCCCGCGGCCCGAGCCGCGCGAGCGCCCGCCGCAGCGACGGAAGCGACGTGAGGAAGGCGTCGAAGGGGCTCGTGGTCGCGTACGCCACCAGCGCCTCGAGCAGCGCGCCGCCCGAGACGAGCGCCCGCGGCGAGAGCGAG
>Ga0307412_10002435_pt1 | contig 10349 bp, 8 predicted proteins | sample DK1Cmetagenome_3_FD_203823 | JGI IMG/M metagenome (GOLD analysis project Ga0307412, IMG submission 203823) | Maize rhizosphere microbial communities from greenhouse at UC Davis, California, United States - DK15-C-1 | ecosystem: Host-associated > Plants > Roots > Rhizosphere > Soil | place: USA...
AGAGCGGGACTCACCCGGACTATCACTTCATCACCGTCCAGATGACCGACGGCACGACCTACCAGACCCGCTCGACGTGGGGCAAGGAAGGCGACACGCTGCAGCTCGAGATCGACCCGACGGCGCATCCGGCATGGACCGGCGGCCGCGGCCAGATGCTTGACACAGGCGGCCAGGTCGCGCGCTTCAACAAGCGCTTCGGCGGCCTCACGCTCGGCAAGAAGTAATGAATCGCTCGGCTCCGCGCCTGGAGACCGAGCGCCTCATCCTCCGGGATTTCACTCGAGACGACCTCGACGCCCATGCTGCGACGCTGGGCGACGTCGAAGTCATGCGCCACATCGGTGGCGAAGCGTTGACCCGCGAGGATACCATGCGCCGCATTTTCATGGCGGTCGGCCAATGGCCGGTCGCGGGCATGGGTTCCTGGGCCGTCGAGCGGAAAAGCGACGGCAAGCTGGTCGGCCAGTGCGGTTTTTTCGACTTCGCTCGCGACATGCAGCCGAACATCGAGGGTCAGCCCGAAATGGGTTGGATTTTCGACCCCAGCGTCCACGGCCAGGGGATTGCGCGAGAGGCATGCGAAGCTGCGCTCAAGTGGCTCGATGAAAATCTGGGGCCCGTTGAAGTTCCCGCCATCATCAACATCGGCAACGAGCCGTCGATGAAGCTGGCCGAGCGACTTGGATTCGTTCGCGGCCCGGATGGCACCTACAAGGACGAGCCGATCGCAATCTTCCGCCGTCCAGCGCGCCGCGGCTGATCGCGCTTACCAGCCTCCTCCGCCACCGCCTCCGCCACCACCGCCAGACGATCCGCTGCCGCCCGAGCCGGAGCTAGGGCTAGAGGAAGCGGAACCGATGCTGCTTGCCAGCGAATCGCCGATCGAGCTGGTGAAACCGCCGATGTCATCCCATGGGCTGGAGTGGCCGCTGTACCAGCCCATTGCGGTTCCCTGGGCGGCGGGAGAGGCCATGGCGGCCGCGATTTGCGACTGGAAGCGATCGGCCCAGCGCGTCTCGACGCCTAGCGCGATGGCGTAAGGCAGATATTTTTCAAACAGGGTGAGCGTTTCTTCGGGTGCCTGCATCCGGTCGAACCGTTCGGCCTCCGTGACCGACAGATAATGTTTGAAGCCCTCGATCCGGTCCATCATCGCTCGACCTTCCCTGGTTGGCGCGCCTAAAAGGAAAAAGGCGAATACTACCACCGGGATAGCTAGGATCAGGAGAAACATCGGCGCCTTGCTGCTGAGCTGGAAAGCGGTGATCGGTCCCACGCCATCGACCAGCATTCCGATCAGGACGATCGCTACCAGCAGCGCGATCGCGAGGCCGACGAAGCGGACGCATCCCATCGCGCTGGGTCCCAGGTTCGGCCGGTAATAGCGCTCCCCGAACTGTGCCTTCAGCGCTTTTTCGGCATCGTCCCGGGCGGTGGAGAAGAGCGCATGGTTCTCCTGTTCCAGCGCGACCGAATCATCGCCGATGAACAAGCCATGGAAAAGGCGGGCCTCTTCCTGCGGCAGGCCGGTCGTGTCCTCATTGACCTTGTCGACGCGCTTCTTGTCGCTACCGAAGAAACCGCCGTCTTCTTCGACCAGCCGCACCTTGCCCTTCACGCCCAGCGCCACCAGCGCGGCGGCTACGGTACGGTTATCGAAGCTGCGCTTGAGGATATAGCGAAGCGCTGCCGGCGACAGGGCGTCGGGCGGCGAGAAGAGGGGGACGATGGTCCCTTTGCGGGGATCGCGCCCGATCCGAAGCCATGTGCTGGCATAATAGGCGAGAAGCCAGACTAACCCGCCCGACGCCAGCAGCCAGGGGAGCCACTCCCCGATTTCGGCCAAGGCTCGGCTGGACGCCGACGGCGGATCGATGATGCCCTTGGGCCAGCCGACAGAAACGGTCATGCCCTCATAGGGCGCGAGCGGAGCCGTCGTAGCAAAGCTGATCGAATTGCCGTTTTTGCCGACGACCCGCGCCATGCTGCCGGTCGCACCGGCCGGCCCGGTGTAGCTGGCCCGCCGTGTAAAACGGGTAGGCGAGGGCAGGGTGATCGTAACTTCGGCTCGATCGATTGGAAAGGCCCAGCCATTTCCCGTCACGTTCCAATAGAGTTCGTCGAATTCCTCGAAATGACCGATCTGGCGCGTCGTTCGGTAGTGAATGACGTAGCGGTGCACGCCTGGTGCCACCTCGCTATCGGCCGAGCCAACCCTTACCCTGACGCCGCCCTTGATGCCTTCGATGGCGAAGGGCTCCGCATCGCGATCGCGCCGCACTTCCAGGACCTTGAAGCCGACGTGGCTGCCGGGCTGGCCCATGACACGCCGCGTGGTCGGGAAGTCGCGGAATATGCCATGGCGGATCGAGATTCCCTCGGCGTTGACCTCGATCGTCTCGGTTACGTCGAGCGCGCCATCCTTCTGAATGAGGACGTCGCTCGAGTAGCGGGTGATCCTTTCCTCGGCATGCGCGGCAGTGGGAAGCGCGACCGCGACCAGCGCGGCTAGAAGAAGCCTTGGCATCAGGAGCGCGAGAATTCGACCTTGGGCGCCGTTTGGATCGAGGCGTCCGCGTCCTCGTAATAGGGCTCTTCCTTGAACCCCATCGGTCCGGCGAAGAACATGTCGGGGAAGGAAACGACCCGGGTATTCAGGTCGCGAGCGGTGGCGTTGTAATAACGCCGCGCCGACTGGAGCTCGGTCTCCAGGCCGCTCAATTCGGTCTGAAGCTCGCGGAAGTTGGCGTCGGCCTTGAGGTCGGGATAGGCTTCGGCGACCGCGATCAATCGGCCAAGCATCGCCGTCATCGCGGCGTCGGCCTGTGCGGTGGCGGCAACGCTTCCGGCACTGGTTGCTGCGGTACGCTGGGCGGTCACTGCGTCCAGCGTCTCGCGCTCGTGGGCGGCATAGCCCTGAACCGTGCTGACCAGGTTGGGAACCAGGTCGGCGCGGCGGCGAAGCTGGACGGTGATCCCGCTGAACGCCTCGCGGACCAACGCGCGGAGCCTGACAAGGCGGTTGTAGACAGCGACGCCATAGATGAGCGCCAGGACGATGACGCCAAGGATGATCCAGGTCAGCATGATGATGTTCCCCCGTTACGGCGAGGGAACATAATCGCGGATCGGCGGCCTAGAAAGCGGAAATCCCGGTGATCGCCCGCCCCATGATGAGGGCGTGGACGTCATGGGTGCCTTCATAGGTATTGACCGTCTCCAGGTTCGCCGCGTGGCGCATGACCTGAAACTCGGCGCTAATGCCGTTGCCGCCGTGCATGTCGCGGGAAATCCGGGCGATATCGAGCGCCTTGCCGCAATTGTTGCGCTTCAACAGGCTGATCGTCTCGGGGATCAGCTTGCCTTCCTCCATCCGCCGGCCGACGCGCAGGGCCGCCTGCAGGCCGAGCGTGATCTCGGTCACCATGTTGGCGAGCTTCAGCTGGACGAGCTGGTTGGCGGCGAGGGGACGTCCGAATTGCTTGCGGTCGAGCGTGTACTGACGGGCGGCGGCGTAGCAGGCCTCGGCAGCGCCCATCGAGCCCCAGCAGATGCCGTACCGCGCACGATTGAGGCAGCCGAAGGGGCCCTTCAGCCCTTCGACATTGGGAAGCAACGCATCTTCGCCGACCTCGACTTCGTCCATCACGATCTCGCCGGTGACCGAGGCGCGGAGCGAGAGTTTCTCCTTGATCTTGGGGGCGCTAAGGCCCTTCATGCCCTTCTCCAGCACGAAGCCCTTAATGGCGCCGCCATGGGCCTCTGACTTGGCCCAGACGACGAAGACGTCGGCGATGGGCGAATTGGTAATCCACATCTTCGAGCCCGACAGCTTGTAGCCGTTCGGCGTCTTCTCAGCGCGCGTTCGCATGCCGCCGGGATCGGAGCCAGCATCGGGCTCGGTCAGGCCGAAGCAACCGACCAGTTCGCCCTTCGCCAGGCTTGGGAGATATTTCCGGCGCTGCTCGTCAGTGCCGTAAGCGTGGATCGGGTGCATCACGAGCGAGCTCTGCACCGACATGGCCGAGCGATAGCCGCTGTCGACGCGCTCCACTTCGCGGGCAATAAGGCCGTAGCTGACATAGCCGAGGCCGGCGCCGCCGAATTCCTCGGGGATAGTCGCGCCGATAAGGCCGAGCGAGCCCATCTCGCGCAGGATCTCGCGGTCGAAATTCTCGTTGAGATAGGCTTCGGTGACGCGCGGCTGGAGCTTCTCCTGCGCATAGCCATGCGCTGTGTCGCGGACCATCCGTTCTTCGTCGGTCAGCTGATGCTCGAGGTCGAACGGATCGGCCCAGTCGAACGGCAGGATTTGGGGCTCGCCCACGTCATTCTCCGGCAGAAATGAAATTGAGTGAGGCGCCCTTTAGCGGCGCTATCCGGCCTGCGCCACCCCACCGTTGCCGGAGCCGCCGCCAAAGCTTTGCTTGAGAGTCAGGCCGAAGTTCAGGTGCCGGTTGCGCTCGCGGAACTCATTGACGACCACGGCCAAATCATCGGCCCGGTTCGTGGAGAACAACAACCGATTGCGATTTCCGGACGTGTCGATCGCATTGTCTATGTCGAGCGTGATCGTGGTGCCCGGGCGCGGACGATATTCAAAGAAGGCGGTGGCATAGGGTCCACCGTTGAAATTGCTGTCGAACTCGTCGGTCCGGAAGAAGGTGAAGCGGTCGCGGTCCGACAGCACGAAGCCGTAGGAGATGGCCCCGACGTCGTGGCGAACATCGACGCTCCATTCCCAATCGGGGAAGTTGCCAGTGAAGTTGCGCTTCTCGCCGCTGATCGGATCCTCGACTCGCGTGCGCTGGACCTGTCCGTTGAACTTGGCGCGGACTCCTTTCAGCCCAAGTTTGGCCAGCGGGGCGTCCAGCGTCAGGCGGGCGAAATAGCGCTTGCCGGTGCCGAGGTTCCCAGGTGCGTCAAAATCTTCGCCTCCGGCGGAAATCAACACACGATCCTGGAGGTCGTTGACGAGATCGTAGCCGACATCGATCTTGGCCAGCCCGTCACCGAGGAACGGTCGCTCGATCGTTCCGCGGAATTCCCAGGTCTGCTGGGGCACGAGATTGGGATTTCCCGCATTGACCCGGTCGGCCGAAAGTTCGGCCGAGCTGATGAAGTCGTAAAAGTCCAATTGTGCGACGGTTCGCCGAGCGGATAGCTGACCATGCCATCCCTCGGCGCCTTTCCAGTCCAGGGTCAGGCTGGGTTTCCAAAAGCGAAGCGTGCGGTCGGCCTGGGTATCGCCACGAACGCTGATCGTTGAATATTCGTAATTGAGTCCCGCATCGAGGCGGATCGACTTGGATAGCTGGCGGCCCACCCGAACATAGGCCTCGCCGCGCTTTTCCTTGACCATCGCTTCATCGACCGGGAGGTTGCGCCGAATCGGCTCGCCGCCCGCCAGGAACTCGAAGAGCTGAACCTTGTGGTCCAGGGTGTTGAGCGCACCCTCCACGCCAGTCTCAAAGGAGAAGCCGGCAAGGTTCGAGCGGGTCCAGTTAAGCCGCAGGATGGATTCGTTGCGCCGCGCATCCTGCAACTGTTCGAACCCACCGAGAACCACGCCACCGCCTTCAGTGCGGAAGCGATAGCGTTCGAGCCAGTCTCGCTGCCTTCGAGTAGCCAGGCCGACCAGCTTGACCGCACCTCCGGCAAGCGGGCGCGTCACGTCCCCGCCGATCTCGAAAACCGGGCTTTTGAAGTTTTGGAGTAGGTCATCGTCCCGCTCCGGCATTCCCGTCGGCGTGACGTGGTTGCGCTGGGTCAGGTAGAATTTGCCGGGCGACCAGCGACCGTTCAGGCGGATGGCCTTGTCGCTGGCCCGCTCGAGCGCCCAGCTGACCGACACGTAGGGATTGAAGTCGCGATAGCTGTTGTGCTTGCGACGGAATTCGATGAGATCGCCCGTTTCGGGGTCAGTCAGCGTGTCCGTTCCCTCTTCAAGGTTGAGGACGTTGCTCGCCCCCGCGGACAGATTGATGCTCGAAGCTCCGCGGCGGATCAGGGCCGATGCCGAAACGTCGGGAACGATCCGGCCGGTGTAGAGCCGCCGGACCGACCCGGTGACGTTGCCGTCGATCCCGCCTTCGGCGGACAGGATGACGTTGAGCACCTGACTCTTGGTCGAATATTCGGCTCCATAAAGGTCGCCTGGGCCGACCTCTACCTTTGCGACCCGGCCGGCGGGGATGCGGGCGAGCATGGTTTCGAGAGTCTCGGACTTGGAGCTCGGCCGTGCGCCGTTGATCACGACATTGCCGGCAGCTCCCGCGAAGCCCCGTGTGTCGGAGTTGCCCAGGTCTAGCGCGAAACCTGGCACCTGGCGGGCAATGTCGAGCGCATTGCGAGGCGCATAAGCTGCGAAGAAGGTGGCATCGTAGGACGTTGTGCGCGTCGGCTGGGTTGGACTGGCCGGTGGCTGGTCTGCCTGCTGAGCAATGGCGGGCGAAGCCACAGCCGAGGCCAGCGCGGCCACGCTCAATCCGATATTCAGATGACGCATGAAACTCCCCTCATTTTGGAGAGCGGCTATGCCTCCGGGCCGCTCGCGGGGAGCGGCGTTCGATCAACCGACGAACGGTTCTGCCAATGAGGAGGCGGCTAAGGTGCCGAAGAGCATCCTGTGAAGTTCACGGAATGAAGCAGGATGACGCAGAGGGTGGGATTCGCCGCGCTGATCCACGGCCAACCAAGGTCATCTTCTGATGGCGGAGAGGGTGGGATTCGAACCCACGGTGAGCTTGCGCCCACGGCGGTTTTCAAGACCGCTGCCTTAAACCACTCGGCCACCTCTCCGGTCGAATTCGCCTAAGCGACGGCGACGGCCCGTGCAAGACGCGGGACGAACATGCATGGGCGGTTAAGTTACCGCACGTTAGCTTCGCCCGATGGTAACTGGAGCAAGCGTGAAGATTCTCTCGGCCCTGACGGTGGCGGCGATGACGTCGGGCGCCCAGGTGGATCCGCTTGCGCCTCTGCCGCAGCAGCCTGTGTCGCGCCCGCCGCTGATCCTGCAAAATCCGGTTGTAACTTCGCCGCAACGAGCGCCGCTGATCCTGGCTCAGCCGTCGACCGCCTTTACGGGCTACTCGGCCTACAAGGAGAGGCTGGCGGCACTGGCCCGCAGCGCAGGCGTGCGGGAAGCTACGATCCAGTCGCTTATTCCCTACCTACAGCTTAATAGTCGCGTCATCGAACTCGACCGGTCACAGCGACCGACATCGACTAGCGGGACCGCGCCCACGTCGTTCGGGCCATATATCAACCGGCATATCACCAGGTCGCTGATCAGTCGCGGCTACTCGCGCTACGCCGGGCACTGGACCAACCTGTCACGAATCCGCGAGCGATATGGCGTCGAACCTTCGGTCGTCATCGCCATTTACGGCAAGGAAACGAGCTACGGATCGATTACCGGCACATTCGACCTGGTCGAAGCGCTGGCCACGCTGGCCTATGAGGGCCGGCGTCGTTCGATGTTCGAGGGTGAATTCATTTCCGCGCTCCAACTGCTCGATGCAGGAGTCCGGAGAAGCACGCTCAAGGGCAGCTACGCCGGGGCAACCGGCTACCCGCAGTTCATGCCGTCGGTGGCCTTGCGCCTTCGGGTGGACGGAGACGGCGACGGCTATGCTGACATTTGGCGCAGCGAGGACGATGCCTTCGCGTCGATCGCCAACTATCTGCGCGACGCCGGGTGGAAGCCAAACCTCCCGTGGGGTGTCCCAGTGTCGGTGCCCGGCAACCTTAACCGCACAGCGATCCGTTCAGGTCTCAAGCCCACTCGGTGCCCGGCAGTTTACAATCGCCACAGCCGCTGGCTGACCGTTCGCGAATGGCGGGCAATGGGCGTCCGACCTGCCGACAGCCGGGTTCCCGATAATGAGATGGCAACCTTGATGGAAACGCCCGGCGCCTATGCTCCAGGTTATCTACTCACGACCAACTACAGGTCGATCCTCGACTATAATTGCTCGAATTATTATGCGCTGACCATCGGCTTGCTGGCCGATGCTATTTCGCGGCGCGGATAGCGCTCGCGCCGCTTCGAACAGGTCGTTAGACAAGGCCCTGTTCCACCGCTCGAAGGATTCGAAGCCCTCCATGATCCGCGCCACGCTCACCCTGTCCGCACTTTCCCTGATCCTGGCCTCCGCCGCTCCGGCCAAGGCCCCTCCGTTCGAGACGCCGGCGAAGGTCGCTTACCTGGTCGACCTGTCTTCGGGTGCGGTGTTGCTGTCCAAGAATGCCGACCAGCGCATGCCGCCGGCGTCGATGGCCAAGATGATGACGACCAACGTCGCCTTCGAACTGATCGATCGAGGTGATTTGCCCCTCAACAAGATGTGCACCGTCCGGCCCGAGACCTGGCAGAAGTGGCATGGACCGCAGGCGGGATCGACCATGTTCCTGTCGCCGGGCGAACAGGTCAGTGTTGAAAACCTGCTGCACGGCATCGTGACGCTGTCAGGCAACGATGCGTCGGTCGTTCTGGCCGAGTGCATCGCGGGAACGGAAGAAGCCTTCGCCAATGTGATGAACGAGAACGCCAAGCGGCTCGGCCTGACCAACAGCCATTTCGGCAATTCGAACGGGTGGCCCGATGAAGGCCGGACCTATGTCACGGCGCGTGACCTCGCGACGTTGGCGCGTGCGGAAATCGAGAACCACCCCAAGCTTTACAAGCAGTTCTACGCACAGACGAGCTTCACCTGGGGCAAGACGCTGGGCTCGGGCGCCGACATCACCCAGGCAAACCGTAACCCCTTGCTCGGCAAGGTGGCCGGAGCGGACGGACTGAAGACCGGTCATACCGAGGAAGCAGGTTACGGCTTCACCGGCTCGGCCGAACAGAATGGCCGCCGCCTGATCATGGTGATCGCCGGCCTCGATAGCTACAATCAGCGGATCACGGAATCCGTGCGGCTGATGCAGTGGGGCTTCAACGCCTGGCAGGCGAAGCCGCTGTTCAAGGCTGGCACCAACGTCGGCAACGCCCAAGTGCAACTGGGAAGCAGCAGCGAGGTCCAGTTGGTTGCGCCACGTGATCTGGCGCTGACCATTCCGGCCGGCGTATTGTCAAAGGTCGGCGCGATGAAGGTGCGATACCAAGGCCCGCTCAAGGCCCCGATCGCCAAGGGCCAGCATGTGGCCGACCTGGTTGTCGCCATGCCCGACGGCGAGCAGGTGATGCCGCTGGTGGCCGCCGACGCGGTCGGAGAGGCCGGATTCTTCGCGCGCGCCTGGATCGGCCTCAAGCAATTGTTCGGGATGGCTTGAGGCAATGGCGCGGGGGCGCTTCATCAGCCTTGAGGGCGGGGAAGGGGTCGGCAAGTCGACCCAGTTGACCGCGCTCGCTGCTGCATTGCAGGGACGCGGGCTCACGGTGCTGGTCACCCGCGAGCCTGGGGGCAGTCCCGGGGCAGAAGCGATTCGCAAGCTTCTGCTGGAAGGCGACGAGACTCGTTGGAACCCGCGGGCCGAGGCACTGCTGTTTGCCGCGGCCCGCTCCGACCATGTCGAAACGACAATCCGCCCGGCGCTGGGCCGTGGCGAATGGGTGTTGTCCGACCGCTTCCTCGATAGCTCGCTTGCTTATCAAGGTGAGGCCGGCGGGCTGGGAATTGAGGCGGTTCGCGACCTCCATCGCTTCGGAAGCCGCGATTTCCTGCCGGACCGCACGCTTGTGCTGACTCTGGACGAATCCGAGGGCGGAGCGAGAGCGCGGGTGCGCGACGGTAGTCCCGGCGACCGAATCGGATCGCGACCGCCCAGCTATCACGCGGCGGTTGATGCCGGGTTCCGCGCTATGGCGGAACGGGAGCCTGATCGGGTGAAGCTCATTAATGCCAGTGGATCGGAGGCGACGGTCACGGCGCGCTTGCTCTATGCACTGGGCGATCTGCTGCCGTGATCGCCGGGCAGGACAAGGCAGTCGATCAGTTCGCCAGCGCCTGGAAGCTGCGGCGGCTTCATCATGCTTGGCTGCTCGCCGGCCCCCGGGGCGTTGGCAAGGCGAGCTTCGCTCGTGAGGCATCGAGGCGCGTGCTCGCCGAGGCGGCCGGGCCGCCCGTGGATCTTCCCGGGCTTGATACGTCGCCCGATCATCCAATCGCGAAGCTTCTCGCGGCCGGAAGTCACCCCGATTTCCGTTGGGTGGAGCGGCTGGAGCGGTCGACTGGCGGCCTCGCCCGCAACATCAGCGTCGACCAGATCCGGTCGCTTCAAAATCTGCTTTCGGTCACGCCCTCGATGAGCCCATGGCGTGCAATCGTGATCGATTCCGTCGACGATCTCGAAGCTTCGGCGGCGAATGCGCTGCTCAAGATGCTGGAAGAGCC
>Ga0307412_10002437_pt1 | contig 10347 bp, 5 predicted proteins | sample DK1Cmetagenome_3_FD_203823 | JGI IMG/M metagenome (GOLD analysis project Ga0307412, IMG submission 203823) | Maize rhizosphere microbial communities from greenhouse at UC Davis, California, United States - DK15-C-1 | ecosystem: Host-associated > Plants > Roots > Rhizosphere > Soil | place: USA...
GGACTGAACGTCAACCTCACCAGCCCCGTGCCGTCCGCATTCATGAGGTAGATCTCCTGGTTCCCGCTCCGGTTGCTCTGGAAGGCGATCGTCCGACCGTCCGGCGACCAGTCGGCGCGGACGTCGTCCGCCGGGTGATTCGTCAGGTTGGTGAGCCCCGTTCCGTCGACGTTGACGACGTAGACGTCCCGTCGTGGCTGTCCGCCCCAGAAGCTGTTGAACACGACCTGCCGGCCGTTGGGCGACCAGTTGGCGAAGTGCGCCCCGCCCAGCCCGAGCGCGGTCAGATTCGTCAGCCGCGTCACGTCGCTCCCGTCGGCATTCATGACGTAGATGTCACTCTCGCCGACGCCTCCTCCGCGGTTGCTGTGGAAGGCGATCCGCCTCCCGTTCGGCGACCACGCGGGGCCGTTGCTGTTGCCGGCGGTCTCCGTCAGCCGCCGCTGATCGGAGCCGTCGGCGTTCATGACGTAGATCTCCGTGCTCGCGTTCGGCGCGTCGCGGTCGCTCGAGAACGCGATCTTGGAGCCGAGGGCCGAGCCGGCGCCGACACGAGCGCGGACCGTGAGCGGCTCCTGCTGCGGTCCACCCGGATCCGCGCACGCCGCCAGCGTGAGCGCTGCCGCTGCCGCGGTCGCGAGTGCGGTCATCGTCGTCATGATCGGGCTCCGGGTCGGGTTCGGGTCGCGTCCGCTGCCGTCCACTCCTACCCCTGCCATGTGCAGGATGGCGGGGAAAGCGGACACGGGCGGCGATCGGTGTCCGGATTCGTCTCGCGCGCGCGCATGTGATCCCGGGAGCGAGCCACGTCATGCCGCGGGTATGTGTGGACAGCAGTCGCGCTGTCTGGCCCTTTCGCGAGGGTCGCTGCATACTGCGCTACCCCTAACGCGAGGCCGCAGGCAGCGAGTGCTCTCTCGTAGGAGTAGGGCGGCTTGGGTCGGCGCGGCGGTCGCGCTCATCGCTGTCGGGCGTCCTGCGCGCGCGCAAGACGGCACCGTCGGCGGTGTCGTGCTTGCCGACCGCTCGCTGCGCCCCGTCGCCGGAGCGCAGGTCGTGGCCGAGGACAGCACGCTTCGCGCGGTGACGGACGCGGGCGGACGCTTCCGCCTCGCCGGGCTCGCCGGGCGCGCCGGAACGGAGACGGTGCTCACCGTGCGCCGGATCGGCTTCCGGCCACTCCGGCAGACGGTGCGCGTCGGCGACACGCATCTCCGCCTCGTGCTCTCGGAGGCCGCGGTCGAGCTGAAAGAGATCGTCGTCACGGGCACGACCGAGGGGACCGAGCGGCGCGCACTCGGCAACGCGGTGATCGCGATCAGCGCCCCCGAGGTGATGGAGCGCGGCGCCGTGAGCTCGGTCCAGCAGCTGCTGAACGGGCGCGCGCCCGGCGTCGTCGTGCAGCCCGGCTCGGGGCTCGTCGGCGCCGGGGCCCGCATCAGCATCCGCGGCGGCACCAGCCTCTCGCTCAGCAACGAGCCGCTCCTCTACGTGGACGGTGTGCGCGCGAACAACGCGCCGGTCACGGGCCCGGTCAGCCAGTTCTTCAGCCCGGGCCCGATCTCGCGCATCAACGATCTCGACCCGGACGACATCGAGCGCATCGAGATCATCAAGGGACCGGCCGCCGCCACCCTGTATGGGACCGAGGCCTCGACCGGCGTGATCAACGTCATCACGAAGCAGGGAGCCGTCGGGCCGCCACGCTGGACCGTCGGCACGAGGATCGGAACGAACTACCTGCGCGACCCCGAGGGACGCTTCCCCACGAACTACGATCTCGACCCCGCGGGGAACGTCGTCTCGATCGACGTCGTCGAGCGCGAGAATGCCCGCGGCACCCCGATCTTCCACCGCGGCCGCAGTCGGCAGTATCACCTGGGCGTCGGCGGCGGGACGGCGCAGCTCCGCTACTACCTGGCCGGCGGATACGAGGGGAGCGAGGGCGTGGAGCGGTGGAACGAGGTACGCAAGCACAGCGCCCGACTGAACGTGACGCTGATCCCCGGCGACAGGCTCACGCTCGATGCGAGCCTCGGCTACGCCGGAGGGCCGACGCGCCTCAGCCCCGAGGGGGGCCTCGGAGGCCTCGTCGGGGCTACCTCGAACGCCAGTCCGCGCAATCTGCCCGGCGGTGGCGGCGACACGACGCGCCGCGGCTTCGTCCGCGGCCTCCCGGAAGAGTACGACCTGCTGGTGAGTCGTGGCGCCAAGTTCGAGCAGGATCTCGATCGCCTCACGACGAGCCTCCGCGTCGAGCACCGGCCGCTCCGCTGGCTGAGCCACCGCCTGCGCGCCGGCTACGACCGCACCGGTGCGACCAACACCATCTTCCTGCCTCGCGTCGAAGCGCTGCTCGTCAGGTCGCCCTTCCAGGACCGGAGGCTCGGCTACAAGGAGGTCGCGGTCGGAAACACGGGGTATCGAACCATGGACTACGCGGCCACGGCCTCGGTCGGCGTGACGGCGGCCCTGCGCTCCACCACCTCGCTCGGCGGGCAGTACTATCGCAACGCGACGAGCCGCGTGTTCTCGTCGGGCGCGGACTTCCCCACCGAGGGGCTCAGCTCGATCAGCTCGACGACCGGCACACGCGTCACGGAGGAGGACTTCGTCGAGGACGTGACGCTCGGCGTCTACGCGCAGGAGCAGATCGCCTGGCGCGACCGCGTCTTCCTCACCGCCGCGCTGCGAGCGGACGACAACAGCGCCTTCGGCGAGAACTTCGACCGCGTCTACTACCCCAAGGCGAGCCTGAGCTGGGTCGCGAGCGAGGAGCCATTCTTCCGCGCGCGCTGGGTGAATACGCTCCGGCTGCGCGCCGCGTACGGGGAGGCCGGCAAGCAGCCGTCCACCTTCGACGCGCTGCGCGCGTACCGGCCGGTCACGGGGCCGGGCGACGTGCCGGCGGTGACGCCGCTGAGCGTCGGCAACCCCGACCTGGGCCCCGAGCGCGGGAAGGAGATCGAGCTGGGCTTCGACGCCGGTCTTCTTGGCGACCGCCTTGCGCTCGAGCTCACGTACTACGACAAGCGCACCGTGGACGCCATCGTCCCGCGGGAGGTCGCGCCCTCCGGCGGCTTCCCCGGCGTCCAGCTCTTCAACGCGGGCGATATCCGCAACAGCGGCATCGAGCTTCTCACGCGCGCCGTTCCGCTGCGCGGCGAGCGGTGGGCGTGGGAGGTCTCGTTCACCCTCGCCACCAACGACAACAGGGTGGTGACCCTCGGCGACTCGGCCCTCGAGTTCCTCGCCGCCGGCGAGTACCTGGAGCACCGCGTCGGCCACCCGGTGGGCTCGTGGTTCGAGAAGCGCGTGGTGAGCGCTGACATGGACGCGACAGGCGCCATCTCCAACGTGATGTGCGACGACGGCCAGGGCGGCAGCACGCCCTGCGCGGGTAGGGATGGCAGCTACGGCACGGCGGACGACGCGCCCGCCGTGTACCTGGGACGCACCCTCCCCAGGGTGGAGGGCGCGGTCGCGAGCACGGTGACGTTGCTGGGGCGCCGCCTGCGCCTCTACGCGCTGGTGGACTTCAAGCGGGGGCACCGCAAGCTCGACTTCAGCACCTTCTCCAGCTGCAGCGCGTCCGACCGCTGCCGCGAGAACTTCTTCCCGACCGAGTTCGACCCGCGCCGGATCGCGGCCGTCACCGCCGACGGCAACCTCGTGGACTACGCGATCGAGGACGCGAGCTTCGCCAAGCTGCGGGAGCTGTCGGCGACGTACACATTCCCGGACCGTTGGGCCGCGGCGATCGGTGCGAGTCGGGCCACCGTCTCGCTCGCCGGGCGCGAGCTGCGCACGTGGACGCGCTACGGCGGCCTCGAGCCCGAGGCGATGCACCTCGGCGGCACGCGCGGCGGCAATTACGGAAACTGGGAGAGCAACATGCTTCCGCAGCTCTCGCGATGGGTCGTCGCCGTCAACCTCGGGTACTGATGCGCCTACTCCTCGCCGGACTGACGGCGCTCGCATCGCTCGGCTGCGGTGCGGCGGACCAGCTCCTCTCCGTCGACCCGCAGGACCGCGTCCCCGCGTCGCCGGCCGAGAGCTCCCCGGCCAACGCGCAGCTCCTCGCCAACGGCGCCGTCGCCGACTTCGAGTGCGCGTTCGGCGCGTACGTCGTGATGGGCGGCCTGATCGGCGAGGAGCTGGACGAGATAAGACAGATCATCGACCGCATCCCGTACGACCAGCGCGTGCACACGTCCAAGGACCGCGTCTACGCGGTGAGTCGCTGCGAGTCGATCGGCGTCTACACGCCCCTGCAGACCGCGCGCGTCTCGGCGGAGCGCGTCGGCCAGCTCCTCGAGTCGTGGGCCGACGCCGGGGTCCCGCAGCGTGCCACGCTCATCGCCACGATGCACGCCTACGCCGGCTACAGCACCCTGCTCCTCGGCGAGGGCTTCTGCACGACCGTGATCTCGTCGCTCGACGCGGACGGGGCGCTCGTGTACGGCGGCGAGATCTCGCGCGACAGCGCGTTCAGGGTGGCCGAGGCGCGTCTGAGCGCGGCGATTGTCGCGGCGCAGGCGGCGGGAGCGAGCAACGTCCTCAATTTCGCGCTCGTCGGCCGGGCGCGGGCGCGACTCGACCTCGGCGATCTCCCGGGCGCCAGGAGCGACGCCGCGTTGGTGCCGCCGACCTTCACGTACGAGATGACCGCGTCCACCAGCTCGCTGCGCCGCCAGAACAGGGTGTGGGCGCAGGAGCGCTTCAACCTCTTGACCTCCGTCGGCGCTCCGTACCGCTCGCTCGGCGACCCGCGGGTACCGGTGACCGACATGCGGCAGACGAGTCCGACGGGGGTGCCGATCTTCTTCCAGAACAAGTACGCGAGCGCCAGCGCGCCGATCCGGATCGCGAGCGGCGCCGAGGCGCAGCTCATCGTCGCCGAGGCGGACATCGCGGCCGGCACGGCGGCGTCGCTCCAGAACGCCGAGGCCATCGTCAACGGGTTCCGCTCGCGCGGCAACCAGCCGCCCCTTGCGGCCGCGGACCAGGCGACCCTTCGCGCGGCGCTCATCGAGCAGCGCCGGCGCGAGCTGTTCCTCGAGGGTCAGCACTTGGGCGACGTCATCCGCTTCGACGTGACGCTGACGCCTCCCGCCGGTACGCGCTTCCCGGCCGGCGGCGTGTACGGCTCGCGGAAGTGCCTCGCGCTGCCCGACGTCGAGCGGCAGAACAACCCGGCGCTGGCCGGCTGATCCCGAGTCGACGCCGTCGTCCGGCTTACGGCTGTCCCACCACCTTCGTCGGCGACAGGGCCGGGTTCGTCGAGTTGATGCCCAACTGACCGGCGCCGCCGGATCCCCAGCAGTAGACGGCACCATTCGTCGCGCGGCCGCAGCTGTGGCGGAAGCCCGCATCGAGACTCGAGAACGACAACCCACCTGCCACAGCCGACGGCTCCAGCCGGTCGACGGTGGATCCGTCGCCGACCTGGCCGACCTCGTTGTCTCCCCAGCAGTGAGCCGTGCCGGCGGCCGTCAGCCCGCAGGTATGGCCGATGAAGCCGCCTGCGATCAACTGGGTCAGCACGAGCCCGCCACGCACACCGACCGGCACCGGACTCGCCGCCGGCGATCCGTTCCCCAACGCGCCGAAGCCGTTGTCGCCCCAGCAGTACGCCGCGCCCGTACCGGTGAGCCCACAGGTGTGTCTGCCGAGTCCGGCGGTCAGCGCGGCGAAGGTGAACGCGCCGATCACCCGCGCAGGTTCGGGATGGGCCGTCACGTCCGACTGGCCGTTCCCGAGCTGCCCACGCTCGTTGTCCCCCCAGCAGTAGGGATCGCCACCGGTGGTGAGCGCGCAGGTGTGACCGATGGAGAACCCACCGGCCGCGATCGAGCGGAAGGTGTGGCCGCCGGTCACGGCGACGGGCCCGGAACGGGCGGTCGTCGTGCCGTCGCCGAGCTGGCCGCGGTCGTTGCGCCCCCAGCAGTACGCCGTGCCCTCGCTCGTGAGCGCACACGTGTGCTGCGCCCCCGCGTCGATGCTGGCGAACCTGAGCCCCGTCGCGACGGCCACCGGGGCCTCGCGGCTCGCGCTCGGCCCGGCACCGAGCTGGCCGCTCTCGCCGCTCCCCCAGCAATACGCCGTGCCATCACTCGTTAGGCCGCACGTGTGTGCGCCGCCCCCGGCGAGCTGGGTGAATGCGAGTCCGCCCTGCACCGGAACGGGGACGGGGCTGCACGGGAATGGACCCCCGTCGGTCGGGCACGTGCGAGTTGGAACCGGCACGCCGAGCTGTCCGCTCTCACCCCGGCCCCAGCAGTACGCGGCTCCGCTCGCTGAGAGGGCACAGGTGTGGGCACCGCCGGCGGCGACGGACGCGAACGTCACCGTCGATATCACGGGAGCGGGGATGACCGAGACCGTGGCATTGCCCGTCTTTCCCTCCGACGTGGCGGTCACGGTCGCCGAACCCGCGGCGACACCCGTCACCATGCCGGTCGTGGAGACGGTGGCGACGAGCTCACCGCCGGACTCCCACACCACGGAGCGCCCGGCGAGCGCATTGCCGGATTGATCGCGGAGCGTCGCCGTCAGCTGCTGCGACTGCCCGACCACGACCGACGGCCCGGCTGGCGAGACCGTGACGGATGCGACCGGCGGTGGAGGGGCCGTCGTCGGGGGCGGAGCTTCCCCGCCCCCACCGCACGCGGAAAGCGTGGCGACGGCGGACGCGAGGACGGCGACGGCGGGCCCCGTCAGGGCCCGCCCCTGGCGGGCGCCTGATTGGCGACGGCTGACACGAGCTGTCCGCATGGGTGCCTCCTGAGCGCAGTGGCGTCGGGGTCCGAGCGACGGCTACCTGGCCAACGGGCAGTCGCCATCCGTCAATGCGCGAGGACGGCGCGGAAGCGGACATGGCGCTCGTCGACGGCCAGCCCAGCGGTGTGCGCGTGTCCGCTTTCCGCGGCGTCCTGCACAGGTAGGGATACGGGCAACGTCGGCGCGGTGATCCACGAGATCCGCGAGGTGTCGCTCGGCATCCGGCCGACCGGCCGCCACGCGGAGACCACTGATGAAGCCGACCGTTGCATTCGCCGCCGCTGCGGCGCTCGTTCTCGCGGCGTGCGGAGAGTCCGCCGTCGACGTGTCCGGGCCGGCGCGCGCGCCCAACCACCCCCGGGCGGCGCTGAGTGTGTCGGACGCACAGATCGTCATGCGCGGGCTCAACAACCCGCGCGGTCTCGCGTTCGGGCCCAATGGTGCCCTGTTCGTCGCCGAGGCGGGACGAGGCGGGAGTGGGCCCTGCTTCATGAACGCCCAGCTCGTCTGCTACGGGCCGACCGGCGCGGTGGGCCGACTGTGGCGGGGTGTACAGGACACCGTGGTGAGCGGGCTTCCCTCGTACGCCAACGCCATGGGACGCGCGGAGGGGCCTAACGCCGTCGCGCTGCACGGGATGGGCGGCGCTTACGTGACGATCGGGTTGGAGACTGATCCGAGGATCCGCGGTCAGGCCCCCGAGCTGGCCGGCTTCGCGCGGCTCGTCCGAATCTCCTCGCGAGCGCTTTCGCAAGGGAAGGCCCACCCGAAGTCGGACAGGGAGTGGGAGTTCGTCGCCGACCTAGGGACGTACGAGATCGCCGCGAACCCGGACTGTGGGCGCATCGACAGCAACCCGTTCGGGCTCCTCGCGGCGCCGGGCGGTGTCATCGTCGTCGACGCGGGCGCGAACGCGCTCGTGCGAGTGAAGGCGAACGGCGACCTCACCACCTTCGCGGTGTTCCCCTCCCGCTACACGACGCCGCAGGGGCCGGCGTGCCCCGCGGTGCCCGCGAACTTTCCGAATACCTCGCCCAGCGAGACGGTCCCGACGACGATCGCCGTCGGCCCGGACGGCGCGTATTACGTCGGCCAGCTCGCGGGATTCCCTCTCGTCGTGGGCGCGGCCAGGATCTACCGCGTCGTGCCCGGAAGCGCGCCGGAAGTGTTCCTCACGGGATTCACGTTCATCGTCTCCCTTGCCTTCGACTCAGAGGGAAACCTGTACGTCCTCCAGCACCAGGACACCGGGGGGAACGCCGCCACCGGCTCCCTCGTCCGCGTCGCTCCCGACGGCAGCCGCACGACGGTGATCGCCGGACTCACCCGCGCGACCGGGCTCGCCATCGGCCCCGACGGCGCGATCTACATCTCGCACCGGGGCATCTCGGTCGGGACCGGCGAGGTCCTCCGCATCGCGCCGTAGGCGGGGGCCGTCCGGGCCGGGCCGGACCACGTGTCCGCTTTGCGGACTGTCCTGCACATGTAGAGATACCGGCGTTCAGCGAGGCTGCTGCCTGGTCAGTCGATCGGCCGCGCTGGTCCGATCCCGCCACGCTCGAAGGGTCCCCCCCATGCGCCACCTGACATCGATCTCCTTCACTCTCTCGGCGCCGGCCCTTTTGCTGCTCGGCTGCGCCGGCGAGCAACCGCTCGCGCCATCCGCCACGAGCGTCGCCGGCGCGCGTGCCGCGGTGACGATAGCGCCACCGTCGGCCGCCGTCGCCGTCGCCGTCTCGGAGACCCGGATCGACGTCCGCTGGACGGACAACTCGAGCAACGAGACCAGGTTCGAGGTCCTCCGCTCGCCGAGCAACGGGTACGACGACCTCGCCCTGCTGGCGACGACGGGGGTCAACGCCGTGACGTACAGCGACGTGGGGCTGGTGCGAGGGACGCAGTACTGCTACGCGATTCGAGCCGTCCGGACGACCGGCAAGAGTACCGACTACTCGGCGCCTTCCAACGTCGCCTGCACGACCACGCCGCCGGTCGTCGCGGTCCCGGCGGTGCCGTCGAACGTCGTCGCCGTGGCGTCGTCCGCGTCGCAGGTGGACCTGACATGGCAGGACAACTCGACGGACGAGACCGGATTCGCGATCGAGCAGGTCATCATCCCCACCTATCAGAGCGGCACGTTCACCAACACGGCCACGGCGCTGGCCAACGCCACCGCCTACAGCTTCCAGCTCGTGCCGGAAACGAAGAGCTGCTACCGGGTCCGCGCGTTCAGAGCCGATCCCGCCGCCGACGGCACGCTCCGCTACGTCTACTCCGCGTTCTCCAGCTCCACCTGCGCGACGACGCCGCCGGCGCCGGCCCCGGTCTCGGCGTACGTGGTGCACGCGAGACCGCTCGGCGGCCAGCTGGAGCTCACGATCGAGTGGACCGACGGCTCGCCTGCCCCCGCTTTCCGGAGCTATCGCTCGACGGACGGCGGCGGGGTCTGGGAGCTCGTGAGCCTGTACGACTACTACGACTACAGTACCAACACGCACCGCCTGTACGACACCGCCGGGCAACCGGCCGAGCGGCTGGTGTGCTACCGCCTGGTGGCCTACACCTCGGCGGGCGACGGGCCGCCGTCGGACGCGGCGTGCACCACCCCGCCGGCCGCGCCGACGAACCTCGTGGTGACCGCGGTGGACGCCCAGACCCTCCAGCTCACCTGGCTCGACAACTCCGCCGTCGAGGACGGATACGAGGTGTGGGAGTTCGTGATCGAGGGCGACTGCTGTTACGAGGGCAGCGGATGTAGCTCGGGCTGGAGCGAGGGCGACATTCTCATCGCCAGGCTGCCCGCCAACACGACGACCTACCGCACGCCCGGGGTGCTGGGGCAGAACGTCTGTGGGTCTTCCCGCTCGCTCGAGATCAGAGCGAGCAAGGACGGCGGCTATGTCATCGGGGCCTCCTACCCCGTCGACCCGTGACCGCGTTCGGCACCTCACTTCACGTCTTCACCACGAATCGAGCGACCGAGCGACCAGGATCCGCGCCGCTCGAACCCGACTCGCACGCTTCCCAGGAGCTCACCATGCGACCGCGCGTCTCGCTCTGCTTCGCCCTCTCGGCCTCGGCCGCACTGCTCCTCGGCTGCGACAGCAACCGGCCGCTCGATCCCTCCTCCGGACCCGACGCAGCGGCCGCCCGGGTGAAGGCGCCGAGCAGCGGCGGGTTCGCCACCCTGAGCACCTTGCCGCCGATCAAGGGCGGTGGCCACGGCGAGGCGTACGCCGTCACGCAGGCGGGATCGATCATCGCGGGGTACAGCTGGGACCGCAGTGGCAGAATGAACCCCGTCACGTGGACGCTGCAGGACGGCGCATGGCGGATCACCGCGCTGCCGTACCCGGCGTCCGCCACGAGCGCCACGGCGCGGGCCATCAACGACCAGGGCGACCTGGCGGGCAACGACTTCCCAGCCCCCACCTCGCACCCGGTCCTCTGGCCCTCGAGCGGCGGGTTCGAGGTGCTCGGCTGCGGTGACCTGGGCGACGTGTACGCGATCAGCGCCGGCGGCCGGGTGGTCGTGGGCGTCGGCAAGGGTGGGCCACCCGTAAC
>Ga0307412_10002438_pt1 | contig 10344 bp, 10 predicted proteins | sample DK1Cmetagenome_3_FD_203823 | JGI IMG/M metagenome (GOLD analysis project Ga0307412, IMG submission 203823) | Maize rhizosphere microbial communities from greenhouse at UC Davis, California, United States - DK15-C-1 | ecosystem: Host-associated > Plants > Roots > Rhizosphere > Soil | place: USA...
ACTACGAGGGCTGGCCTGCGGTGCTGGTGCGCTACCAAGCCGCCGACGACGATCGGCTGTGCGAACAGATCGACAAGGCCTGGGCCCGACGGGCGACAAAGGCCCAGCGCAGGGCGCGCGGAATGGACGTCTGAGACGCCGCCTTGGCGGTTGCGTGAAGGTCGCCGCCCCGCCAGTCTGCCCGCCTGTTCGTCGGGGAGTCACGCCATGTCCGCATCCATCCGCCGCGCCGCGCTGCTGGGCGTCTCGCTCCTGGCCCTGACCGCCGCGCCCGTCTTCGCGCAGGACGCCGCCACCACGGAAATCACCCGCGAATCCACCGACTTCACCCTCGGCACCGATCAGCCCCGCACGCCCGAACAGCTGGCCATGCGCATCGACCGGGCAGACCTGTCGATCAAGGTCATCCCCGACGACAAGGCCATCGACGGCGTCGCCGTGCTGGAGATCGCCGCCACCGCCCCGCTGGACGCCGTGGTGCTGGAGCTGGACACCCTGTTGACCGTCTCCTCGGTCCAGATCGACGGCGTCGAGGTCGGACCCGACGGCTGGAGCAATCCGGAAGGCCGCATGACCATCCGCCTGCCCCGCCCCCTCGCCGAGGGCGGCAGGGTCGCGGTGCGCATCGCCTACGCCGGCGTGCCGCGCGTGGCCCCCAACGCCCCCTGGGACGGCGGCTTCGTCTGGGCGACCACCGTCGACGACAAGCCTTGGATCGCCACCGCCGTCCAGCCCGAGGGCTGCGACATCTTCTGGCCCTGTATCGACAGCCCGCTGGCCGAACCGGGCCGGGTCGACCTGCACATCACCGTGCCCTCGGACCTCGCGGCCCCGTCCAACGGACGCTTCATGGGAACGCAGGACCACGGCGATGGCTGGACCACCTGGAACTGGTCGGCCGCCAATCCCAACACCTACGCCATCGCCCTGAACATCGGGCCGTACGACGAGATCAAGGCCGACTATCGCAGCCGCTTCGGCAACACGATCCCGATGTCCTACTGGTACCTGCGCAGCGACGATCCGGCCAAGGTCCAGGCCCTGTTCGCCGAGTTCACGCCGATGATGGACTTCTACGAAGCCACCGTCGGCCCCTTCCCCTTCGGCGACGAGAAGATGGGCGTGGTCGAGACCCCGCACCTGGGCATGGAGCACCAGACCATCAACGCCTACGGCAACGGCTATCGGCTGGACGGCAAGGGCTACGACTGGCTGCTGCACCATGAACTGGCGCACGAGTGGTTCGGCAACCAGATGACCAACCGCAACGCCGACGACATGTGGCTGCATGAGGGTCTGGGCAGCTATATGCAGCCCCTCTACTTGCGCTGGCTGCACGGTGACCGCTACTTCCAGGCCGAGCTGCTGAGCCACCGCAACGGCCTGGCCAACCGCTTCCCGGTGGTGTCCGGCGCCGAGCGGGCCGAGGACGCGGTCTACAAAGGCGACGTCGGCCCCGGCAACGACATCTACTACAAGGGCTCCCTCATCGCGCACTCCCTGCGGATGCTGATCGGCGACGAGGCCTTCTTCCGTTCGGTGACCCGACTGGTCTACGGCCGCCCCGACCCGCGCCCGGGAAACTTCACCACCCGCTATGCGACGACCGACGAGTTCCTGGCCATCGTCAATGAAGAGGCGGGCCGGGACCTGACCTGGTTCTTCCGCGGCTATCTCTACAACGCCGCCCTGCCCGACCTGCGCCAGACGCGCGAGGGCGGCCGGCTGGCCCTGGAGTGGGTCACGGGCGACGGCGGGGCCTTCCCCATGCCGGTCGAGGTCGAGATCGACGGCCGCATCGTCACCGTGCCCATGACCGGCGGCCGCGGCGAGGTCACGGCGCCGGCGGGCGCTCATGTGTTGATCGATCCGCAGAACAAGGTCCTGCGCCGCCTCGACTTCATCGAGGTCTGGAAAGGCCGACAGGCCCGCTAGTCTACTGCCGCCGCGCTGATCGACTGCCGCACCAGCCGGCAGCCCGCCTGCGTCGTCAGGAAGGCGATGTCGCCGGCGTCGCGGCCGCAGGCGATGCGCACCAGCCCCTCGACCGGGGCCAGCCCCGTGGGATCGACCAGCCACCAGCCGTCCGACAGCCAGACCTCGAAGATGGCGTGAAAGTCCGGCGGCTGCAGCTGGTCCGCGTAGGCGCTGACCGCCCGCGCCGGAATGCCCGAGGCGCGGCACAGGGTGAGGCCCATGTGGGTGAAGTCGCGGCACACCCCGGCCCGGTCGATGAAGGTCCGCGCCGCCGTCGTGTCGCTGTCTGACGCTCCGGGCTCATAGTCGATGTTGGTCTTGATCCAGTCCAGAATAGCCAGCACCCGCTCGCCGCCGACCGTGCCGCCGAAGGTCCGCTCCACAAACCGGCCGAACTGGTCCGACGGGCAGTACCGGCTGGGCCACAGATAGGTCAGCACCTCGGGCGGCAGGTCGTTCCAGTCATGCTGCACCGTCACCGGCGGCAGGCCCTTCAGGGTGCCGTTGTCGACCACTGCCTCATAGGTCAGCGCCACCTCGCCCGACAGATGGGCGCGCAGGGTCCGGGCCCCGAACTCGTCGTCCTCGTTCTCGATGAAGTCGACATGCGGCGTCGTCGTCAGCCGTTCCTCGAGCACGTGCTGCCCCGGCCAGTGCGCGACCTGGATCTTGTAGATGGCGTCGGTGGGCGGATCAAAGCTGTAGACGAGGTCGGCGCGGACGCGGATTTTCATCTTCCCCGACTGGGCCAGGAACAGGCCGCCGTCAACGTCGCGTCAGGCGGCGAAGGTCGCGGCCAGTCCTTCGGCCGACACGGCGCCGAACGGATAGTCGACGATCACCGTCTCGCCCCGCACCGCCTGAACCAGCGATTTCACGGCGTTGTGGTTCGGATGGTCGTGATAAGCCTCCAGGGCCTTCGCGTCGTCGAACATGCAGATCAGCACGACATCATAGGAGTTGGCGCGGCGGCGGGTGTCGACCCCGACCTGCAGGAACGACATGCCCGGAATGCGCCCCCGCATCGTCTCCAGCTCGGCCTTCATCAGCAGGGCGTTCTCGGTCGCCGTCCGCCCCTGGGCGCTCTCCAGCAGCCGCCACATCACGACATGGACCATCGGCGTCGCGTCCACAGGCGTCATGCTTGCCCTCCCCGTCGGCTCGACGGATAACCAAGCCCATGCGGACCGGGTCCGCAAGCCAGGCCGTTGTCCGATGAGGCGATCCTGAACACTCCCCTCCGCTATCGCCATGATCGCCTGCCCCGCGTCGACTACGCCGCGCACCCAGCCTATGGCGCGGTCTGGACAGCGTCAGACCGGCTGGCCGCCCTGGGGCGCTTCGCCAGGGGCCTGTCCGTGGCCTGGCTGCGCTGGGCCGTCGATTTCGAACACCTGCCCAAGCCCCCGGCCGGCGTGGGCAGGGCGGGCTGGCTGCTCCGCTCGGCGCCGCGGCTGGCGGCGGGGGCCGTGCGGCACAACCTGCGCCGAGCGGCCCGGGGAGGAACGGCGCCGGCCTCCGGCGCCGATGAGGTCGTGCGCGAGGCCCTGGCCGACGACGGCGTCTTCGTCTTCCGCATGACCGCCGCCGAACAGGCGCGGATGGCCGAGCTGACCGATCCCTGGTTCAGGGAGCTGGAAGGACGACTGGCGGCCGGCATTCGCGATTTCGACGACAACCGCGTCTGGATCGACGAGGCCCGCGCGCCCGAGCCCTACGCCTGGTTCCGCGAAATGCTGGCTCGCGCCGGGGTGGTCGGCGGATCACGCGCCTATCTGGGCCGTCCGGTGACGGTCGCCCACCTGATCCCCCAGATCAACACGCTCGGGACCGACTTTTGGACCGGTCAGTTCGCCGACATCGGCGAGCCCGACCCCGCCTGCAACTACTGCCACGTCGACACCGCCTGGGGCATCACCAAGATGATCGTCTATCTGGGCGAGGTGGACGAGGCGAACGGTCCCTTCGCCTACGTCCGGGGCAGCCACCGGGCCCGCGACGGCTTCTGGGGGCGGCTGGTGCGCAAGGCCAACGACCACGCCGGCCTGTCCTCAACCCGGCCCGCGGTCCGCCGCCTGTTCGCCGCCCTGCCCCGCGCGCTGCAGCACAAGGCCGCCTTCGGACCCGACCTGCGCGACAGCCATCCGATGGCCGACGACCTGTTGCGGGCCGAATGGCGCATCACCTCCGACCACGGCCACGGGATTCTGTTCGATCCCGACGGCGTCCACCGCGGCGGAATGGTGCGCGAGGGCCGGCGCCGGGTGGTCGGCGTCCTGCTGGCCGAGGTCTAGAGCGCCGCGACCTTCTCCAGCCCGTCGGCGATACGGCCGATGTTCTCCGGCTCCAGCGAGGACGGATCCACCGGCGGCTCGATCACCGTACCCGGATGGCTGTTCGAGATCAGCCAGGCCAGGTAGCGCAGGTCAGCCTCGGGGTCATGCGTCAGCAGCGGCAGGGACAGGGCCGGCCCGACCTCCCACGGCGCCGCCAGCCGCCGGACGGTCGAGAAGTTCGCGATGAAGATGTCCGACAGGATCGCCGCCTGCCGCCCATACATCGCCGCCTCCAGCACGACCGTGCCCGACAGGGAGACCGTCAGCTCGGCGGCCCGGATCAGGGCGTGGCTGTCGTGCCAGGGATCGATCAACCGCACGCCCGGCAGCCGCTTGATCCGATCCAGGTCTTTCGGCCCGCGGATGCCCAGCCCCGTCGGGTGCTCCTTGACGTACAGCTTCACCCCCAGCGGCAGTGAGCGGGCGATGTTGCGCACCGTCTCATAGGTCGAGATGAAGTGCGGCGCCTCGACGTCCAGGGTGTGCTCGGGCTCGTAGTTCAGGGCGTAGAAGACGAAGCGCTCGCCCTCGACCGGCCGCTCGAACAGCCGGTCCCAGACCCGCGCCAGCCGCCGATGGTTGATCGGCGTCATATGGTACTTCAGGTCCAGAAAGGCGCTGCGCGGCGTGTACATGTAGACGTCGTGCCGCGAGACGATCAGCGCCCGGTACAGGAAGCCGCGCAGCAACCGTTTCAGGAACCCCACTCCCACCGACGGCGCCCCGCTCTTGGCCGCCACCTGGCGCATCTTGTGACCGCCCGTGACACGATCCCGCACGGTCCGCGCCTCGGCCAGCTCGGCCTCGCTGACGTCGTCCGGCGTAGCCGCGCCGGTGAGATGGGGACGGGCCTCCAGCTTGGAATCCCACAGCATGAAGCGATGGGTGGGCATCCTGAACTCGAACGGCGCCGCATAGGCCCCGCCTCGGTCCTTCAGGATCATGCCGGCGATCAGGTCGGGCACGTTGTCCGGCTGTCCGACCGCCAGGCCGATGTCGTGATCGGTGATGAAGGCGTCCAGCTCGGCGAACACATAGGCGGCGTAGCGCAGGGCCCAGTCCTGCCGCTCCGAGCGCAGGAAGCGGTCCATCAGAATGATGTCCTTGACCCGTTCGCTCGTCCGCAGCTCCAGCGCGGTCAGGCGTTCGAGGGCGGCGGCGATCTCGGCCGCCTCCGCGCCCTGACGGGTCAGCCACAGGATACGCTCGCGTGGAAACCCCGCCTCCAGCGCCTTGTTCATATAGACGTCGCGCGTGACCACGAAGAAGGCCTTGTGGCCGCGCCGCTCCAACTCGGCACCCGCCGCGATCCAGGTCTCGGTGCGCTCCCAGTTGGAGAGATAGAGGACGTTCACGAGGCCCGCCGCCCGTTCGCCGCCCGCGCCGCCCGACCGGCCCGCACGACGGCCTCGATCACCCGGTCCTGATCGACACCGGCCAAGCCGATCGAACTGGGCAGGGTCAGGGTCTCGCGCAGCAGGCCCTCGGCCACCGCCCCGCCCACACGCTGGGCGCCGGCATGGGCTTCGGACAGGTGCAGCGGCTGGTACAGGGGGATGGTCTCGATGTCCTCGGCGGCGAGCGCGCGCAGCACCCCGCGCGCATCCAGGCCGAACACCTCCGGATCGATACGGATGCTGGACAGCCAGAAGGTCCAGACCTGATCGGCCGGCTCCTCGGGCATGGTGATCCCCGGCTGGGCGGTCAGGGCCTCCCGATAGCGCCCGGCGATCTCGCGCTTGCGGGCGATGTGGCGGGCGATGCGGTCGAACTGGGCGCAGCCGATCGCACCGTGGATGTTCGTCATGCGGTAGTTGTAGCCGATCGACTTGTGCAGGGTCTCGACCGGGTCGTCCTTGGCCTGGTTGATCAGATAGCGGGCGCGCCTGGCCATCGCCTCGTCGTCGGTGACCATCATCCCGCCGCCGGCGGCCGTGATCAGCTTGTTGCCGTAGAAGCTGAAGCAGCCGATCCGTCCCACGCCGCCGACCTTGCATCCCTTGAACTGCGTGCCCAAGGCCTGGGCCGCGTCCTCGATGACCGTCAGATTGTAGCGCCCGGCGATCGCCAGGATCGCGTCCACGTCGGCGGGCATGCCCAGGAAGTGGACCAGCACGATCGCCGTCACCGGCCGGCCCGTGGACCGGTTGATCAGCCGCTCGCCGTCGAAGGCGCATTCGTCCTCGCAGAAGGCCAGCACGGCCTCGGGATCCATCTGCCAGTCCCGTTCGACCACATCGACGAAGACCGGATGCGCGCCGCAATAGGCGATGGCGTTCGCCGGCGCGATGAAGGTCATGGTGGTGATCAGCACCTCGTCGCCGGCCTTCACGCCCGCCACCATCAGGGCCGTGTGGATCGCCGCCGTGCCGCTGTTGGTTCCCACCCCGAAGCGGGCTCCGACATAGTCGGCGATCTGCTCCTCGAAGCGGGTGACGAAGGCGCCCCGGATCAGTTCGTTCGCCGCCAGGGCCTGGGCCAGGTTGGCCAGCTCCTCCTCGCCCACGCTGGGTTCGTAGACTGCGATCCGGCCCATGGCTTCTTTCCGACTCCGCCCAGGCCGACGCTAGCCCAGCCGGCCGCGCCGCGCGAGACGTCGAGCCTACGGCTCCAGTTCGATGTCCCAGTACAGGTAGTCGAGCCAGCTCTGGTGCAGGTAGTGCGGCGGGAAGCGGCGGCCGTGTTCCTGAAGTTGCCAGGCGCTGGGCCGATGAGGCGCGCGGCGGATCATCATCTGCGCCTGCTGGGGCGTCCGCCCGCCCTTGCGCAGGTTGCAGGGGCCGCAGGCGGCGACGATGTTCTCCCACGTCGTGCGTCCGCCCCGGCAGCGCGGGATGACGTGATCGAAGGTCAGCTCGGCGCTGTCGCCGCAATACTGGCAGGCGAAGCCGTCGCGCAGGAAGACGTTGAAGCGGGTGAAGGCGGGCTGCCGGTCCTGATCCACATAGCTCTTCAGCGCGATCACGCTGGGCAGCTGGATCTCCATGGACGGACTGCGCACGACCTTGTCGTAGACCGAGACCACGTCGACGCGGTCCTGATACACCGCCTTGACCACCTCCTCCCACGGCCAGATCGACAGCGGGTAGTAGGACAGCGGGCGGAAGTCGGCGTTCAACACCAGCGCGGGCCAACCCGACGGGGGGCGACTGAGGACCTGCATCAGGTCCGCTCCGCGTGACGGAGGGTTATGGAAGCGACAGGACTGAAGACACGTCTCCTTCCCTCGTCAGAGGAGGAAACCGTATCCCTGATTCGACACCTTGGCGATGACCGGACGACGACGCTTTCGCGACGCCGACGGGACCACCCGTCAGCGAGTGACGGTTCCCGGGAAGGCCGGCAGGCTCCAGCCCCAGGCCAGCGCCCCGGCCCGCAGGCCGAAGCCCAGCGCGCCGCCGACGATGGCGGCCGGCCAGATGTCCAGGCCCAGCACCCGCGCCACGACGAAGACGGTGGCCGACAGCAGGGCGGCGGAGACGGTGATCTCGCGCCGCAGCAGGATGGACGGCTCCCCCGCCAGAAGATCGCGCACCACCCCGCCGAAACAGGCCGTCAGGGCGCCCATGACGATGCAGATCAGCGGCGCGATGCCGAAGGCGCCCGCCTTGGCCGCCCCCATGACGCCATAGGCCGCCAGCCCTACCGCATCGAGCCACAGCAGGGCGCGGAAGCGCCAGGGCCGCGCCCCGGCCAGCCAGACCGCCACCGAGGCGGCCAGGCAGACGGCGATGTAGCGCCAGTCCTGCACCCAGAAGACCGGCGCGCCGATCAGCAGGTCGCGCAGGGTGCCGCCCCCGACGCCGGTGATGGCGCCGAAGAAGGCGAAGGTGACCAGATCATGTTTCTGCCGCGCGGCCGCCAGCGCGCCGGTAGCCGCGAACACGGCCACGCCGGCGAAGTCGAGCGCGCCCAGAACGGTCTCGGGATTGGCGATGGCGGGATCAACGATCGGCGTCATGCCTTCGCTTGTAGCGCCCAGAGCTTGATCGGTAGAGATGGAATCGCTTCGCGATCCATTGATGCAGTGAATCAGGCTCCGAGCATGATGCTGGAGCGAAATCTGAGTTCGGGTGTGAAGCATCCAAACCGATTTCGCTCTAGGCGGGCGGGTTCTCCAGTGCGATCTCGCCCCGCTTCACCGCGCCGTACCAGCTCCACAACAGATGGGCGGCGGCGCTGCGGTGCGGACTCCACGCCTCCGCCCTGAGGTTGGCCTGCTTCTCGCGCGGCCGCAGCGGCGCGCCGTCCGCCCACCGCATCGCCTCCTGCAGGGCGATGTCCCCGCCGGGGAACACGTCCGTCCGCCCCTCGCAGAACATCAGGAAGGTCTCGGCCGTCCACCGCCCCACGCCCTTGATGGCCACCAGCCGGGCCACCGCCTCGTCATCCGACAGTGTCTCCAGATGGTCGAAGTCGATCCGCCCCTCGACGTGGGCGCGAGCGATCTCGTGGCCGTACGTCGCCTTCTGGATCGACAGGCCGAAAGACCGCAGCGCCTCGATGTCGGTGGCCAGCACGCGGGCGGGCGTCACCTCTCCCTCCAACCCATCGACCACCCGTTTCCAGATGGCGTTCGCCGAGGCCACCGAGACCTGCTGCTCCACGATCATCCGGAAAAGCCCCTCGAACCCGCCGGTCCTCAGCCGCCATTCGAACACCGGCAAGCGCAGGTGCGCCTCACCGAGGGCAGGGTCGAGCGCGACCAGCGCCTCGCGGGCGGCGGCGATCTGCGCGGGGTCGGGCGGAATGGGCATGGGACCTCATCGACAGGCGAAAGCGGGCGATCTAATCGTTTGGCATGTTCACCCTGGACGATCTTCTGCACCCGATCACGCCCGCGCAATTCTTCGCGGACTATGACGACCGGAAACCGCTGCACGTCCCGGCGGGCGATGATCGCCGCAAGCGGCAGGTCCTGGCCTGGGCGGACTTCAACGCCATGCTGGACCGCACCACCAACTGGTCCCCCAACACCCTTCGCCTGATGATGAACCATCAGGCCGTGCCGCCCGAGCAGTACTGCACGCCGCTGACGACGATCGAGGGCGCGATCCTGCGGCCCGTGCCGGCGAAGGTCGAGTTGCTGCTGGCCACGGGCGCCAGCCTCGTCGCCAACGACGTGATGTATCTGCACCCGCCCCTGACGGCGATCACCGCCGCGCTGGGCGAGGCCTTCGGGGCCAAGGTCGGGGCCAATGTCTATTGCTCGTTCCAGGGCGTGCAGGCGTTCGGCACCCACTACGACAACCACGACGTCTTCGTGATCCACACCGAGGGCGAGAAGGTCTGGAATCTCTATCAGGGTCGCGCCGCCAATCCGGTCGATCAGCTGCCGGACGACGCCGAGACCCGTCGCTATTTCGAGCAGACGCGCGGGCCGGTGATCCAGAAGGTCACCATGAAGCCGGGCGACGTCCTCTACCTGCCGCGCGGCTGGTATCACGACGCCCTCGCCCAGGACGGCGGATCGCTGCACGTGACCTTCTCCGTCGCGCCGCTCTACGGTCGGATCCTGCTCAAGCTGCTCGACAACGCCGCCATGCAGAACACCGCCTTCCGGGCCTATCTGCCGCCAGCGTCCCGCGACGGCGGGGCCGCCCTCGGCCGGCGGCTCAAGGAGTTGGGCGAACTGCTCGCCGCCCTCTCCGCCTCGCCCGCCTTCCTCGACGAGGTGGCCATGACCCAGGCCCAGCTGGTCGCCCGCCCCTCGGGCTTCAGCCTGCCCGAGCGCAAGCCGGTGACGCTGTGCCGGATCACGGGCCGCCCCTTCCCGCGCGCCTCCACCGGGGTGCAGGTGGCCTATGAATGGATGCAGTTCGAGCGCCAGTTCGCCCTTGAGGACGCCGTCGCCCGTTTCGACTTCGTCCCCGAGGCCGACATCCGCGCGGGGGTCGACGCCGCCCTCGCCGCGGGCGCCCTGCAGAAGGTCTGAGGCGCGCGCCGCATGATCACCCGGTTCGCCCCCTCCCCGACCGGACGGCTGCACAGGGGTCACGCCTTTTCGGCCCTGACCGCATGGACGGCGGCC
>Ga0307412_10002439_pt1 | contig 10343 bp, 9 predicted proteins | sample DK1Cmetagenome_3_FD_203823 | JGI IMG/M metagenome (GOLD analysis project Ga0307412, IMG submission 203823) | Maize rhizosphere microbial communities from greenhouse at UC Davis, California, United States - DK15-C-1 | ecosystem: Host-associated > Plants > Roots > Rhizosphere > Soil | place: USA...
TTATCAGCGATGATAGCTTTTACTCTTGATGCAATGTCTGACATAGTAAATTATTTTTTTTAATTGTTAGATGGTGCAAATATATAAAATTCTTTACGATAAAACATTTTTTTAGTCTTTTTTGTGGGTAGACTAACCTTATTTTGTAATAGGAGGTTTTAGTCTTTTCATATTCAGGAGGTTATATTTTGATATTTTAAGACCTGCGTTTGATAAAATATACAAATATAAATTACTCCAAGTTTTATACTTTGAATGAGAGACCTTTATATTTCTGTCAATCGAGAGTAGATTAATTGAAATTATTAATATGTTTAAGGTTTAAATGCTTTAATTCATTCTCATTTTTCTAAATTCCAACGGTTTCATTCCTGTTTGCTTTTTAAACAGTCTTGAAAAATAAGAGGCATTTTCAAATCCCAGCTCGTAGGCAATTTCAGAAACTCCTTTTTCACCGATTCGCAGAAGATTTTTGGCCTCTGAGATTAAAAAGGCATGAATTAATTCCAAAGCCGTCTTCCCAGTTTCCTGTTTTAATAAGTCACTTAAATATCTTGGGGAAAGGAAAAGCTGATCGGCAAGCTGAGTCACATTAGGCAAGCCGTGTTCTTGTAACTGACCATCATTAATATACTTTTTCAAAGCATCATTAAATTTAGAAGCAGTTTTCCCAACGATTTGCGTACGGTCTATAAATTGTCTTTTATAAAATCTTTGAGCATACGTTAAAATCGATGAAATATGGCTTAAAATAATTTCACGACTGTATTCATCAGGATTATTTTTATATTCTGCTTCTATTTTATCATGAAGATCGAGAACTAGCAATTCTTCCTTTGGTGAAAGATGCAGTGCTTCTGTGACTTCATAGTCAAAATATCCGTATTGATCGATGGTTTTATGTAATTCATGTCCATTCAAATAATCTTCGTGGATGAAAAACATAAATCCCCTTTCCTCAAATTGAAGATCTTTCATTTCGATGATCTGTCTGGGTTTGGCGAAAAACATACTTCCGTTGTCGTGATCGTACGGCATTTTTCCATACATAAAAACGCCGGACTTTATTTTTTTAAAGGCAATTACATAACAGTCTGTCGTAAATTCCTGATTACCCATCGTACACGTCGACAGGCATCCCAACATACTGAAAAGGGGATGCTCCGGCGCATCCCAATGATTATGTAAGTGTAGTTCTGTCAGATTTTTAAAATGTTTCATCTTTTAATAAAGATTTTTTGTTAATCAAATTTAAGCTAAAATTAAATTAATATAACCTGAATTCAATTCTACATAATTTTTATTTACACTTAATGACCGTGTGCGTTAATGCTTACTTCTTTCCAGTTTTCAATGTCTTGAAGACGTTTTGTGTACGTTTCATGAATGGCATTATAAGCGATTTTTCCAAATAATACTCTTTGTGGCGGATTTTGATTATCAATAATATCTAAAATAGGTTTTACGGTTGCTGCCGGATTTCCCCAGATTTCCTGATTGTTTGTTGCTTCCGCAAACGCCTCACGCACAGGATTGTAGTCTGCAATATCAGCAGTCGTCTGAAATGCCGATTCTCCTGCCCAGTCTGTTGCATAGCCATTCGGTTCAACTAATGTTGTTTTGATTCCTAAATGTGCGGTTTCTGTTCCAAGCGTTTCAATTAAACCTTCCACAGCAAATTTTGAAGCATTGTATACACTTAATAAAGGTAAAGTCGTTAATCCTAAAAAGCTGGAAACCTGAATAATGTGACCGCTTTTTTGCTTTCTCATCATCGGTAATACCGCCTGTGCTACCCAAAGAGAACCGAAAAAGTTAGTTTCCATCTGTTCTCTGGCCTGTTCCTCGGTTGTTTCTTCCGCAGTTCCGAATAATCCGTACCCAGCGTTATTGATCAAAACATCTATTCTCCCGAAGTGCTTTTCAATTTTTTCTACAACATCAAATGCTTCTGCACGGTTGTTTACATCCAATGCTAAAGGAAGAATATTGTCGCCATATTTTGCTTTTAAATCTTCTAAAGCATAAATATTTCTCGCTGTTGCAACGACTTTATCTCCTCGCTGCAAAAGTGCTTCTGCCCACAATTTTCCAAATCCTTTAGATGCACCGGTAATAAAAACTATTTTACTCATTTTTAAAATTTTTGTTTAATTAATGATGCAAAATTACCGGGTTGCTAACAAAATAGTTAGTCCATTTCAGCTGAAAAACAGCACAGAAGTACTATTTATAAAATTACGGAATAGGTAAGAATTGATTATTATTAAAAATGACTTTTTCAACAAAGTATATTTGAGCTTTTTAACAAAACAGATGCGTGGTGATTTGACGGAACTTTGTCTCAATAAAAATCAATAAAAAAATGAAAAACGTTTGGTTTATCACAGGAAGTTCAAAAGGACTTGGTAAAAGCTTAGTAGAAGCAGTATTATTAAAAGGTGACAATGTAGTCGCAACTGCAAGAGATCCTAAGCAATTAAATGATCTGGCGGAACAATATCCGGATCAGTTACTTGCATTGGAATTGGATGTTCAAAAGAAAGAGCAAATCTATTTTACGGTTGAAGAGGCTGTCAATCATTTTGGAAAGATAGATGTTTTGGTCAATAATGCAGGTTTTGGAATCACAGGAGCAGCAGAAGCGTTTACGAATGAACAGGTTAGAAGCCAGTTGGAAGTTAATTTATATGCTCCGATTGAGGTGACAAGAGCGGTTTTGCCTTATATGCGTAAAGAACGTTCGGGACATATTTTACAGATAAGCTCAATTGGAGGCAGAGTAGGGAATGCCGGACTTTCCATTTATCAGGCTGCAAAATTCGGATTGGCGGGCTTTTCTGAGTCTTTAAGTAAGGAAGTTGCTCCACTTGGAATTAAAGTAACCTGTATTGAACCAGGAGGTTTCCGTACAGAATGGGCAGGTTCTTCGATGAGTTTTGCTAAAGATGTAGAAGGCTACGAAACAACTGTTGGAGGTGTGAAAGAGCATTTAACATCAGGAAAATTCCTTCCGATGGGTGATCCTGCAAAAGCTGCAAAAGTGATGATCGATATTGTAAATCATCCGGCTCCGCCGTTGCATTTGGTGTTGGGAAGTGAGGCTGCTGCGATTTTAAGAAAAACCGATGAACAGAGAAAAGAAGAATTTGAAAAATGGCTGGATGTAACGATCTCAACAGATCATGATGAAGCCGTAAATATTTTTGAAACCGAATATGGCAAACAATATTTGGCTCATAAAGGCATTGATTTAAAATAATTCTAATCATGAGGCTGTAGATAATGCAGTCTCATTTTGTTATATTTGTATTACATGAAATCTACAAGAGAAAGTTTAGGAAACATCGTCTATTCCTGTTATGCCCACATGAGCAGACAGGGAGAGCATTTTGTTTCTGATCATGTTTTGAGTTATCAGGTTGCAGGAAATTTAATTTTGAATGATGGCTTTAATGAATGTATTTCAGAAAGCGGATCGATACGGTTTTTAAAGAGAAATCAGCTGTTAAAATTTATAAAACAGCCACCTCCGGATGAAGAGTTCCAATCATTGTCAATTTATCTTGATCAACAGATTTTGAAAGATGTTAGTCTTGAATATGGTTTGGTTTCAGAGAAAAAAAGGCAAGACAGATCGTTATTATTTCTGGAAACCGATATGCAGATGAAAATGTTCATGGATTCTTTGCTGATGTATCAATTGTCGGGGAAACTTTCTGATCCTCGTTTGGCGGAATTAAAAATAAAAGAAGTCATTCTGTTATTGCTTCAACAGGATCCGGAATTAAAAGATATTCTATTTGATTTCAACGAACCCGGAAAAATGGATATTGAAGCTTTTATGAATAAAAATTATCACTTTAATGTTAATTTAGACCGTTTTGCTTATCTCACAGGAAGAAGTTTAGCAACTTTTAAACGTGATTTTGAAAAAGTTTTTGGACTGACTCCCGGAAAATGGCTCTTGCAAAAAAGGCTTCAGGAAGCATATTATCTTTTGGAAAAAGGGCAAATGGCATCTGATATTTATTTGGATCTGGGTTTTGAGGATCTTTCGCATTTTTCGTTTGCCTTTAAAAAAATGTACGGTTTGTCACCAAGTAAAATAATTTCGATTTAATTTTAATAATGATAAAAACCTTTTCTATAAGTTTTCTTTTTTCTTCCATTTTAATTTTTTCTCAAATAAAGGCTAAAATTGTAAAGGTAAAAGACGGAGATACCATTGTCGCTTTATTATCAGACAACCAACAGGAAACCTTGAGGTTAGCCGATGTTGACTGCCCCGAAAACGGACAGGCTTTTGGAAAAAATGCAAAACAATTTACAAGTTCTCAAGTTTTTGGAAAAACCGTTATTTTTTATAGAATCAGTAAGGATAAATACAGACGAACCGTCGCAAAAATTTTCTACGATGATGAAAAATATCTGTCTGCAGAGATTATAAAATCAGGTTTCGGATGGTGGTATTGCCAAAATTCCCGAAATATAAAGCTAAAGGAATATGAAAGTCTGGCGAAAGGAAAGAAATTGGGGTTATGGTCCGATAAAAAGGCTATTGCACCCTGGGATTTTAGAAAAGCTAAAAAAAATAAAAAGAAAAAAGAGATCTTGTGATAAGATCTCTTTTTGTGGAGTTGGAGGGATTCGAACCCTCGTCCAAACAAGCAATACATAAGATTTCTACATGCTTATTCTACTATTGGTTTTCGACTGGAGGCAGAGAGCAGACACCCAACTTCCAGCTTATCTTTTGAGGTTTTCGAGTTTTAGTCAAAGCATCTAAAACCTTATTTCTACATTCCTATATCTCAGGATCAAACGCCGTAGAACGGAGCATTTGTGAGATATCTTGCTTCCTTACTATCTTCGGGAAAACGCTTGATCTACTATACTTCGATATTAAGCTGCAAGAGCGAACTCTTCGTTGCCAGTTAAAATTTTGTAGCAAGGGATTAAAGAGATCGCGCTACGGTTCTCTGCATGCTTACTTATCCATTGACCTTGCTGTCGAAACCAGTCAACCCCATGAAATAAGAATGCAAAAATAGGTTTTTTTGTTTAAATATGGTTAATATTAAAGAAGGCATTTTTGAAAAGATGGATTTTAGTCAAAAAATGCCAGAATTTCTCTTCTGACATTTCAAATTGATTAATCTCTGTTTTTAAGTAAAATCCAGCCGGATAATTGTACAGGCTTTTTACTTATGTGATCTTCCCAGAACAATTTATACCAATAGGTGTCAGTAGGAAGAGGTCTTCCTAAATATTTTCCGTTCCAGACAGGGGTTTTTATACTGACATTGAAGACTGATTTGCCATATTTATCAAATATACTCCCTTCAAAATTTCCATATTTACTAATTTCACTAAAATCAATGACATCGTTTTTACCGTCACTATTTGGGGTAATGACGTTGGCTAAAAAGAAAGTATAGTACTCAGTTTGCGAATCGCAGACTGCGTCTTTATTTCTCACTCTGACGGAATATTGAGTGTTTCTGAGAACGTTAAAAATCTTAGAAGACTGCCACGTTACCCCTCCATCAATAGAATATTCCAGAGGGGTACTTCCATTATTTTTAACATTAATTGTTAAAATATTGTTGCTGTAAATAATTTCTAAAATTTCAGGAGTTGAAATGTAGGAAACTGTTGCCGTAAATGATTGAGAACAAAAACCATTACTTATAGTTACGGTGTAAATTCCTGCCAATTCTGTGCTGATTGTTTGTGTAGTGGCTCCTGTATTCCATGCATAAGTGTAATTAGGCCCTGCTCCTGCATCCAAAATAGCTTTGTCGCCTTTGCAGAGGTCGACATTATGTAATGTGGAAACTATTTCAGGAACAACGTTGATTGTAATATTTGTTGGTGCTTGAGAAGTACATCCATTGGCACTGACTCCCGCTACTGTATAAGTTGTAGTGGAAGTTGGGGAAACTGTTTGTGTGTTTCCATTTCCTGGTAATCCTGTCCATGTATATGTTGTTGCGCCAGATGCGGTAAGAATAATGGATTCTCCTTTACAAATGGTAAGTTTAGATGCGGAAACTGATACAATTGGCGCAGTTGTATTTTTAATTACGGTTACCGAACCTTGTTTTGTACAGCCTTGCGGAGTTGGGCTGGTGATCATAAGTGTATAAGTTCCGCCATTATTAACAATGGGAGTTAAAGTATTAGCACCTGATACGATGTTTCCTCCTCCGGTTGCAGTCCATGAAAATGTAGCTCCGGGTTGATAGAGGGACGCGGTAGCATTGAGTGTAATTTGTGAATTTGTACACGTAATTTGTGCAGGAGTAATAATATTTACGGTGATGGCGGTGTCTAATACTACTGTTGCAGATTTTTGATATTGACATCCATTAGGCGTGGTAACGGTTACTGTGTAAGTTCCGGAAGCCGTAACAATATTGATTGGACCAGTTGTTCCATTTGACCATGAAAAAGTATTTCCTGTGCCATTTGCAGTTGCAGTTAACGTGGTAGATGATGCTTCACAGAGTATTAAATTTCCTGTAATTTGAACATTCGGATCCGGGTCCTGTAAAATAGTGATCGATGCCGGATCACTTGTACAAATGGCATTGGTGTTGGTTAGAGTGTAAGTTCCTGCAGTGGAAATTGTGATACTTTGAGTGGTTTGCCCATTTGACCAGACGTTTCCTGTTGTATAATTTGAAGTGAGTGTTACAGAATTGCCGCAAATAGTATTTGCAGAAGTCGTTATTATCGGAAGTCCCGGTTTAGGAGTGATAATTAACTGTAATTCTGCAACTTTTGAACAAGTAGGGGATTTTACAAGAACATAAATAGTGGCATTTCCTGAAACATAAGCTGTAGAATTTGCAATCGTATTAGAGTTTCCCGCAAGTGCATCGGCTTGACTGGCATAATAATCAAAAGTTACTGCTGAGGTTGTGCTGATATTGTGCTGGGCTGAGGTAAGATCAAACGTGGCAGTCGCAGAAGTTGAGCATTGGCTTAAACTTGCATTTTGTACAACCGGAACGGCTCCCTGGGTTACTGTAGCTGATTTTTGATACTGACAATTTCCAGGAGTTTTTACCGTAACGGTATAAGTTCCCGGCGCTGAAACGGAAAGAATATTTCCTGTCAAGCCATTTGACCAGGTATAAGTGTTTCCTGTGCCATTCGCAGAAGCAGTAAGTTGAGTAGAAGATTCGCACAAAACCAGATTTCCAGTAATTTGAACATTCGGATCGGTATCTTGGGTAATGGTTATGGAAGTTTGCGGACTTGTGCATAATCCATTAGTGCTGGTCAATGTGTAGGTTCCCGGTGTTGTTACGGTGATAGACGGTGTTGTTTCTCCGGTAGACCAAGTGTTGCCAGTGGCATTATTTGATGTTAAGATGATGCTTGCGTTAGGGCAGAGTGTGGTGGTTGGGGTATTTATAGTAGCTGTTAAGCTGTTGTTTTTGAAAATTATTGCATTCGTTTGCTTACATGAATTAATGGCACTCGCTGGATTATTGGGGTCATGATAATTAATGGTATAATAATAAGTATTTGTTGTATTTACGGTGGTTGATCCGGTTATCGGGTTATTTCCAGTTGTCGCATCATTAATAGTATTAAAATAAGAAACTGTAAAGTTTGGATTTCCATTTAAAATTCCCGCAGATAATGTATTGAAATCAAATGTACTGGTATTGCTGCAAATGGAAATCTCTCTTGGTGAGTTAGTGTTCGGACCAGGATTTCCCGGCGGATTAAAGGGGTTCGGAGCGATCGTAGAATTGGTAAACGGCGAAACAAAAGTTGCTGTTCCTCCCCACGTCAGATTAAAAGTAAAAACAGTCGTAGACCAGTTGTCAAGATATAAATAATATGTTTGCCCTGCCACTACATCCAAATATCTGCAATACGGATCTGTTGCACCGCCTGCGGATGTTGTATTGGTATTGGTTAAATTCATTCCCGTACTTGTAAGGGCGGCTGAAGCATTACATCTGATCGGGTTTCCCCGGTTGGAGCAACTCACATTCGGACCATAAATTGCCCAGTCATAATCCACAGGTCCCGTGGGAACCAAGTCAAAAGTAAGAGTTCCACTTGTTGCAATCGTGAATTTATACCATACAGAATGATGCTCACCGGAAGATAAGCAGCCTCCGAGGTTTTCAAATGTATTTCCAATTCCTGCCGGTGTGTAGTTTATATTGGAATTTCCACATACGGTGATCGCTGAAACGCAATCCTCTTGTGCGAATAACGAAATATGGAAGATCAGTAAAAAAGTAAAAAATAATTTTTTCATCATTGAAGTATTTAAAAGCGTGTGTTTTTAAAATCTTAAGAAAGTAAGAGCTTATAAAGTATTTGTAATAAATGAATTGTGTGTTTCAAAGTAGGATTTTTCTTAATGGAAAAAAGGAGATTATAGAAGCAAATAATTATATTTCTCATACTTATTTTGGTTTTTTTGGCAAAAATAAATAAAACGGAAGTATATATTATCATTTGTTTGTTGCTATTTGAATTTCTTTGTTGTATTGGCGGTTATTTGTTGATTTATGTTTATTATTTGTAATCGGATAGGCGTGTTTTTAGAATAATTTTACGTGAACATTACTCTCCATCACCAATAATCTTCTTATAGAATATAACATTTAAATTTTGCTGTTTAATAAAAAAGTGCTATTTTTGCAATCCAAAATGAGATGTAATATATGTTAATAATTCCAGTAAAAGATGGTGAATCCATCGACAGAGCATTAAAAAAATATAAAAGAAAATTTGATAAAACAGGTACAGTTCGTCAATTAAGATCTAGACAAGCATTTATCAAGCCTTCTGTAACTTTAAGACAAGCAAGATTAAAAGCTTCTTATAAGCAAAGAAATCTTAGCAAGGAAGAGCAGGCTTAAGAACTTTTCTTAAACTTATACTAAATTCACTTCTTAAATTCTTATATTTGAGGAGTGAATTTTTTGTTTTTATAATCTAATTCTATGTTAGATAAATTTTTAGACTACTTACAATTCGAAAAGAGGTATTCACCTCACACTATTACAAGCTATAAAAAAGATCTTGAAGATTTTTCTCATTTCTACCTCAAAACAGAATCTTCGGAGGATATTTCCAAAGCAGATAAGAAAATAATCCGAAATTTCATCGTTGATTTAAGTGAAAATAATATTTCAAAAAGAAGTATTAATAGAAAATTGTCTTCACTTCGTAGTTTTTATCTTTTTCTTTTGAAAATAGGGGAAATCAAAGTTTCTCCCACAGAAAGTGTTTCGTCATTAAAGTTTTACGCTGAAAAACAAATTCCTATATCTCAGGAGGAAATGCAAACGCTTAATGATCAGATTTTTGAAGAAATGCACAATGTCCTCGAAAAATGTATTATAGAGGTTTTGTACCAGACCGGAATTCGTAAAGCCGAGCTTTGTGGCTTGATATTTGAGAATGTTAATTTAAGCGGAAATGAATTAAAAATAATAGGAAAGGGAAATAAAGAAAGATATATTCCCATATCCGAAGATTTGTCAAATCTGCTGAGAAGTTATTTAGAAATAAGGAAACCGGAGACAGAACATAAATCATATTTTTTTGTCAACAAGAAGGGTAAAAAACTCTCCGAAAAATTTGTCTATGTGGTAGTTAATAAGTACCTTAGTCTTATAACAACGAAAGAAAAAAGAAGTCCTCACATCCTTCGTCATAGCTTTGCTACGCATGTTTTGGATAATGGGGCGGAGATCTCCAAAGTAAAAAAAATATTAGGGCATTCAAGTCTTGCAAGTACTCAGGTCTATACGAATGCTAATATTGAACAATTGAAAAAAGTGTTTAATCAGGCTCATCCAAGAGCATCTAAAAAAGAAGAATTATGAAGATCACAGTACAGTCAATTGGTTTAACTCCACACGAACCACTAGAATCACACATTGAAAAAAAAGTAAGTAAACTTGAAACGTTTTACGACAAAATTCATGAATGCAAAGTATTTTTAAAAGTAGAAAATAATGCAGATAAAATAAATAAAACGACCGAGCTTATTTTGGCGGTTCCGGGTGACGATATTGTCGTAAAAAAGACATCTGCAACTTTTGAAGAAAGTTTAGACCTTTGTGTTGATACTGCTAAAAAGCTACTAATCAAGAAAAAAGAGATGGCATAGAAAAAAAACTTAAAAAAAGTCAATAAAAAGTTTGAGAATTCAAAAAAACCGTTCTATATTTGCACTCGCAAAAAGGGAACAGCGTTCTTTTGAATTCTTTTTAATTATGCCTCCATAGCTCAGCTGGCCAGAGCACGTGATTTGTAATCTCGGGGTCGTGGGTTCGAATCCCTCTGGAGGC
>Ga0307412_10002440_pt1 | contig 10342 bp, 12 predicted proteins | sample DK1Cmetagenome_3_FD_203823 | JGI IMG/M metagenome (GOLD analysis project Ga0307412, IMG submission 203823) | Maize rhizosphere microbial communities from greenhouse at UC Davis, California, United States - DK15-C-1 | ecosystem: Host-associated > Plants > Roots > Rhizosphere > Soil | place: USA...
AGTTCGGCATCGTCTCGGTTTCGGGGAGCAACACCGCGCAGACGAATTCGGTCGCGACGGTCGGCGCGGGCAGCTCGTTTCGGACCGCCCTGCGCTGGGCCACCGACAATGTCGCCTTGTCGCTGAACGGGGCGACGCCGGTCACCGACATATCGGCGGCGATGCCCTCGGTGACGTCCGAGCGGATCGGCACCGACCATGCCTCCGGTCAGCACTGGTTCGGGCACATCCGCCGGGTCTACCGCACGGGCGAGGTCTGGTCCGACGCCCGCCTCAAAGCCGCCAGCTATGGAGCCGTTTTGTGACCAGCTCATCCACCTCCTCTTGCGCGACGCGCCAGATCGTCATGGCCGTCGCCCTCCCGCTGATCGAGACGGCCTGCCGGTTTGTCGAGCTGGTGGACCCGGAGAACGCACCGACCTGCATTTTCGACAAGGACGCCTCGGGCGACGGCTTCCCGCCGCCGAGCCACCGCATCGCCGCGCCATCGCTCCTGGAAAGCACGATCGAGGCCTTGAGCAGCGACGCCGCGACCGCGCTGGCCTGGCTCGACCTGACCGCCCCCGGGCACGGCATGACGCTGCCCGAGCTCGAGACCCTGTTCGCGAGCCTGATGATCTCCGCCGACGGCACGCCGTTCGAGGAGGCGGTCGCGGACATGGGCCTGCATCTGATTCCACCACCCGATCCGATTACCGACCGCGAGGAGGCCGCCCGATGACCAGCTACCTGCAGACACGGAGCAAGCTGCGCGACGCCTCCGCGATCGACGCCGTGCCGCGCGTGACATCCCCACACGCCACGTTCGACCTGGCGCCGTTTCAGGTGCTCAAGGTTCCGGGCGGCTACCTGTCGAGCTTCCCCTGGGACACCGTCCCGGCCGAGATCACCGGCACCACCTATTATGTCGACGGCGCCAGCGGCAGCGACAGCAACAACGGCACCTCGGTGACCACGCCGTTGCTCAACCTCAAGACCGCGGTCGCCAAGACCGACGTCGGGATCATCTACATCAAGGCCGGGACCTTCCACCGGACCACCGGCTCGGGCAACGGGTGGATGTTCGATTCCTCCTACACCTGGCCCAGCCGCAACCTCGCGCTGATCGGCTGGGGCGGCACCGTCACGATCTACGACGGCAACCCGGGCACCGGCTCGACGTGGGTCGACGCGGGCAGCGGGGCTTTCACGACCACGCTCGCCAACGTGCAGCACGTGCTCGACACGAGCCAGGCCGACCCTCTCGTGTCGACCCTGCCGCTGCAGCTGACCTTGCGGGCGGACCTGGCCGCGGTGCAGGCGGCGGACGAGGGCTGGGCGGTCAGCGGGACCACGCTCCACGTCAAGAGGGACGACGAGGTCCAGCCCGGGGCGACCACGATGATCATCCGCAACGCCGGCTGGCCTGCGATCAAGAGCCCGGTCATCTACATGCGGAACATCCGCATCCTGGGGTCCGCGTCGGGCTTCCGGCCGAACTCGACCGCGTACGATCAGGACGCGAAGTTCATCGCCGTGAGCTGCACCTTCGCCTACTCGCTGGAAAGCAGCGACTACGACGCCCTGGGCGTCACCAATTTCGGCTTCGCCGGTCTGAAGAGCTGCCACGGCTATTACGGTGGCAAGGACGTGTTCAACTATCACTGCGCCTCGGCCGAAGTGGGGGACAACCCGCAGGTGCTGGAGGAGGGCTGCGTCGCGAAATACAGCGCGTGGAAGCGCACCGAGAAGCGCGGCCCCTACCAGGCCAGCACGGTCCATGACGGCACGGTGGTGACCAGGATCAACGGCACCTACGGGCCGAGCCTCGCCGGGCCGCCGATCCAGGAGGACGGCGACGGCGCCTTCAGGACCACCATGGCCTGGCTCGTCGGCGGCACCTGCGACGCGACCAGCTCGCCGTCCGGAACCGGGGAGCTGAGCGCGGCCTGGGATTACGCCCTCCTTGGAGGGACGGGCACCGAGACCTGGTGCGACGGCGTGACGTTCGTCGCCGGCACCGTGTCGGTCAAGGGCGGCACGACCGGCCCGGTGCATCTGCGCGACGGTACCGTGCCGACCATGACCGGCACCGTCAGCCCGTATTGATGCGGTTCAGATCGGTGATCTCGGAAAAATTCTGGTCACTATGGAGCTGCACGCATGTCGTTGCTGATCAGCCTGATCGTTGTCCTCCTGGTCGCCGGCCTGGTCCTCTACATCATCCGGCTTTTGGTGCCGGCGCTCGGCTTGCCGACGATCATCGTGCCGATCGCCACGGCGATCATCCTGGTCCTGGTCGTGATCTGGCTGCTCCAGCTCCTGCCCGGAACCGACCTCGGCACGACCCTGCATCTCGACGACTGACAGGGCCGCGCCGATGACCAACCTGCACCAAGGGTAATCTGGTGGATCAGATCCTCGACCTCCCGGCTCCGCCTGGTCCGACACCGGGCCCGCCGGCCGCCATGCCCGACGACTGGTACGCCAACCTGGTCGGCCTGCTCGTTCAGGACGACATGAAACGGCTCGCGCAGGAGCTGGACGAGGAGGTCGCCGCCGCCGAAGCCGCGCGCAAGCCCTGGCGCGAGATCTACTCCCAAGGCCTCAAGAAGCTCGGCATCGACCGGACCGAGCTGCAGCGGAGCATCCCCTTCCCGGGGGCCAGCGCCGTGCGCCACCCGCTCCTGCTCCAGGCCGCGGTCGAGTTCCAGTCGCGCGCGATGTCCGAGCTGTCGCCGCCGGGCGGCCCGTGCCGCGGCACGATCGTCGGCGCGCCGTCGGAGGAGCTGGAGGAAAAGGCCGGGCGCGTCGCCGCGTTCCAGAACTGGCAGCTCACCGACCAGGTCGAGGAGTTCTCGGTCGAGCTCGATCGCCTCTTGATGATGCTGCCGCTCGAAGGCTCGTCGTTCGCCAAGCTGTGGTACGACCCGAGCTACCGGCGGCCGCGCTTCGCGTACGTGCCGGCCGAGGCGGTCGTCATGCCCTACGGGGCGGTCGACGAGCAGACCGCGCCCTTCGTCGCGCAGCAGCTCGACCTGTTCCCGACCGAGATCAGGGCCAACATCGCCTCGGGCCTGTGGGTGCCGCACGCCCACGAGGCGGGTGCCGCACCCTTGCCCAGCGCCTCCACCGAGGTGATCGACCAGGCTCAGGGCCAGGACCGCTCGAGCGCCGGCGACGCGCCCGGGCAGAGCATGCGGCGCTACTGGGAGATCCAGGCGCGGCGGGTCATCGCGGGCATCGACGGCGACCAGGAGCTCGAGTGGCTGGTCACCCTTGCCGCGGACAGCCAGGAGGTGGTCGCCATCCGCCGCAACTGGCGCGCCGCCGATGCGCGCCGCCGGCGGATCAAGCGCCTGTTCCACTGGCGCCTGTTCCCGTGGGCCGGGGCCTACGGCGTGGGCTTCCTGCACATGATCGGCGGGCTGGCCGACGCGGCCACCGGGTCGTTGCGCGCGCTGATGGATTCCGCGGTTATTTCCAATCTTGGCGGAGGATTCACCCTCAAGCGGTCGGCTGCGGGTACCGCGCGCGAGCGCGGGCCGATCATGCGGAGACCTGGCGAATACGCCGAGATCGACGCGCCGGGCGTGGACGACATCAGGCGCGTGGTGATGCCGGACCCGTTCCAAGGTCCGTCCGAGGTCCTGTTCCAGCTGCTGGGCGCCCTGGTCGACACCGGCACGAGCTTCGCCAGCGTGGCGATGCAGGAGCTCGCCGAGGCGTCGGGCAACGTGCCGGTCGGCACGACCCTGGCCCGGATCGAGGAGGGCAGCCGGGTCTTCGCGCAGATTTTCTCGCGGCTGCACCGCACCTTCGGGATGGTCTTGCGCGAGCTGCACGAGGTCAACCGCGAGAACGTCACCGATCAATGGATCGCCGAGACCTTTGTCGCGCCGGAGATCAAGGCCGCGGATTTCGACGCGCGGATCGACGTGGTCGTGGTCAGCGATCCGCGGACCTTCAGCTACGTCCAGCGGCAGATGCAAGGGCAGCTCAGCCTCGACCTCGTGCGCCAGGCGGCCGAGGTCGGGGTCGAGTGCGACATGCGTGCGGCCTACGCCTCGGCCGCCCGGCAGATGGGCCTGCAGAACGCCGACGAGCTGTTCCCGGAGAAGGAGCCGTTCAACGGCCCGGCGGCGATCGAGAACGCGATCGTCTTCGAGGCCCCGCTCAAGACCGCCCAGGCGGACAACCACCTCGAGCACACCATGTACCACCTCTCGCTTTTGCAGCTGCCGGGCTTCGGCCGGTCGTCGCCGGGTCAGCGGCTGATCACCCACGTGCTCGAGCATGGCGCGGCGGTCGCGATGCAGGCCGGGGTCGACGCCTACCTGCAGATCGTCCGCGGCCTGCAAAAGGCGTTCGAGCCCGAGGACCAGGGGCTGGCGCGCATGGCCCAGGCCGAGATGGCCAAGGTTGACGCGAAGCGTGAGGAAATCGCCGCCAAGCTCCAGGCGCAGCTCACCCTCGAGCGCGAGGAGCGCGACGCGAAGCTGGCGATCGTCCGCGCCGAGCTCGACGCCAAGCTGGTCGAGATCAAGGCCGAGCTGCAGAGCCACCGCGAGGCCAACGCGTCGAAGGAGCGGATCGCGTCGGCGCAGATCGCCGAAAAGATCGCCACCGCGCCGCCGCCGACGCCGGCCAAACCACCCGCCGCCAAGGACTAAACCCGGGGTGCGACCATATTTGGTCCTTTTCCACCAGACGCATGTCGACTAAGTCATCTTGTGGATGACCATGTCGGCGGCGGGTTCAGCATGGGCGAAGATTTCATTTTGCTGCAGGAGCTGGCCACGCGCGTGCGGCAGCGGCTCACGATGCGGCGCGACGAGTGGGTGGAGGCCGTCCTCGGCGGGCTCGAGGAGCGGCTGTACCGGACCGCGATCGGCCAGGTGCAGGCCATCGAGTGGGTCGGGGAGGTCCTGAGCGAGGAGCTCGGCCACCTCGCCCGCGAGGACGACGACCTGCTGAGCGGCGAGGTGCCGGCATGAGCACCCGCCGCGAGGAGGCGTTCCCCAAGGTCGAGCCGCCGTTCGCGGCCACCGGCCCCTGGGTCCTGGTGCAGGACAGGATCACCAACACGACGTCGCGCGGCGGGGTGATCATCCCCGACGAGGCGCGCGACAACCGCGCCAGCGAGGCTGTCGCCAAGGTGTGCTCGATCGGGCCGCTCGCCGGCCGGAACATGCTGGGCGAGCAGCACGAGGGCTGGCCCTGGTTCCGGCCCGGCGACCACGTCCTGGTCCCCCGCTACTCGAGCGCCCGCTACCAGACCATCGCCGGGGTCGTGTTCCGCGCGCTCAAGTCGACCGAGATCTTCGGCCTGGTCACCGACCTCGACGAGGTCTTGCGGTGACCCCGATCCGCTCTCGCGGCCGTGCAGGTGCGCCGGCGGCCGCGGTCCACGGGCCCAGCGCAGGTACGCCGGCCAGGCCCGCTTTGCCGTGGAGCCCGACATGTCGCTGACCCCCATGCCGGACCTCGAGCCCGTCGCTGGTGCGCCGGATGTGGCTCCGCCGCTGGAGGACAAGCCGCATCTCGCCGATCTGCCGCTCGAGCAGCCGCTGACGTCCCCGGACAAGGCGCCACCCGAGCGGGAGGAGCCGGCGGTCCCGGCCGAGGACGAGGACGGTCATGAGCCGTCCCAGGAACCGACCGGCGACCGCTATCGCGAGGAGCGAAAACGCAAGCTCCAGGCCCAGGCCGAGCTGCGTCGCGAGCGCGAGGAGAACCGCCGTCTGGCGGACGAGCTCCAGGCGCTCAAGCGCAACGTCGATGGGCTCGGTCAGCTTGAGGTCCAGCGCGCCATGGACGCCGCTCGAGCCGAGATCACGGCAGCCGAGCAGCAGCATGATACCGCGTTCGAGACCGGCGATCCGAAGGCCGCGCGGGACGCGTTCGCCCGGCTCCACAACGCCAGGGCGCGGGTGGCGCAGCTCGAGCAGGTGACCCGGCAAGCCGCGGCACCCTCGGCGGCGCCACCCGCCCCGGCGCTCGACCCGGTGGCGATCCTGCGCGACGACTGGCTCGAGCGCCGTGCCTGGTTCCACGACGCGCCGTCCGCCGAGCAAGGGGCGGTCGCCGAGATCTCCGACGAGCTGGCGCGGGACGGCTTCCCGCCCCATTCCCCGGCCCATTTCCGCGAGCTCGACAAGCGCCTGGCCGAGCGGCTGCCGCACCGCTACGCGCGCTCCGCGCCCGGGGGCGCCGTGACCGCCGGCGCCTCGCGCGCGACGCTGACCGCCAACGGCGCGCCCGCCGGCAAGGTCGAGCTGACGCCGCTGCACCTCGACTTCATGCGCCAGCAGGGCCTCGACCCAAGCAACAAGGCCCACCTCGCGGAGATGCAGGCCTACGTCAAGCAGTCGCGCGAGAGCCGGCGGCGCTGATGGACGAGGTCAGCGACGAGCAGCTCGAGCGGCTGATCCGCGGCTTCGGCACCCGGGTCACCGCGCGCGCCCTGGTCCGCGTCCTGAGCAACGGCGCGCACCGCGACGGCCGCATCCTGCGCCATCGCCTGGCCGTCCTGGTCAAGGCCGGCGGGATCGTCCGCCTGGCGCCCGGGCGCCGCGGCGTCGCGGGCCACTACACCCCGAGATCCTGGTGAGGACATGCCGGTGAAGCGCAACCCGCGCTCGGACATCGAGCCGCTCGACCATCCTTCGGTCAGCCCGGCGATCGGCGGCGACATCCAGCCGATGCCGGGGGACAAGGTCAACAGCTACCGCGACAGCGTCCCGGGCCCGCGCGACAGCCAGCGGGACGCGCTCGACCGCCCGACCCGGGCCGGTGGCGCCGCGGCCGTGCGCGACGAGCGTGGCCGCCGCGCCTTCGTCGCCGGCGCCGACCTGCCGCCCGAGCTCGACCCGCTGGTGCTCGAGTTCCTCAACGACGACGACACACCACTCGCGGTGCCGACGGACGATCCGTATTTCACCTACAAGTGGGTGCGGCACGAGATCCGGGGGGTGGGCGTCGACAAGTCCAACCTGACCCATCATTTCAGCGGCCGCCTGCGCTGGGACCTGGTCCGGCTCGAGGAGCTGACCGAGCGCTGGCGCGAGTCGATGCGCTACCTCCTGCAGCGCGGCGGCGAGTGGGACGGGCTCGTCGTCTACAAGGACCTGATCCTGGCCCGGACCGAACGCGCCCGCCGCGACGCCTACGTCAAGTCGCTGGAGGAGCGCGCCCGGATGCAGCGCGAGCAGGTGCGCTCGGACGCGGAGAACGCCCTGCGCCGCTACGGCGCGCGGGTCCGGGTCCAAGATCGGACCGAAATCGGCCCTGAGGACAAGTAGTCGCGTTCGTCGCCTATTGCGCGGACAAGAAACCTTGAAGTAGAACAGCTGCAGCTCGGCTGCCGTGAGAGTCCCATCTCACGGGAGACCTCTCTTGACCGCGACCAGCGCACCATTCGGCTTCAAGGCGACCCGCAATCGCTTTGGTGGCACGCCGCGCCCGAAGGCGCTCCGGGGCGGCATCGCCTCGGGCTACGCCACGGCGATCTACCGCGGTGACCCGATCAAGCTCGTCACCTCGGGCACCTTCCAGCTCGCCGCCACGGGCGACGCCGTCACCGGCATCTTTGACGGGTGGCTGCCCGAAGACGCCGGGGTCTGGCTCGAAGGTAAGTATTGGAAGGCCAGCACGACCTACACCAAGGCGCCGCTCGTCTTCTGGTACCCGATCGACGACGCCTCAATCGAGTTCCAGGTCCAGGCCAATGGCGCGGTCGCCGCGACTGCGGTCGGCGACAGCGCCGACTATGTCGCCGGCACCGGCAACACCAACAACGGCCTGTCGGGCGCGGTGCTCAGCTCGACCCTCGTCGGCGCTGCCGCTTCCGGGCAGTTCAAGATCGTCGGCCTGTGGGATGCCCCGGACAGCCAGAATACCTGGGGCGACGCCAAGACCATCGTGCGCGTCATCGGCAATGAACCAAATACCGGGCTAATCCCCGGCGTCGCCATCTAAGGAGCGCGCGCTATGGGTATTGTAATGAATCGCGCGCAGTTCATCGACGCGACCGAGCCGTTCTTGAACCGCGCCTTCGATGGCAGCTACCGCCGCTACCCGAAACAGTACGACAAGGTGTTCGACGTCGAGACCGCCCGGCCGTCCCGGTTCGAGGAGGACTACGTCGTCGCCGGCCTCGGCCTCGCGGTCGAGAAGCCGGAAGGCACCGCGATCACGTACGACAACGGCGAGATCGCCTACCGCGTCCGGTTCGTCCACAAGACGTACGGCCTGGCGTTCGCGATCACCGAGGAGCTCGAGGAGGACAGCGAGACCCTGCGCGTCGGCTCCATGATGTCGGCGGATCTCGGCCGGTCGATGGTCGAGACCGAGGAGATCGTCGCCGCCGACGTGCTCAACCGCGCCGAGACCTCCGGCTACGTCGGCGGCGACGGCCAGGTCCTGCTGAGCACCGCGCACCCTCTCGCCGGCGGCGGCACGTTCTCCAACAAGCTCTCGTCGCCGGCCGACCTCAGCGAGGCCTCGCTCGAGCAGCTGGTCATCCAGATGAAGCGCGCCAAGGACGAGCGCGGCAAGCCGATCGTGCTCCGCGCGACGCAGATCGTCGTGGCGCCGGAGAACGTGTTCAACGCCACCCGCATCCTGAAGTCGACCATGCAGCCGGGTAATAACTACAACGACCCGAACGCGCTGCGCGTCACCGGCCTAGTGCCCACGGAAGCCTTCGAAATGACGAGGCTGACGCTGACCGACGCCTACTTCATCAAGACTGATGCTCCTCGTGGCCTCCTCTTCAAGCGTCGGCGTCCCGTCACTCGGGGTGTGGAAGCTGATTTTGAGACGGGAAATACTAGATTCAAAGCGACTTCGAGATTCTCAGTTGGATTTGTTGATCCACGCTGCTGCTACGGATCTTTAGGTGTCTGAGAGCGCATAATATTCTACTTATGCGATCAATCCTCACCGTCCCGATCGGTCTTCCAGGGCTGGTCACCATGCTCCCAATGGTTGCCGGTCGGGGCGGTGAAAGCATACTCGACCGGCCAGCCGAGGGTGACCACCCGGTGGTACAGCATTGCGTGGGAGACACCCAATTCGCGCGCCCAGTCCGAGAGCGACAGCGTTCGGCCTTGAAACTTGAACATCCGCTTGGTCATCTTGCGTGCCGGCGTGGTCAGGGCTTTTCCGACCGACCAACCCATGTCGTCGAGGCGATGCTGAAGGGCTTGGTACGGGATGCCGGTCTTCCGCGCCCAGTCGGCCAAAGACAGCGTTTCGCCCTCGAAGGTCAGATACCGGTTGCTTCGTCGGTTGCGCGCTTGATCGGCGTGCGGCAGCCAGATGCAGTTGTTCGGTCGGTAGTCGCCGTTCACATCCTGGCGCTCGAGGCTGTATTTTCCGGGCGGACGTTCACCCATGTCAGCGAGGAAGTTCGGGTAGCTCTCTCGCCACCGCTCGCAGACGGTGATCCCGCGGCCGCCATAGTCGGGATACGACCTCGAGTTCGGGTTGAAGCATCGGTCGAGCATGTTGTGCCAGGCGACGTACTCCGCCGGCAACTTCCCATAGCTGCGGTGACCATGCGTGGTTTTGGCCTTCCGTGCCGCCTCGGGTTGGAGGCAGCCGCAGCTCTTGGCCTTACCGGCTTTGAGGGTCTGACCCGACGAGACGGTGTCGCTCCCGCAGTCGCATCGACACCGCCAGGTTATCCGCGCGGAGCCGCCCGTGCTCACGAGGGTGCCCTCGCGTTGAAGGACAACGAGCCGGCCGAAACGCTGGCCCGTGAGATCGATGAACTTGCCCATGTGCACCTCCTGCCCCGATGGAGGCGCACAATGAGCGTCCGTTCAACCCCTTTCCGTCGACCTGCGCACCCCCGTGCAGCGTCGGCCACGAGACCCCCGCCGCTCCCTGGGGGTAGGCCCGCCGGCGGTCCCTCCCGCCAGATCGTCGACCGCCGGCGGCGCCATATCGAAACCCAGTCGCGGAGACCCTGATGGCCGTCCCGACCACCGCGGTGTGGGCTCTTGATACCGATCAAATCCTCGATGAATCCTTCGCGCGCGTGCGCCGGATCACCGGCCGGCAGGCGTCGGGCTACGACCTCAAGCGCGGCGTCCGCGCCCTGCAGCTGCTCATGGCCGAGCTCGGCATGCGCGGCGTGCAGCTCTGGTCGGTGCAGGAATTGGAGCTGGAGCTCGCGGCCGCGACGAACGACGTCGCCCTGCCCGATGACGTGCTCGAGGTGATCGAGGCGGTCCTGCGCGACGAGGACGGGATCGACATCCCCCTGCCGCGCATGTCGCGTGTGGAGATGCTCGCGATCCCCGACAAGGACAGCGCCGGCCGACCCTTGCGCTACTGGGTCGATCGTGGCCGC
>Ga0307412_10002444_pt1 | contig 10333 bp, 8 predicted proteins | sample DK1Cmetagenome_3_FD_203823 | JGI IMG/M metagenome (GOLD analysis project Ga0307412, IMG submission 203823) | Maize rhizosphere microbial communities from greenhouse at UC Davis, California, United States - DK15-C-1 | ecosystem: Host-associated > Plants > Roots > Rhizosphere > Soil | place: USA...
CAGTGAGCTCGTTGCGGTGGAGGACGTCGAACGTGACGAGGCGGAGTGGCAGCTCTCGGTACGAGTGCTTGTGCGACAGGTAGTAGACGTAGTGCGAGGGGCAGTTCATCGGCTTGAGCGACATGTCGTGCTCGTCCGTCTCGCTGTCGAGGACGAGGAACATGTTCTCGCGGTACTTGCCCCAGTGCCCCGACTGCTCCCAGAGCCCCTTGTTGTAGAGCAGCGGCGTCTTGATCTCCTGGAACGCGTCGCGCTGCCGCTCGCGCACGAAGTCCACGACGGTGTTGTAGAGCGTGGTGCCGCGCGGCGTCCAGAACGCCGCGCCCGGCGATACCGGGTGGAACTGGAAGAGGTCGAGCTGGCGGCCGAGCACGCGGTGGTCGCGCCGCTTCGCCTCCTCGATGCGGTGGAGGTAGGCGTCGAGCTCGTCCTTCTTGAACCACGCGGTGCCGTAGATGCGCTGCAGCATCTGGCGCTTCTCGTCGCCCCGCCAGTAGGCGCCGGCGGCGTGCGTCAGCTTGAAGTGCTTGAGGGCCGACGTGTCCTGGACGTGCGGGCCACGGCAGAGGTCCACGAACGGGCCGTCGGTATACGTCGAGATCACCTCGCCCTCGGCGAAGTCCTCGATGCGCTCCAGCTTGAGCGGATCGTCGGCGAACCGGCGCCGCGCCTCCTTGACGTCCACCTCCTCGCGCACGAAGGGGAACTTCTCGCTGGCGACCTTTCGCATCTCGGCCTCGAACGCTGCGAGGTCGTCCGGGGTGAACGGCTCGGCGACGCCGAAGTCGTAGTAGAAGCCGTCCTCGATCGCCGGCCCGAAGCCGATCTGCGCGTCGGGGCGCAGTCGGCGGACCGCGGTCGCGAGCGCGTGCGCGGCGGAGTGCCGGAGCACGGCGAGCGCCTCCGCGTCGCGCTCGGTGAGAACGCGGAAGGCGCCGCCGCGGCGGAGCGGAGTCACGAGGTCCTGCACCTCCCCGTCTACAGTGACCGCGACCGCGGCCTTGAGCAGCCGCTCGCCGATCGAGCGCACGACGTCGCGCGGCAGCGTGCCGGCGGGGACGACGCGCGTCGCGCCGTCGGGGAGGACGAGGGTGATCTGCTCGCCGTCGGCGGCGTCGGCGCGCGCCGCGCGCTGGTCCACGGCGCCGGTCATTGCGGGCGCACCGAGTCGAGGAGCGGCGCCACCGCCGGGCTGTGCCGGAAGTAGAAGACGACGCCGGCGACGACGAAGATCGCGACGAGGAGCCACGCCGCGACGCGGGCGAGCGGCACGCGCTCGGCGGCGGGCTGAGGGACGGGGCTGTTCACGTGCGGTCGCGGCGAGAGAGCGGCAGATAGGACGCAGGCGCGGGGCGCGGCGCGCGCGCTCGGCGCGCCGCCGCGCGGGACGTCGGCGCGCGCGAGCGGGCGCGCGACCGAGGGGCTACATGGCCTTCTTCTTGCACCCCCCCGGGGGGCAAAGCTACGCCGACACGCTGCGTAACTTAATCCCTCCGCTTCTCCCACCGCCACAGGTTTTCCATATGGCCACCTTTCGCTACCGCGACGAGGAGTCCACCTCTAGCGGCATCCTCTACCTCGCCGTCGGTGCGCTCGCGGGGGTCGCTACCGGCATCCTCGTCGCACAGCGCTTCGGCGGGCTGTCGGGCGTCACGGCCCGCGTCCGCGAACGGCTCGCCGCGGCGCGCGCCGAGATGGAGCCGAGCGCGCGCTACAGCGACGACCGCTTCGGCGACGAGGACGACCTCCTCGACGCCGACGAGATGGACGAGCTGACCGCCGCCGACCTCGGCGTCGGCGCGGCCGGCGCGGACGAGGAGCTCGAGGAGCGCGTCCTCGAGGCGTTCCGCAACGACCCCACGATGAGCGAGCGAGCGGTGGACATCGGCGCGATCGGCGAGGGAATCATCGAGCTGACCGGTTGGGTGCAGTCGGAGGACGAGGCCGATCACGCGGTCACCCTCACGCGCGGCGTGCCGGGCGTCGAGACCGTCGTCAACCGGCTCGCCGTGCGCGTCGAGGAGAGCCAGGCGCGCAGCGCGTCGCGCCGCTACGCCGAGGGCGACCCCGCGCTCACCGAAGCGCGGTGGGAGGGCCAGGGCGTCGGCACCGGCCGGCGCCGGCAGGGCACCTCTGCCGAACCCGACCGCCACGCCGACCCGAAACCCGAACTGGAGGATCGCTGGTTGAGCGAGAAGAATGCGATCGACGCCGCGGCCGAGGAGATCCAAGGCATCGCCGCCGAGCGTCGGAAAAAGGGGAGCAAGAAGCAGCAGGGCGACCGCACCGGCGGCGCCCCGGTCGCCCCGTCGGGCGTGCCGAAGGCGGACCACGTGGCCGACCCCGCCTCGGCGAGCGACGTCGCGAAGGACGAGACGGGACGCGACTCCTTCCGAGCGGACTAGACGCCGCGAACGGTTCACGGTCGACGGTTGACAGTGCACGCTAGAACCCCCGGGACGCTCATCCAAGGCGTCCCGGGGGTTCTCAGCTGTTCGCCTCGGCCGTGAGCCGTCTTCCGCTGACGGTTCCCCTCGCCGGTGCAGCTCTTGCGACTCGTTTACCTCCCGGAGGGCCTCTCCGTGCCCCCGGTCGATGAGGGATCGACAGTACTCAGGAGGATGCACCGATGTCGGAACGCCACAAGCCGCACAATGGACGCGACAGGAATGGGCAGCACCACACGAAGCTGGTAGACGTCGAGGACAAGGTCGCCGACATCCACGGCGAGGAGTTCGTCCGCGACGACGTCCGCACCGGTGGTGCCGTGATCGATGTCGGGCCGCAGGCCGGCCAGCGCGGCGAGCACGTCACGGAACTCGTCGAAGAAAACCGCGAGATCGTCGAGAAGCTGGCGAGATACAACAGGGGGTTGTAGCGACTGCGAAGGAGCTGGCAGCAGCTGAGGGAAGATCGTAGGTGTTAGGTGTCGGGGTCTTGGAGAAAGGACGGTCGGGACGCTGCTCGCACTGAGTAGCGTCCCGAGCGCGTTTGCTACCCCAGCACCTAATTCCCAGCACCTGGGTCCGTCCCAAGTCGGTCCCTCCCCCGTCCCTCCCCCGCGCCGTTACCTTTCCCTGCACGATGACCGCCCCTCACCCCTCGATAGACGACATCCCGGCGCAGTACGACCCGGAGGCGACGGAGCGCGAGCTGTATCGGCGCTGGCAGGACGCGGGGCTCTTCCGCGCGCGCGCCGAGCGGTCACGATATGCCGGCGGCGACCGGGATCCGTTCGTGATTCTCATGCCGCCGCCTAACGTGACGGCGATCCTGCACGTCGGGCACGGCCTGAACAACACGGTGCAGGACGTCCTCACGCGCTGGCGGCGGATGGCCGGCGACGAGGCGCTCTGGCTGCCCGGCACCGACCACGCCGGGATCGCGACGCAGAACGTCGTCGAGAAGGCGCTCGCCGCCGAGGGGCAGACGCGCTTCGACCTCGGCCGCGAGGCGTTCGTCGCGCGGACGGCGCGCTTCGTCGAGGAGACGGGCGGCGAGATCCTCCGCCAGCTCGAGGCGATCGGCGCCTCGGCCGACTGGACTCGCACCGCGTACACGCTCACCCCCGAGCTCTCGCTCGCCGTGCGCGAGGCGTTCGTGCGGCTGTTCGAGGAGGGACTCGTCTACCGCGGCCACCGCGTCATCCACTGGTGCCCGCGCTGCCTGACGTCGCTCTCCGACGAGGAGGCCGAGTTCGAGGAGACGCAGGGGAAGCTCTACCACATTGCCTACCCGCTTGCCGGCGACCCGTCGCGCGCCCTCACCGTCGCCACGACGCGCCCCGAGACGATGCTCGGCGACGTCGCCGTCGCCGTCCACCCGGACGACGCCCGCTACCGCGACCTCGTCGGCCGGTCGGTCGTGCTCCCCGTGGTCGGCATCGAGATCCCGATCGTCGCCGACGAGTACGTGGACCCCGCGTTCGGCACCGGCGTCGTGAAGATCACGCCGGCCCACGACCCGAACGACTTCGAGATGGGCCGGCGCCACGGCCTGCCGATGCCGGTCGTGATGACGCCCGACGCGGCGATGCGCGACGGCGCCGACTCGGCGGGGCGCGTGCCCGAGGCGCTGCGCGGCGTGGACCGCTTCGAGGCGCGCGAGGCGATCGTCGGCATGCTGCGCGAGCAGGGGCGCCTCGAGAAGGTCGAGGCGCACCAGCACGGCGTGCGCCACTGCTACCGCTGCGACACCGTCGTCGAGCCGCGACTCTCCGACCAGTGGTTCGTACGCATGGAGCCCCTCGCCCGCCCCGCGCTCGACGCGGCGCGGAGCGGCGCGGTGCGCATCCTCCCCGAGCGTTGGGAGGCGGTGTACGTGAACTGGCTCGAGGGGATCCGCGACTGGAACATCTCGCGCCAGCTCTGGTGGGGCCACCGCATCCCGGTCTGGTACTGCGAGCGCGACGGCTCGGCCCACGCCAGCCGGACCGACCTCGCGGCGTGCCCCGACTGCGGCGGCGCCGTGCGTCAGGACGAGGACGTCCTCGACACCTGGTTCTCGTCGTGGCTCTGGCCGATCTCCACGCTCGGCTGGCCCGACGAGCAGTCGACGGATCTCAAGGCGTTCTACCCGAGCGACGTGCTCATCACGGCGCCGGAGATCCTCTTCTTCTGGGTCGCGCGGATGATCATGGCGGGCTTCCACTTCATGGGGGAGACGCCGTTCCACACCGTGTACCTGCACGGCACGGTGCGTGACACCGAGCACCGCAAGATGTCGAAGTCGCTCGGCAACGGCATCGACCCGCTCGAAGTCGTGAAGCTCTACGGCGCCGACGCGCTGCGCTACACGCTCGTCGCCGGCATGGGGATGGGGGCCGACGTCATCCTCGACCCCGGCGACATCGAGCGCTCGTTCGCGACCGGGCGCAACTTCGCCACGAAGCTCTGGAACATCGGCCGCTTCCTGCTCACCAACGTCGGGCAGGAGCCGGTCGCGCCTCTGCACGAGATCGACCCGGCGCGACTCACCCGCGCCGACCACTGGGTGCTGGCGCGGCTCGACGCCGCGATCGCCGACTGCGACGCCGCGCTCGGGCCGGCGCGGCCGACCGCCAGCCGTTGGGAGCAGGGCGAGCGCTTCGTGGGGCTGCGCCTCAACGAGTACACGGAGGCGGCGCGCCGCTTCGTGTGGAGCGAGCTCGCGGACTGGTACGTGGAATCCATCAAGGGACGCCTCGCCGGCGACGACCCGCCGCTTCGATCGGGCCACGCTCACAGCGATCGGGACGTCGCGCGCGCCGTGGCCGTGCACGCCTTCGACATGGCGCTGCGCCTCCTCCACCCGGTGATGCCGTTCATCACGGAGCGACTCTGGCAGAGTCTGCCGGGCCACCGCGAGGGGTCCTTCATCGCCGTCGCCCCGTGGCCGCGGCGGAGCGGCGTTGCCTCGGCGGCACTGGCCGACGAGTTCGAGCTCGTGCGCGACACCGTGAGCGCGCTGCGCCAGATCCGCTCGGACTACAACGTCGCGCCGGCGAAGCAAGTCGAGGCCGTGCTCGCCCCCGCCGCCAATGGGCGCGCGGCCGACGTCTTCGTCGATGAGCGCGCGCTCGTCGGTCGGCTCACACGGTCGGCCGTCGCGGTCGGGCCCGCGCCGGCGGCGCCGGCCGCGCAGAAGGTGCTCGCCGGCGGCGCGGAGGCGTACGTCCTCCTCGCCGGCATCGTGGACCTGGAGCGGGAGTGCAAGCGCGCGCGCGACGAGCTGGCGGCGCTCGAGAAGCAGCTCGGCGGCCTGCGCCAGCGGCTCGCCAACGAGAGCTTCCTGTCGCGCGCGAAACCGGAAATCGTCGAGGCCGAGCGCGTGAAGGAGCGCGAGTGGGGCACGCGGCGCGAACAGCTCGCGCGCAAGGTCTCGTCGCTGTGCGGCGGGTGAGCGCCGCCGCGCGCGCCAGGCTCGCGCTCGCCGCCGCGGCGCTCGCCGCGGGGTGCGCTTCGCCGGGGCTCCCGCCGGGCGGTCCGCCGGACGAGAACCCGCCCGTCGTCGTCCGCGTCGTCCCCGACACCGGGCGCGTCAACGTCCGTCCGAGGCGCGTCGTCTTCCAGTTCGACGAGGTCGTCAACGAACGGCCGCAGGGCGCCGTGAGCCTCGCCGGCCTCTTCCTCGTCTCGCCCCGCGACGGCGAGCCCGACGTGGACTGGGACCGCGACGCGGTCACGATCCGCCCGCGCCGTGGCTTCCGCGCGAACACGGTCTACACGGTGACGATGCTCCCCGGCATCTCGGACCTGCGCGGCAACGTGCGCAAGGAAGGCGCGCGGACGGTGTTCTCGACGGGCCCGACGATCTTCGCGGGGCGCGTCAGCGGGGTGGTCTTCGATTGGGTGCGCGGCGCCGTGCAGGCGAACTCGCTCGTCGAGGCGATCTCGCGTCCCGACAGCGTCGTCTTCGTGACCGTCGCCGACTCGGCGGGCCGTTTCACCCTCACCCACCTCGCGCCCGGCAGCTACACGGTGCGCGCGGTCGCCGACGCGAACAACAACCGCACCCTCGACCCCCGGGAGGCGTGGGACAGCGTCGCGGTGACGCTCCGCGACAGCGCGCGCGTCGAGTTGCTCGCCTTCGTGCACGACAGCGTTGCGCCCGGCATCGGCAACGTCACCGTCGCCGACAGCGTCACCCTGCGCGTCGCCCTCGACCGCCCGCTCGACCCGTCGCAGCGCCTCGAGCCGTCGCTGTTCACGCTGCGCGGCGCCGACTCGCTCCCCGTCCCGATTACCGCGGTGCGCACGGCGGCCGCCCACGACTCGGCGGCCGCGGCAGCCGAGGGTGCGCCGGCGGCGCCCGGCGCGCCCCGCGCCGGCCAGCCGCCGGGCGCGCGTCCGCCCGCTGCCGCGCAGCCCGGAGCGCCTGGTGCGCGTCGCACCGACACGCTCGCCGCGGCACCGCGTCCGAGCCGTCCGGCCCCGCCGACCGAGCTCGTGCTCCGCCTCGGCAGGACGCTCCGCCCGGACACCCCCTTCCGCCTCGAGTCGGCGGGCCTCCGCGGGTTGCTCGGGACGACGCGCGCCAGCGCGCGGGTCTTCACGACGCCGAAGCCGACTGCGGCCGCGCCGGACAGCGCCGGCCGGCGCGATCCGGGCGCCCTGCGCGTCGTGCCCGATCCCGTGGTCCCGCCGCGACCGCCGACGCGCGCCGACTCGGCGCGCCCGCCGGCTCGCCCTCCCCGCTGACGGCGACGGCGCACCGGTGACCGACCCGCGCCGCGCGCTGCCGTCGGTGAGCGCCCTGCTGGAGAGCGACGCGCTCCTCCCGCTGCTGGAAGGCGCTCCCCGCGCGCTCGTCACCGACGCGGTGCGGGCGGCGCTGGACGAGGCGCGGCGCGAGCCGGAGTCGGCGCCGCGCGACGAGGGCGAGTGGGCGGCCGCCGTGCGCTCGGCGCTGGCCCGTCGCGAGCGGCGCTCGCTGCGGCCGCTGTTCAACGCCACCGGCGTCGTCCTCCACACGAACCTCGGTCGCGCCCCGCTCGCCGCGGCCGCGCTCGACGCCGTGCGCGAGACCGCCGGCGGCTTCTGCAACCTCGAGTACGACGTCGAGCGCGGGGTGCGCGGCTCGCGCTACGCGCACTGCGTCGCGCTGCTCACCGAGCTCACGGGCGCCGAGGACGCGATCGTCGTCAACAACTGCGCGGCCGCGCTCGTGCTCGCGCTGAACGCCTGCGCCGAGGGGCGCGAGGCGATCGTGTCGCGCGGCGAGCTGATCGAGATCGGCGGCAGCTTTCGCGTGCCGGACATCATGGCGAAGAGCGGCGCCCGTCTGCTCGAGGTCGGGACGACGAACCGCACCCACGTGGACGACTACCGTCGTGCGCTCGGCGAGCGGACGGGCGCCATCGTCAAGGTGCACCGCAGCAACTTCACGCTGGACGGCTTCGTCGCCGAAGCATCGCTGCGCGAGCTCGCCCCCGTCGCCGCGGAGGCCGGCGTGCCGCTGCTCAGCGACTTCGGCAGCGGCCTCCTGCTCTCGCTCGAGCCGTGGGGCCTGCGGGGCGAGCCGACGGCGGCCGACGAGGTACGTGCCGGCGCGACGCTCGTCCTGATGAGCGGCGACAAGCTGCTCGGTGGGCCGCAGGCGGGGATCGTCGTCGGACGGCGCGACGCCGTGGCGCGCCTGCGCGCGAACCCGCTCGCCCGGGCCCTCCGCGTGGACAAGCTGACGCTCGCCGCGCTCGAGGCGACGCTCGCCCTCTATCGCGATCCGACGCGCGCCGTGCGCGAGGTGCCGGCGCTGGCGATGCTCACGGCACCGCTCGAGGCCGTGCGGGAGCGCGCGGGGCGCGTGGCGCGGGCGGTGGCGGACCGCGGCGTGGACGCGGCGGTGGTCGAGAGCGAGGCGAGCGTGGGCGGCGGCGCGTTCCCCACCGCACGCATCCCCTCGGCCGCCGTCGCGCTGGCCGGCGACGCCGTGGCGCTCGAGCGGCGGCTGCGAAGCGCCGAGCCGGCCGTCGTCGGGCGGATCGCGGCGGACCGGGTGCTGCTCGACCTGCGCAGCGTGCCGGCGGCGCACGACGACGCGTTCGTGTCGGCCGTGAGCGGGGCCCTGTCGTGAGCGCGGAACGGCGGCCGGCGGCGTTCGTGGACCGCGACGGCACGTTGATCACCGACGTGCACTACATCTCGCGGCCGGCGGACGTGCAGCTGCTCCCCGGCGTCGGCGCGGCGCTCCGGCGGCTCAACGAGGCCGGCGTGCCGGTGATCGTCGTGACGAACCAGTCGGGTCTCGGGCGTGGGATGTTCGACGAGGAAACCTACCGCGCCGTGCAGGCGCGGGTGGAGGAGCTGCTCGCCGCCGAGGGGGCGCGCCTCGACGCGACGTACCACTGCCCGCACGCGCCCGAGGCCGGGTGCCGCTGCCGCAAGCCGGGCGCCGAGCTCTACGAGCGCGCGATCGCCGAGCACCAGCTGGACGGGTCGCAGTCGTTCTTCGTCGGCGACCGCATCCGCGACCTCCTCCCGGCACGCGCCTTCGGCGGCCGCGGCATCCTCGTCCCGTCGCCCGACACGCCTCCGGCCGACGTCATGCGCGCGCACTCCGAGTTCCTGATCTCGACCTCGCTCGGCGCGGCGGTGGACCGCATGTTCGCGCACTGGCGCTGGACCCCCGAGTGAACGAGCGCACGCGGGTCGCCGTGCTCGCCTCCGGCGGCGGCTCCAACCTCCAGGCGATCCTCGACCACCTCGACGCGCTCGGCGAGCGGCGCCGCGCCGAGGTCGTGCTGGCGCTCTCGGACCGCGCCGCGGCGGGCGCGCTCGACCGCGCGCGGAAGGGGGGCGTCGAGGCCGCCGCGATCGCCGCGCCGGGCGACGGCGCGGCGCTGCTCGCCCTGCTCCGCGCGCGCGACGTCGAGCTGGTCGTGCTCGCCGGCTACCTCAAGCTCGTCCCCGCCGCGGTGGCGCGCGCCTTCCGCGGCCGGATGGTGAACGTCCACCCGGCGCTCCTGCCGGCGTTCGGCGGCGCCGGGATGTATGGCGCCCGCGTTCACCAGGCGGTGCTCGACGCCGGCGTGCGCGTCACCGGACCGACGGTGCACTTCGTGGACGAGCAGTACGACCGCGGCGCGATCATCGCGCAGTGGCCGGTGCCGGTGTTCGAGGAGGACGACGCGGCGACGCTCGGCGCCCGTGTTCTCGGGGTCGAGCACGTCCTCCTGCCGCGCGTCGTCAACGCCGTCGCCGCCGACGCCGTCGCCCTCGACGACGATGGCCGCGTCCGCGGCGCCTTCCTCGTCGGCGCCCACGGCTCCGCCTTCGCCCTCCCGCGCGACGACGGCGCGTTCTCGCTGGCGGCAGAGATCGACGCGGCGCTGACGCCGTGAAGGCGGGGTGAGGGGTGCCGGGTCTGCGGTGTGGACCGCGAGCGTGAGCCGCGAGATGCGCCGCGCTCCGTCTCACGTCTCACGCCTCCCGCACCGACCCTCACACCCGACACCCCACACCCTACCCCCCACCAGATGCCCCGCGCCCTTCTCTCCGTCTCCGACAAGACCGGCCTCGCCGACTTCGCCCGCGGCCTCGTCGGGCTCGGCTGGGAGCTCGTCTCGACCGGCGGCACGGCGCGCGCGCTGCGCGAGTCGGGGCTGCCGTGCCGCGACGTGAGCGACGTGACGCGCTTCCCCGAGATGCTCGACGGGCGGGTGAAGACGCTCCACCCGGCGGTCCACGGCGCCCTCCTCGCGCGACGCGACCTGCCCGAGCACATGGCGGCGATCGCCGAGCACGAGATCGCGCCGATCGACCTCGTCGTCGTGAACCTCTACCCGTTCCGCGAGACGGCCGCCCGGCGCGGCGCCTCGCCCGAGGACGTCGTCGAGCAGATAGACATCGGGGGG
>Ga0307412_10002445_pt1 | contig 10333 bp, 7 predicted proteins | sample DK1Cmetagenome_3_FD_203823 | JGI IMG/M metagenome (GOLD analysis project Ga0307412, IMG submission 203823) | Maize rhizosphere microbial communities from greenhouse at UC Davis, California, United States - DK15-C-1 | ecosystem: Host-associated > Plants > Roots > Rhizosphere > Soil | place: USA...
TGGCGTGCTGCCCGAGACCGTCGAATACCCTGACCATCCCTGGTTCATCGGCGTCCAGTACCACCCGGAACTGAAGTCCCGCCCACTTGAACCGCACCCGCTGTTCAAGAGCTTCATCGAAGCGGCGACCGAGCAGAGCCGGTTGGTTTAAGACATAATCGCAAGACGATTAAGAAGGCCGCTTTCAACAGCGGCCTTTTTGTTTTTGGGGATCTGGATGTAAGCGAGCTGGCTGACGCTGATGTGGGCAGCGCCGGGTGCCAAAAACTCCCCTCATTCTCGCCCTTGTGGCGGGAATCCAGCCGCCGCGCGTCCGCGTGGCGAAGAGACTCTTTCCAGCCCAGGAGCTTGGGCTGGCTGGATTTCTGTGACGAGCACAGAAATGAAGGTGAAGGAGCTGCCGGCGCCATGGCTAGGCAAAACAAAAGCCGCCGACATCCAACGATGCGGCGGCTTTTCATTCCCAAATTTCCGGCGCGACGCCTCAGGCCGCGCGCTGTCCCCGCACGGGGACACCTGCTTCAGCCCCCTGATCGCGGATCATGCCGCGCCGGTTGAGCTTGAAGTGGTTGACCAGCTCGGCCAGCAGTGCCGCGCCCGACGCGAGCTCCGAGCTGATACCGGTCGTGCGCTCCACCATGCCGGCGTTCTGCTGGGTCATCCGGTCGATCTGCGAGACCGCGTTGTTGATCTCTGAAAGGCCGGTCGATTGCTCGGCGGCAGCGGTCGCCAGTGCGGTCATGTTGGTATCGATCGATTCGACGAAGGTCTCGATCTCGTTGAGCGCCGTTCCGGTCGCGTCGACGAGGCGAACGCCTTCGTTGACTTCCTTGCCGGAGTTTTCGATTAGGCCCTTGATTTCCTTGGCGGCCTTGGCCGAACGCTGCGCCAGTTCGCGCACTTCCTGCGCAACGACGGCAAAGCCCTTGCCGGCTTCGCCAGCACGCGCTGCCTCGACACCTGCGTTCAGCGCCAGAAGGTTGGTCTGGAAAGCGATCTCGTCGATGACGCCGATGATCTGGCCGATCTCCTTCGACGCCGAGGCGATCCGCTGCATGGCGGTGATCGTCTCGCGCACCACGGAAGCGGAGGTCGAGGCCGAGGCGCGCGCGCTCTGCACCAGCTTGCGCGTCGCCTGCGTGTTCTCGGTCGAGGACTTGACCGTCGCCGTCACCGTTTCAAGCGCCGCCGACGTTTCCTCGAGCGAGACCGCCTGTTCCTTCGTGCGCGCGGAGAGCTGCTCGGCGGCGTCGCGCATTTCCTGGCTGTTGCCGTTCAGCGCGTTGGTCTGCTGCAGCACCTTCACCAGCGTTGCCTGGAACGCGCCGATCGAGGTGTTGAAATCGCGGCGCAAGGTCTCGAATTCGCCGACGAAAGGCTCGTCGATGGTCTGGCGGATATTGCATTCGGAAAGACGGGCAAGGCCGGCGCCGAGATCGTTGACGACCTTCATCCGCTCGGTGACATCGGTCGCGAACTTCACGACCTTGAAGACGCGGCCCGACGCATCGAGGATCGGATTGTACGACGCCTGGATATAGATCTCGCGCCCGCCCTTGGCGATCCGCTTGAACTGGTCGGCCGCGAACTCGCCGGCCGCCAGTCTTGCCCAGAAGGCCTTGTATTCGGCGGAGCGGCTGTAATCCGCTTCACAGAACATCGAGTGATGCTTGCCGACGATCTCGGACAAGGAATAGCCGAGCGTCGCCAGAAAATTCTCGTTGGCGGTGATGATGTTGCCTTCAGGCGTGAACTCGATCACCGCCTGCGCCCGTGAGAGCGCTTCGAGCTTGCCCTTGTCCTCGGCTGCCTGTTTCTTGGCGGCGGTGATGTCGGTCGCGAATTTCATCACCTTGTATGGCTTGTTGCCACGATAGATCGGATTGTACGTCGCCTCGATCCAGATTTCGCGGCCGCCCTTGGCGATGCGCCGATATTGGCGCTGATCGAACTTGCCTTCACCAAGCCGCGCCCAGAAATCCGCATAGTCCTTAGAGTTGGCCTCGGTAGGGTCGACGAACATCCGGTGATGCTTGTCGACGATCTCGCTGAGCTGATAGCCGACCGCCTTGCAGAAATTCTCGTTGGCCGTCAGAATCTTTCCGGTGAGGTCGAATTCGATGATTGCCTGCGACTTGTTCAACGCGTCCAGCACGGCGCTGCTGGAAGAGCCGATGCTTGATAGAAATCCGACCATGGACAAACCCCGATATGCCAAGCGTGCCAAAATGCACGCCGGGCAAATCTATGGGATTTGAGTAAATATTCGCTAAATCTCTATTAGTGTTGAGTTTTTCGGATTATGCGACCTTTGGTAGAGGGCCAGTATAGATCGAGCGGGGGCGGATCAATCGGCCGTTGAGTGCCTGCTCCCGGGCATGGGCGATCCAGCCGATCGTGCGACCGATTGCGAAGACGCCGGTAAAGGCCTGCCGCTCGAAACCAAGCGATTCGAGGAGCAACGCCGTGTAGAATTCGACATTGACGTCGAGCGGCCGATCCGGCTTCCGCTCCTTGAGGATGGCAAGAGCGGCGCGCTCGACGGACGATGCCAGCGCCATTCTTTCACGATCGACCTGGCCGGAGCGAACCAGAGGCGAGAGCGCATTCTTCAGCGCGTCGGCCCTTGGATCGCGAACACGATAGATCCGGTGCCCGAACCCCATCAGCCGCTCTCCGCGATCAAGCGCTGATGTCAGCCATGCATGGGCGTTGGCTTCGGCTCCGATTGCATCCAGCATATCAAGCACAGGGCCGGGCGCGCCGCCGTGAAGCGGTCCTTTCAGGGCGCCGATGGCAGCCAGCACGGATGACGTCAGCCCCGCCTGGGTGGAGGCGACGACGCGCGAGGCGAAGGTCGAGGCGTTCAATCCATGATCGGAGATCGTCACCAGATAGGCGTCCAGCGCCGCCGCCTGCTCCGCGCTCGGCATCCTGTCGGTCAACATCCGCAATATGTCCGCTGATTGCGACAGCGACGCATCCGGCACCACCGGCCGCTGACCGGCCTGCAGCCTGAGAATGGCGGGTAGGAACACAGCTGGCGCTGCCATCAAATGCAGAGCCGTATCGAAATCCTGCCCATCGCCAAGGCGCGCGATCATCGCGCGCATGGCGTCGACGGGTGGCAGCGACAGAAGTCCTTCGTCCAGATGCGTGACGTGCGAATAGAGCTCGACCCTCGCGGCGGCGAGCAGTGACCGCAATATCGTCGCATCGACCGAACGCTCCATCAGTCCATCGAGCAGCAATGCTGCGACACCCTCATATGTCTCGCCGGGAACGAGGTCGTCCAGCGAGACGCCGCGTATCACCAGGCGCCCGCGTTCACCATCCACATCGGACAGTTGGGTTTCCGCTGCAATCACATCTTCCAAGCCGTTCTTCATTGCGTTTCTCCTTTACGCTTGGAAAGATCGGACCTAGATAGATTGACGTCAATCTTGATGAAATAGATCAATGTAAGGGGCTTGCATGACGTGGCTGACGGCCGAGGAAGCGTTGGAACGGCTCGGGACGAAGCCGCAGACGCTCTATGCCAATGTCAGTCGCGGTCGTATCCGCGCGAAGCCTGATGCAGCCGATAGCCGCCGGAGCCTCTATCATTCCGAGGACGTCGCGCGTCTCGCCAAGCGCCATGCGGGCAGGCGAAAGGCGGAGGCCATCGCCGCCGAGACGATCGACTGGGGCGAGCCGGTGCTGCCGACCGCGATTTCGATGATCGCGGATGGCCAGCTTTACTATCGCGGTCGCGAGGCGGTGGCCTTGTCCGAGCGGGCGACGTTCGAGCAGGTGGCGGCCCTGTTATGGGACAGCCCGGCAGCCATATGCCCTTCGATCGAACTCTTGGCAGACGAGCCCTCAAGGATATCAGGCGCTTTCGTCTTGCTGGCGAGGAAAGCGGCGGCGGATCTGCCGGCTTTGGGCCGCGCGCCCGCCGCGTTGAAGACGGAAGCAGGGCAGGTGCTTGCCACGGTGGCAGCCGCACTTGCTCCAAGTCAAACCGACTTGCCGCTGCACGAGCGCCTTGCACAGAGCTGGGATCGGCCGGAGGCCGCGGAGCCGATCAGGCGGGCACTCGTGCTCGCCGCCGAACACGAACTCAACGTTTCCGCATTCGCGGCGCGCGTCACCGCCTCGTCGGGCGCTTCACTGGCCGCGGCCACGCTATCCGGCCTCTCGACGCTGACCGGGCCTCGTCACGGTGGTGCCTGGCAAGGCGCGGTACGGCTGATGGATTTGTCGCGGGAAATCGGCGCGCGCGAGGCGATCAGGACGATGTTGGCGACGGAAGGCGTTGTGCGGGCCTTTGGTCATAAGCTCTATCCTGACGGCGATCCGCGTGCGGCGGCGATCATGCGTTCGTTCGAGATGCCGAAGCTCTACGCCGACATTGCCGCTCTCGGCGCCGAACTGTTGGGCGAGCCTGCGAATATCGATTTCGCGCTCGCGGCGATGGCCGGGCACTTCGACCTGCCTGACGACGCGCCGCTTGTCATCTTCGCGCTTTCCCGAACAGCCGGCTGGCTCGCGCACGCCATCGAACAGGTGACCAGTGGAACTATGATCCGCCCGCGTGCCCGCTATATCGGACCACCGCCGGAGGCGCTTTGATGGAACGCGGGATGGTCTGATCGCCTGTGTAACTGCCGCCAAGCGCATTGCGGTGCCGGGCGAGGCGGGGTTAGAGTGCGCTATTCGGTCGTGGGGCGGAAATTGCTGTAGGGGGATATCATGGAGACAGTATCGTACGGTCGTCCTTGTCTGGCCACCGCCATCGCCGCGACGACTTTGCTTTGGGCGGGACTCTGGGCTGGCTTGGCATCGGCGCAATCCGCCGGCTGCACGCTTGAACGCGTCGCCGGCACGTCGCGCCAGATCATGCGCTGCGCCGATGGCGTGACCGTCACCGCCGAAGGTGGTGCGCGATTCCAGCTTCTCGACAGCAACGGCGACGGTCGCCCCGATTCGGTGTCGCTGCGCAACAACGCCGTGCTCGTCGATGTCGACAGCGCAAGACGCAGCGGCGGCTTCCAGGTCGTGACGCCGCAGGCGATCGCCGCGGTGCGCGGCACGCGTTGGGCCGTTGACGTCAAGAACGGTACGACATCGGTCTTCGTCGTACGTGGGCGTGTGGCTGTGGGCAGGCCATCGGTTGGGCCGAGGGTCGTGTTGACGCCGGGCGAGGGCGTGGACGTGTCGCGCACCAGTGGCGCGCTCACCGTCAGGCGCTGGCCGCAGGCACGCGCTGATGCGCTTCTTGCGCGGCTGGGCCAGTAGTCGCCCATGCAGGCCAGACGGCTTCTGATCACCATATCGCTGATCGCGGCCGCCCTTTGGGGCGGCGCGCTCGGCTATCTCCACATGCAAGGCAATGCCGGCTTTCTCGATCGCATGGAAGCATCGCTGGCGGACCTCAGAAGCCATCTCATTGGGCCAAGCAGCGCGCCTTCGGTTGTCACCATCGTCGCGATCGATGACCAGACGGCGACCGCCAACGGATATCCGCTGAGCAGGGCAACGCTCGCGCGGCTGGTGGAAACCATCGGCGCGCTGAAGCCGAAGGTCATCGCGCTTGATCTGTTGCTCGTCGATCCCGGACCGGAGGAGGGCGATCAGGCGCTTGCCGATGCGCTGAAGGGCGTGCCGACTGTCATCGCCGCGGCCGGCGTCTTTCCGTCAAGTCTTCAATCGGTGACATCGAGCGCCGAGGATCCGCTCGCGACCATTCCGGTGGCAGACCGGATGATGCTGCCGATTGCCCGTTTCGCCGATTCCGCCGCGATCGGTGTTGTCAACGTGTCGACCGATCAGGGCGGAACGCCGCGCTATATTCCGCTGATCTCTCGCGGCGCGCAGCGCGTCGATGCCTCGTTTCCGCTGCGGGTGGCATCGGTGGCGCTCGGCGTCAATCCGGCGTTCACGCCGGCTGCTCTTGCTTTGGGCGAACTGCGCCTGCCGACTGACATCGGCCAGCGCCTGCCGCTGACCTTCTACGGACCACGCGGAACGATCCCCACCTTCAGCGCCGCCGACGCGCTTGCCGGCAAGATCGACGCCAAGATGGTCGAGGGCAGGGTGGTCGTGATCGGCTCGACGGTAACCGGTGGCGGCGACGTCTTTCCGACGCCGTTCGATCCCGTGCTTCCCGGCGTCGAGGTGATGTCCACGGCCATCACCCGGCTGATTGCTGGCGACAATATCGTGCGTGATGGCAACGTGCGCTCGTTCGATGCGCTGCTCGGCGTCACCTTGCCGGTGCTGATCATCAGCCTGCTTGGCTGGCGCCGCAGCGCCGTGGCCTATAGCGCCATCGCGGCTGCGGTGTTGGCGTGGCTCACGTTCAACATTGTCGCCTTCTCGCATGGCTATTGGTTCAGCGCCGCCTTGCCGATCGCCGCGACCTTGCCGCCGGTGCTGCTATTCGGCGCGATGGAGCTGTGGCTCGATCGCCGCCGCGCCACGCATTTCGCAGCGCAGAGCGACCTGCTGCAGCGAATCGAGGCGCCGGGCCTCGGCGAATGGCTGGCGCGCGATCCAACCTTCCTGTCGCGCCCGGTGCGTCAGGAAGCCGCGGCGGTGTTCGTCGACCTGTCGGGCTTCACCGGATTGAGCGAGGCGATCGGTGCTGCGCGCGTGCAGGAGGTTCTGAGCGGCTTCTTCGAGCTGGTCGATGACGAGGCGCGCGCCCATGGCGGCGCGATCACCAGCTTCATGGGCGATGGCGCGATGATCCTCTTCGGCCTCCCGCGACCGGCCGACGACGACGCCTTGCGGGCGGCCGCCTGCGCAGTCGGGCTCGGCAATCGCCTGAGGGCCTGGCTTTCAGCCGATCCGGGGCTTTCGGGCCGCAAGATCGGCTTCAAGGTCGGCGCCCATTGCGGCACGGTCGTTGCCTCGCGGCTCGGCACCGGCACACGCCAGCAAATCACCGCGACCGGCGATACCGTCAACGTCGCAAGCCGCCTCATGGAAGTCGCGGCAAGCCACGGTTTCGAGCTGGCGCTCAGTGCCGCCTTGATGAGCGCGGCGGGGGCGGGGGCAGCACCCAACCATCAAGGGCATATTGAAGGGCCGGTCTCAGCCAGGATCAGGGGCCGCGCCGAAAGCATCGATGTCTTCCTGTGGCGCGGACATCCGCTTTGACATTTGTCGTGTGACGCAGTAGGAACAGCCCAACTTTTCAACCGGCAAGTTCCGGACGGCGCACCGTGCGCCCGATTATTCCGAAAGACAGACAAAATGACAGAGATAAGCGGCGTCGTTCCGGCGATCGGCAAGGCGTTGGCGAAGCGCGGTTATTCCGAGCTCACCCCCGTTCAGCAATCCATGCTCGATCCGGCGCTTGCCGCATCCGACGCGCTGGTGTCGGCGCAGACCGGCTCCGGCAAGACGGTTGCCTTCGGCCTCGCCATGGCGCCGACCCTGCTTGGCGACGACGATCGCTTCGAGCCGGCCGCCACCCCGCTGGCGCTCGTCATCGCGCCGACCCGCGAGCTTGCGCTGCAGGTCAAGCGCGAGCTGGAATGGCTCTATGAGTTGACCGGCGCCGTCATCGTCAGCTGCGTCGGCGGCATGGACATCCGCAGCGAGCGCCGCGCGCTCGAGCGTGGCGCCCACATCGTCGTCGGCACGCCGGGTCGTCTCTGCGACCACATCCGGCGCCGCGCGCTCGACATCTCCGATCTGAAGGCCGTCGTTCTCGACGAAGCCGACGAGATGCTCGACCTCGGCTTCCGCGAAGACCTCGAATTCATTCTCGACGCGTCCCCGGAAGATCGCCGCACGCTGATGTTCTCGGCAACCGTGCCGGCAGCGATTGCCAAGCTCGCCAAGAGCTACCAGAAGAATGCCGTGCGCATCGCCACCACGACGCAGGAGAAGCAGCACGTCGATATCGAATATCGTGCGCTGGCCGTCGCTCCGAGCGACCGCGAAAACGCGATCATCAACGTTCTGCGCTACTACGAGGCGACCAACGCCATCGTCTTCTGCTCGACCCGCGCCGCCGTCAACCATCTCACCGCCCGTTTCCATAACCGCAATTTCGACGTCGTCGCGCTCTCGGGCGAACTGACGCAGAACGAGCGCAGCCACGCGCTGCAGGCGATGCGCGATGGCCGCGCCCGCGTCTGCATCGCGACCGACGTCGCCGCCCGCGGCATCGACCTTCCGGGCCTCGATCTCGTCATTCATGCCGACTTGCCGACCAATCCGGAAACCCTGCTGCATCGCTCGGGCCGTACTGGCCGCGCCGGTCGCAAGGGCGTCAGCGCCATGATCGTGCCGCTCAACGCCCGCCGCAAGGCCGAACGTCTGCTCGACAATGCCGGCATTGCCGCCACCTGGGCGCTGCCGCCGTCGGCCGAGGAAGTCATCGCCCGCGACGAGGAACGTCTACTCGCCGATCCGATCTTCGAAGAGGCTCCCCGCGAGGAAGAGCAGGACATCGTCAAGCGCCTGCTCGAAGCGCATGGCGCCGAGAAGCTCGCCAACGCCTTCGTCAATCTCTACCGCGCCAAGCAGTCGGCGCCGGAGGATCTGATGGAGATCAGCCTGCAGGCCGGTCCGCGCAAGCCGCGCGACAACGCCGATGGCCCGCGCGACACCAGCCCGCGTGGCCCGCGCGACGATTTCGGCCCCAGCGTCTGGTTCTCGCTGTCGGTCGGCCGCAAGCAGAATGCCGAGCCGCGCTGGCTGATCCCTATGATCTGCCGCAACGGCAACCTCACCAAGCGCGACATCGGCGCCATCAAGATGCAGCCCGAAGAGACCTTCGTCGAGATCGCCGCCGGCAGCGCCGATGCGTTTCTTGCCGCCACCGGTCCGAACAAGACGATGGAACGCGGCATCCGCGTCAGCCGTCTGCCGGGCACGCCGGAATTCGGCCGCCAGGATTACGGCAAGCCGGATTTCAACAAGTCCGGCCCGAAGCCCTACGCCGCCAAGAAGAGCTATGACGACCGCCCGCGCGACGGCGGCTTCAAGAAGGGACCGCGCAGCGATGCCGCCCCATCCGGCGAGCGCGACAGCAAGCCGTGGAGCAAGCCCGGCAAGCCGAAGTTCGAAGGTAAGCCGAAATATGAAGGCAAGCCCAAGTTCGACGGTAACGGCCCGAAGCCGAAGTTCTCCAAGAAGAAGGGCTGAGGCCCACAAGCGTGACGGCGAGGATCGCATGCGCCGCCAGTTGTTCGAAGCGTCCTGGTTTTCAGGGCAATGTTCGAGTTGGCAGCCATGTCTCGCCGTTTCTTATATCAAGCAATCGCGAAACATGAATCTCGCGGTTGCTGATCCGGACCGGGTGACGCCATGCATGATAAGACCGAGCGCATGACATCCGTTTCCACTGACGATGGTGCCCAGCCACAGAAGCGCACATCCTCCTTCGACGCCAGCGCCTTCATCGCCAGGAATCTCCGGCTTCTGCCCGTGCCGGGTCTCGAAGGTATCCAGCTCTACACCGCGCATTCCGGCAGCCGCCTGTCGCGGCTCGGCGGCACTGATCCCGACGCGTCGGCGCCGTACTGGGCCTATGGCTGGGGCGGTGGTGCGGTGCTGGCGCGTCATATCGCTGAAAACCCGCATCTCGTGCGCGGCCGCCGCGTTCTCGATCTTGGAACCGGCTCCGGCCTCGTCGCGATCATCGCCGCCAAGGCAGGCGCAACATCCGTGGTCGCCGCCGACATCGACGAAAACGCCATCGCCGCCGCCCGCCTTAATGCGAGCGTCAACGGCGTCGAGCTTGATCTCCTGCATGCCGACCTCCTCGACGGTCAGCCGCCTGCGGTCGATATCGTTCTCGCCGGTGATCTTTTCTACGACGAAGCTTTGGCAAAACACGCGCTGGCGTTTCTCGAAACCTGCCGCGCCGCCGGCATCGACGTCCTGATCGGCGATCCCTATCGCGTGCCGCTGCCAACGGAGAAGCTGCACTGCATCGCCGAGTATTTCGTGCCGGATTTCGGTCTTGGCAGCGACGGAGGCGAGGTCCGCGCTGGTGTCTTCAGCTTGGCCAGTTTCTGACCGCTAGCCAGTTCCAGGCGATCCAACGTCAGCCTGCCGCCGCCTGCAGGGCCAGCAGCACCCGCATGGCCTCTTCCGCGTCCGCCGTTGGCACGAAGACGTGGTCGTGATGATAGGCGGCGACCATGTTGCAGGAGATGTTGTGATTGGCGAGCGCGGTTGCAACGGCGGCCGTCAGCCCGACACCTTCAAGCGATGAAAACACGTTGAGCGTGATCCGCCGCATGGGGAGGGTGGTGTCGAATCCCAGCCGCTGAGCGTCGCCGAGTTCCAGTATCGCGGACACACCTTCGGCCTCGCGAAACCAGCC
>Ga0307412_10002447_pt1 | contig 10330 bp, 10 predicted proteins | sample DK1Cmetagenome_3_FD_203823 | JGI IMG/M metagenome (GOLD analysis project Ga0307412, IMG submission 203823) | Maize rhizosphere microbial communities from greenhouse at UC Davis, California, United States - DK15-C-1 | ecosystem: Host-associated > Plants > Roots > Rhizosphere > Soil | place: USA...
TGACAGGGAGATTACTGCCTTGTCTGGAGTTACGATGGTACCGGTTACGATCTATACGCGCGATGGCTGCGGTTTTTGCGTTCGCGCCAAGTCTCTTCTTTCCGAGAAGGGTGTCGATTTCGTCGAACACAATGCGACGTCTACCCCGGCCTTCCGCGCCGAGATGATCGCGCGCGCCAATGGCGGCTCGACTTTCCCGCAGATTTTCATTGGCGACAAGCATGTCGGCGGGTGCGATGATCTCTATGCGCTGGAGCGTGCGGGCAAGCTCGACCCGCTGCTGGCCGCTTAGGACAAGACGATGACCTTCAAGGCCGCCGCCATTCAGATGTGTTCGGGTACCGATCCGCAGCGCAACGCGGCCGCCATGGCGCGGCTGGTGCGCGAGGCCGCGGCCTCGGGCGCCACCTATGTGCAGACGCCCGAGATGACCGGGATGCTGCAGCGCGACCGTGCCGCCGGCAAGGTGCACCTGCGCGACGAGGCCAACGATATCATCGTGCGCACCGCGCGCGAACTCGCCGGCGAACTGCAGATTTACGTGCATGTCGGCTCCACCGCAATCGCGCTCGATGACGGTAAGCTTGCCAATCGCGGCTATCTCTTCGGCCCCGATGGCAAGATCCTCAACCGCTACGACAAGATCCATATGTTCGATGTCGATCTCGACAATGGCGAGAGCTGGCGCGAGAGTGCAGCCTATCGGCCGGGGCAGGAGGCGCGTGTCGTGTCGCTGCCATTTGCCGAGATGGGCTTTGCGATCTGCTACGACGTTCGCTTCCCGGCGCTGTTTCGCGCCCAGGCGGTCGCCGGAGCGCAGGTTATGACGGTGCCTGCCGCCTTCACCCGCCAGACGGGCGAGGCGCATTGGGAAATCCTGCTGCGCGCCCGCGCCATCGAGAACGGCATGTTCGTGATCGCCGCCGCGCAGGCCGGCGTGCATGAGGATGGGCGCGAGACCTTTGGGCATTCGATGATCATCGATCCCTGGGGCAAGATCCTGGCATCCGCTGGCGGCACCGGCGAGGCGATCGTGATCGCCGAGATCGATCCGGCCGCCGTGAAGGCCGCGCGCGACAAGATCCCGAATTTGAAGAATGCCCGCGAGTTCTCGATCGAGACGGTTGGCGGCGATGTGTCCGGAGGCGTGGCCGCTTGATCCGTTATTCGCTGCGTTGTGACAATGCCCATGAGTTCGAAGGCTGGTTTTCTGAAAGCGCCGATTTCGACCGCCAGGTCGCGTCCGGTTTTCTCACCTGTCCCACCTGCAATTCTGCCGCCGTCTCCAAGGTGCTGATGGCGCCGTCGGTCTCGACCGCGCGCAAGAAGGATCAGATGCAGACGGTTGCCATGGATGCCGTGCGCCGCGAGGCGTTCCAGAAGCTAAAAGAGGCGGTGACCGCGATCAAGGCCAACTCCGAAGATGTCGGCGAACGCTTCCCGGAAGAGGCGCGCAAGATCCATTACGGCGAGGCCGATGCCCGCGGGATCATCGGCCAGACGACGCCGGATGAGGCGCAGGCGCTTCTCGACGAAGGCATCGAGATCGCCGCCCTTCCCGTGCTTCCCGACGACGTGCACTAGTATGAGTTCTGAAGCGCGCCTTGCGATGTATAACTTCGGTTTGCACGTGGCGCCCTTCGAGAGCGACGCCGTCGAGGGTTTTCGGCTGCGCGAGCCCGCCAATTTCGAGGCGGCGCGGCGCGCCCGCGGCTTCATCGGCCGCTCCGGCTATGCCGGCGAGCCGGGCGCGCGAAGCTGGGGGCCGCAGGTCTTTCCGCGTTTCATCGAGGGTAGCGGCTTCGATACCGCGCCATCGTCCCTTTCGCTCTGGGCCGATATCGAATCGCTGATGGCGTTCAGCTATGACGGCGTGCATGCCGAAGCGCTGAAGCACGCGCGCAACTGGAACGTCAAGCCAACATGGCCGCCGCTCGTTCTCTGGTGGGTGGGGCCGCATCATCGGCCTGATTGGGCGGAGGCCGTCGAGCGCTTCGAACATCTGGCTGATCACGGGCCGAGCGCCCGGGCCTTCACCTTCAAGATACCCTTTGGGCCTGATGGGGCGGCGGTCGAGATCGACCGCGGCCGCGTCAAGGAACTGGCGGCGCGCAACGCCGAGACGCAAGCCGATCTGCTTGCGCATGTCAGGATGTTGAAAGTCTAGGCGAAATGCTGGCGGGTGCGCTTATGCCTCGCGCTTGGCGAGCAGCATGTAGTTCACGTCCATATCCCGCGACAGGTTCCACTGGTTGGACAGCGGATTGAAGAACACGCCGGTGCGGTCGATGATCGTCAAGCCATCTGCCGTGACCGGCTTTTCGATCTCTTCCGGGCGCACCAGCTTCTCATACTGGTGGGTGCCGCGCGGCAGCCATCGCAGGACGTTTTCGGCGGCGAAGATGGCGAGCGCCGCGGCCTTCATCGTGCGGTTGATCGTTGCCACGAACATCAGGCCGCCAGGGCGGACCATTTTCGCGCAGGTGGTCATGAAGAAATCGACGTCGGCGACGTGTTCCACCACTTCCATGTTGAGGACGATATCGAAGGTCTCGCCGGCCTCGGCCAGCTGTTCGGCCGTCACCGCGCGGTAATCGACCGGCACGCCCGAGGCCTTCGCATGGGTCGAGGCGATGCCGATGTTCTTCTCGGACGGGTCGGCACCGATGACGGTCGCGCCCATGCGGGCGACCGGCTCCGACAACAGGCCGCCGCCGCAGCCGATATCGAGCACCCGCAGGCCTTCCAGCGGGCGGGCCGAGCGCGGATCGCGGCCGAAATTCTCGGCTGCCTTGTCCCTGATATAGGCGAGGCGAACGGGGTTGAACTTGTGCAGCGGCTTGAACTTGCCGGTCGGGCTCCACCACTCGGCGGCCATGGCCGAGAAGCGGTCCACTTCGCTCTGGTCGATGGTGCTCTTCGCCGCTTCCGTCATGGTCATGCTCCTTGATTGCTCAGGAGTGAAGTCGGACGAACGGTGCGCGAAGTCAAGAGCCTGAGGCGGTGTCGCGTGGTCGCGGTAGTGCCCGGCTTTGGCGGTTGGCTACTACAAGTGGATAAGGCGACATACATCAACACATTGTGATATACTTAATGTATTGTTGAGGGTAAGGGCGATGTTGCGTGTGCGTAATGCATTGGCCGCCATGCTCGGCCTGTCCATGTGTTTTCCGTTGTGTTTCCCGTTTCCGGCGTACGCGGAGGTTGCGGTCGGCGAGGCGACTCTCATCAAGACAGAGGTGGCTGGGGAAAACGGGCCTCTGGTGGTCAAGGACCCTGTTCATCGCGACGAACGCATCCGCACCTCGATCGGCGGGCTTGGTCAATTCGTCTTCCGGGATGGTACCAAGCTTGCCGTCGGCGCCGGGTCGTCGGTGGTGATCGACAGCTACGTCTATGACGATGCCAATTCGGTCAAGAAGCTGACGATCAAGGCGGCGAAGGGGACGTTTCGCTGGATCAGCGGCAATTCCTCCTCATCGGCCTATTCGATCGTGACACCGGCGGGAACGATCGGCGTGCGCGGCACGGCATTCGACGTTTATGTCGCGCCCAATGGCACCACGGCGATGGTTCTTCTCAACGGCTCGGCGCAATTTTGCGGCGCCGGCGGGTGCAAGCAGCTACGCGAGCAGTGCGACTGCGTGATCGCCTCGCGCGGCGGCGGGGTGTCGGATCCGCGCAAGGTGGACGAGACGACGCTCAGGACGCTGAGGAACAACAAGGCGCTGCCGTTTCTTTCGGGAAATCAACAACTGTCGGGCCCGCTCGGCAATATTCGCACCACCTGCGGCTTGCGCAGCATGCGCGCCGAGCGCCAGGACCGGCCGGCCGAGAGCACGCCGGTGCCGACGCTGTTTCCACCGCAGGAGGAGGCGCCGCCGAAGACACCGGACCGGCCACAGAAGCCGGACAAACCGCAAAAGCCGGATAAGCCGGATAAGCCGCATCATCATCGCCCGGACAAGCATCACCACGACAGGGATGACCATCATCCGGGCCGTCACCATCATGATCGCGACAGGGATCACGATCACTGGGGCGGACGCGGCGGAGATCGCGACGGGGATCATGGCCACAATGACGGTGGCGGCTGGGGTCAGCGCAGCGGGCATCACAACGGTCAAAATGGGCATGGCCGGCGCGACGAATGGGGCAACCGGCACGAGGGGTCGCGCGATCGTGGTGGCGACAATCACGCTGTGCGGGATCGGGGCAATCGGGATCATGCAGCGCGCGATGGAAGCCGCGATCATGCCGATCGAGATCATGGACGCCGGGACAATGGCGGCCGGGATCATGGGGGCCGATCCGAGGCCGGCAATGGCGAGCGCAACGGGCATGGCGGGCGTCACGACGGGCCGCAGGGCGGTGCTTCACCGGCGAATGATGGCCAGGCGCAGTCCGGCGGGGCAGGGTCCGCTGCCGGCGATGGTGCCGGGGGTGGCGATGGGGCCGGCTCGGGCGGGCATCGTGGCGGGTGGCATAGCCGCAACGGCGACCAGAATGGTGGCTGGCAGGGTGGAGGTGGGCGCCATATGCGCGACCGCAGCGGCGGTGGCGATGCCGGTAACGGCGACTAGGCCGGTTTCATTCCAGCAATTGCGCCTGTCACGACGCCTGCTCCGATAGCGGGGCGGGGTCTTCGGTCGGTGTTTCCCTGAAATGATCGCCTCGGCGGGCGAGGCGGCGGTAGAATTCCGGCAGTGTCGCCGGGTAGGGCTGCGCCCGCTGCCGGACCCTTGCCAATAGCTTGCGGCTGTCGGCGGAGCGGGTGGCGAAGGCTTCGACCAGGGCCTGGTGCGCGGTCTCAAGAAGGGCGAAGGTCGCCGAGAGGCCGACGGTCTCGTCGCCCAGCGTGGCGTAGAGGCGGGTGCGGGTGCTCTTGCCCTTGAGGCCGAGCGAGCCGGCGTCGAGCAGGGCGAAGTGTGGTAGGGCAGCGGCGGTCGTCTCGGAGACCAGGATATCGAAGCCGACTTCCTTGCAACAGCCCTCAATGCGGGCCGAGACATTCACCGCGTCGCCGACGGCGGAATAGTTGAAGCGGCTTTCGGCGCCCATATTGCCGACGCAGGCGAGGCCCGTGTGGATGCCGATGCCGATGCCAACCTTGTACTCCTCGCCGAAGCCGAAGGCGTCGGTCGCGTTCAGCGTCGCCAGCGTCTCGCGCATGGCAAGGGCGGCGCGCACGGCCTTGGCGGGGTGGTCGGCGACATCGACGGGCGCGTTCCAGAAGGCCATGATGCTGTCGCCGATGAACTTGTCGAGCGTGCCCTCATTGGCCACCACATGGCGGCTCAGCGCATCGAGCAACGTGTTGAGGAAGCGGACGACCTCGGCCGGTTGCAGGCGCTCGCTCAGCGTCGTGAAGCCGCGGACGTCGACGAACATGACCGTCAGCTCGCGATCGTCGCCACCCAATCGCAGCGCATCCGGATTGTGCTCGATGCGGTGGAGCAGCGAGGGAGAGAGATATTGGCCGAATGCCTTTCGCACCTCGCGCCGCTCGCGGTCGATGACCAGGATGCGGAAGGAAGTGGCGGCGAAGTGGATGATCGAGGCGGCGACGATCGGGGCGAGCGGATCGAACAGCAGACCCCATCGCGAAAAGGCGAACCAGGAGCTTGCGAAGGCAAGCGCGGTGACGATCAGGCCCCAGGCGAGGCCGACGGCGGGACTGACAAAGGTGGTGACGATGACGAGGCAGGTGCCGAACACCGCGATCAGCAGGATCTCCATGCCATCGGCCCAATCCGGCCGGGAGAGGAAGTGGCCGGAGAGGATCTGCTCGACGGTCTGCGCGTGAATGGAGACGCCGGGCACGTTTTCGCCGAGCGCTGTGGTGCGGATATCCTGCAGGCCCGCAGACGAGGTGCCGACGAAGAGGATGCTGCCTTGCACGGCTGCTGCGACATCCGGCGCGGGGCCATCGGGCGCCAGCACCTTGCCGGCGGAGATGTAGCGATCGGCGATATCGGGGCTGGTGTAGAGCCAGAGCTCGCCCGATGAGGTGACGGGCACCACGAAATCGCCGACCTTGATCGAGGTCAGCGTGTCCGGAATATCGGGGGCAGCCGCGACGACATAGGTCGAGGCGCCCTGGGCGACGCGCAGCGCTTCCAGTGCGAGGTTCGGATAGAGCTGCAGGCCATCGCTAAGCAGCAGGGGCACGCGGCGGACCGTGGCGGAGTAGGTGCCGGGGTTGAGGCTGATGTGGCCGAGGCCGGTGGCGTTGATCTGCAATTGCGGGCGCACCGGCGTTGCCGCCGTCATGCGCGGCGGGGCGTTGAACGGGCTCTCGCCGGTGAAGGCGAAGCCTGCTTTCACGGGCGGCTTGTAGCTGCCGTCCATGGAGAGGCCGAAGCCGAGGACCACGGGCTTGTCGGCGATGGCTTGCGCGAAGAGCTGGTCGTTATCGGGTAGTCGGCTAAGAAGCGTCGGATCGACGCCCGCGACATCGCGCATGATGGAGCGTGGCGACAGGCGGTCGGCCTCGGCGAACAGCACGTCGAAGGCGATGGCCGCCGCTCCCATGTCGGACAGGCGCTGCACCAGAAGCGCCAGCCGGTCGCGCGGCCATGGCCACTGGCCGAATTCCCTGAGCGACGCCTCGTCGATATCGATGACCCTAACGGGGGTGTTTTCGAACTTGCGCGGGGTGATTCGCTGGTATTCGTCGAAAGTGATGTCGCGGATCTGGCGCAGCAGCTGCGGATCGGTGGCGCGCAGCAGCGTGAAGCTCGCGACGAGCGCAAGGCCGAGAACCACGCCGATTTTCTGCATGCGTGTCATGATCGGCCGGTCCCCGAGCCTGCAACCGCTTCACACCTTTGCGCGACATGCTCTAGGCTGCCCGTTTCCTGGGCCTTACGCAACTGCGTCTTTCGGGCGTTCGGCTTTGCTAGAGTTCAGTGCATGTCAGCTCGACCGCGCCGGAGTTGTTCCAGTACATCCATGGAATATCGTTGGCGAAGCAGTAGAGGACGCCGGTTTTCCAGGCGATCCAGGACGGATAGGACGCGCCGATCAGAAACGCCGTATCGGTGTCCTGATCGATTGACCCGATCAGGGCGAACCACTGTTCTTTGGGCATGACTCTCAATCCGGCAAACGGTCTCAGCCACGCCCGGTCATAGCCGACGGGGTCCGCCGGAATATTCCAATCATTCCATTGGCCAGATGCCGTGAAGGCGTAGGCCGCGCCCTGTCTAATGTCGCAGACGCGCGTCCAGCGTTCTCTGGCCGGTATGGATCTCGTAATTGTGAATGGCATTATGACATCTCCCCACGATGCGCAGCCGCAAGCGGAAAGATTAGTTGCATTTCATATTGGCGCAACAATTAATTGCATTGGAGATGGCCTCACCCTCTCCCTCATTCTCGCCCTTGTGGCGGGAATCCAGCCGACGCGCGTCCGCGCGGCGAGAGACTTTTCTTCGGCGAAATACATACCTGGAGCAGGTCATTCACGGCGCAGACGCGCCGTGGCTGGATGCCTGTGACAAGCACAGGCATGAGGGAGGAATAGGCGACTTGTTTCGCCATTGTCACGCGACACTCAGCCCTGCGGCATCGCATCGTTCTTGCTCGAGGCAGCATGGGCTTCGAGTATTGCTGCCGCGATCACCTTGCGCAGTTCGTAGACCAGCGATCTGGAGCGCTTGCGGTCCAGGTCCTGCGCCGCCTTCGCAAGGTTAAGTCCCTCGTTCAACACAATGTGATGGGCGCGGGCCAGTGCCCAGGTTTCGATATCAAGATTTCCCATTCGGAATCTCCGCCAAATCATTCAGCATCAAAGACATTCGCGAATCAATCTACGCCGCATACTTACGATTGAAGAAGAATCACAGTTACCTATGCTTGGAAATATACGCGACACCCGAATTTTAGTGGTGTGACAAAATAGCTGCGCCGTGGCAGCGGGTGTGCCGCGCCACGGTTGTGCCTGTGCCCGATCGATATCAGTGCAGGTTGATCGCTGTCGGATCGTCAGTCGTTGGCGGCCATCATCCGGTCGCTGGGGCGTCCCGAAGACCAGCGCATCCATTGGTCGGGGCTGCCGTTGAAGACGTTGAGGTCGATCCTGCCTTCGACGCCATGCGACAGGCCCGAGCCGGAATACTGCCAGAAGAGCCACTTGCGGCCCGGATAGCGCTTGGACGGGTGGGCGGCGACCGAGCGCAGCCAGAAGGGATAGTTCTGGAAGGCGCCCTGCAGGTTGTCGGCATAGAAGTCGGGCGCCGTGTAGATCACGGGACGCTTGCCGTAATAGCGCTCGAGCTTGTCCATGAAGACCTGCATCTTCTCGAGCACGTTTTCGGTCGAGGGGCGACGCTTGCAGACGGATTCGCCGTTCCACTCGACGTCGATGACGGGCGGAAGCGCATCGGGATCGCGCGGGACGTTGCGAATGAACCAGTCGGCCTGTTCGCCGGCGGTGCGGCACCAGTAGAAGAAGTGGTAGGCGCCGCGCTTCAGGCCGGCTTCCTTGGCCTTGCGCCAGTTGGTGCGGAACATCGGGTCGAGGTGGTCGCCGCCGTCGGTGGCCTTGATGTAGGCGAAGTTGGCGCCCTGGGTGCGCAGTCTCGGCCAGTCGATATCGCCCTGCCAGCGCGAGACGTCGACGCCGTGAACGGCGAGCTTGTGCGGCGAGGAGCGGCCGAAGTTGATCGGCTTGGCGTCGCGGAACTGGCGGCTGTAGAGCTTGCTGCGGGTGCGCGGCTGGGCCGTCTCTTCCATATCGGGAAGGTCGGGGCGCTCCATGATCGGGGCGACAACCGGCGTGACAACGGGCGGGCGGGCCGGCGGCGTCATCATCGCGACCTCCGTAGCTGCCATCGGGCGCTCGGCGGGAAGCGGTGCGCCGACGGCGCGGTCGGCGGACTCGAAGGCCTTCGATTCCGGGATCGGGCCGGCCCATGCCAGCACTTCCTGATGCGGCGCGGTCTGCTGGCCGGCGGCGATACCGGCGGAGGGTACCGGTGCGGATGGGACGGCTGCGGGCGGGGCCACCGAGCTTGTCGTCTCGCGTGATGGGGCGGCTGAAGCCAAGACGTCGGGGCCAGACGTCGACGTGCAACCCGCAAGGGTCAGACAGGCAAGGAAGATTGCTGGCACAGCCGAAAAACGCATTGGGAACCCGTTACTCATTACAGGCCGGACGCCGAACTCAGGTGGCGCCAGGAACATCAAAGGGTATTGCTAACGGGAAATTACCAAAAAAAGCTGAATCTAATCTTTACGCCGAAAAATGTGCGGGGACGGGGCAGTGCGCTTTGGTGGCCCAGCGCCTCGCGGGATTGTCATAGTCATGTCACATGCGGTTCGGCGCTGCCTCGCGCGGCCTGCAAATTACACGCGCAATTGAGGCCGTCATTCTCCTTTCTCCACCTTGCCACCCCCTCACAAACTCGTTAAGAGACGCCGCAACTTGGGCCCTTGGGCGCAGGGCTTTAGAAGGGTTCCAGAACCTCCCAATTCCGGCTCTTCGGCCCGTGGCTTCCAAGGCTTCGTCGTGCCGGGTCTGGCGTTCGTCTCTCCCGGCGGTTTGCTGTGGTAGAGGCTTATGGCACGCATCGTAATGAAGTTCGGCGGAACATCCGTCGCTGACCTGGACCGTATCAAGAACGTTGCCCGCCACGTCAAACGCGAGGTCGATGCCGGTCATGAAGTGGCCGTCGTCGTTTCCGCCATGTCGGGCAAGACAAACGAGCTGGTCGGCTGGGTGCAGAACACGCCGAAGGTCGTCGGCGCAAGCTCGCCTTTCTATGATGCCCGCGAATATGACGCCATCGTCGCTTCCGGCGAGCAGGTGACCTCGGGTCTCCTGGCGATCGCGCTGCAGGCCATGGACGTCAACGCCCGCTCCTGGCAGGGCTGGCAGATCCCGATCCGCACCGACAACGCACATGGCGCGGCTCGTATTCTCGAGATCGACGGCTCGGAAATGATCAAGCGGATGGGCGAGGGCCAGGTGGCGGTCGTCGCCGGCTTCCAGGGTCTCGGCCCCGACAACCGCATCGCGACGCTCGGCCGTGGTGGTTCGGATACGTCGGCGGTCGCAATCGCCGCAGCCGTCAAGGCTGACCGCTGCGACATCTATACCGACGTCGACGGCGTCTACACGACCGATCCGCGCATCGTGCCGCAGGCGCGCCGCCTGAAGAAGATCGCCTTCGAGGAAATGCTCGAAATGGCATCGCTCGGCGCCAAGGTTCTGCAGGTTCGCTCCGTCGAGCTTGCCATGGTGCACAAGGTGCGCACCTTCGTGCGTTCGTCTTTTGAAGATCCCGATGCTCCGGGCATGGGTGATTTCTTGAATCCGCCCGGA
>Ga0307412_10002450_pt1 | contig 10319 bp, 6 predicted proteins | sample DK1Cmetagenome_3_FD_203823 | JGI IMG/M metagenome (GOLD analysis project Ga0307412, IMG submission 203823) | Maize rhizosphere microbial communities from greenhouse at UC Davis, California, United States - DK15-C-1 | ecosystem: Host-associated > Plants > Roots > Rhizosphere > Soil | place: USA...
TGCTTCGGAATACTACGGCCGTGCCTATTGGTACCACCAGAAACGGGAATACGACCTGGCGATCGCGGACCTGTCAAAGGCGATCGAGATCGATCCGAAGAGCGCCGACGCCTTCGCAAACCGCGGGAATGCGTATGCCGCGAAGCGTCAATACGACATCGCGATCGTCGACTATACGAAAGCAATCGAACTGGATCCGAAGGGCCGTGGCTGGCACCTGCGAGGGCTGACCTTCCTTGATCAAAAGGAGTACGACAAGGCAATAGCCGACTTTTCGAAGATGATAGAAGCGGTCCCTAACGCAGCCGTATCCTATTACTCGAGGGGCAACAGTTATTCGTACAAAAACGAGTCCGCTAAGGCGAAAGCCGATTATTCGAAAGCCATTGAGCTGCAGCCGACATGGCCAGCCCCTTACTACAATAGAGGCAACATGCACTTCAACGAAAATCAGTTGGACCTTGCGATGGCCGATTATTCTAGGGCGATCGAACTAGATCCACAATTCGCGCCGGCCTACAGTAATCGAGGCAACAGCCACCTGCAAAAGAAAGAATTCGACCGGGCGATCGCCGATGCGACAAAAGCGATCGAGCTCGATCCGAAATGGGTGTGGGCTTACCGAGTCCGCGCCGAGGCCTATGCAGCCAAGGGCGACAAAACGCTGGCAGATAAAGATCGGCTGAAGGCCAAAGAGTTGGAGGGACAGCCCAGATGAGCGGGTTCTGATTTTGCGACAGAAACTTTTTATTATAGAAAACAAAGAGGGCAGAATGATGATCACTCTGCCCTCTTTCATGGATCCGATCGATCGAAATTGCTCTATTGCCGTTATATGTCCGCTTCGGGGGGCGGCAGCCAATTTGGTTGAATGCTAACGTTATTCAAGATTGATTCGTTTAAGAAGTTCCGCAAATCGCGGATCGTCGCGGACTGGATCAAAACGGGGATCGACCCTCAAGGTTGTCAATCCGGCTCCGCCTTCTTCGTACCGTTTCTGGAGAATGGCCAAAGTTTTATCCTTATCTCCGCGTGCCGCGTATAGTGTCGCCTTGATGTAAGGAGGTACGTAAGGGGCGTGGGGGTCTTCCGTCATATCTCTCAGGAACCCAGCCCAGCCTCCACGTGCGAAGCTTTCGCGAATGAAGCCTGCGGCTGCGGGATCGCGTATTGCCTCGGCGATCCGCGCTCGCTCCTCGACGCTATCCGCGTAATTGCCCTGCATTTGATATACGATCGCAAGGTTGTAATGTGTCTGGATGAAATCCGGATCGAGTTCGAGAGATCGCTTAAGATGCTCTACTGCTTCGTCGTAGCGGCGGGCGGTTACGAGCGCGCCTCCATACGAGGAGCTGATACTTGCCGAAAGCGGATTGATGTCGATCGCTTTTTGTAGTTCGGTCAAGGACTCGTCATGCTTGCCAAGACTGCCCAACATTAATCCGTATGTTTCCCGGGCGGAAGCGTCGTTCGGGTCCAACTCGAGGGCCCGCAGGAATTCGTGCTCGGCCGCGACAAAATTAAAGTCGAAATTCAACAGAATGAAACCGTATACCTCGTGAGCCGTCGAGAGCTGGTCGTCGAGCCTCAACGAGCGCATCACATTCTCGCGAGCCTTCAAGTTTGATTCCCGGCTTGGAAAATCCTTTGCTCCGGCGAATCCTATATATAAATAGGCGATGTAGGCGTAGGCTGCGGCAAAATTGGAGTCAAGAGCGGCCGCATCCTGGAAGTATCTCAGCGCCTTCCGGGCGTCCTGAGGCGTGTGCTTTTCCAGGTGGTAGCGTCCTTTCAGGAATAGCTGATAAGCTTCGGGATTGTCGGTATATCTTATTGGGAATCTCTTTTTGTCCCCGGGCAATTGCGGGCCGAGCTTTCGAGAAATATCTGACGCAATTTCGTTCTGCAATGCGACCACATCTGCGGCGGTCCGGACGTATTGACTGCCCCAGATCTGCGAACTGTCCACGGTATCGAGCAACCGGACATTTATTACCAGTTTATCGGCCACCTGCGTGATGTCGCCGGTGATTATTCTCTGCACACCCAGCTTTGAAGCGATCACGCGGATGTCGTGCTGGTCGTCCTTAAATTGAAAAGCGGAATTCCTGGACATCACTTTCAGCCCTGTAGTCTGAGACAGATCGTTGATGATGCTTTCCGTAATCCCGTCAGATAAGTATTCCGCCGCGGGGTCGTGACTGGTGTTAAAGAATGGGAGGACGGCGATCGAAGTGACGTCCGGAGCCGGGTCCCGTGACCTGAGATAAACTCCGACTCCGATCGCGGAGACGATCACTGCCACCCCTGCAAGAATTGCGATACTTCGCCGGAAGGCTGGCTTAAGGATCGATGCAGCATCTGCGGTGTCCCGGGTTACGACCTCGTCACCGGATGGGATGTTGGGGGCCGCGACTGGCCTGTCGGAATTTTCCGATTGATGCCATCCGGCCAGGGATACAACATTGGATTGTATGCCCGGCAGCCCGTTCGACATGGGCTGATCGCCCGCGGCTGCGATCGCGGCGGCCCTTGCGGCCGGCGGGTTACCGGCCGGGTGTATCTGCGATTCGCCGGAAACCTTGTTCACCGCAAAGCGATATCCCCGACCGCGGACCGTTTCTATAAATCTCGGGTGCTCCGGCATTTCCCCCAGTATCCGTCGAAGGTACGAGATATTCTTGTCCAGATTATTTTCCTCTACGATGGTGTCCGGCCATATCGCTTTCATCAACTCGGCCTTTGTGAGGAGGTGATTACCGTTCTTCACCAGCACGCAAAGCGTTTCAAAAGCCTTTTCAGCCACGGCAACGCGCTCGCCGTTGCGCGACAAAATGCGTTCCGAAACATCCAGCCGGAATTCACCGAATTCATATATCTCGTTATTTGGCTGGTACATACGGACTAGTCAGAAAGGAATCAGGAAACTTTCAAGAAATCCGAAGTACGCCCGATACATCCGTGAGTAAATTAAGGCCCACATCGGACGCCGAAATTCCGGCCGGTTTATCCATTGTTGTTGGAAATCGGCTAATTGTAACGCTGCCGGTAAGTCTAGGCAAGAAAATTCACAAAATGGAGAAACAGATGAACCTCAAAAAACAGACATTGATCATCGCATTGGCGGTGGTCGCAACATTGGCCGCAGTTTCCTCGTCAGCTTTTGGTCAACTGGAACGCTCTATCGAGGGTGTATGGAAAACGGTGGTAACGCCGCGAAACTGCGCTACCGGCGTTCCGGCACCAACGGTAATTCGGGGGCTGTTTACGTTTCACAACGGCGGCACAATGTCGGAATATGGAATCGGCCTGGGCCAGACCCCCGCGTTGCGCAGTCCGGGTCACGGGCTCTGGCAGCGTGAAAAAAGCTGGCAGGATCACACGTTCGCATTTGCAATGCTGCGATACGACACAAACGGTACCTTTATCGGTTCTCAGCGAGTAAGCGGGACGTTGGAACTGGCAGAGAGCGGAAACGAGTTTACTACAAGCACGACGGTCCAGATCCTCGACCCGAACGACAATCCGGTAGGCGGTTTTTGCGCTACTGCCGCGGGAACGCGGTTCCAATAGTAACTCGGGCTGCCGGATTCGTATTTGGACTCTTGCCGAATACAAATCCAGGTCCACTGTTCGATATAACTCAACAGAAGAACGGCCCACTCTTGTGCGGGAATTGCTAGGCCTGCGATTTAAGAGAAAAAAGGCTTCGCCCGGGTTGAGCGAAGCCTTTTTCTCAACTGAAATTTACCTATCTAAGTACGTCCCGATCAAATCCCGGCGCCGTGGCATTTTTTGAATTTTTTGCCTGAGCCGCAGTAGCAGGGTTCGTTTGGTTTGATCTTGGGTTGGTCGCGGACGAACGGGGTGTGGCGGGCGGCTTCGGCGCCGGCTACTTCGGCACCGGCCATGGCTCCGGTGAAGGCCATGCCGGCGGCCTGGCGGCGGGCACGCTGCTGTTCGAGGCGGGCGAGGCGTTCCTGTTCTTCCTGCTCGTCCTGGCTGACGATCTGGAGATGGAACAGGGCTTTGGTGGTGTTCGTGTCGATGCGGTCGAGCATGTCCTGGAACATCGTGAAGCTCTGCTTTTTGTATTCCACGAGCGGGTCTTTTTGCCCGTAACCTACCAGGCCGATACCCTGCTTGACCTGGTCGATCGACGCGAGGTGGTCCTTCCACTGCGAGTCGATGATGTTGAGCATGATGTAACGCTCGTAGGCACGCAGGGAATCTTCGCCGGCGAGTTTTTCCTTTTCGGCGTAACCGGCCGAGGCTTTCTTCCAGATCGCTTCCTCGACCTCTGTCGGGTTCATCTTCTTGAAATCGACGCCGGCGTCGGCGGCCGGGTCGAGGGCGTAGATGCTCTCGATCTCGGCGGCGTAGGTGTCGATGTCCCACTTGTCCGGGGTCACCGTCAGCGGCAGGAAGTGGTCCGTGAGGTCGTGCAGCAGGTCGCGTGCGACGCCGCGGTCGCCGAGCAGATATTCGCGATGCTCGGGCTCGAACATCAACTGGCGTCGGAGGCCGTAGATGGTCTCACGCTGCTTGTTCATCACGTCGTCGTACTTGAGGACGTGCTTGCGCGTTTCGAAGTTGCGTGCCTCGACGGCCGTTTGGGCACGTTCGATCTGCCGCGAAACGGTCTTCGATTCGATCGCGACGCCCTTTTCCATCCCGAGCCATTCCATCATCGAACGGACCTTGTCGCCGGCGAAGATACGCATCAGGTCGTCTTCGAGCGAAAGGACGAACCGCGAACTTCCGGGATCGCCCTGGCGGCCGGCACGGCCTCGGAGCTGGTTGTCGATGCGGCGCGACTCGTGCCGCTCGGTTCCGAGAATGTGCAGGCCGCCGACGGCGACGACCGCTTTGTGCTCTTCGGCGACGACCGCCTTGGCCTTCCTGAGCTGTTCTTCGAACTGCTCAGGGGTCGCTTCGTCGGGGTTGATCTCCATCCGGCGAAGGTAATCGTTCGCGAGGAATTCGGGATTGCCGCCGAGCAGAATGTCGGTACCACGGCCGGCCATGTTGGTGGCGATGGTGACGGCGCCTTTGCGGCCCGCCTGGGCGACGATCTCGGCCTCGCGTTCGTGGTACTTTGCGTTGAGGACGTTGTGCGGAACGCCAATAAGTCTCAGGCGTTCGGCGACCAGTTCGGAGTTTTCCACCGACACCGTACCGACGAGCACCGGCCGGCCTTCGGCGTGCAGTTCCTTGATCTCTTCGACGACCGCATCCCATTTCTCGGGCAGCGTTCGGTAGATCATATCGGAGTTGTCCTTGCGGATCATCGGCATGTTGGTCGGGATCTGGACGACGTCGAGCGAGTAAACCTCGCCGAACTCTTCCGCCTCGGTCTCGGCAGTACCGGTCATGCCGCCTAGCTTTTCGTACATGCGGAAGTAGTTCTGCAGCGTGATGGTGGCCAAGGTCTGGTTCTCGCGTTCGATCTTGACGCCCTCTTTGGCTTCGACGGCCTGGTGCAGCCCGTCGGACCAGCGGCGACCCTGCATGAGGCGGCCCGTGAAGTCGTCGACGATGATCACCTCGCCTTCCTGCACGACGTACTGGTGGTCGCGTTTGTACAGCGTATGCGCCTTGAGTGCCTGCTCGACGCAGTGGAGCAGGTCCATGTTCGCCGGGTCGTACAAATTGGAAACGCCCAAAAGTCTTTCGGCCTTGGTCACGCCCTGTTCGGTCAGGACGGATGAGTGGTTCTTTTCGTCCAGCAGGTAATCGCCGGTCGTCACCTTGGTCTCTTCGTCCTTATGGCCCTTTTCCAGATGCGGGATGACTTCGTTCGCGACGTAGTATTTGTCAGTCGCGTCGTCGGTCGCACCCGAGATGATGAGCGGCGTACGGGCCTCGTCGATGAGGATGGAGTCGACCTCGTCGATGATCGCGAAGTAGTGGTCCGGCTGGACGAGCGATTCGACGTCGAACTTCATGTTGTCGCGAAGGTAGTCGAAGCCGAACTCGTTGTTGGTGCCGTAGGTGATGTCGCAGGCGTAGGCGTCTTTACGCTCGACATCATCCATGTCGTTTTGGATCACACCGACCGAAAGGCCAAGGAATTCGTGGATCTTGCCCATCCACTCGGCGTCACGGGCGGCGAGGTAGTCGTTGACCGTGACCACGTGAACGCCGCGGCCGGTCAGGCCGTTAAGATAAGAGGGAAGCGTTGCGACGAGCGTTTTACCTTCACCCGTTCGCATCTCGGCGATGCGGCCCTGGTGGAGGGCGATGCCGCCGATGAGCTGCACGTCGAAATGCCGCATGCCAGTCGCGCGCTTTGATCCTTCGCGGACGGTGGCGAACGCCTCGGGCAAAAGTTCGTGAAGTATTTCCTGCTCGCGGGTGCGACGTTCGACCTTGTCGGTGATGCCTTCGAGAGCGGACGAGATCTGTTCCTTGAACCTGACCGTCTGGGCGCGGAGCTCGTCGTCGGACATCGCCTGGATCTTCGGCTCGAGGTCGTTTATCTGCTGTACGACCGGTTTGACCTTTTTGAGAAAGACATCGCTGCTTGAGCCGAATATCTTTTTAACTAGCTTGTCTGCGAATTTGTTTGCCATTTTGTTCCTTGTTTGCGAACCGTTCCCTTTGTCGCTTCGTCCCTCGATGAGCGGAGCTCCTGTGGCTCCCCGATAATACTAGGGAGAAGCTCAGCCTCCCTGCGGAATTTAAGGAGCCAGTTTCGGAAGGTAAAGCCTTTCCGCACATCGATGGGCGGAGCCCAAAGAGTCAATTCTAGAAATGTTTCCTGGTGTTTGGCGAGCTGAAGAAAGGGAAAATTTGAAATATCGCTTCCGCCCCGCCGCTACTTTGCGTCTTTGGCAAGCAGCGTATTTAGTGCGGCACGGGGGAGGCGGGTGACGACGAGGATCTTCGCGCCGGAGACACCGAGAGTCGTGCCGTCGGAGACGTACTTTTCGATGGGCTTTCGGTTTTGCGCTCGGAACTGGTTCCAGCCGTGCGTCAGTTCACGCAAGAGAGCATTTGCGTCTGCCGGCGATCTTCGCAGGCCCGTGACCTCGAGCGTGAGGCCGTTATCCGCGTCTAGGTTAAGGGCGAAACGCGACTGCGTGGCTTCCTGGCCGTCGAATCGTTCGCTCGGGACACAGTCGCCGAATGCGTAGCCGTCGGTCAAACGCTTTTCGATCCATTCAAGAGTCGGCCGCAGGGCCGCGTTGGTCATGACGAAAGATTCGGCCGTGTAGCTGCCGACATTGTTCCCCGCAACGCACGGCAGTGTGGTCGACTGCGATATTTCGAACGTGTCAACGGACAGATTGAATTTGCCGTTCCGCTGAAGCCGTTCCAGGCTTTCGATGAAAAGTTCGAGATCGGCGTAGTAATTGCCGATCGACATCGCCAGGGGCGAAGGCTTGTCATCGGGCTTTCGGTCGAGGTCGTCATTTATCTCGATCTCGTCCGATATCTCAAAATTCCGCGTCGTCGCCGCATGCCCCAGCACTGGGGACGCTCCCACGAGCACAAGCCCGAAGTACACGCCGATCGTCGCGAGGATCAATATTGAATTGTTCGTTTTTGAACTTTTCACCTAAGATATAGGATGACGCTCTCGAAGCGCCCGTTTACTTCGAGATGGTCCGTTCGGCCAATCCGCGGAAGGTCTGCTTTGGCAGCCTGAGCTGGATTCTTACCAAGCTGGACGCCGCCGAAAACCGCAACGCTTCCAACAATACCATCTCGTCGTCTGAAATTCTCCCCGCCCTCGGCTGGCCCCTTCGCGTCCTGGCCACCCGGACCATCATTTCAAGGCCGGACACGATACTACGGGCACGGGCCTCTCCATTCACGTCGAACGAAACTTCGGCGGCGAAATCGGTATCATCCTGTTTCGCAAACATTCTGATCTCTCCTGCCGACATATCACGAAGATACTGGAAATATCCGGCCTCGCTCAATGATCCGACAACCCGTTTGGTGACCTCGACCATCGCCTTGTTCCCGTCGGAGCGCGTGTATTTCAGGCTGTCCGACCGCAATTTTCCGGAATTTTCAAGTGTGCCGGTAAGCTCGACATCGTACGGAGCGCTCAAATCGATCGCCTTCGAGGCGATCTGCTCGCTCAGGTAATTGCGCAGATCTTTGGTCGGCTTTTTTTCGATAAAAACGGAATTCTGCGCTTGAACACCCGGGACGGCGCCGAAAAACGCAAGGCCGATAAAGATACTCAGCCTTACCAGATCACCGAAAGGGCTATGTTTTTCGTAATCCAAAACTATTTGATTGCAGTATTGTTTTCCGCCTTCAACGGAGCAAGGCCGCTTGGTTTCTGATTTTCGGCGGCCTGTTCGGCGAGCTTTCGCTGGATCATCGGATGGGCAAGGGCCTTTGGCACCATGAACTTCAGGACCACCTGTTTGCCGACAATTTCAACTTTGGCGTTTTCGAGCAGAACCAGATCATCTTTGTCGTTCTGGTCCGCGCCTTCGCCCTGCTTTTTGGTCTTAGCCAAACCGATGGCAAAGTCGAGGCCGCTCTTGATCGACCGGGCCCTGGTCTCGCTTTCCATTTCGGATTGCACGACTGCACTGATGTTCTCTGCGTCCTGCTGGAGCTGGAAGTTGAAATCCTTGCCGCTCATGTCCTTAAGGTACTGCAGGTAGCCGGCGACGTTGATCGCCTCAATGGCCCGTTTGACCACTTCGAGCATGTCCTCATCGCTGCTCACGGCCTGTTCCCACTTGAAGGTTTTCGGGTCGAGTCTGCCGTTCTTGTCGAGCTTGCCCTTGGCGTTGACCTTGAACTCGGTCTGAAGATCGACCTCATTCTTCTGCAGCTTTTCGTTGACGAAATTGCCGAGATCGACGATCGGGCGTTTGTTTATGTCGACACCGGAAACGGGATCGGTGGGTGTTGCTGCCGGCTGGGTGTTGGTGTTATTGTCCGCTACCGCCGTTTCGTCAGGCTTTTCGGTGTTGGCGTTCGCGTTGGTGCCGGGCCTGATCCTTCCGGCGCGGCCTTTTCTGGACGTAGTTGTCCCGGGGTTCGACGCTGATGCCGAATCGTCCTGCAGGAGGCCGGGCTGCGCTACAGGCGGATTTGCCGGGATCTTTGTCAGGTCCGAATCGTTATTCGGGATCGACGGTGTATAGCTTGGCGTGTAGCTCGGCTGATACGAACTTATCGAACCGTCCGGGTTTTGAGCCATTTCCAGCCGCATCTGGTACTGCTCGGGGTTGGCGATCTGGAAGTAGCCTTCCGGATAGCTGAGCGGCGGCGTTTCGCCGGTGACGTCGATGAACGTGATGTCGGCCTCGCCGAGGTCGATATTGTCGTACGCCTCGTCCACGAATTCGCGTTCGGTCCCGAACAGAACGGCACCGACATAGGCCATATCAACGACCTGGCAGACGCGTCCCACCCAGGGGCTGTCGCAGCCGCGGGCGGTCAGCACGTTCGTCTGGGAAACTACAGCGAGGAATGCGAGATTTATCAGGGCCGAAACCGCAAGCACCTTATAAACGACCGGCGAAAATCCCCAGGGTTTGATCTCGTAATTCTTAAAAAGCGTCGGCTGCTGAGGCAGAGACTCAACCGTGACCGTTGCTTTATCGTATGATTGCTGCTCGAACATAGATCAATAATATATAAATGCGATCGGACGCTTTTTCCGGCCCTAACTTCTTACCGTTAAGACCTTAGACGCGCCGTGGCACCGCGGCGTTGCGGTGCAAATGAAAAGTTTAGCACTTCGCCGCGGCATTGGAAAGAAAATAGACTTTACCGGCGTAAATCCTTAGAATACATAGGATATGGCCCGTTCGAACCAGGGCCGGTACCGCCGGAACAAGGGCGGCCCGCGGCCCGATAAACGCTCAGGTAAAGAACGCTTTGATAAACGCGCTCTTGCAGGCGAAAGTTCCGCCGTTCAGCCCGTTCGCGAGCGTTCGGCGTCGCAAAAACTGGCGGCCGACCGCCTGCTGTCCGGGATCGGCGTACCCGAACAAAAACCACTAAAACCCGACGATTTTCAGTTAGAGGCACTTGCGGCCATCGAGCACGAAGACGTGCTGGTCACGGCACCGACCGGCAGCGGCAAAACGTGGATCGCCCGCGAAGAGATCCGCCGGCTGCTGGCGAAGGGGCAAAGGGCCTGGTATACGACTCCGCTGAAGGCTCTGACGAACTCGAAATACGTTGAATTTTCCGACGAGTTCGGGGCGGAAAATGTCGGTATTTTGACCGGCGACCGGAAAGAGAACGGCGACGCGCCGCTGATCGTCGGTACCACGGAAATTTACCGTAATCAGCTATTCGACGCCCTCCGCAGCGGTGACCAGGTGCAG
>Ga0307412_10002451_pt1 | contig 10313 bp, 8 predicted proteins | sample DK1Cmetagenome_3_FD_203823 | JGI IMG/M metagenome (GOLD analysis project Ga0307412, IMG submission 203823) | Maize rhizosphere microbial communities from greenhouse at UC Davis, California, United States - DK15-C-1 | ecosystem: Host-associated > Plants > Roots > Rhizosphere > Soil | place: USA...
AGGTGGCCGCCCGCCTTGCCCGCGCGCTCGACCGCTGGAGCAAGCTGGCCGAGCCCTACCGCAGCGCCGCGCGCGAAGCCATTGCCCGCGTGGCCGCCAAGCCCGACCTGAGCAAGGACACCCACGAAGTCGTTACCCGCGCCCTGGCCGGTAACTAACCAAGCAAGGAACACACAAGCACATGGCTTATCAACAACAGAAGATCTCCCTCACCCGCTACCTCGTTGAACAACAGCGCGCCGACGGCCTCATTCCCGGCCAGCTGCGCCTGCTGCTCGAAGTGGTCGCCCGCGCCTGCAAGAGCATCAGCCAGGCCGTCAACAAGGGCGCACTGGGCGGAGTGCTCGGCACCGCCGAAAGCGAAAACGTGCAGGGCGAAATCCAGAAGAAGCTGGACATCATCGCCAACGAAGTGCTGATTGAAGCCAACGAATGGGGCGGCCACCTCGCGGCCATGGCCAGCGAAGAAATGGACAGCATCTACGTGGTGCCCAACCGCTACCCACAGGGCGAATACCTGCTGATGTTCGACCCGCTCGACGGCAGCAGCAACATCGACGTGAACGTGAGCATTGGCACCATCTTCAGCGTGCTGAAAAAGCCCGACGACACCCCCGGCGTGCAGGAAGCCGACTTTTTGCAGCCTGGCACCCAGCAAGTGGCCGCCGGCTACTGCATCTACGGCCCGCAGACCACCCTGGTGCTTACCGTGGGCAACGGAGTGGCCATGTTCACGCTAGACCGCGAGCAAGGCAGCTTTGTGCTCACGCAGGAAGACATCCAGATTCCAGCGGACACGAAAGAATTTGCCATCAACATGAGCAACATGCGCCACTGGGACGAGCCCATGAAGCGCTACATCGACGAGTGCCTGGCCGGCAAGGAAGGCCCGCGCGGCAAAGACTTCAACATGCGCTGGATTGCCAGCATGGTGGCCGACGTGCACCGCATCTTGATGCGCGGCGGCGTGTTCATGTACCCGTGGGACAAGCGCGAGCCCGAAAAGGCCGGCAAGCTGCGCCTGATGTACGAGGCCAACCCCATGAGCTGGCTGGTGGAGCAGGCCGGCGGCGCCGCCACCAACGGCAAGCAGCGCATCCTGGACCTGAAGCCCACCAAACTGCACGAGCGCGTGAGCGTGATGTTGGGTTCGCGTAACGAAGTCGAGCGTTTGACCAAGTACCACACCGAAAAGGCCTGACGGTGTTGCTATAATCCGAGGCTTCGCCGGTGTAGCTCAGTCGGTAGAGCAGCTCATTCGTAATGAGAAGGTCGGGTGTTCGATTCATCTCTCCGGCACCAAAAAGTAAAAGCCCCGCTATTTCGGATAGCGGGGCTTTTTTACTTCGCGTGCCTCATTTCAAGCGTTGTCCCCGGGTGCGCCAGAGTGGGAAGCGCAGCTTCCGTATATGGATCTCGAAAAACTCCCCGAAGGAGATCACGTTTGGCTGACGCCGGTAGACAGCAGCATCCGAAGTCTTCAATGACTCAGGAACAACGAGGCTAATTCCAGCTTCTCCCATCTCTGTGATCACGCTGGCAGCGACATTTTCATCAACTGTTGCCAGATACAGGTCGCAATTGCGGATTTCGCTATGCACCTGCTTCCAGCGCTCGCGCAGTGTCGTCTTGGCACTGAGTACAAGCGCCTCCTGCCGGGTCCGCGCGGAATCCGAATAGAGGAGAAAGTCCGGCAGCACGAAATCTGGTCTCTTCTTTGACTCGATAACGACCTGTGCTTCATATGGAATTCCACCATCCCTCAACAGCCGCTCAATATGAAGCTCGAAAGACTTCCCCGCACGCGACTTTCGCTGCTGTGCCGCCGACAGAAGCACTTTGTCGATACGCGGAAATTCAGTGATGAGCGATCGGATCGCCCCCTCAACTGTGATAGCGGCGCTGTCGATTCCAAAAATGATACGGACGAGTTCTACGGATCTCGCTCGCAGTTCGAAGTCCTTGAACAGACGATATTCAATATCGCGGCTGATGCGCATGACCGCATCACCTGGTGCAGCGAGCGCGAATGGATCGAGCGAGCCAAGCGAGTTGGCGCTCATGTACTCCGCTTGCGCAAGCTCGGCCATCCTGCTGGTGCTCGGAATAGCTGCATGGACCGCTGCAAATTCAACCAGCGCTCCTTCTCGCCAGGCCCGGACGGCTTGCTCGACATAGCCGAGCGCACGATCCGCAGACTCCCTGGCTGCCGCTTCGGGCACAAAGCAGCCGGAAATGAAGTCCGAACCAAAACGGAAAAGATCATGCAAATAGCCGACGCCAAGCCCTCGGGAGTCGGCGACGAAGGCCGTGAAATGCAATTCGCCTGTACGTAACCGTCGCCGCGCAATGAGAAGAAGCGACGCCGGGCTCACGCCATGGAATGGCTCCTTAACTACGTTGGTGAGATGCGTTTCTTGGCCCTTGCTTGTGTAGTGCACGAGGCGGGCAGTTTTGGTGATCTCTGCTTGCGGCCAATGCAGGTCAAACCAGATTTCGCGAATGGATGCTCCGCCTCCGGCACGTTCTTTCAGACTCAAGGGCGGAAAAAAACCACTATCCCTATCCTCGTGAGGTATGTAAACGCCGCCTTGATGGGCGTTCGGCTTCTCACTCCATTGCCAGTCGTTCAGCGAAAGCTTCTTCAGATAAACCTGCTCCGCCCCCTCAAGAACGGCAGCAAGCTCGTCCAGTGAGGCGTCTGACTCGAACGTAAAAAGGTCACTCTGCAGCAGATCGTCGGTCACTTTTTCTTCTCTTGTTGAGCGTGTTTCGCTTCTAGCCGGGATGGCGCAATGCCGGCTGGCCCTCGCAACTCTAGATGCCCTGTCCCTGCACGCACCCAGCTTTCAATGCAATCAAGCAGACCCGCAAGCTCCTCCGCTGGCCTGCCGCGAATCGCGCACTCCCAGATCGTAGCGGTGCGCCATCCGAGAGCATGCAGCGCATCGAGCGCCTTGGCATCACGTGCACGATTGGCATCTATCTTCTCTCTCCAGAACTCGGTGTTCGAAGCGGGGAGCCGAAAGAATGGACAGTCATGACCGTGCCAAAAGCATCCGTGCATCAACACTGCAGCCTTCGGCGTCATGAACGCGATGTCTGGCCTTCCTGGCAACGATCGGTTGTGCAACCGGTAACGAAGCCCCCTCGCATGCAAGGCCTTGCGCACAATCATTTCGATCTTTGTGTCGCGGCCACGAATGCCGGACATCATCCGGCTGCGCGTGGTGCTATCGACAATATCCACGAGTCACACGAGCGTGAGCTGCTGGTTGTTGCGGGCCTGCTCGACCAGCGTCACGATGGCGGGCTTCATTGCTGCGGCCGCCGCAGCCATCACAGGCATAACGACAGAATTTCCGAACTGTCGATAGGCTTGCGTATCGCTCACTGGAATGATGTAGTTCGCTGGAAAGCCCATCAAGCGCGCGCACTCGCGCGGGGTCAGCCGACGCGGATTCTTGCGCGCGCCCTGCGAGACGAGGATCTCGGAACCGTCCTTGTGATACCGGGCTGAAAGCGTACGAGTTACTGAGCGGCCATCAACCAGGCCGAAGCCAAAGCCGTTGCCAGCTGCCTTGTGTTTGGCCGCATAGGCCTGAAGATACGTCCAAAGGTTGTCGGTGAGTGTGTAGCGCGGCGACACCTTGCCCTTCACTCCGCTGGTGTACGGCTCTTCGGCTTCCTCGGTTCCATCTTCGGGATGCAGGATGGATTTAAGGCGGGGGCCATGCTCGGGAAGTTGTACATCGTCCCAGCGAAAACCTGCATCCTTGCGAAACCCGGCGATCAGGATGCGTTCACGATGCTGGGGTACGAAGCACTGGCCGTCAACCACGCGGTACTCGATGTGGTAGCCCAGCTCCTGTTCGAGCGTCTCGCGAATGATTCTGAACGTGTTGCCCTTATCGTGACTAACTAGGTTTTTGACGTTCTCCAGTAGAAATGCCTTCGGTTGCTTAGCGGCAATGATCCGAGCAACGTCAAAGAAGAGCGTGCCCTGCGTCTTGTCTTTGAAGCCATGATCGCGGCCCAATGAATTCTTTTTGGAGACGCCGGCGATCGAAAACGCTTGGCACGGAAAACCTGCGAGCAGGACGTCATGGTCTGGCACGCTGTGCTCGTCAACCTTGGTGATGTCGCCCTCAAAACGGTGGTCATGCGAGAAGTTGGCTTTGTAGGTTTTGACGGCGAACGGGTTCCATTCACTTGTAAACACACACTGACCGCCAGCCTTCTCGAAGGCTAGGCGATTGCCGCCGATTCCAGCGAAAAGGTCGATGAAAGTGAAGTCGGCATCACCTTGGCCGGCTTTGATCCGCTCTGCCCTCAGGATGTCGCAGATTGCGGGGATTTCCAGCGGCGAAGGGTGCGTTTCCTCGCGCTCCCACCTTCCGATTGTCTTGGGGTCGAGCCCCAGCTTGTCAGCCAGCTGCTTCTGGCTGAACCGCGTGCGAGCGTCTCGCAGAATCTCAAGAAAATCGTTCGAATTGCCCATACCTGCTCCAGTAATCTGGGAAGAATACCAGACAGGCTGTCTTTTTTCGGTCCACCTGTGAATTTTTACAGCACTGCTAGGCGTGGGCCAGTCATGTGTTGCTCGTTTCGTGCAGCCCTTACCGGAGGGAAGGCATCCAGCAACGCATACTTCGTGGCGTTAGCTCGTGTCGTCGTCGGCGTGAACGTAGACATGTTCTTAGGTAATGTGTCGCGCTTCGGTCCGAGGCGTTTCCTTCAAGTGTTTTCGACACTACCGAGCGGCCGAACGATCAAGTACAGTTTGACAAAACAATGTCGATATGCAAGCGCAGCGGAGATTCACGCGTTGCCTTTACCGACAGATGTTCTGAGTCAATTATTTAGTTTGATCAAGATCGGAACAGTATGGCGGATGGATGGGATTCTGTATTTGATAAATATGGACTTAAGAAGGTTACGCGAACCGACAAAGATAAAAAGGCTTATTTGCCCAACGAGGCACAGCGCGACGCGATGGCATTGGCCGGGTATTTTCCGGGCGCTGCAGAATCGGAAAAACTTATTAATATCGAGGTATTAGGAGAGGTTCGTCCTCCACTTCTTTCATCGTATTACAACTCAATACGCGAAGGCTCCAATCGCCCTTCTGAGCCTCGAATGGGGCGCGAAATAATTGCATGGGCGAGTGAAGGTGACGAGCTTATCATCGGCAGCATTGGCAGTAAACTTTTTGTCGTCAAGGCCAATGTCATAACGCCGGAGATTGCACAGCAATCACTTGAACGCAGGATCAGTCAGGCGTTTAAACCTCGCGCTAGACTTTTGCAGTTGTTAGGTGACCAGCTCATTGGTTCATCTAAACTCGCAGTTTTTGAGCTTGTAAAAAATGCTTATGACGCGGACGCTAGTAATGTAATCGTCACCCTCGGTGAGCTTGGTACAACCAATCCTTGGATCAGGGTGCAGGATGATGGTCAAGGGATGTCGCTCGACACCATTCGAGATGTATGGCTGGTACCTGGTGACGATCACCGCGAAAAAGACCGAAATCTAGATCGTCGTTCGCCGCGTTTTCACCGGCTGCCACTCGGGGAAAAAGGAGTCGGACGATTTGCAGTCCACAAGCTTGGCGGCAAAGTCAAAATGACCACCCGAGCTGCCGGATGCCGGGAATGTTTTGTATCAATTGATTGGTCCGACTTGATGTCAAACCGATTTCTTGAGGATGCCGCAGTTACCGTCATTGAACGTGAAGCAAAAACATTTAAAGGCGATGCCACCGGAACACTGATTCGCGTCGATGATCTGAGTCAGAAGGATTGGTCTCGCGCAGAGGTCCGAGATCTCTATCGACAAATTACTTCTATTTCGTCCCCCTTCTCATCAAAGGCGGATGACTTTTCAATTGAATTTAGCGTCCCTGGATTCCAAAAATGGATCTCCGAACTGCCCGACGCATCAACATTACTCGATCGCGCGCCTTGGAAATTTAAGTTCGAGTTTGATGGCAATGCTATGAACTACACCTACGAGTTTCGAGGTGTACCGGGGATTCAGGTTGATGCTCGAAAACTGACCGAAAGCCAGCCACTGCAGATTGTGGCCGATCGGGAGCCGGATGACCTGGATGCGGTCACGGCACCGAAACGCAAACGTTCCGTTAGTGTCTTGGCTGATAAATCGACGATCGAAGGAACAGGTCCCATTAAGGGCATGCTGTATGTGTATGACCGCGATCGTGAAGTAATGGCCAGATACGCCCAGTCACGCCTAATTGAACGATTTCTTGACCAGAATGGTGGCGTCCGTATCTATAGAGACGATATTAGAATCTATAACTACGGAGAACCCGGAGACGACTGGTTGAGCCTTGACCTCCGGCGAGTAAATAGCCCTTCTCGAAATTTAAGTCGAAATATTGTGATTGGTTTGGTCGAGCTTGATCTCGAAAAGAGTTCTGGGCTACGAGAGAAAACCAGCCGGGAGGGCTTTGTTGAAAGCGTTCCCTATCGACGCCTTCGCCAAGTCGTCCTCGGTGCGATCAGCGTATTCGAAACCGAGCGACGTCAAGACAAAGAGAAAATTCGGCTCGTCACAGGAAAAGCACCAAGTGCAGATCGAGAAGTCGCCGGGCCAATTGCTGACGTACGAAGAATTGCACGGTCTCAGGGATTTTTATCGCAAGTTGATCCGTCGCTTAAACGAGTCGAGGAGGAATTCCGCCAATTGCGAGAAGACTTTCTTCGAGCGGGCATATCGCAGGTGGGCCTTGCAGTTGTCTTTCATGAAGTTGAGCGCGGAATTGGGGCACTCGCGACGGCTCTAGCAAGCGGGGTCGCCATGACTGATCTCAAAATGCAGGTCGGTCAATTGCAAGCAGTGCTGGAGACATCGACTCAACTGTTGCGAAAAGGTGATAAGAAATCCTACTCACTCAAGCAACTGGCAAAGCGTACGCGCGATGTCACGCTGGTCCGATTTCGTGTTCATAACGTGCAACTGGTTTGTCCAGCTTTAGAAGAGCAGGCAGAAGATGCAACTGCGGTATTTGCATTTGGCTTAGCCCTCGGCGCGGCAACCAATATTATCGATAACGCCATCCATTGGCTGAAGGTTGGCAAGCCGGACAATGCCCCTAAAGGGACACGCCGTATTTTTATGAATGTTGTTCCGGATCACGGTGGAAAGCCCGCCCTTGTTATTGCAGACAACGGTCCGGGCTTTCGCGATCCCCCCGAGCAATTAGTCGAGCCGTTTTTTTCCCGACGTCCGGACGGAATGGGGCTGGGCCTTTATTATGCCAACCTGGCAATGAATTTAAACGACGGCGAATTGCTTTTTCCGTCAGCCGCCGATTTTGACGTTCCCGAAGAATTCACGGGAGCCGTGCTTGCACTAGTTTTTAAAGGGGAGAAGTAGACTGTGTTTACACCGGCACGTTATATTATTGTTGATGACAACAAAGACGAATTAGAACAGCTCGCCAATTGCCTTCAGAAGATTGGCGCTCCTTGTTTGCCACTCAAATACGATGAGGCCGACGGAATTGACGCAAAAAATCTCCGCGGCGTGCGGCTGCTTTTCCTTGACCTTCATCTAACAACGGGAGCGCAATCGAGTAATGTCGCTCAAGCGTCCGGTGTGATTGTCGACATGCTCGAGAATGGCATAGAACCCACAGCTGGCCCATACGTCATCATTTTGTGGACAAAGCATCAGGAGCAAAAGGATGCTTTTGCGGAGTATGTGATGGCCAATCTCGACGCTAGAAGGCGTCCGCTGGCAATCCTTAGCCTTGATAAGAATGACTATTTAGGCGGCGCAACCGGGGAGAAGCTGACGACAGATGTTGGAAGCATTATTGAGACTGATCCGAGACTCCGCGCGCTGCTTGATTGGGAAATGGAGATTCTGAAAGCGGCCGGTACGGCGTTATCTGAAATTGGGAATCTCGTCGCAACTGAAGACCGGACAGCAGCACGCTTTTCAGAGCGACTTGATGAGGTCCTGAGCTTACTGGCATTCGAGGCTGTCGGCAAAGAAAATGCCATTGCTGATCCATACGGCGCAATTAACGCCGCTCTAATACCGATCTTGTCTGATCGAATCGCGAATCAGCGTGTTGGCCAAAAAAGTGACGCCATCTGGAAAAGAGCCGTCACCAAAATCGAAGAGATTCCAGCTCTATTAATCAAAGACGCCGCGCGATTGAATAGTATGCTGCATATTGCCGCCCGTTCGACAGAAGAACTAAAACCGGGAAACTGGGGGGCATTGTCATTGCTGCCCGATGCAGAATTGGATGACAAACCAATGATGCGGCGATTTAACTTGCCAGCAAAGCCGATGCTATCAGAGACTTTTTGTATTTCCGAAAAACCGGATCGCAGACTGAGTCGCCTATGTGTTCTACGCATTGGAGCAAGCTGTGACTATGCCCAGAGCCGCAAGGGGCCGGTGCCATTCATGCTTGGAGCAGTAGTTCCCGCAGAGGCGAAGCGGCGCGAGAGCCTTCCTAAAGCAGAAATTGTTACGCCGTCTTTTATTTTGGACGATTTTGAACATCCGGTCCGACTGATATTCAATGCGCATTTGACGTTCACGATGGTACCCGAGGAATTTAATGATTGGGCATCACTTTGTAGACTGCGAGAGCAGCTCCTAATGCAGATTACGACGTATGGAGCACAGCACTTGACTCGACCAGCCATCATTAGTTTTCGTCCGGACGAAGACTGATAGCTAATTGGACAGCCGATTCAAAGCTTCTCTGGTTTGTGCGGCAACTTGAGTCTGCTGATCAAGAGAAGGCCGCTGCAAAGCCAGCCTCATCATCAAGAACACCTCCCGCGCGTTGATGACGCGAGGCATGGAGGCGCTAGGTTTACTGCAGCGACGAAAAGGCCGCGGCTTATTCCGCGCCCGACTGCCAGCCGGTGCGATGGTTGCGGTCCAGCCATGAGGATTGCATTTGGGTTGCGATGCCCACCGTTGACTTCTCGGCTTTCGGCTGCTCCAGCGCGTGGAGACGCTTCAGGAGCTCTTGCGTGAACCCGATGATGTCATCCGACAGGTCTGCCGCAATCCACATGATGTTGTCCCGATGCGCCGTCCCAATCGCATCGAACCACTCACCCCCATCCCCATAGCAGCAACTCAGAAGAGATTGCAATTGAGTCAACTTGTTCTCAAGAATGTCTGACGCGTCCAAAGCAAGCCTCCGCTTTTACTAAGCAATCCTTAGTGTAGCCAGTGCCAGAAACTTTGAGCATCCCTAGTCAAATTTGTTAGGGGTGCTTTTTTTGTCGGTACTTGCAAAGCGCCTAAAGGCTGCTCGACTTCGAGCCGGCTTGTCTCAGGAGAAGTTGGGAATCATGGCCGGCATCGACGAGATGTCATCGAGCGCCAGAATGAACCAATATGAGCGGGGCAAACACGCACCGGATTGGTTGACCGTAGAGCGACTGGCTGCTGTGCTCAACGTCCCGGTCGCTTACTTCTACGCCACGGATGACGATGCGGCAGAACTGCTGCTCGCCTTCTACGCGCTCGCGCCCGATGCGCGTGGTCGCGCGCTTGAGTTGATCAAGACAATGTCGTGATCCAGGAACGCCCATCCACCGGAGCCCGCATGGCGCCCTCTTCTCCCTCCACCGCCCACCCCCACTACGACCGCCTCATCACCGCAGCCCGCGCCCTCCCACCCCTACGCGTCGCAGTCGTCCACCCAGCCAACGCCGTCTCCCTCGAAGCAGCCCTCGCTTCAGCCGCACTCGGCCTCATCGCCCCCACGCTCATCGGCCCGCGCGCAAAAATCGAAGCCGCGGCACGCGAGGCGAATGCAGACCTTTCCAACATCCCCATCGTCGACACCCCCCACAGCCACGCCGCAGCCGACGCCGCCGTAGCCATGGCTTTGCGCGGTGAGGTCGATGCGTTGATGAAGGGCAGCCTGCACACCGACGAGCTGATGGGCGCGGTGGTGCGGCGCGAGGGCGGGCTGCGCACGTCGCGGCGCATCAGTCACTGCTTTGTGATGGACGTTCCGGCGCACCCGCAGCCGCTCATCATTTCTGACGCGGCCATCAACATTGCGCCCACGCTCGATGAAAAGGTCGACATCGTGCAGAACGCGATCGACCTTGCGCATGCGCTGCAGATGCCCGCAGTGCGGGTGGCAATTCTCTCGGCCACTGAAACGGTCAGCACCAAGGTGCCTTCCACGCTGGATGCGGCGGTGCTGTGCAAGATGGCCGACCGCGGGCAGATTACCGGCGCAGAGGTCGACGGGCCGTTGGCCATGGACAACGCCATCGACCCGGAGGCGGCGC
>Ga0307412_10002452_pt1 | contig 10313 bp, 8 predicted proteins | sample DK1Cmetagenome_3_FD_203823 | JGI IMG/M metagenome (GOLD analysis project Ga0307412, IMG submission 203823) | Maize rhizosphere microbial communities from greenhouse at UC Davis, California, United States - DK15-C-1 | ecosystem: Host-associated > Plants > Roots > Rhizosphere > Soil | place: USA...
CACCTCGGCGGCGCTCTTGGATCCGCGGCTCACGACGACGGCGAGCGGCCCTGTCCAGGCGTGCTCGAACGGGCGGGTGCGCTCGGTCGTGCCCTGCAACGGGCCATAGCGGGTGCGCGCGAAGGGCACGCCGGCGCGGAAGAAGGCGCCGATGATGCGCCGGGATGAGATGATCGTGCCGCCTTCGTTGCTCTGAAGATCGACGACGACGGCCTGGGGCGGGTCGGCCCGGGCTTCAGTGAGGCGGGCCTCCAGCCAGTCCGCGGTCTCATCGTTGAAACGGAACAGCTTCAGGACAAGGACGCCGTCGGGACGGCGCACCGCCGTTCCGATCTCGGTCGGCATCTGCAGGGTCCGCAGGCTCCTGACCTGCGTCTGTCCGTCCCGGTCGATGAAGCGGATGACGTCGGGCGCGTCGGGGCCGAGGCTTTGGGCGTCGGTCCAGGCGGCTCCGTTGACGGACTCGATCCGCCAGCCGGGCTGAACGCCGGCTTGCGCCCCCGGACCGGCGGGACGGATTCGAGTCACGAAATAGAAGCTCTCGCCGGTTTCCTGCGCCGTGGCCTTGACGGCCCGAATACCCCAGTCGGCGCCGCCGGAGACCCGGCGGACCTGACGGTTGCGCCAGACGGTCGGCGGGGTCGCCGCGGTATGATCGTCGCCGAGCAGCTCCAGGGTGGCGTTCAGCGCTTCGTAAAAGCTGTCCTCGTCCGGGCGCGAAAGGGCGCCGGCGCGGCGGGCGGCGGCCTCGGCGCGGAAGTCGACGCCGTTGAAATCGCGGTCGTAGAAGCGGCGCGTCACGGTCTGAACGGCGGCGTCGTAGACCTGGGCGTTGAGCGCGGCCCTCTGCGCCGATCCGTCCGCGACGGTCACGGCCTCGGGGATCTCACGGGAATCAAACGGGCTAGACTGGCATCCCGCCGGCAACAGCAGGGCCAACGCCAGAAGCGCTTTCGTGCCGACCCTCATGCGCCACCCGTCCCCCAAGACTTCGCCCGGCCGAAGTCTTCATCGGGATCGGCGGGGACGCAAGCGGCCTGATGTACCGGGGCCGGGCTTGCGACCGGGCGCGACCCGCTTCAAACCGGTCCGGTGAACAGACAATCGCTGATTATCGACTGCGATCCCGGCGTGGATGACGCCGTGGCGCTGATGCTGGCCTTCGGGGCTGAAGAGTTCGAGCTGCTGGCCGTGACCACGGTGGGCGGCAATGTGCCGGTCGAGAAGACGGCGCGGAATGCGCGGATGCTGAGGCAGGTCGCGGGCCTTCAGCGCGCGGGGGCTGAGGATACGCCGGTCTTCATGGGCGCGGAGAAGCCGCTGCGCCGGACCCTGGGCACGGCGGCGGAGTTCCATGGGCCGGAAGGGACGGGGGACCTGGAGCCGTTCGAGCCTGATCTTCCGTGCGCGGAGGGGCATGCGGCGGACGCCATTATCGCCCTGGTGAACGCCCGGCCGGCGAAGTCGGTGGCGCTGGCGGTGCTGGGGCCGCTGACCAATCTGGCGCTGGCCCTGCGCAAGGATCCGGCGCTGGCCGGGCGGCTGGGGCCGGTCGCGGTGATGGGCGGGGCGCGGTCCGAGGGCGGCAACATCACCGCCTCGGCCGAGTTCAACATCTGGGCCGACCCGGAGGCGGCGGCCGAGGTGCTGGCGACCGAGTGCGATGTGGTGATGTTCGGGCTGGACGCGACCCATCAGGTGCGGGCGACCGACGAGCGGATCGCGGCGATCGAGGCGCTGGGCACGCCGATGGGCGACACGGCGGCGGCGATGATGCGCTTTTCGCAGGCGGTGGAGCGCCGGATCGTGGGCTGGGACGCCCCGCCGGTGCACGATCCCTGCCCGGTGGCCTGGCTGCTGAAGCCGGAGCTGTTCGCGCTGAAGCCGTGCCGGATCCAGGTGGAGACGGACAGCGACCTGACCCGCGGCCATACGGCGGTGGAGTTCCGCGAGGGCGTGGCGGGCGAACCGCTGCGCCACCGCTGGGCGGTCAGCGCGGACGCGGACGGGGTGTTCGGGCTGATTGCGGAGAAATGCGGGTGAGCCCCCTCCACTCCTTCGGGGTCCCCCTCCCCCATGAGGGGGAGGAGACGCTTGCCCCCTCCACCCCTTCATGGTCCCCCATCCCTATGAGGGGGAGGAGATGACTATGAGGATCACGGTCGTCGGGTCGATCAATCTGGATTTCGTCGCCTCGGCGCCGAAGCTGCCGCGCGCGGGCGAGACCGTGACGGGCGCCGAGCTGGCGCGGCATCCGGGCGGCAAGGGCGCCAACCAGGCGCTGGCGGCGCAGCGGCTGGGGGCGGAGGTCTTCCTGATCGGCCGGGTCGGGCGCGACGCCATGGCCGAGGAGGCGCTGGCCCTGCTGCTGGCTGATGACGTGGACGCCGGCGGCGTGGTCGCCGACGCCGAGGCGCCGACCGGCGTGGCCCTGATCGCCGTGGCGCCGGATGGCGAGAACCAGATCGTGGTGGCGGCGGGCGCCAACCACCGGGCCTTTCCCGAACAACTGCCGCAGCGGATCGAGACGCCGCTGATCCTGCAACTGGAGCTGCCGATCGAGACGGTCGAGGCGGCCGTGGGACGCGCGACGGACTTCGTCTGCGTGAACCTGGCCCCGGCCCAGCCGGTGTCGGACCAGCTCTTGCGCCGGGCTGACCTGATCGTGGTCAACGAGACCGAGGCGGCCTTCTACGGCGACCTGCTGCATCACGGCGGCGGGCGGGTGGTGGTGACCCTGGGGGCCGCCGGCGCGGTGATGTACCAGCGCGGGGCCGAGATCGCGCGGGCCGTCCCGCCCCGGGTGCGGGCCGTCGACGCCACCGGCGCGGGCGACGGTTTCGTCGGCGCGATCTGCGTCGCCCTGCTGGAGGGGATGGAGCCCGAGGCGGCGCTGCGCTTCGCCTGCGCGGCCGGAGCCATCGCCGCGACCCGGCCCGGCGCCCAGCCCTCGCTGCCGACCCGGGACGAGGTCGAGGACCGCCTCTAGCGATCGAGCGACGGACTCACGCCTGCCCCTGCGTGAAAGGGTCGCCGGTCCGGAGCCGGCGGCCGACCTTTCATTACGAACTTGAAATCCGACCCGGGCTTCGCCGCTGTTAGGGTCGCGACGTTCAGATCACTGTCCTTGGGGGACCTCATGATGACCCGCACCGCCGCCCTGCTGGGCGCCTCGCTGCTTGCGCTGACCGCCCCGGCCTTCCCGGCCCTCGCGCAGGACGCGGCGACCATCTCCGTGCCGCCGCTGCAGTATACGCATCGCCAGCTGCCCAACGGGCTGAACGTCTATTCCATGCCCGACGCGACGGCCGGAACGGTGACGGTGCAGGTCTGGTACGACGTGGGAGGCAAGGACGATCCCGAGGGCCGCTCGGGCTTCGCCCACCTGTTCGAGCACATCCTGAGCCGCAAGACGGTCAACCTGCCCTACGGCCAGATCTCGACCATCGTCGAGAACGCGGGGGGCACGCGCAACGCCTCCACCGGTCAGGATATGACCAACTACTATGAGACGGTGCCGCCGCAGTATCTGGAGACCATGCTGTGGACCCACGCCGAGCGGATGGCCCGGCCGGTGGTCGATCAGGCCGTGTTCGACGCCGAGCGCTCCATCGTGAAGGAAGAACTGCGCCAGCGGGTCTATGCGCCGCCGTACGGCCGGCTGGACCGCTTCGTCATCGGCGACAACCAGTTCGACCAGTCGATCTATCGCCGCAGCGTGATCGGCTCGATCGAACAGCTGGACAGCGCCACCATCGAGGACGCGCGCGCCTTCCATGAGGCCTATTACCGCCCAGCCACGGCGACCCTGATCGTGTCGGGAAATTTCGACCAGGCGCAGCTGGACCGCTGGGTCGACCAGTATTTCGCCGACATCGACAACCCCGTCCGCGAGGTGCCGGTGCTGGAACGCCCGGTATCGCCGCCGCGCACCCAGCCGCGTCTGGTCGAGGCCTATGCGCCGAACGTGCCCCTGCCGGCCATCGCCGCCATCTTCTCGGGCGTGAAGGCGTCGGATCCGGACTCGGCGGCGCTGGACGTGCTGTCGGGCATCATGTCGCGCGGCGACAGCTCGCGCCTGCACCAGGCGCTGGTCTACGGCAGTCAGCTCGCCACCAACGCCAGCTTCGGCGCCAATCAGATGGAAGAGGCGGGCACGATCACCGTCCAGGCGACCGTGGCCCAGGGCAAGGCGATCGCCGATGTGGAGGCGGCGCTGAACGCCCAGCTGGCGCGCGTCCGCGACGAGCCGGTGACCGCCGCCGAACTGGCCGAGGCCAAGATGGAGATCGTGGCGTCGGCCCTGCGCCAGCGCGAGACGTCTTCGGGCCGGGCCTTCGTCCTGGGCCGGGCGCTGGTCGACGAGGGCGACCCCACGGCGCCCGACGCCAACCTGGCAGCGGTGCAGGCGGTGACCGCCGCCGACGTGCAGCGCGTGGCCCGCAAATATCTGGACGAGCAGGCGCGGGTCTCGATCCGCTATCAGGATGAGAGCCAGCGTCCGGCGGGCGTCAGCGAGGACAGCTATCGCAACCCCGTTCCGGAGCCGGTCTTCCTGACCGTGCCGCCGGCCGTCCTGCCGCCGAACGAACTGCTGCCCGAGGGCCAGCGGATGGCCCCGCCGGCCGCCGGCGCGCCGCGTCCGATGGCGACGCCGCATGTGGTGGAGCGGACCCTGTCCAACGGCCTGCGGGTGATCGTGGCCAAGTCCACCGACCTGCCGATCGTCAACGCCCAGCTGGTCATCGGCGGCGGCGCGGCGGCGGATCCGGCGGACCGTCCGGGCCTAGCGTCGATGACCGCCGGCCTGGCGACCGAGGGCGCGGGCGGACGCTCGGCCCCCGAGATCGCGCGCACCCTGGAAGCGCTGGGCGCCAACATCGGCGGCGGCGCGGGACAGGACGCGACGGCGGTCTTCATGTCGGCGCCCGTGGCCGCGGCCGATCAGGTCGGGACGGTGCTGGCGGACGTGATCCAGCGCCCGGACTATGCCCCCGAAGAGGTAGCGCGCAATCGCACGCGGGCGGTCAACGCCCTGCGGGTCAACCTGCGCCAGCCGGGGCCGCTGGCCAATCTGGTGCTGAACCGCCTGGCCTTCGGCGCCGCGCCCTACGGCGCGCCGACCTCGGGCACGCCCGACTCGATCGGCGCCGTCACCCGTGAAGAGATCGTCGCCTTCCACGACCGCTGGTGGCGGCCGGACAACGCCGCCCTGATCATCACCGGCGGCATGGAGCCGGAAGCGGCCTTCGCCTTCGCCGAGCGGACCCTGGGCGGCTGGACCCGGCCCTCGGGCGCCGTGCCGGTGACGGGAGCGCGCGCGGGCGCTGTTCCTGAGCCGCGCGTCATCGTGATCGACCTGCCGGGCGCCGGTCAGGCGGCGGTTGCGGCGGCGGTGCGCGGCCCGCGCCGGGCCGACAACAGCTACTACCCCCTGTCGGTGGTCAACAGCATCATGGGCGGCGGCCAGAACGGCCACCTGTTCCAGGAAGTGCGGGCCAAGCGCGGCCTGAGCTACGGCGCCTATTCCTCGCTCGGCGCGCGGCAGGAGGACGGCATGCTGAGCGCCACCACCCAGACCAAGAACGAGAGCGCCGCCGAGGTGGTCGGCTTGGTGCTGGCCGAGTTCGACCGGCTGAAGACCGAGGCCGTGACCGAGCAGGCGGTGACCGACCGCGAGGCCTTTCTGACCGGCGGCTTCTCGCGCAACATCGAGACGACCGGCGGGCTGGGCGGGGTGCTGGCCGAGGCCGTGACCTTCGGCCTGCCGCTGACCGAGATCGGGACCTATGCGGGCAAGATCAACGCCACGACGCCGGAAACGGTGCGCGCGGCGGCCCAGGCCATCGGCTCGGACCAGGCCTATGTGGTGGTGGTCGGCCAGGCCTCGATGTTCATCGACGCCCTGCGCGCGGCGCATCCCGACGTGGTGGTGATCCCAGCGGCCGAGCTGGACCTGGACAGCCCGACGCTGGGGCTGTGAGGAGAAGTGGCGAGTGGCTAGTGGCGAGTGGTTAGGGCGAGCGGAGATGTCGCAAGCGGCGGCGCCAAGGCTTGTCCAGGAAAGCCGCTAGTCACTCGCCACTCGCCACTTTCAGCCGCGCTGCTGGCCGCGAAAAGCGGCGATGGCGGCAACGGTCTTCTTCACCTGCGCCTCGATGCCCGCCCAGTCGCCGGACTTCACGGCGGCGTCGGTGATCAGCTTGGAGCCCATGCCGGCGGCGACGATGCCGGAGCCGAACCATTTGGCGATCGAGGCCTCGTCGGGGTCGACGCCGCCGGTGGGCATGATCTTGGTCCAGGGCATGGGGCCGAGCACCGCCTTGACGAAGTCGACGCCGCCGACGGACGCGCCCGGGAACAGCTTGACGATTTCGCAGCCCAGCTCGTGCGCCTGGCCGATCTCGGTGACCGAGCCGCAGCCGGGGAAGTAGGCGGTCATGCGCCGGTTGCAGACCCTGGCGACATCTTCCACGAGACAGGGGCTGACGACGAAGCGCGCGCCCCGGTTCAGATAGAGGCTGGCCGTACCCGCATCGATCACCGAGCCGATGCCCAGGATGATGTCCGGATCGGTCTTCTGCAGCTCGCGCGCGATGTCGCCGAACAGATCGACGGCGAAGTCGCCCCGGTTGGTGAACTCGATGGCCTTGGCCCCGCCGCGCGAACAGGCGCGGATGACGTTCAGGCAGACCTCGGGGTCCGGATTGTAGAAGACGGGGGCCACGCCCTGCGCTTGGAGGGCGGTGAGGACGGCGAGGCGGTCGTGGCGCATGGGTTACCCTTTAATCCGCTCATCCCGGGGAAAGCCGGGACCCAGTGCTTTGGATGATCGACGTCACCGGTGTCGTTCCAATGCTTATCCCAGCCTGACTGCGAAACGAAAGAACTGGGTCCCGGCTTTCCCCGGGATGAGCGGAACTTATTGTTTCGCCAGGTCCACGATCCGCCCCACCAGCGCGCTCTCCGCATCGAACAGCGGGTCCAGCACGGTGAAGTGGTTCAGGCCGGGGAGGGCCTCGTAGCGGGTCTCGACGCCGTTGTTTCCCCAGTGGTCGGCCATCATGCGGGACTGGCGCAGGAACTCCGGGCTCTCGTCGCCGCCGACGAGGCAGTCCAGCACTGTGCCGCCGGGCGTCGAGCCGTCGGGGATGGGCCAGAAGATCGGCGACAGGGCCGCGGCCTCGTTGGCGTCGAGGTCCAGCGCCATGTTGAGCGAGGTCGCGAGCAGGGGGCGCAGGTCGAAGACGCCGCTGATGGCGACGGCGGCGGAGGCGCGGGCCTCCGAAAGCATGCAGGCCGCCATGTGACCCCCGGCGGAATGGCCGAAGACGACGGGGCGTTTGCCGGTGCGGGCGCGGATCAGGTCCGCGGCGGCGCGCACCTGCTTCAGGACCGTTCCGAGCCGAACCGCCGGCGCCAGGTGATAGGAGGGGACGGCGAGGCTGACGCCATGCCGGAGCAGGGCCGGAGCAATCCCGCTGAACCAATCCTTGTCCAGCGCCTGCCAGTAGCCGCCGTGCAGGAAGACGGCGACGGGGGCGTCGGAATCGAGAGTGGGGCCGGCGGAGAACAGGTCCATGACCTCGCGCTCGCCGGGGCCGTAGGCGATCGTCTCCGGCGGGTGGGTCTTGCGGGCGGCCTCGGCGGCGGCCTTCCAGCGGGCGAGAACGGCCGGGTGGTCCGGCACGCGGGCGCGGTTGTTGTATTCGGCCTCGAGGTCAAGCGGAGGGGCGGGGGTCGAGGGGCTCGGGTCGAGGGGGAAGCCGGAGATCGGGTTTTCCTTGCTGGCCAACTCGCCTTATCCCTTCGTAGACGTGTAGGGGTCGCTTCCGACCCTCGACCCTCGAGCCTCGCCCCCGGGACTTCCGCCATGATGACCGCCATCTTCGTCTTCATCAAATGCGAGCTGGGCCACGCCAACGATGTGGCCGCCGACATCGTGGACAATGTCGAATACGTCTCGGAGGTCTATTCGACCTCGGGCCAGTACGATCTGCTGGCCAAGTTCTCGCTGCCCAAGGACCTGGACATCGGCACCTTCGTGACCCAGTCGGTGCAGACGCGTCCGAACATCCGTGACAGCTTCACGGTGATCACCTTCTCGCCGTTCCTGCCGACGAAGTAGCCCGATCAATTCCGTGAAGGCTGACCCAAGGTCACCGTAGTCAAACGAGACTTATCGCTGCTAACCTTCGCCCAGCACGTCCGGAAAACCGGCGAACAAGGGTGGAAAATGGCTGACCTGGAAGCGTTCCGCGCCGACGTGCGCGCCTGGCTGGAAGAGAACTGTCCGCCCGAAGTGCGCGGGCCGTTGGACAATGATGAAGACCGGGTCTGGGGCGGACGCAGCCCGACCTTCAAGACCCCGGCCCACAAGCTCTGGATGGAGCGGATGGGCGCGCGCGGCTGGACCGCGCCGGAATGGCCCAGGGAATACGGCGGCGGCGGACTGAGCCGCGAAGAGGCCAAGGTGCTGGGCTCCGAACTGCGCCGCATCGGCGCGCAGATGGCGCTGTCCAGCTTCGGCATCTGGATGCTGGGCCCGGCGCTGCTGCAGTTCGGCACCGAGGAACAGAAGAAGCGCTTCCTGCCCGAGATCGTTCGCGGCGAGATCCGCTGGTGCCAGGGCTATTCCGAGCCGGGCGCCGGGTCGGACCTCGCCAATGTGCAGACGAAAGCCGAGGATCGCGGCGACCACTGGATCGTCAACGGCCAGAAGATCTGGACGTCGTACGCCGACAAGGCCGACTGGATCTTCTGCCTGGTGCGGACCGACCCGACCGCGCCCAAGCATCTGGGTATTTCGTTCGTACTGTTCGACATGGCCACGCCCGGGGTGACGACCAAGCCGATCACCCTGATCAGCGGCAAGAGCCCGTTCTGCGAGACCTTCTTTGACGATGTGCGCGTCGAGAAGGAGAACCTGATCGGGACGCTGAACCGCGGCTGGGACGTGGCCAAGGCGCTGCTGGCCCATGAGCGGACCATGATCGGGGCCATCGGCGAGGCGGGCGGCGGACGGCCGCTGGGTCAGGTGGCGACGGACTCGATCGGCGCTGACGAGGAAGGCCGTCTGGATGACCTGATGCTGCGCGCGCGGGTGGCCGAGCTGGAGATCGACGCCGCCGCCTTCCGCCTGGCGATGGAGCGGGCCGGCGATCAGATGAAGGCGCGGCAGGCCCATCCGGCCATCGCCTCGATGCTGAAATACTACGGCTCGGAGCTGAACAAGCGCCGCCACGAACTGCTGATGGCGGCGGGCGGCGCCGAGGCGCTGGAGTGGGAGGGCGAGCGGTCGCGCAACGGCACGGTCGCCCGCGACTGGCTGCGCACCAAGGCCAATTCGATCGAAGGCGGCACCAGCGAGGTGCAGCTGAACATCATCGCCAAACACCTGCTGCAACTGCCGGGGGCGTGATCGCCTTGGCGCTCGACCTCTACTGCACAGTCTATCTCGACGGTCGTAAAACAAATTCCGTAATGCGTGAGGCGCTAGTCGCGGCTCTCGGCGGAGAATTTGAAGGTCGCAGGCTCCGGTTCGGCGCCTTGGGGGTCGACCTGTTCGACAACAGCATTCGTGGGGAAGGAGAGGGTTTCCTTTACTGGCCCTTCTATCTGGAGATCGAAGCTGACCCGGAGCCCGTTGACGATGCGTCCTTCGTAACCGCCATCCGCAGCCTTCTGGGTAGGCTAAAGGCCCAAGGTGTGCGGACCACGACCGCTTGTGATTTCGAAGATCAACTACAGGATATCGAATGCCCCTGATCCTGACCGAAGAGCAGACCATGCTGAAGGAGGCCGCGGACGGCTTCCTGAGCGAGAACGCGCCCCTCGCCCACCTGCGGAAATTGCGGGACTCGCGCGACGCCGACGGGGTGTCGCGCGAGCTGTGGAAGGCGTTCGGCGAGATGGGCTTCGCCGGGGTGATCATCCCCGAGGAACACGGCGGATCGGGCCTGGGCGCGGTCGAGGCCGGGGTGGTGGCCGAGGCGCTGGGTCGGACCCTGACGCCGTCGCCCTTCATGGGTTCGGGCGTGCTGTCGGCCAAGGTGCTGACGGATGGCGGTTCGGCGGAGCAGCAGGCGCAATGGCTGCCCCGGATCGCGGCGGGCGAGGCGATCGTGTCGCTGGCCGTCGATGAGGGCGCCAAGCATGCGCCGTCCAGGATCGCCACGGTCGCGCAGCGCGCGGGTAACGGCTTCAGGCTGAACGGGGCCAAGGGCTTCGTGCTGGACGGCCACGTCGCCGACGCCCTGATCGTGGCGGCGCTGACCGAGAACGGCCTGACCCTGTTCCTGGTCGATCCGAAG
>Ga0307412_10002453_pt1 | contig 10311 bp, 9 predicted proteins | sample DK1Cmetagenome_3_FD_203823 | JGI IMG/M metagenome (GOLD analysis project Ga0307412, IMG submission 203823) | Maize rhizosphere microbial communities from greenhouse at UC Davis, California, United States - DK15-C-1 | ecosystem: Host-associated > Plants > Roots > Rhizosphere > Soil | place: USA...
CTTCGTGGCCGAGATCGCCGCGGGCCGCAAGCCCTACCTCGACGGCTACTACATCTCCTTCGACAACTGGCACTCGACCGACGCGCCAGAAAACCACCAGCTCGCGCAGGACATCTACCGCGACCTGCGCGCCAACGGCCTCATCGAGACCAAGAGCGTCGAGCAGTTCTACGACCCTGAAAAGGGCATGTTCCTGGCCGACCGCTTCATCAAGGGCGAGTGCCCGAACTGCCATTCGAAGGACCAGTACGGCGACAACTGCGAGGTGTGCGGCGCCGTGTACGCGCCCACCGAGCTGATCAACCCCTACTCGGCCCTGTCGGGCGCCAAGCCCGAGCTGCGCAGCTCCGACCACTTCTTCTTCAAGCTCTCGGACCCACGCTGCGAGGCCTACCTGAAGGACTGGACCGCGGCCCCCGGCCACGTGCAGCCCGAGGTGCAGAACAAGATCCGCGAGTGGCTCTACAAGGACGACGAGGGCAAGGGCGGCCTGGGCGACTGGGACATCAGCCGCGACGCACCCTACTTCGGCATCGAGATCCCCGATGCGCCGGGCAAGTACTTCTACGTGTGGCTCGACGCGCCCGTGGGCTACCTGGCGTCGCTCAAGAACCTGCTGGACAAGCGCTGCATCGAACTGGGCGGCGACGGCATCTCGTACACCGAGTACATGGCCGACCCGGACCTGGAGCAGGTGCACTTCATCGGCAAGGACATCATCACCTTCCACACGCTGTTCTGGCCCGCGATGCTGCACTTCAGCGGCCGCAAGGCGCCTGATGCGGTGTATGTGCACGGCCATCTCACGCTGAAAGACGGCGAGAAGATGAGCAAGAGCCGCGGCACCGGCATCGATCCGCTCAAGTACCTCTCGATCGGCCTGGACCCCGAGTGGCTGCGCTACTACATCGCGGCCAAGCTCAACGGCCGCAACGAGGACATCGACTTCAACCCCGAGGACTTCGTCGCGCGCGTCAACAGCGACCTCGTGGGCAAATACATCAACATCGCGAGCCGCGCGGCGGGCTTCATCGGCAAGCGCTTCGGCGGCAAGCTGGGCGAGGTGTCGGCAGATGGCGATGCGCTGCTGTTCGCGCTGCGCGAGGCGGCCGGCCAGATCCATTCGCTCTACGACGGCCGCGACTACGCCCGTGCGCTGCGCGAGGTGATGGCGCTGGCCGACAAGGTGAACGAATACGTCGACCAGAACAAGCCCTGGGAGCTGGCCAAGAAGGAAGGCGCCGAGGCGCGGCTGCACGATGTGTGCACCGTGTGCATCGAGGCCTTCCGCCTGCTCACGCTGTACCTGAAGCCGGTGCTGCCGGCGCTTGCGGTGAACGTCGAGGCGTTCCTGAAGATTTCGCCGCTGGTCTGGTCCGATGCCGCGCAGCCTCTGCCCGCAGGCCATGCGATCGGCGACTACAAGCACCTGATGCAGCGTGCCGATGCGAAGGTCGTCGACAAGCTGTTCGATGCGCCTGAACCCGTGGCCCCCGCTGTCGTGGAAGCCGCGGCGGATTCGCTGCCCGGCGGCGAAGCCATCGCGCCGACGATCACCATCGACGACTTCGTGAAGATCGACCTGCGCATCGCCAAGATCGTGGCCTGCGAGAAGGTCGAGGGCTCGACCAAGCTGCTGCGCCTGACGCTCGACGCGGGCGAAGGCAAGACCCGCAACGTCTTCAGCGGCATCGCCTCGGCCTACCAGCCCGAGCAGCTCGTGGGCAAGCTCACGGTGCTGGTCGCGAACCTCGCGCCGCGCAAGATGAAATTCGGCATCAGCGAAGGCATGGTGCTGGCCGCGAGCCACGGCGACGAGAAAGCCAACCCGGGCATCCACGTGCTCGAGCCGTGGCCGGGCGCAACGCCGGGCATGCGGGTTCGCTGACCACGAACCAGGAACTAGCTGAACTTGTTGTTCAGCACGAGGTCGGCAAACACCTTGCCACCGACCGAGATGTGGTCCCGCATCGCCTCCGCGGCGTTGTCGGCATGGCCCTTGAGGATCCACTCCACCACCCGCTCGTGCTCCCGCTGTGAAGCGGCGAGCCGGCCGGGCTTCTCGAACATCCGCCCCCGGTAGGCCGCGATGCGCAGGCGCACCGTCTGCGCCTGCTCGACGATGAACGGATTGCCGCTCGCGCGATAGATCACGTCGTGCAGCGCGGCGTTGGCGCGCTGGTAGCCCTCAGCGTCGTCCGCCTCTGCCATGGCCGCCGTGCCGTCGAGCGCAAGTTGCAGTTCGGCTCGCAGCGCCGGCCCGATGCGCAGGGCCGCCAGCCGCGCCAGCACGCCTTCGAGTTCGCCGAGCGCTTCCATCATCGCGACGAGTTCGTTCGCGCGCAGCTGGCGCACATAGATGCCGGTGCGCGGAACGATGTCGACCAACCCCCGTGCGCTGAGCAACAGCAGCGCCTCGCGCACTGGCGTTCGCGAGGTGTTGAAGCTCAGGGCGAGCGCCTTTTCATCGATGGGCATGCCGGGGGACAACGTGCCTCCGAGGATGTCGTGTTCGAGGCGGCTGCGGATCTGGTCCTGCAGGCTGCTGGTGTCGAGGGTTTTCGCGGGTTGCATGGGAGTCGGGATATTAGCTAACCTTGAAGATATATCAATTCATTCGTTTGGTACATCAATGCTTCCCTCACTTGAGATCAACGGCCACGTCGCCTACCTGACGCTGCGGCGCCCCAGCGCCGCCAACAAGCTGACGCCGGCGGATCTACCCGAACTCGTTCGCCACGTGGAGACGGTGAATCGCTCGCCCGAGGTGCTTGTGCTGATCCTGCGTTCCGAAGGCAAGTACTTTTGCAGCGGCTACGATATATCAGAGGTGGCCGCCAGCAGCCAGACCGAGGGCAGCAGCTTCGGTGACATGGTCGATGCGCTGGAAAACTGCCGTGCCGTCACCATCGCCGCGGTGCATGGCGGCGTTTTCGGCGGCGCCACCGACCTGGTGCTGGCCTGCGATTTCCGTGTGGGGGTGCGCAGCGCCGAGATGTTCATGCCCGCGGCCCGGCTCGGCCTGCACTACTACCAGAGCGGCATGGAGCGCTATGTGTCGCGGCTCGGGCTCGACACGGCCAAGCGCCTCTTCCTGACTGCCGAAAAACTCGACGGCCCCGCGATGCGCGACTGCGGATTTCTCACGCAACTGGTCGACGACGCGCTGGCGCTCGACGCCGAAGTGCTGCGCCTTCGCACCACGCTCGCCGGCATGGCGCCGCTCGCGCTGCTCGGCATGAAGAAGCACCTGAACCAGATCGCGCGCGGCACCGCCGATGCCGCTTCGATCTCGCGGGAGGTGCAGCGCACCGTCGCCTCCGAAGACCTGGCCGAGGGCGGCCGTGCCTGGCGCGAGAAGCGCCCGCCGGTCTTCAAGGGCCGCTGAGCGCGGCCTCCCCTTCGACCCGACACAGGAGACAACAAGTGAACACCCTTCGAACCATTTCTTTTGCAGCCGTTGCCCTGCTCACCTCGGCCGGCGCCCTTGCGGACACCTACCCCTCGCGCCCGATCACCCTGGTGGTCGGCTTCCCCGCCGGCGGCGGTGCCGACACCGTGGCGCGCATCGTGAGCGACAAGCTCGCCAAGGTTCTCGGGCAGCCCATCGTCATCGACAACAAGCCCGGCGCGGGCACCACCATCGCATCGGACCAGGTCGCGCGCGCGGCACCCGACGGCTACACGCTGCTGCTGGGCAGCGGCAATCTCTACGGCAGCGACAAGCTGCTCTACAAGGCCGTGAAGTACGACGGGGCGAAAAGCTTCGTGCCGATCTCGCGCTGGAGCTCGGCGCCGATGTTGCTCGCGGTCAACAAGGACATGAGCGCCAAGACCGTGCAGGCGCTGATCGCCGAAGCGCGGCAGAACCCCGGCAAGCTCGCGTATTCCTCGTCGGGCACGGGCGTGGTCACGCATCTGGCGGGCCTGTCGTTCGAGAAGGCAGCCGGCGTGACCATGCTCCACGTGCCGTACAAGGGCGGCGCCCCGTCGATCCAGGCGGTTGCCGCCGGCGACGTGCAACTGACCTTCGGCACGCCGCCCTCGGTGCTGCCGATGGCGCAGGGCCAGAAGCTGCGCGTGCTGGCCGTCACCTCGGGCCAGCGCTCGCCGCTCTTTCCCGATGTGCCGAGCGTCGCCGAGGCGGGCGTGAAAGGCTACGACTACACCTTCTGGTTTGGCCTCTTCGCACCCGCGGGCCTGCCGCCGGAGATGGCGCAGAAGCTCTTCGACGCGAGCGTGGCGGCGCTCAACGACCCTGATGTGAAGGCGCGGCTGGAGAAGTCGGGCAACGAATCGGCGCCGTCGAAGTCGCTCGCCGAATTCCGCACCTGGGCACTGGCCGAAGGCGCGAAATCGAAGGAACTCACCGAGCGCTCCGGCGCGACCGTCGAATGACGCCGGGCGGCCCGCTGCAGGGCTTCACCGTCGTCGACCTCACGCGCGTGCTCGCGGGGCCTTATTGCACGCTGCTGCTCGCCGACCTCGGTGCGCGCGTCATCAAGGTGGAGCAGCCCGGCCTCGGCGACGATGCGCGGCAGATCGGCCCGTTCGTGGAGGGCGACTCGGCCTACTTCATGTCGGTCAATCGCAACAAGGAGTCGATCGCGTTGGACCTGAAGGCGCCGACCGACCGAGTCATCTTCGAACGGCTGCTGGCCACGGCCGACGTGCTGGTCGAGAACTTCCGGCCCGGCACGATGGAGAAGCTCGGCTACGACTGGCCGACGCTGCATGCGCGCTTTCCGAAACTGGTGTTCACCTCGGTCTCGGGTTTCGGCCAGACGGGCCCCTACAGCAAGCGCCCCGCCTACGACATGGTGGTGCAGGCGATGGGCGGCATCATGAGCCTCACCGGCCACCCGGGTGCGCCGCCGACGCGGGTGGGCGTGTCGATCGGCGACCTGGGCGCCGGCCTGTACGCAGCCATCGGCACGCAAGCCGCGCTGCTGCAGCGCGGGCGCACCGGTCTCGGCGACCGGGTGGACGTGGCGATGCTCGATTGCCAGGTCGCGCTGCTCGAGAACGCGATCTCGCGCATGGAAGCCGACGGGCGCGCACCGGGCCCGATCGGCTCGCGGCATCCATCGATCACGCCGTTCGATGTGTTCCGCGCGGCGGACGGCTGGTTCGTGATCGCGGCGGGCAACGATGCGTTGTTCCAGCGCCTGTGCGCTGCGCTCGAACTGCCGGCGCTGCTGGACGATGCGCGCTTTGCCACCAACCCCGCGCGCTGCCAGCACCACGAAACGCTGAAGCAGTTGCTGGAGCAGCGCCTGGTCTGCGCGCCCTGCGCACACTGGCAGGCGCTGCTGATGGCGCACAACATTCCGACCGGCGAGTACAACGACGTCGCCGCGGTGGTGAAAGACCCGCAGGTGCGGGCGCGCGAGATGCTGGTGCAGGTGAAGACGCAGGGCGGCCGCTCCCTCACGGTCGCGGGCAATCCGGTGCACGTGGGCGAACACCGCACCCAGTTGCTGCGGCAGCCACCACGGCTGGACCAGGACCGGGAGGCGATCCTGGCGGGGCTGGAGCGGGGCTAGGTTCGAACGCCGGGCCGGGTGCAAAATCCGCGCATGCAAAGCCTCCGTCCCCGCTCCCGACTTCTGGTTCTTGCGCTGCTCGGCGCCATGCTGTCGAGCGGCTGTGCGGTGGTCACCGTCGCCAGCACCGCCGTGAGCGTAGGTGCCGGCGCGGTCGGTCTGGCCGCCGACGCAGCCATCGGCACCGCGCGCATCACCGGCAAGGCCGTCGGCGCCGCGGCCGACGCGGTCATTCCGGACAGCAAGTAAGCAACTGGAATTCAGCGCGGCAAGCCCAGCCGCGCGACGTGCGCGGGCGTGTGCTGCGCCTTTTCCTTGCGGACGAACGCCGAGCGCAAGGCCGCGTGCGGCTCGCTGCGATCGAAGAAATTGCGGCGCATGTGCGTCAGTTCTTCATCGCGGTACTGCTGCAGCGGCTTCACTGCTTCGTCTTCCGCGCGCTTCGCCTGCTTCTTCGCGATGCGGGCCGCCAGGTCGGGCGAGGCCGCGAGCTGCGTGGCGAGCCGCATCACTTCATCGCCCAGTTCTTCCGGCGCGGCCTGCAGAACGCGCTCGGCCATGCCGAGTTCGACCGCGCGCTTCGCGCTCACCGGCAGCGCCGATTGGGTGAGCCGCTCGGCCTCGGCCCCGCCCACGCGGCGCGGCAGGGTGTAGGTCCAGTATTCGGAGCCGTAGAGGCCCATGAGCTTGTAGTGCGGGTTGAGGACGGCGCCGTCCCTGCACCACACCTCGTCCGCCGCGAGCGCGAGCATCACGCCGCCGGCCGCGGCATTGCCGCCGAGTGCCGCGACGGTGAGCCGGTCCGTGGTGGTGATCACCGCCTCGACCAGGTCGTTCATCGCGTGGATGTTGGCCCACGACTCCTCGGCCGGATCGGGCGCGGCCTCGATCACGTTGAGGTGGATGCCGTTCGAGAAAAAGTCGCGCAGGCCGCCAAGCACCAGCACCGATGTCGGTCGGCTGCAGGCGAAGCGATAGGCCTCCAGCAGACGGCGGCATTGCACGCTGCTCATCGCGCCGCCGGGGAACGAGAAGTTCAGCACGCCCACCGCGCCATGCTCGCTGTAGCGCATGTCGGCCCAGGTGCGGCGCGCAGCCGGCAGTTGCAGCGGCGCGGACACTTCGGGCAGGCCGGCGGGGAGCAGGTCGCCGAGCGCATCGACGGCCGGCAGCTTGAAGCTGGCGGGCCCCGAGCCGGGTGCGTGCCAGGGGCGCAGCTGCACGATCCAGACCGCGCCGTCCGTCGTGGCGCGGCAGACGGCGCCGGCGCGGGTGGCGATCAGTTCGCCGGGCGTGCCGCGCAACTCGTCTTCGGGGTACGCGCCGTGCAGGTACCACTGCGTGCCGAGCAGTTCGTCGAGCACGCCGGGTTGCGAGTCGGCGGCGCGCAGTTCGCGCAGCACCGACTCGGTTGACGCCGTGGTCCAGTCGATGCGGCGCTCCGCCTGCTTCAGGAACGGACGCCAACCCGCCGCGAGATCGGCCGCCTTCTGCCGCTTCGGCTTGTACGTGCCCGAGGCGAAGCGCTCGACCGCGAGCAGCACCGCGTCGATGGCCGCATCGGCCACCTCGCCGCGGTAGAGATCGCTCTTGCCGGCCAGCGGCGGCACCTTCAGCGGCGACCAGGCCCAGACATCGCCCGCGTCCATCTCGGCGACGGCCTCGAGCACGGTGACGCCCCAGCTTTCGGTGCCTTCCCGCAGCGTCCAGTCGAGCGAGGACGGGCCGCGGTCGCCCGGCGGGCCGGGGTGGACGATCAGGCAGGTGTGGGCGCGCCAGATGTCCTCGGGGATCGCGGTGGTGAGCATCGGCGCCACGATGAGTTGAGGCGCATGCGTGCGGACCGCATCGCGCAAGGCGTCGTCGTTGCCGAGGGCCAGCTCGACGCCGACGGTGTGGCCGCGGTCCTGGAGTTCGGCCAGGACCCTCTGCGTCAGGCTGTTGAACGCGCTTGCGACAAGCAGGATGTGCATGGGCCCGGCTCCCTCTGTGATGCCAGTTTTAAATGTCAATTAATGTGAAAACTGTATCTGCATCCTTCGTTTTGGATAAGTTCATCGAAAGTACGCATGGGGGCCTGCGGCCCTCTCGGCGGGGCACGCGGGCCACAATCGGTCATCCATGCAATCCCCGCTGAACCTCACCCGCTTTCGCCCCCGCCTCCTGGACGCAATGGCGGACTACAACCGGGAGCGTTTCCTCAAGGACATGGGCGCGGGCGCGACGGTCGGCATCGTGGCGCTGCCGCTGGCCATGGCCTTCGCCATCGCCTCGGGGCTCAAGCCCGAGGCCGGCATCTGGACGGCGATCATCGCGGGCTTCTTGATCTCGCTCCTGGGCGGCTCGGCGGTGCAGATCGGCGGGCCGGCCGGCGCTTTCATCGTGATCGTCTACGGCATCGTCGAGCGCTATGGCGTGGCTAACCTGCTCATCGCGACCGCCTGCGCCGGCGTCCTGCTGTTCGCGGCGGGGCTCTTCGGGCTCGGGCGGCTGGTGCGCTTCGTGCCGCTGTCGATCGTGGTGGGCTTCACCAACGGCATCGCGGTGCTGATCCTGCTGTCGCAACTGAAAGATCTGCTCGGCCTTTCGGTCGAGAAGATGCCGGCCGACGTGTTCTCGCAACTCCATGCGATGGCGCTGCGGATCGGCACCTTCAATCCGTATGCCTTCGCGCTCGGCGTCGTCTGCGTGGCAGGGCTGGTGCTGTGGCCGCGGCTGCCTCGTCTGCCGCTGCATCTGGCGCGGACGCGCGCGGTGCAGATCGGCTCCCGCGTGCCGGGGCCGATCGTCGCGCTGGTCACGCTCACGCTGGTGTCATGGGGTTTCGCGCTGCCGGTGGAGACCATCGGCACGCGCTTCGGCGGCATTCCCGAGGGCGTTCCGGGCTTCGCGCTGCCTGATTTTTCTTGGGAGACGGTCAAGCAACTGGTCACGCCGACGCTGACCATCGCGCTACTGGGCGCCATCGAATCGCTGCTGTGCGCGCGTGTGGCCGACCAACTGAGCGGCCAGCCGCGCCACGATCCGAACCAGGAACTGATGGCGCAGGGCATCGCGAACATCGTCACGCCCTTCTTCGGAGGGATGCCGGCCACCGGCACCATCGCGCGCACGGTGACGAACATCCGTTCGGGCGGCAACTCGCCCATCGCGGGCATCGTGCATGCGGTGACGCTGATGATCGTGGTGCTGCTGGCCGCACCGCTCGCGCGCCATGTGCCGCTTGCGGTGCTGGCGGGCATCCTGGTGTTTGTGGGCCTCAACATGGGCGAGTGGCGCGAGTTCACGCCGGGCCAGTTGCGGCATTTCAGCCGTCACTACCGGCTGCTGATGCTCGGCACGTTCTTTCTCACCGTCGTGTTCGATCTCACGGTGGCGGTGCAGGTGGGCATCGTGCTCGCGTGCGCGCTTTTCATCCGGCGCATGACCGGGCTCTTCAGCGTCGAGCTCGAGACGCTGCAGCCGCCCGTGCTCACCTACCGCATCTACGGCGCGCTGTTCTTCGGCGCGGCGGCCAAGCTCGACGAGGCGGTGAATGCGGCCGAGCGCGCGCCGCGCGGCATGACGGTGGTGCTCGACGCCACGCACCTCATCTACCTGGACGCCACCGGCATCGATGCGCTGCGTCAGTTGCATCGCGCGGTGCTGGCGCGCGACGGGGTGTTGCGGATCGAATCGCTGCAGCCGCAGCCGCGCGAGGTGATCGAGCGCTCCGGGTTCGCGGAGGAACTGGTGGCCGGAAGGCCGCACGCGCCCGAAGGCTGATCAGTTGGCTTCGGTCGCCCGGTCCGGCGACGAGCCGCTGCGCACCACGCGCTGGTCGTCGTTGAGCGTCGCGGTGAACACCATCGGCGAATTCGGCGGCTGCACCCAGCGCCATTCCCATTCGGTCTCGCGCTTGAGCGCATAGGGTGTGACCTTGGCGGGCTTGCCGAGCAGCTTGCGGAGGTCTTCCATCATCATCCCGGGCTGCACCTTGGCGAAGTTCTCGGGCGTGAGCACCTGGCGCAGCGCGCTCATCTTGCCGTCGCTGCCGATGGTGATCATGTAGTTCTTCTGGCCCTGGGGCTGGCGGTTGTATTCGAAGACGCGACCGCCGTCGGGTGCGTCCCAGATGTTCTCCGGCTGGCCGAATTTGGTGCGCACGTCGGCTTCGGTGGCGACGCCTTCTTCGAGTTCGGCGATGCGCTGGTTGTCGCAGCCCGCAAGCCCGATCACCACCGCCAGCAACGCCGTTGCCATGCCGATCTGCCACTGTTGCCGATGTCCCATGCCGTCCCCGGTAAAATTCAGGCTACAAAGGTCCAGTCTATGTCCATCTTCCGCCGCCCCCACTACTCTTCCGAGATCACCAATTTCATCGAGGAGATGAAAGAAAAGAAGCCGACGCTGGAAGCCGAACAGCGCGCCGGCCGCGCCCTCCTCTGGGACAAGCACCTCGACCGCAGCCTGCTCGAGGAGTACAGCGAAGCCCGCGTGCCGATGCAGCCGTACGTCTACCAGACCCAATCCAAGTAAATGGTGCCGGTTCGGCATCCAGCCCTCGTCCGCATTGCGCCGCCAGCTATTGAATTGATAGCGATCGCCCCATGAGCAGCAGAGACGAGGACAACGACACGCCGGTGATGGCCATGCCCGAGGTGGTCGACCAGGTCGCGCTCGCCAGGCTCTATGGCGAGCCGCTGTTCGCGATGCCGAAGGACCTGTACATCCCGCCCGAGGCGCTGCAGGTCTTTCTCGAAGCCTTCGAAGGTCCACTCGACCT